>OFHN01000584.1_pt1 | contig 32605 bp, 27 predicted proteins | sample 1521321 | NCBI WGS metagenome assembly OFHN01 (sample SAMEA3504130, study PRJEB24116) | mouse gut metagenome | biome: mouse gut; feature: mouse-associated habitat; material: faeces | place: Denmark | collected 2011
GTCGCCTTCCTCACGGAAGGCGGGGATTGAAATCTTCCGGTAGCTGACATCTATCAACACGCTCTAAGTCGCCTTCCTCACGGAAGGCGGGGATTGAAATGGCGGTCGAGATATGGATAATCATAAACTGTTAAGGTCGCCTTCCTCACGGAAGGCGGGGATTGAAATTCCCATGTTGCGGGAAAACAGCTTGTTTTGACACAGTCGCCTTCCTCACGGAAGGCGGGGATTGAAATTTCTTTATTACCGCGTAGAGTTTCGGAAGTGCTGGGTCGCCTTCCTCACGGAAGACGAGGATTGAAATACCGTGTTCATCAAACCCGCCTCTCCCACCGACAGGTCGCCCTCCTCGCAGAGGGCGAGGATTGAAATGCGCCGGGGTTGTCATTGCCGTAGCCTTCCATGGTCGCCCTCCCTGTAGAGGGCGTGGGTTGAAATCACACTTGGTCTTGCACAATCAGCATCCCCAGCTTGCCGCCTCCCTCACGGAGGGTGTGGGTTGAAGTCCCTCCCGGTCGGATGCCCTGGGCATCCTTCTTTCCAGCGCGCCAAAAAGGGGACCGCCTTTCGACGGTCCCTTTTGCTGCCCTTTGCAGGGCTTTTGTAAGAACTGGGATAAACTACTACGCCGTATCCAGCGCTGGTCTCCAGGCAGCCACTCCAGCCAACGCACCTGGTAAGGCCGAAGGCCGTGTAGGGCGTGACTCCGGGGGCACCCCGGCACTCCGCTTACTGGAGGAGCTGGAGGACGGACTGGGGCTGCTGGTTCGCCTGGGCCAGCATGGCCTGGGCGGACTGCACCAGCACGTTCATCTTGGTGTAGTTCATCATCTCTTTGGCCATATCGGTATCCCGGATACGGCTGTTGGCGGCGCTCAGGTTCTCAACCGCAACGTCCAGGTTGTTGATGGTGTGCTCCAGACGGTTCTGGAGGGCACCCAGCCCGGCGCGGGTGGAAGAAACGGTGTTGATGGCTTCCTTGATGGTGTCGATGGCAGCGCTGGCGTTCTCCTCGGTCATGATGCCGTTTTCCTTCAGGTCGCCCAGGCCCAGGCCGTTGGCGCTCATGTCCTTGATGGAAACCTGCATCTTGTTGAAAGGATCCGCAGTGTCACCAATCTGGAGGGTCAGGGCCTTGCCCTGCTTCGCCTCGGCGTCAGCCAGAGCCTTGTCGGCGGCCTCCTGGGCCTTGGCAGTGGCGTCCACATCCACCTGGGAGATGCCAATGTAGCTGGCGAAGCCCTTCATGGTGGACATATCGGTGGTGTCCTTGGCTTCCTGGAGCTGCTTCAGACCAATCTTGCCGCCGTCGCCATCCTGGTGGGAGACGGTGAAGGTCTTGTTATCGGCAGCCACCTCGGAGAGCTTGCTGGTGATCTTCTCCAGGAACTTGGCATCATCAGCGGTGAGACCTTCTACGTAAACCGCGCCCTCAACATCCTTGAACTTGCTGTCCTCGCCGATGGCGATGGTGTAGGTCTGGTCGCCCAGGCGAATCTGGGTGCCGTCCTTCAGCTCTTCGGCCTTCAGGGTCAGGGTGGTGCTGGCCAGCTGGTCCACAGGGGGCTTGCCGGACATGACAACATGCTCGGTACCGGCGTTCAGGTAGCCGGTGGTGCCGGTCATGTAGGCGTCCTCTCCGGCGGTAGAGACCACAGCGCCCAGGGCCGGCTCAACACCGCCATTTGCGGTATCTACGGTGAGGTGAGACTCGAACACCAGGTTAACGGTGTTGCCGCTGCCCTCCTTGCCGGCGGTCTTGTCGGTGAAGACAATGTTTTGGCCAACCACATCAACGTCGAAGTACTCGCTCATGAGATACTTGCTGCCGTCAGCAGCGGTAAGCTCCGTGTTCATCCAGTCGTCCTGGATGTTTTTCAGAATATCCGCTACCTTGAGGTCGTTGCCAGCAGTATGGGGATAATTGCCCTGCTTCCCTACCTTCTTGCCGTCAATGGTGAATTCCAGCTTTATATTGTAGTCTCCGGTGGTCGCCGTGGTCCCGTCCACCATGTCTGTAAAGGCATAGCTGTGGGTGCCAGGGGTGGCGGGGTTGAGAGTGCCTGCCACACCGGTCATGCTCACATCGAAGTGGCGGTTGGGGTCGGTGTCCAGGTTGTCGATGGCGGTGAAGACCAGGTTCTCGCCATCCGCCTTGACGGTGTACTTGTTGCCGGCGGTATCCGTCCAAGCAGTAGCTTCATCGATGGCGCCCAGCTTTTTGGCGATGGAAGCGGCCAGGGCCTTGGAATCCAGCTTGTCGCCGGCGGTCACGGCGTTCCCCTCGGCGTCCACCATCTCGTCTTCACCAAGGACAATGTCCTGGCCGTCCACGGTGAGGGTAATGGAATTGCCGTTTGTGCCGTCCACCACCACGTGGCTGACGCCGTTGAGGCTGACCTTGAAGCCGGGGGCGCCGGTATCGGCGTAGTCCGTCTCCAGAATGGTGGCCTTGCCCGCGCCGTCGGTGGCGTTAGTGGGGTCGTTGCTGGTGCTGGCGGCCAGCATCTTGCCGATGATATCATCGGCAGAGGTCTCCTTACCGTAAACAGCGGCCACGTTCTGGGCGGCCTTGGTGGCGGCGTCCACTGCGTCGGTGCTGGCGTCCAGGGAGCCGTTCAGCAGCTTGGTGCCGTTGAAGTTGGCGGACTGGCTGATGCGGTCGATTTCGTCCAGCAGCTGGTCCATCTCGTCCTGGAGGGCGCGGCGCTCGGTGCTGGTGTAGGTGCCGTTGGCGGACTTACTGGCCAGCTCCACCATACGGTTCAGCATGGAGTGGACCTCGGTGAGGTTCCCCTCAGCGGTCTGGATGAGGGAGATGCCGTCCTGGGCGTTGGAGGACGCAGTTTCAAGACCGGTGATCTGCGCCTTCATCTTCTCGCTGATAGCGAGACCTGCGGCGTCATCACCAGCCCGGTTGATCCGGAAGCCGGAGGACAGTTTTTCCAGAGACTTAGTAACAGCGCTGGTGTTCATGCCCAACTGCCGGTAAGCGTTGAGCGCCATTGTATTAGTTCTTACGACCATTCCCATGGTGAAACCTCCTTGTATTATGCGGTCCCATCCTTGGAACCACGCTTTTTTCGCTTTCCGCTGCCTCTCCCTGCGGGCCCTGCGGGGCGGGGAGCGGAAAATTTTATAAAGGGGCGTCAGCCGCCTTCAATCCCTATCTTCGCCATCTTCCCAAAAAACTAAAGCGTCCCCCTGCAAAATTTTTTGGAATTCCGCCCCTGGGGCGGATGGACATAGCTTTGCCCCTCCCCGCATATAGATAAAGCAGGTAACGCCGCGCCGGGGGAGGGTGAATTTTTTGAAGGACTGGGGAAGAAAACGAGTGGTGCTTCTGCGGACGCTGGCCGCCCTGACGGGGGCCGGGGTCTTTCTTTTCGCCTACCCCTCCCTCTCCCCGCTCCTGGAGGCGCTTCTGGGACGAGCCACCCTTTTTTCCGCCGCCCTGGCGATGCCCGGCGGGGCGCTGGAGACGGTGCGCCAGCGGTACGCCCCGGAGCTGTACCAGGAGGATGACGGCCCCCAGCCCGCGCCCCCCTCCTCCCAAAGCCAGGCCCCCGGCAGCTCCTCCGCCCCTGGGGAAGAGGCCCCTTCCCCTTCCCAGGGGGATCCCGCCCCCTCCTCCCAGCCCCAGCAGCCCCCGGCCCAGCTGCTGCCCCCCCTGCCCCAGGGGGAGCCGCCGGAGATTCCAGAGGAGTACCAGGCCCCCCTGCACCAGGTGAATATGACGGGGGAAAGCGGCAACCCCGCCTTCTGCCGGTACAAATTCGGCTGGATCCGCAACTATACAAAGCTGGAGCTTACCGAAATCGACCAGGTGCTGGAGACCCCCGCCGCCCTCACCCTGGAGCCGGGGCCGGAGCCCCAGGTTCTCATCTACCACACCCACACCACCGAAAGCTATGAGGAATGGGACGGGGATATCTACGACAGCAGGAATAATTGGCGCAGCCAGGACAATACTGCCAATATGGCCGCCGTGGGGGAGGAACTGGCCCAGGCCCTGGAGGCCCACGGCATCGGGGTGATCCACGACGTCACCCAGCACGATTACCCCGCCTACAACGGCGCCTACGACCGCAGCGCCGCCACCATCCAGGAGTATCTGGAGAAATATCCCTCCATCCGTATGGCGATTGACGTTCACCGGGACGCCGTCCTGTACGACGACGGATCCACCATCAAGGTGGTGCAGGAGGTGGGCGGGCGCAAGGCGGCCCAGCTGATGATTATCGCCCCCTGCGACGACGGCACGGTAGGGGTCCCCGGCTGGGAGGAAAATTTCCGCTTTGCCGCCGGTCTTACCAGCGCGGTGGAAGAAAAGTACCCCGGCCTGATGCGCCCCGTCTTCTTCTGCTACCGCAACTACAACCTGTGGATGACCCCTGATTCCCTCCTCTTTGAGTTTGGCACCAACGGCAACACCCTGGAGGAGGCCAAGTATACCGCCCGTTTGGTGGCCCCTATCCTGGCGGACTACCTGCTGGAGGAGAAAAAGGACTGAACTGCCCCATGCCCGCAAAAAAGAAAAGACGCCCCCGAAAGGGCGTTCCAAAAAAACGCGGCCCCGGCCCGGTCCTCGCCATCCTGCTGGCAGGGGCCGTCGCCTGCTGGCTGGGGCTGGTGAAGGTGGACCGCCAGATTCGGGCGGTGACCATCAACCAATCCCCGCCCCTGTGGGAGACCAAGGAGGAGGGGGAGACGCTGCGGCTGACCCTTTTGGGACACACCGCCCAGGTGAATCTAAGCCCGCTGCGGGCGGCCAAGGATGAGATTTCCCTGATTTTGCAAACCCCCTCTGCTCCGGAGCGTCTTTTCCGGGAGCTGGGGGAGCGAATCAGCCTGCCCCCCCTTCGGGAGTACCGTCCCCAGGAAACCCCTCGCGAAAAACCCCGCAAAGCAAACGCCGAGAAGATGTTCGCCTAAGCGGGGGGCCCCCGCGGTCTCGCCCTCCGGGGTGCCCCCGGTGTCTCGCCCTACACGGCCTTCGGCCTTACCTTCGTGAAAGGCGAGAGTGGATGCCTGGAGCCTTAGACAGTAAGGCCGGTAAAGTTTCCGTCCACCCTTTCCAAAGGGTGGCGGGGGAGCCGAGGGGGCGGCGCCCCCCGGTCGCCTTCCGCAGAAGGCGGAACTCTTTTCCGAAGGGAGCTTGTTTCTTTGCTTCTTTCTTTTTGCGATAGAAAAAGAAAGAAGGAAGCCCCCCGCCCTGCACCGAGGGCGGCACCCTGGACGAGGGGCGGCGGGTCTTTTGGTGACAAACGGCGGACAGCCGTTTGGAGCTGAAAAGCCCGACGGGCCGGTGCCAGGGGGACGCACGGGCTGCCCATCAAAAACACCCCAGTGGGGTGTTTTTGAGAGCAGCGAGCCGAAAGGCGTGGCTCCTTTCCTGGTAAAAATTATACCGTCTTCCCGGCTTTGTTGCAAGGTGCCGCAAGACGGGGGCGGTTCTTCAGGGTCGAAAGAGGGAAGCCGGCCCCTTCCATCCCCTTGCAGGGCGGGGAGCAAAGGCGTATAATAGAGAAAAGCAAAAGCCGGAAAGGAGAGCAGCCTATGGATGCCCGGCGCAAGGAGCTGCTGGCGGAAATTTGGAACGCCCAGGACGACGCCTACGAGCTTATGTACGAATACAATTCCCTTCCCCACTACTACGGGGAGAACATCCTTTACCAGGCGGAGGGGCAGATTATCGACTTTGTCGCCATCCACCCCGGCATCACCATCACCGAGCTGGGCACGCTTCTGCAAAAGACCCCCAGCGCCTGCTCCCAGCTTGTCCGGAGGCTGCGGGCCAAGGGCTGGGTGGAGCAGACCCGCAACGAGGAGAACAACCGCCTTTATAACCTCACCCTGACCGAAAGCGGGATGCACATTTACCGGGACCACCTCCAGTTTGCCCAAAGCTGCCAGGACATCGCCTTCCGGCTGCTGTCGAAGTTTTCCACCCAGGAGCTGGAAAGCCATTTGCAGGTGCAGCGGCGCCTCATCGAGGCCTACCGGGGGGATGTGATGCGCAGCCGCAGAAGGCAGGCCGTTCCAGAGGAAGGGGAGAAGCCCCCGGTGTAAACGGGGGGGCCAAAACCACGGGAAGGAGGTGGACGGGATGGGGCAGGAGCGTCCCCAGGGGAAGGACCTGGCGCTGGAGATGGAGCGCCTTTACAGGGAGTACCGCACGCCTATGTTCCGCATTGCCCTTGCCATCCTCCGGGACGAGGGGCTGGCGGAGGACGCGGTCCAGCAGTCCTTCCTGAAGATTTTTCAGAATTTTGAAAAAATTGATAGAACAGACTGCAATAAAACCAGATCCTTCATCGTTATCTTAGTGAAGAACACAGCCATCGACCTCTACCGGCGGCGGGGCAGGGAGAATGTCATCTCCTTCGAGGACCTGGAACGGCCTCTCCCGGCCCAGGAGGCCCAGCCGGAGGAGCGGGCCATCGCCAAGCTGGAGGGGGAAAAGCTGGCCGCCTGCCTTGGCAAAATGGAGGAGAAGTATGCAAACCTTCTGCTGCTGCGGTACTACCACGGCTACCAGAACCGGGAGATCGCCCAGCTGCTGGGGATGAGCCAGACCCAGGTGGCAATGGGCATCTACCGGGGAAAGCAGCGCCTGGGGAAGCTGATGGGAGGCATGGAGTAAAATCCACAAACGAAGGGAGGGAGTACGCTGATGGGCCACGAGGAGGAATGGAGCCGCCTCTTTGCCGGGGGTGGGGAGGCATACGCCCGCAAGTTGGCAAGCCAACTGGAAAGCGGGGAGAGAGAATTCTCCCCCCGCTTTGAATCCGCTATGGGGGAGATGATTCTTCGGGAGTCCTCCCGCCGGGGGAAGAAAACGGCGGCAGGCTGGACACGGCAGCTGCGGGCCGCCGGGCTGGCCCTGGTCTGCCTGGCCGGCCTTGGGATTGGCGCCATGCGGGTGGAGGCTATCCGCCTCCCTTTGATGGATTTCCTTGTGGGGGAGCAGGAGAGCTACACCCATGTGACCCTCCCTTCCCTGGAGGGGAACACGACCTTCCGGGGGGAGGTGCAGGACTATCTGCCTACCTGGCTGCCGGAGGGCTACCAGCTGGAGAGCGTGGAGGGGGACAGCCGCTTCATCCACAGCGCCTATGTCAACAGCAGCGGGGAGCGGATTCTTCTCACCGCCACCCCCAGCAGCGGCGCTTCGGTGATGCTGGACCGCCAGGGGGCGGTGGTGACCCAGACGGAGATTGGCACGCGGGGCGCCTTTATCAGCCGCCGCCAGCAGGATAACCGGATGGTGGTGCTGATGTTTGATAACGACTACGCCTACACCCTCACCAGCTACCTGGAGCAAGGGGAAGCGGTGGCGGTGATGGAATCCATCCCCGGCGCGGGATAAGGCTGAAAAAAAATCCCAAACAGCCTGGCGTTTTCCGCCGGCAACCGCCTAGAAGCAGGGGGTTAAGAAAAATTCGTTTCAAGTCTTGACAAACCCCTGTGGAATGATATAATAAATAACGGTATTTGCGGCGGTGCTGGAATCGGCAGACAGGCACGTTTGAGGTGCGTGTGCATATGCGTGTGGGTTCAAGTCCCATCCGCCGCACCAAATAAAAAGACCAGTCGAAAGACTGGTTTTTTTATTTGGTGCGGCGGCGGATTATCCGCTCGCTGCGCTCCCTCTACGCGAACAGAGGGGCCCTCCGGGCCCATCTCCGCGCTAAGAGCCTCGCTTCGCTCGGTTGCGCTCCGAAACGCCTCTTCTGCGTAGCAGACGTGCCCGAAGGGACGCAAAGCGGCCCGTTAGGGCTGGAGGCAGCCTTTTCACACTTTTTCCCCCGCTTAGGCAAAAGCGGCTGCCACTAACTGGTGTTGCAAAGCATCTAAAGTGTTAAGAAACAACATGGCGTAGCCGCCATAGCACACCCTATATGGCCTTTGGCCTTACTGGTCGAAGGCCGTTCGTCAATACCTGGAGCGCTGGATATCTGAAGTGTTTTGCACGGACAAATAAAAAGACTAGTTGAAAGACTGGTCTTTTTATTTGGTGCGGCCTGCTGCAAGGGAAAAGCCCTGCTCTGTTTTTTGATAGAGCAGGGTTTTGCTATGGGAAAGTACACACTTTCGTACACACTTTTTTTGCGGCGGCCGGGATAGTCCTTCCCGAATGCGGCCGAAGACAAGGGAATGCCCCGCTGCCCTACCGCACCCCCAGGAGGATGGTGAGGAGGGTCATCAGGGGGAGGCTGACCAGGATGGAAAGGGAGATGGTGAAGCCGGTGACGCCGGGGTCGCAGCCGCATTTTTCGCTGAAGGCGGCCGAGGCTACAGCGATGGGGGCAAAGAAGGAAATGGAGATGGCCTGGCGTATTTCCAGGGAAAAGGGGGCCAGGAGGAAAAAGGCCCCGGCGGCGGCAGCGGCCACAAGGTTCCGTCCCAGGATGATGGCGAGGCTTTGGCCCAGGGAGCCGGCGGGGAGCTTCAGCTCCAGCATCAGGCCGATGGTGAGCATGGCGATGCAGGAATTGGCCGCGGCGGCGGGGCTTAGAAGCTGCACCGCCAGCCGGGGGACGGGGATTCTTAAAAGCCCCATCACCAGCATCAGCAGGTAGACATCGAAGACGGTGGAGGAAAAGAGCTTTTTGGCAATCTCCCCCAGGGTGATGTGCCGCCGCCCCTCCTCCGGGGCCAGCACCGCCGTCAGGGCGTAGGTGCCGCCGGTGCACATGATGGCGTTGCCCACGTCAAAGATGCAGGCGGCCCCCACCCCGGCGGCCCCCAAAAACCCCTGGAGGTAGGGCATGGCGAAAGCGCCCATGTTGTAGCCGGACCAGTTTAGAAGGGCGAAGGATTTTTGGACGCTGCTCCCCCGGCAGGCAAGGCCCCAGCCCAGAAGGGCGGTGAGGAGGTTCATCCCCAGGCCCAGCCCCAGCAGGGAGAGCAGGGCGGGGGTTAGCTCCAGGGTGGCAAAGTTTACAATGGCGGCGGCGGGAAGGGTGAGGTTCATCACCAGCTTGGAAAGCAGCTGATGGTCGTGGGGGCCGAAGAACCCCAGACGCTTGAGGAAAAAGCCGAAAAGGATGAGAAGGAGGAAGGAGGAAGCGGTAGTTAAGACATGCTCCATAAATCGAAAAACACCTGCCGTTATTTCTGGTTGGGGGAAGAGCCGCCGGGGAGGAATCCAAAATTTGTAGTAGGAAAAAAGAAAAGGATATGTTATAATACAAAAAAGGGCGATTCTTTACCCCACGCAATGCTTCTACTATAATACACCTTTGCCGGGCTGTAAAGCCCCATCCGCGCAAAACGGGTATTTTCCCGCCCCCCCAGAAAGGACGCGTATCTTATGGAACTCCCAAAGCTGCCCATCGCCAACACCATCCGGGACCAGGTGTACCAGCTCCTGAAGGATGAGATTTGCGACGGCCGGTATGAGCCGGGGTATTGGCTCCAGGAGAAGGAGCTGGCCCAGCGGCTGAAGGTGAGCCGCTCCCCGGTGCGGGAGGCTCTCCGCCAGCTGAGCCGGGATGGCCTGGTGCGGGATATTCCAAACAAGGGGGTCTTTGTCCGGGAGTTCACCATCCGGGATATTGAGGATGTCTTTGACCTGCGGATTATGATGGAATCCTTCGCGCTGCTGCACCTGCGGCGGGAGCTGCTGCGGGAGGAAAAGGAGAGGCTGCTGGAGCTGCTGGGCCAAATCGAAAAGGGCTACAGCGCCGGGGACCGGAAGGCCTATATCGGCGCGGATATCCAGTTCCACCACCACCTTATCCAGCTGTGCGGCAATGAATTTTTGGTGAAGGCCTATAGCGACGTCTACTCCATGATTAAGCAGTTCTGCATCTATTCCCTCATCGACCTGGCCCGGTTCAACAACTCCATGGCGGAGCACCGGCAGATTGTCCACTCCCTTTTGACCGGCCAGGGGGAGGAGGCGGAGAAGATCAACCGCCTCCACCTGGAGCTGACCAAAAGCAAGCTCACCGAGGTGCTAAAGGCCAGGGGAGCCGCCGGGTGGGCCGCCCCCTACGCGGAGGAGGAGCACGGACCGCTCCAAAAATAATACAAAACCTGCGTCTCTGGCCTGAGCCTTGTTAGAAAAATCGAAAAGACCGTCTTTTTCTGCAAGAAACAGCATCTGCATCGTCGTCAATGCTCGAAATACACAAAGTATTTCTCCGCTTTCCTCCTTGCAGCTATCTGTTTCTTGCGAAAATTTCAGCCTTTTCTCTATTTTCAAACAAGGCCTAGCCAGGGGCGTTTTTCTTATCTTTGTTCTCCGGTTTTTCGGCCCAGGCAACCGGCACAAAGAGCTGCCCCAGGCCCTCCCCCAGGCGGTTGGGTTTCCGGTCCCCGTGGAAGTCGCTGCCGCCGCTGCGCAGCAGCCCCCGTTCCGCCGCCAGGCTGTCCGCCAGGGCCTCCCACTGCCGGTCATAGGTGGCGTACCGGGCCTCCAGGCCGTCCAGCCCCGCCTCCTCCAGCACCTGGCGGGCAACCAGAAGGCCGCGCTGCCGGTCCTTTCGCCCAATGCGGTCCAGGTGGGCCAGGTAGGCCAGGCCCCCCGCCTGGTGGATGACCGCCCCGCAGGCCTTGGGGCTGGGGGAGTTCTTCTCCACCCAGCCGGGGCGGCCGGGGAGAAGATACCGCTCCATGGCCTCCACCGGGGTGGCGGCCCACCCCTTCCGGGCCAGCGCCTCCGCAATATGGATGCGGGTCAGGAGGCCCCCGCCTCCCGGCTCCACCTCCTCCGGGGCCACCGGCATCCCGGCCTGGGCCAGCCGCTCCAGCATCCGCTGGTTGCGCCGCACCCGCTCCTCCCGCTGCCGGGTCAGGAGGTCCAGCAGCGCCGGAGAGTCCGGGCGGATGAACAGACCCACGATATGCACCTCGCAGCCCGCCTGGCTGGTGGAAAGCTCCACCCCAGGGACCACCCGGACGCCCAGCTCCTCCCCGGCGGCCAGGCCCTCCGCCAGCCCCGCCACAGTGTCGTGGTCGGTGATAGCCACCGCCCCAAGGCCCAGCTCCCCCGCCAGCGCCACCAGCTGTCGGGGGCTAAGGGTCCCGTCCGAAGCGGTGGTGTGGGTGTGGAGGTCGGCCCTATCCGCCCATTTTTCTGCCATCCTTTTCCCCTCCCTTTGGTTTATAGATTAAGATACCACAAAAGCGCAAGCAGCACAAGACGCCCGGAATCCGCCTGAAGAAAGGCAGAAATCCGCCTCCCGCCGGTGTTTTTCACCAAAGAATGACTTCTTTTTTCTCCAAATCGGTCACTTGTTATCCCAGCAGGGATAAGGTATAATGATAATATAGATTTCTACATATGTAGAAATTTTAAAAATTCAAATCTCCTTCGGACGGAAAGAAAGTGGTAAAGTATCTGGGAATCCCAGGACCCCCTGCCGGTGCTGTGCCATGCGACAGATGAAAAGAAAGGGTGAGTCCCATGTGGCGGGCAGTTTTTCCCCTGGACACAAGCAGTCGTCTATGGTATGATTAGGAAGGAGAAAATCATGAAACGCACAAAAAGAACGTTGTCCCTGCTCGTTGCCCTGGCCATGGTCCTGCTCTCCGCAACAACAGCGTTTGCGGGTACCTACAGCATCTTTGGGGATGATAACCGTGTAAGGGTCACTTCGTCCTCCGGATCCAACTACTCTATCTGCAAGATCAAGATAACCTTCGATAACGGGGATGTGGAGTATGGAACAGGATTTTTGATTTCCTCCACTGAAGTGGTGACAGCGGGCCATTGCCTCCACTACAAAAAGAAGGATGGAACCCCGAAGACCGCGAAGAAATTGGAGCTCTTTTTTGGGTGCAGCGGAACAAACACAAATTATACATACAAGGCGCATGCGTCGGTTGACTGCACATCCAAGAATATCTATTATCCGCCTGAGTGGGCAAACAAGTATTACGGAAATTATGACTACGGCGTTATCAAACTTGATGAAGCTGTTGTAGGACCTGCTACATACTTTGAATTATCGACCATTAGTTCTCCCGAAGGAGAGGAAATCAATATTACCGGATACGAAGGTCATCTTGAAAATACCGTCTTTTCAAACTGGGAATTGGTTCGTGGAACGGGCAAAATAACAAGTGCTACTAATCAATGCCTCTTTACCCAAGTCGATGCGATGCCTGGACAAAGTGGCGCGCCCGTTGTTCATAAAGGAAAAGTTGTTGGTATTTATACCTATAGTGCCGCTAGTGGCCGTTGGGTAACGGAACCCAGCACGGAAGCAAATCAAATTACTCGCATAAACTCTATAGTGTCCGACAGGCTCATCAACGCTTTTCAAGAGTAGGGAGGTTGTAGATGAAATCCTCATTGTTGGCTCTCTGCCTCATTCTCCTGCTGGTCGCCTGCTCCACACCACCGCCGGAAACCTCCACGGTCCCGCCACCATCGGAAAATAGTTCCACCCCCCCGCCAATCTCGTCTTCCTTTTCCCCGCCCCATCGGGATTATTTTGTAGAAGAACGTGAAAGTGGGTTCGAGGACCGTGAAGCAGTAGACGCCCTGTACTGTTACCTCTATGAGAACCTTACCCCTGCGCAGTACAACACGATTTCCTTATCCTTCGGACAACAGGATGGTACTTACTTTGTTCATGTTGCAGCGCCAAATAAGGCTTCTATTGAGGAACTGCTAAATGTTTATTCCGGTCCGTGGGCGCCTGTGTATTACGAAAGCTGCCGTTTTTCCGAGGCGGAACGGAAACGGGCGCAGCTTGACCTGCGGCGTTTCTTGAAGGCGGACCAGGAAATGGAGAGAGCGGTAAGCGAAGTATTCAAGGTTGAATTCATGGATTGCATTGAGGTGTATGTGAAAAGCCGCCCAGACAAGTTAGTTGCCTTTTTTGAGAACTACCCCAACAAGGACATCTTTTGCGTTGAGGATTGGGTAGACCCTGACACACTCAACCCCGACTGACCCCCGCCCCCCGGCCAAAACCGGGGGGCACCGCCTAGGCCAGAAAGGAGCCACACCATGAAGCGCCTGATAGTTTTCCTTTGCTTGGCTCTGCTTCTGGCCCTTGCCGCCTGCTCCACACCGCCGGAAAGCTCCACAGCCCTGCCACCATCGGAAAGCAGCTCCATCCCATCTTCCTCCGTTTCCTCCGCTCCAGGGAAGAGCTATTTTATAACCGAGGAGGCATTGGGAATCCTTGACCGGGAACCGGTGGATGCACTTTACCGGTATCTTTGGGGAAATCTCACTCCCAAACAATACTGTTATATTTCATCATCCAAAATGGATGGTCGTTATAGCGTTTTGCTTCTTGCGCCGGATAAAGCTGCTGTAGAAACGCTATTGGAGGAGTACACGGGTCCTTGGGCCCCGGTTCTTCACCGTTATGTATCCTTTACTTGGGCGGATATTGTACAAGCAGAGGCAGATATGCGGGATTTCATAGAGAACCATCCGGAAACTCCTGAAGTGGACATTGTTATTGATGAAGACGGGGTTTGGGTATCTGACCAGGGTAATGACCCAAACGCAGACTATAGCGGTTTGCGCTCCTTTGCGGAGAATTATCCCATTCCGGGTATCTATCAAATTCTTGATTACGCTGATACTCACCCGACTAACCCCGACTGAACCCCGCCCCCCGGCCAACACCGGGGGGCACCGCCTAAGCCGGAAAGGAGCATCACCTATGGAAAAGCGCCGCCCATCCTGGAAGGACTACATTCTTGCTGTTATCTTAGCGGTTGCCCTACTGTATGCCATTTTCCCAATCAAGGGCCTTCTAAAACTCATGACCGCCCTGTACTGGCGGTATATCCTTTATGGCGTTGCTGGTGGGGTTGCTGTGAGCGTTGTGCTGTACCTGCTGAAAAAGCGAGCAGTCATTTTTTTCATCGCCCTTGTGCTGCTAGCCCTCTGGACGATTTTGCCCGCTGGGGAGCCTGGGATGTCCCTGGTCTTCGGCTGCGGCGCTCTTTGCTGGCTGGCCTCCATTCCCTTCCTTGCATCCCTTGCTGTGCAAAATCTGAAACCGGCAAAAAATCCTTGACAAAGCCCCCGGCTTTGCTATATAATAATTCAAAACTTCATATCCCCACAGTAAAGCGTTGAAAAGGACGGGACAGCCTCAAAAGCGGTTCTCCAGAGAGTATGCGGCTGGTGCGAGCATACGGGCCGGGATGCTGTCCGATCACCTTGGAGCTGGGACCGGAACCCCGCCGGCAGAAGGCGGCAAGTATGGCATCCCCGTTTGGCCCCGTTACCGGCCGGGAATTGTTGGATTCCTGCAAAGAGGCGCAGCCCTTGCTGTGCAAGTTGGGTGGTACCGCGAGCCGTTCGGCCCGTCCCATAAACCGTGGGACGGGTCTTTTTGTGTGCTGGGGGATAAAAAACAGGAGGTATTGTGACGATGGAAGTGAAGCTGTTTGAAATCGCGGAGCGCATCCGCTGCCTGCGGGAGATTTTGGGCATCACCGTGGAGGAGATGGCCGCCGCCTGCATGGTGGACCCGGCGGAATACGCCCGCCTGGAGGAGGGCAACGACGACTTTTCCTACTCCTTCCTGGTGAAATGCGCCGAGACCCTGGGGGTGGATACGGTGGAGCTTATCACCGGGGAGACCCCCAAGCTCTCCTTCTACAGCATCATCCGCAAGGGCCGGGGCCTGCCCATCAAGCGCCGGAAGGGTTTTACCTACGACCATATGGGCTATCTCTTCCGGGGGCGGGAGTGCGAGCCTATGCTGGTGGTGGCCCCCTATTCGGAGGAGGAGCAGAACGCCCCCATCCACCTTTCCCACCACTCCGGCCAGGAGTTTGATTACATCCTCCGGGGCTCCTTGCGGATGGAGTTTGAGGGGGGCGGCAGCCACATCCTCCACGCCGGGGACTGCGTCTACTACGATTCCGGCCACGGCCACGGGATGATTGCCGTGGGCGGGGAGGACTGCCAATTTTTAGCCATCGTCCTAAAGGGCGAAAAGAAGGAGGGGAAATAAGCCATGGAGCAGGAGCGGATGGACCTCCTCTACAAGCGCTACTGTGAGGAGGAATTTGACAAAAACGGCGTCCTCTGCGCCTTCCGGCCGGTGGTGCCGGAAAACTTCAACTTCGCCTACGACTGCGTGGACTACATCGCGGACCACCAGCCGGGCCGCCGCGCCATGGTGTGGTGCAACGACAAGGGCCAGGAGCGCACCTTTACCTTCGACGATATGCGCCGGTACAGCAACCGCGCCGCCAACTACCTGCTGGCCCACGGGGTGAAGCGGGGGGATATGGTAATGGTCATCCTAAAGCGCCATTATCAGTTCTGGTTCACCATTCTGGCCCTCCACAAGATAGGGGCGGTTATCATCCCCGCCACCAACCTCCTCACCAAAAAGGATGTGGTCTACCGGGTGAACGCCGCCGATGTGGCCGCCATCGTCTGCACCGCCGACGGGGAGGTCTCCCAGGCGGTGGAGGAGGCGGAGCCGGAGTTTTCCGCCCCGGTGAAGAAGTTCCTGGTCCACGGCAGCCGGGAGGGCTGGCGGGACTTCGACCGGGAGCTGGAACAGTATCCGGACACCCTGGCGCGCATCCCCAACCAGGCCGCCGACCCCATGCTCCTCTACTTCAGCTCCGGCACCACCGGCTACCCCAAAATGGTCATCCACAACCACACCTACGCCATCGCCCATATCATCACCGCCCGCCACTGGCACAACGTGGTCCCCGACGGCCTGCACCTCACCGTGGCGGATACCGGCTGGGGCAAGGCGGTGTGGGGCAAGCTCTACGGCCAGTGGTTCTGCGGAGCGGGGGTGTTCGTCTACGACTTTGATAAATTCGCCCCCAAGGACCTGCTCCACAAAATCCAGCAGTACCGCATCACCACCTTCTGCGCCCCCCCAACCATCTACCGCTTCTTCATCAAGGAGGGGATGGAGGGGTACGACCTTAGCAGCCTCGTTTACGCCACCACCGCCGGGGAGGCCCTGAACCCGGAGGTCTACAACCGCTTCTACGAATACACCGGCCTGCGGCTGATGGAGGGCTTCGGCCAGACCGAAACGGTGCTCTCCCTGGCGAACCTGGCGGGCTCCACCCCCAAGCCCGGCTCCATGGGGAGGCCCAGCCCCCTTTATGACATCCAGGTGGTGGACAGCGACGGGGTGCCCGTCTCCACCGGCGACGTGGGGGAGATTGTCATCCGGGGGGAGGGGCCCACCGTGGGCCTGATGATGGAGTACTACCGGGACCGGGAAAAGACCGCCGAGGCCTGGCACGACGGCTGGTACCACACCGGGGACACCGTCTGGCAGGATGAGGACGGCTACTACTGGTACGTGGGCCGCACCGATGACGTCATCAAGGCCTCCGGCTACCGCATCGGCCCCTTCGAGATTGAAAGCGTGCTGATGGAGCACCCGGCGGTGCTGGAGTGCGCCGTCACCGGTGCGCCGGACCCCATCCGGGGCACGGTGGTAAAGGCCACCATCGTCCTCATGAAGGGCCATGAGGGGACCCCGGAGCTGACAAAGGAGCTCCAGGACTATGTGAAGCACCAAACCGCCCCCTATAAATACCCCCGCATTGTGGAGTACGTGAGGGAGCTGCCAAAGACCATCAGCGGGAAAATCCGCCGGGTGGAGCTGCGGCAGGGGGACAAAAAATAAAGCCGGTCCCTCCGGCTATGAGATAAAGCCCCCCGGCAGTTATGCAGACGCTGCCGGGGGGTCTTTGTGCTCTCAAAAACATCCCACCGGGATGTTTTTGATGGGTAGTCCGGACAGGTTCCTGGCGCTGGTCCGGCGGGCTTTTCAGTTCCAAACGGCTCCCTCCGGAAAGGTGTTTCGCTCCCTGCGGGGAGCGACCAAAGGCGCAGCCCTTGGAAACCAGCCCTTCGGGCACGTGGGCTTCGCCAGCCCTAACAGGCCGCTTCGCGTCCCTTCGGGCACGCGGGCTGCGCCCGGCCTTTGAAAAGGCTTGGCCTAAATTTTACCGGCCTTCGGCCCCAGTAGCTAAGACTCCAGGCAGTCCCTTTCGCCCTCCGAAGGGTTAAGCCCCCGCAGGGGGCGGGTAGGGCGAGACACCGGGGGCACCCCGGAGGGCGTGACACCGGCGGCACGCCGGTTACGTATGCCGCAGGGCTTCGATGGGGCTCATCTTGGCGGCCTTGCGGGCGGGGTAAATGCCGAAGAAGATGCCCACCCCGGCGGAAAAAGCCATGGTGGCCAGAATGGTCCCCAGGTCAAAAGCGGGCTCCACCCCCACCAGGGCGCAGATGCCAAAGCTCCCCAGGTACCCCAGCCCCAGGCCGATCATCCCCCCAAAGAGGGAGAGGATGGCCGCCTCGGTCAAAAACTGCTGGAGAATCACCCCGGTTTTGGCCCCCAGGGACTTGCGGATGCCAATTTCCCGCGTGCGCTCGCTTACCGAAACCAGCATAATGTTCATCACCCCAATGCCCCCCACCAGCAGGCTGATGGCGGCCACGGCGGCCACAAAGGTCTGAATCATGCCGATCATCTGGTTCATCTGGTCCACGTCCGCCATCATGTCCTGGACGGTGTAGGCCTCCCGGCCCCTGGCGTTGTGCCGGGCCTCGATGGCGCTGAGGGCGGTGGCGGCGATGGCGTCCTTCTCCTGGGGATCCGCCACCTTCAGGTAGACGTCGCCGATGGTCATATCCCCCTCGTAGAAGAGGCGGTTCACCAGGGTACAGGGCATGTACATCATGGAGCTCATCCCCTCGTAAAAGAGGGTGGCGTTGGGGTTTTTGCACACCCCCACAATTTTGGCCCTGGTGTTGATGACATGATCCTTGGCGTAGCTGTAGATGTCCACCTCCAGCCCCGCCACGTCGGTGCTGCCGAAGAACCGCAGGGCGGTGGGCTCATCCAGCACCAGAACCTTCCGCTCCGAGTTATACTCGTCCTCATTGAAGAAGCGCCCGGAGACCATCTTCACCCCTTGGATGGCCCGGAAACCGGGGGCGCAGCCGTAGATGTAGCCGAAGTTGCTGTGGCGGCCATATTCCACCGTGCCGTAGCTGTTCACCAGCGGCGTCACCGCCGTCACCCCTGGCAGCTCCCCCAGGGCGGCAATATCCTCATCGGTAAAATAGTCCCCCAGGTCGGCGTGGCCGGTGGTCATCATATTGATGGTGGTGGATCCGATCTCCTCGTAATAGGCCATCATGGAGTTCTTGGCGCCCGTCCCGGCGGAAAGGATGATAATCACCGCCATGATGCCGATGATGATGCCCAGCATGGTGAGGAAGGAACGCATCCGGTTGGATTTGATGCTCTCCACCGCCATTTTCAGGTTTTCCAGTATCATAGTCTTATTCCTCGCTGCCTTCCGGCTCCGGCTGGGCCGCCAGGGCGGCGGCGCCGGTGGGCAGGGCGTTTACCAGGGAGCCCTCCGGCAGCTCCTGGGGGAGGCTTGGGCAGATCCGCGCCCCGGCGGACAGCCCCTCCAGCACCTCGATGCTCACGTCGTCAAAGAGGCCGGTCTTCACATAGACCTTGTGCAGCTCCCACAGCCCCTCCGCCGCGGCCTTCTCCTCGGTGGCGGGGGTGACGGTCCAGACATACTCCCCGTCCCGGTCCACCTTCACCGCCTCCACCGGCACCGCCACCGCGCCGAAGCTCTGGGCGGTGAGAATCTCCGCGTTGGCGTCCATCCCCAGCTTCAGCACCCCCTCCGGGTCCTCGATGGTGATTTCCCCCTTGAGGACGGTATTGGTGGTGTTGCCGCTGGTTTCCACCGTGGCGGCCCCGTCCATCCGGGTGACGGCGCCGGTGAGCTTCTTGGTGCCAAAGGTGACCTCCGCGGTTTGGCCCAGCGCCATCCGGTCCACGTCGTACTTGCCCACCGAAAAGCGCAGAAGGATGCCCTCGGTGGAGGCCAGCCGCACCGCGTCCATGCCGGTGGAGACGGTGGCCCCCTCGGTGAGGTTCATCTCGGTGATGATGCCGTCAAAATCCGCCACGATGCCCCCCTGGGATTCCCGCACCATCCGGGCGGTCTCCTCGTACTCCAGCTTTTGGAGGGCCAGGTTATTTTCCAGCACCTTCTGGTTGTTGTCGCTCAGGTCGGCGCTGCGCAGGGCGGAGCGGGCGGCCATCTTCCCCGCCAGCTCCTCGGCAATGGCCTGCCAGGCGTCGTACATGGCCCCGGAGCCCTCCCCATGGTCGTAGGCCCGGATAATTTTATCGATCTCCTCGTCGTGGGTGGGGTACCGGTCAAAGTAATCGTAGGCCAGCTTGTAGGTGGTCTCCCGCGCCTCCAGGCGGCGTATCTCCTTGTTGATGTCATAAAGCTCCTGGGAGGAATTGTCCAGGTCGCTCATGGTGTCGTCGTACTGGAGCTGGGCGTTTTCCATGGTGAGCTCCGCCTTCTTCAGGGCCAGCTCCAGGTCGTGGAGGTCGAAGGTGGCAATGACGTCCCCCTTCTTCACCGCGTCCCCCTGCTTAAAGTTCACCGCCGCCACCTTCACCGATCCGGGGACGAAGTAGCTGCGGGTCTCGTTGGGGGTGATGGTGCCGGAGACCGAGAGGGTGGAATCAATATCCTGGATAGCGGCCTCCTCGTACTGGACGGTGGGCTTCTGGCCGGAGGCCTGGACGGCGCTGTAGACGGCGAAGCCCGCCCCCAGGACCAGCAGGCCCAAAAAGAGCCATTTCTTCAGCTTCAGCTTTTTCCGGGGCCGCTTCGGGGCCGCGGGGACGGGGGCCGCCGGGGCGGTCTCCGGGACGGCGGTTTTTTCCAGTTCGGTGGTTTCAGGCATATGTATATCTCCTTTTCCGCAAAAGGTTTTGGGGGGCGCGGGCCCCCTTCTGAAAAATAGAACGAGGCGGCGGGGAAAATGACTTCAAGGGGGAAGAAAAATTTTGCCCTCCTCCGGTCCCTTGGGGGATAGGGATGGGGGCTGGGGTTTTCTTCCGGAAAAAAGGAACCGGTTATTTACAATTTATTTATATTTTTACCCCGCCTTTCTGCTATATTATAAATAGGTAAATTCCTGCAAAAAGGGGATGGGTCGTATCAACCAGAAGCTGAAGGAAAAGATTTTGGAATCCCTCTCCTCGGTGCTGCCCATCACCGCCATCGTGCTGGCGCTGAGCCTCACCGTCATCCCGGTGCCCATCGGCACCCTGCTGCTTTTCCTGGCGGGGGCGGTGCTGCTGATTTTGGGGATGGGCCTCTTTTCCCTGGGGGCGGAGATGGCAATGATGCCCATGGGGGAGGCTTTGGGCGCCCGCCTTACCCGCACCCGGCGCATCGGCCTGGTGGTGGTGGTCTTCTTCGCTATGGGCGTTATCGTCACCATTGCGGAGCCGGACCTGGCGGTGCTGGCCCGGCAGGTCCCTGCCATCCCGGACAGCGTCCTTATCTTCACTGTGGCCGCCGGGGTGGGCTTCTTCCTGGTGCTGGCCATGCTCCGCACCCTCTTTAAGGTGAAGCTGGGACACCTGCTCATCTTCTTCTACGCCCTGGTTTTTGGGGTGGCCCTTTTCGCCCCCAAATCCTTTTTGGCGGTGGCCTTCGATTCCGGCGGCGTCACCACCGGCCCCATCACCGTGCCGTTTATTATGGCGCTGGGCATCGGTATGGCCTCCACCCGCGGGGACAGCACCTCCCAGGAGGACAGCTTCGGCATGGTGGCCCTTTCCAGCGTCGGCCCCATTTTGATGGTGCTGATTCTGGGCATCTGCTATAACCCCTCCTCCGCCGAGTATGTGGCGGTCACCGCCCCGGAGGTCCACACCAGCGTGGAGCTGGGCCGCTCCTTTGCCCAGGGGGCGCCCCACCACGCAAAAGAAGTCCTTTCCGCCATCTTCCCCATGGGGGTGGTGCTGGCGCTGCTCCAGCTTTGCACCCGCGCCTTTGGGAAGCGGCAGCTGATTAAGGTGCTGGTGGGCCTTGGGTACACCCTTCTGGGGCTCATCATGTTCCTCACCGGGGTGAACATCGGCTTTATGCCCGCCGGGCATTTTCTGGGCTCCGCCCTGGCCCTTTCCCCCGCCCCCTGGAGCCTCATCCTCCTGGGGATGGTGATAGGCTGGTACATTGTGGCGGCGGAGCCGGCGGTCCACGTCCTGAACCGCCAGGTGGAGGAAATCACCTCCGGGGCGGTGAGCCAGCAGGCCATGCAGCGCAGCCTCTCCTTGGGGGTGGCGGTGTCCATCGGCCTTTCCATGGCCCGCATCCTGTGGGGCATCCCCCTCTTCTGGTTTGTGCTGCCGGGGTACGCCCTGGCCCTGGGCCTTTCCTTTGTGGTGCCCCCCATCTTTACCGGCATCGCCTTCGACTCCGGCGGGGTGGCCAGCGGCCCCATGACCGCCACCTTCCTGCTGCCCTTTGCCATGGGGGCCTGCGAGGCCCTGGGAGGGGACATCCTCTCCGACGCCTTTGGCATTGTGGCCCTGGTGGCCATGACCCCCCTGGTGACCATCCAGCTGCTGGGCCTGTGGTCCCAGATGCGGGCCAAGACCGGCGCTATCTTCCCCGCGCCCAAGCCGGAGCTGGACGACATCATCGAGTACGAGCCTGTGGAGGTATGATATGGAACGTCTCGCCAAGCTGAAGCTCCTGGTCACCATCACCGACCGCCCCAGGGGGGAGGAGGCCGCCCGCATCTGCGCCGGGCTGGGGGTGCAGTTTCACCTGGGCCTTTTGGGCCGGGGCACCGCCTCCAGCGAGGTGCTGGATATGCTGGGCCTGGGGGAGACGGACAAGGCGGTGGTCCTCACCCTGGCACCGGAGCCGCTGATCCCCCTCCTCAGGGGGGAGCTGGTGCGGGGGCTGCGCCTGCGCCATCCGGGGAAGGGCATCCTGTTCACCCTGCCCCTTTCCGGCATCAGCCGGCGGGCGGCGGCCTGCCTTTCCCGGCCGGAGCAAGAACGAGAAGGAGGGAAAACCATGGAAGAAGCCAACATCTGCCGCTGGCACCTCATCGTGGCCTCGGTGGACCAGGGGGAGGTGGACCAGGTGATGGACGCCGCGCGGGCGGCGGGGGCCACCGGAGGCACCATCCTCCACGCCCGCCGGGCCGGGGTCCACGAGGCGGAGAAGTTCTACGGCATCACCCTGCAAAAGGAAAAGGAGCTGCTGGCTATCCTGGCCCCCAAGGAGGGCAAGACGGCCATTTTGCAGGCCATTGCCCGCAGCGTCCCCCTGGAGGGGGAGCGGGGCGGGGTGGTTTTCTCCCTCCCGGTGGACAGCATCGAGGGGCTGAACCTCGACTAAAAAAGAAGCCCTGCCAGCGGCCGCCCATAGGAAAAAACCTCCCCAGCCGGCGGGCTTTGGCCACGAAAACAGCTTTTAAAAAGCGCCCAACCTGTCTTTCTGACAGGCCAGGCGCTTTTTTAGCTTAGCAGATTAAGAGCCTATCCCGAAATTATCCGCACGCATCTTGCCGGCAAATCTCTCGTCTGCCTTTGCCCGAAAACCTTGAAAGCCATATAGGCTACCTGCGGTTTTCGAACTTCGGCAGACGAAAAATTTGCTCGCCGATCTGCATACGTCTAATTCTGGGATAGGCTCTAAATAACTTTTCAGTGGATCAGCGCTGCTGTGATGTTGGCAAACAGGGTGGGGGTCAGCAGACACCCCAGACCGGTGTAGAAGGTGGCCACCATAGCTCCATAGGGTACCAGGGAGGCATCCACTGCCGCCAGACCGCCGGCGACGCCGGAGGTGGTCCCCATCAGTCCACCGAAAATCATGGCGGAAGAGGGGTCTTTTAGGCCGATCTTGGGGGCCAGAAGGGGAGCGAGGATCATCACCACCACCGATTTGACCACACCCGCGGCGATGGAAAGGGCGATAACATCGGAGCCTACCTGGAAGGCGGTGCCGGTGACCGGGCCTACCACAAAGGTCTGTACTCCCGCGCCGATGGTGGCAAGCTCGTAAGGATCCCGGTAACCAAAGGCATAGCCAATGCCCACCCCACTGAGGTAGGAGATGATAAGCCCCAGGAGCAGGGCGATAAAACCAGCGAGCCCGGCTTTGATGATGTTCTCTCCCTTGACGCCCCAGGCGGTGGAGATGATCGTGTAGTCCCGCATCATGCCGCCGCCCAGGATGCCAATACCACCAAAGATGGCCAGGAAGGAACCGCTTTGAGTAATAAATTTTACATCGGTGATACCATGGCTGACGCTGGAGATGAGTTCCGCACCATAGGCCGCCTGCTGCCCGTTTGCAATGACGCCGCCCACCCAGGCCACCACCAGGGCCAGAAGGATGGAGAAGGCTGCGCCCATCCGCTTTTGATGGATGAGGCCGGCCAGGGAATAGCCAGCCATCATCACCACCGTAACTAAAATAAAGGAACCTACCAGGCCGTAAGAGGACGCCATTTTCGCAAAGATTGCCATCTGTACCTACCTCCTATTATTTTCTTACAAGCACTTTGTAAATGAGTGGGATGGCCAGCAGGCTGACCACCACTGCCAAGGTCCCGGAAAGCACCGGCACCAGTCCATGGGCCAGCGCTGAAAAGACATCCTGGTTCATGGACATCGCCACCACCACTGGAATGTAAAGACCGGAGAGGAACTGGATACCCCCTTCGGTGGCCTTATGTAGCTTTTTCCCCTTTTTCTCCAGCCAGATTTGGTAGAGGATGAGAAAGACCATGGAAAAGCCCACGCCTCCCACATCGCTGCCCAGTCCCAAGGCGTTTCCCAGCAAATTTCCCAGAAAACACCCTAAAAACATAAATGCTCCAATCAGTCCAAAACCATACACACCCATTTTGGATAACCCTTCCCTTCCAGAGAGACTGGCAAAACAACTATTTTGGAGGCCAGCTCTTTGCTAATTTTGTTTATATCGTAGCGCTGAAAATATATGATGTAAAATACATTTTTTGTTAATAAATAATGTGTTAATTGTTATCAATAGTCGCAAAAGCATAAAAGAAATCCCCCCTTGTTTTTTCTCCAACAGGAGAAGACGCAAGGGGGGATTTTGTATTTATCAGTTTGTTACTGCTGGGAAAGGACAGCGAAATAATCTTGGACAAAATCCCGAAAAAGAATCACCGCAGGGGAGAGGTATCCCTTCTTCCGCCAGCTGAGGTTGATGCACCGCTTGCAAACCGGGGAGGAGATGCGGCGCAGAACGATGTTTCGAGTATCCATTCCCCGCCAGGTGATAGAGGGGACAAAGGAGATGCCCATTCCGGCGCAGATCAGTTCCCGCACCGTCTCCGGGCTGTCGCACTCCAGCACCACCCTGGGGGAAAAGCCCGCCATCTGGCAGTACAGGTCGGTGATGGTCCGCAGGCTCTTACCTTTATGCAGGCAGATGAACTCCATCTCCGCCAGGTCGGAAAGGGGCAGTATCCGTTGGCTGGCCAGGGGACTCCCCTCAGGGAGGGCCAAGAGCAGCTCCTCTTCGATAAGGACCCGCTCATTTTCCCCCACAGCAGGCTGCACCGAGGAGAAGATGGCGATGTCCCGCTCCCCCTCCCCCTGTTCCCGGAGATCGTGCTGAATGATTTGGAGGCGGATGGAGGGGAACTCCGCCTTAAAGTCGGAGATCAGCTGAGGGAGGAGCTTGCTGGCGGCAAAAAGGGAGATGGTCACCGTCCGGTTTCCCTCCGCCTCCTGATCCGCCAGTTCCGCTTGGGCATCTGCCAGTTCCCGAAGGACGCTGTTGGTATGCCGTAGGAGGATGGCCCCGTTGCGGTTGAGGACGATACCCTTGCCTACCCGGTCAAACAGTTTTACCCCCAGCTCCGCCTCCAGGCCGGCGATGGTCCGGCTTAGGGAGGGCTGGGCCACCCGCAGCTCCTCCGCCGCCCTAGTGAGATGCTGGAGTTCCGCCACCTTCTTAAAGTAGGTGAGGGAGTGGAGATCAATCATAAGAAGTGCCTCTTTCGTTTGATATCTTTTTTGATATTTGTATGTACCAAATTATATATTAGACGATATTAAAAGTCAATGATATTATAAGGGACAGAAAAACAAATTTTTATCAGACTTAGTTAGGCCCCCTTAAATTACGGCGGTTATACTGCCTTGGTGGAAGAAAGGAGAAATGGCAATGGTCTGGGATAACGAGAGAAGATCCAAGTTGGAGCGGAAGGACAAGGTGAAGCAGTACACCGATGGGAAAGTGGTATTTACCGAAAATATCGTTCCTTTCCTGGAGGGGGTTATCTGTCCTGGAGACAGGGTGGTGCTGGAAGGCTGCAACCAAAAGCAGGCAGCTTTCCTGGCCAGGTCGCTGACTCAGGTGGATCCCGAAAAGGTACATAACCTCAATATGCTCATCCCCTCTATTTCTAGGGACGAACATCTGGATCTTTTTGAAAAGGGCATCGCCAAGGAATTGAATTTCGCCTTTGCCGGGGTGCAGAGCCTCCGGCTGGCTCAGATGCTGGCGGAGGAGAAGCTCCGCATCGGTGCCATCCACACCTATATGGAGCTGTATGGGCGGCTCTTTGTGGACCTGACTCCCCAGGTCTGCCTCATTGCGGCGGACAAGGCTGATAAGTACGGGCGGCTTTACACCGGTTACAATACCGAGGAGACCCCCATAATTGTGGAGGCCACCGCCTTTAAAAACGGCATTGTCATCGCCCAGGTGAACGAGATTGTGGAGACCGATGAACTGCCCAGAGTGGATGTCCCTGCCGGTTGGGTGGACTACATCGTTAAAGCTGACGAGCCTTATCCCATGGAGCCGCTTTTTACCCGCGATCCCCAGAAAATCCAGGATGAACACATCCTTATGGGCATGATGGTCATCAAGGGTATCTACGCCAAACACGAAGTGAAGACCCTGAACCATGGCATCGGTTACAACGGGGCGGCCATCGAGCTGCTGCTCCCCACCTACGGCCAGGAGCTGGGGCTTAAGGGCCGCATCTGCACCCATTGGGTCCTCAATCCCCATCCCACCCTCATCCCCGCTATCGAGGCGGGCTGGGTCAAGCAGATTTGTGCCTTCGGCGGGGAGCTGGGGATGAACGAGTACGCCACAGCGCGGCCAGATATCTTCTTCTGCGGGCCGGACGGAAACCTGCGCTCCAACCGGGCGGTGGCCCAGATGGCCGGCCTCTACGGCATCGACCTTTTCCTGGGTGGCACCCTCCAGATGGACTACCTAGGCAACTCCTCCACCGTCACCAACGGGCGGCTCAGCGGCTTCGGCGGCGCACCCAATATGGGCAACAGCACCGGCGGCCGCCGCCACACCACCAAGGCCTGGTGCAACTGTGCCCCCCAGAACGGTTCCCTCATCTCCGGCAGGAAGCTGGTGGTCCAGATGACAAAGAGTGCCAGCCGGTTCGGCCCCGCCTTCACCCCGGTGCTGGACGCCGTGGACATTGGCCGGAAGGCTAACCTTCAGGGGGTGCCGGTGATGATCTATGGCGAAGATGTGACCCATGTAGTCACCGAACAGGGCATCGCTTACCTGTATATGGCCCAAAATGCCGAGGAGCGCACCAAGCTCCTGGGAAGCGTCGCCCAGGGCACACCCATCGGCTCCCTGGTTACCCCGGACGAGATCCGGCGGTTCCGGGCCTGGGGAAAGGTGGCCCTCCCGGAGGATCTGGGCATCTCTCCCGACAAGGCCAACCGGACCATGCTGGCCGCCCAGTCTTTGGAAGAGATCGCGGAAATCTCCGGCGGTCTGTATCATGTGCCCGAACGCTTTCAGAAGAAGAAATAACAGCATCGTGAGAGGGGGGCGGCCCCTGCGGGAAAGGGAAGAGGGCCGTCTCCCAAAAGATAAACTTTAGGAGGGATCGAATTGGCAACCGCAAAACAGCAGGAACTGCTGGAGCTCAAGGCCCGACTGCGGTTGGGCGGCGGAGAGAAAGCCATTGAAAAGCAGCATGGGAATGGCAAGCAGACCGCCCGGGAGCGCCTTGTCAAGCTCTTTGACGAGGACAGTTTTGTAGAGACAGGGCTTTTTGTGAAGCACCGCTGCCAGAACTTTGGCATGGACAAGAAGGAGGCCCCCGGAGAAGGGGTGGTCACCGGCTATGGCACGATTGATGGGCGGTTAGTCTACGCCGCCGCCCAGGACTTCACCGTCATCGGCGGCAGCCTTGGCGAGATGCACGCCGCCAAGATCGCCATGGCCCAGGAGGCGGCCCTCAAGGCCGGTGTCCCCATGATCTGCATCAACGATTCCGGCGGCGCCCGCATCCAGGAGGGTGTAGACGCCCTGGCCGGGTATGGCCGCATCTTCTACAACAACACCATGGCCTCCGGTGTCATCCCCCAGATCAGCGTTATCATGGGGCCCTGCGCCGGCGGGGCGGTTTACTCCCCGGCGCTGACTGACTTTATCTTTATGGTCAAGGGCACCGGCCAAATGTTCATCACCGGGCCCCAGGTCATCAAGGCGGTTACCGGGGAGGACGTCACCGCCGAGTCCTTGGGGGGCTCCATGGCCCACAACGGAACCAGCGGCTGTGCCCACTTTTCCGCTGACAGCGAGGATGAGTGTATCACCCAGATCCGCCAGCTGCTGGGCTTCCTGCCCCAGAACAACATGGACCCTGTCCCAGTCTACGGCTGCGGCGACGATCTGAACCGGGAGGACAGTTCTCTTAACGACATTGTGCCGGAGAACCCCAACAAGCCCTACGACATGATGGAGATCATCCGCACCTTGGCCGATAACGGCGAGGTAATGGAGTACCAGCAGTATTTTGCCAGGAATATCATCACTGCCTTTATTCGCCTCAACGGCAAATCGGTAGGGGTCATTGCCAGCCAGCCCAAGGCCATGGCCGGGTGCCTGGACATCAACGCCGCCGATAAGGCCTCCCGGTTCATCCGCACCTGTGACAGCTTCAACATCCCCTTGCTGACCCTGGAGGATGTCCCCGGATTTCTCCCTGGAACCCAGCAGGAACACGGCGGCATCATCCGCCATGGGGCCAAGATGCTTTACGCCTACAGCGAAGCCTCCGTCCCCAAGGTCACCGTCATCACCCGCAAAGCCTATGGTGGGGCGTATATCGGGATGTGTTCCAAGCACCTGGGGGCTGATATGGTCTTCGCCTGGCCCGACGCCGAGATTGCCGTTATGGGGGCCGACGGGGCCGCCAACATCATCTTCGCCAAGGACATCAAGACTGCCGCCGACCCCGCCGCCCAGCGGAAAGCCAAGATCGCAGAGTATCAAAAGGCCATGATGAACCCCTATGTGGCCGCTGCCCGTGGCTATGTGGACGATGTTATCCTGCCCAGCGAGACCCGAAAGCGGGTTATCAGCGCCTTTGAGGCCCTGGCTGGAAAGCGGGTGGACCGTCCAAAGAAGAAGCACGGAAACATTCCGCTGTAAGGGGGGACCGGTATGTTTGCACATGAAACCATTACCATGGGAAGGGCTCTCATCGTCTGCGGTTTTAGCCTGGTGGTTGTGTTCCTTGTCCTGCTCGCCATCTCTTATATGATCGACCTGGTCCATTGGCTGCTGACCAAGGGCCAGAAAAAGCCGGCAGCCGCCCCTGCCACCCTCACGTTGGAGGTCTCCGAAGCCCCAGCAAAGGATACCACCGCCGATGCGGCCATTATCTCCGCCGCGATTGCGGCCTGCCTGGGAACCGCCGCCGACCGGATCGTTGTCCGCAGCATCCGCCGGGTGGCCGGGGAAGAGACCCCCTGGATACAGTCCGGCAGGCTCAACACCATCCAATAACATTACATAAACGAGGTGCAATAAAATGGCTATCAAAAAATTCCGTGTTGTTTTAGACGGCATCGCCCACGAAGTAGAGGTGGAGGAGCTGGGCTCTGCCGTTGTTTCCTCTGTTCCCGCTCCCGTGGTTGCCCCCGCCCCTGCGGCGGCTCCTGCTGCCCCCAAAGCCGCCGCTCCCAAGCCGGTGGCCGCTGCTGGCGCTATCACCGCCCCTCTCCAGGGCACCGTTCTGGATGTCCCCGTCAAAGCGGGCCAGGCGGTGAAGGCCGGGCAAGTTCTAGTGGTTATTGAGGCCATGAAGATGGAAAACGAAGTGGTGGCCCCTGCCGACGGCACCGTTGGCTCCGTCTCGGTTCAGAAGGGCGACGCTGTGGCGGCCGGTGATCCGCTGGTCACCCTCCAGTAAGGGGGGGCTGACAGATGCTGGAGTTACTCCAAGGCTTCTGGGAAAGCACAGGTTTTTCCCAGTTGGTCCAGTGCAACACCGAACTGTTTGGCCTGCGGCTCCCTGGGGAGCTGATCATGATTGGAATTGCCTGTATCTTTCTGTATCTGGCAATTAAAAAAGGCTTTGAACCCTATCTGCTTATCCCCATCGCCTTCGGGATGCTGTTGGTGAACCTGCCGCTGGCCGGCCTAATGGCCCACGCCGTAGGGGATGAGAACGGCGGTCTTCTCTACTATCTCTACCAGGGCACCAACCTGGGCATCTACCCGCCCCTCATCTTCCTTTGCATCGGCGCGGGCACCGACTTTGGTCCCCTGCTGGCCAATCCCCGGAGCCTCCTCTTGGGAGCGGCAGCCCAGTTGGGCATCTTTACTACCTTCTTTGGCGCCATATTCCTGGGATTTACCGGCCCGGAGGCGGCCTCCATCGGCATCATCGGCGGGGCTGATGGTCCCACCGCCCTTTACCTCACCAGTAAACTGGCACCAGATTTGCTGGGAGCTATCGCCATCGCCGCCTACAGCTATATGGCCCTGGTACCGGTGATTCAGCCCCCCATCATCAAGCTCCTCACCACCCCGGAGGAACGAGTTATCAAGATGGAGCAGCTGCGGGAGGTTAGCAAAACTGAGAAGATTATCTTCCCCATTGTGGTTACCCTTTTCACCGTTCTGCTGCTTCCCAGTGCGGGAGCCCTGATTGGGATGCTGATGTTGGGGAATCTTCTGAAGGAATCGGGCCGTGTACCCCTGCTGGTAGACTGTATCCAAAAGTCCCTGATGTACATCGTTTCTATCCTTCTGGGCCTCACCGTAGGAGCCAAGGCCAGCGCCGAGATGTTCCTGCGAACTCAAACCCTCCAGATTATTGTCCTGGGCGTTATTGCATTTGGTATGGGTACTGCCGGCGGCGTGCTGCTGGGCAAGGTGATGTGCAAGGCCACCGGAGGAAAAATCAATCCCATGATTGGAGCGGCGGGGGTTTCCGCTGTTCCCATGGCCGCCCGTGTGGTCCAGAAGGAAGGCCAGAAGTACAACCCCTCTAACTTCCTCTTGATGCACGCTATGGGCCCCAATGTGGCCGGCGTTATTGGCTCGGCGGTTGCCGCCGGGATGCTACTCCTTTTCTTCCAATAGAGCTGTCACCCTATGGTGTTTCAGCAGGTGGAGAAAAGACATCAAAATACTTTGGATAAATTTCCATTCCTTATGTTACCCTCGTGGGGCAGCAGAGTGCAAAAGCATTTTGCTGCCCCACATTTGCAAACCAGTTTGGCTTGGTTAGTGTGAGCTTACTGCTTTCCAAGCGGAAGAGCAGAGCGAGGCGATGATATGTCAAAAGAGCAGCAAGACAGGAGAAAAAGAAGTTTTTCTGTTTCAAGAAAGGTGTTGATAGTAGGGATGCTGTGTTTGCTTCTATGTACGGCTCAATATCTTCTGTTGACTTTCGAATTGAGAAATCAGGGGGATATATCGCAGAGCATGGGAGCTTCTCCTGAATAGTCCGCAATAAGTTTACTCCCCTCTCTATTCGAAACCTCCCTGGAAAAGGAGAAAAAGGATGTTGTTCGCCTCCCATTAACAGGAACATCCAGCCGTGGCTTTTTTGACCCGCTGCCCGACGACATGGCACCCCAACTGGTCAGCAACGATGAAACGGCTGCTCAATTAGCCTTAGCGGTCCAAAAATTGCTGTGCAGAGGTGTTGAGTGTCTTCCCTTTTTTGACAGCCAAACGCCTCTGGATTCTTCCGCTGAGGTGATTTTGACCGACATCTTTGGAGCTGTGAACGATCAAAAGGTGACACACGAAAACATTATGGATATCGCCGCAGAGGTCCCGCATTATTTCTTTACCTTTAAGATGGCAGATGGATGAGAACCTTACATAAAGAATGCAATATATATGTGAACCGGCAAGATGGTTTGGCTGGTATGTATCCCCGGCTCTTGCCGGGGCTTTTTCATGTCAGGCCTCGATATACCCGACAAAATTGTAGTGGATGCGGATGTCCCTGATCTCACGCCCGTCCTCGACCTTGCGCTCCCCGATGTCTATGCGCTGGACAAGCCGCAGGAGCGTGGGGCGGTCAAGTTCCTCCAACTTTGCGCACTCCCTAATCAGGGACATCCACTGCTGGACATCATCCGTCTCCTGCTGGTACGCCTCCAATTCGCCCGACAAATGCGTCCTCTGTTCCAGCTTCTCTGTGCGCTCGGCCTCGTATTGGTTCATCAACTGGACGCAGACGGTCTCCGGGATGCGCCCCATCACCTTGTCCTCATAGATAGACTGGGTCAGTTTGGAGAGTTCCGCAAGCCGCTTTTCGGTGGCGACCAGCAGGAGCCGGGTCTGCTTCATCTGCTCGGAGGATGCCGCCCTGCGCTGGGTCTGTATCCGCTCTATCAGGCTGTCCGGGTCACGCTTCGCCAGTTCCGCCTTTGCCCGGATGTCTATCAGCACGACCTCAATCAGAACACGCTGGTTCATGATATGCGCTGTGCAGACGATTTTTCCGCCGCTGGCGTAGCGGCCACAGGCGTAACTGCGATAGGTGGACTTTGACCCGTCCTTGCGCCGCCGCCCATCATGGTAACTACGCATCAGTGAGCCGCAGTCCATGCACCGAAGCAATCCACAAAAAAGGGAGGTCTCCCCATCCGCTTGTGTCCGGCTCCGGGTGTTCTGCTTCTCAAGTGTCCGCACCAGCTCCCAGACCTCCATAGAAATCAGCGGCTCATGCGTCCCCTCCACCCGTATCCACTCGCTCTCCGGCTTGTCCATCTGCTTGTGAACCTTATAGGACACATTGCCGGTCTTGTTCTGTACCATGTGACCGATATAGACCTCGTTCTGAAGGATAGCCTTTACCGTCTGCGCCTGCCAGTAGTTGCCCTCCCTGCGGATGTTGGGCTTACCCTGGCGCAGGTAGTAGAAGCTGCTGGGCGTTGGCACTTGCTCTGTGTTCAGGGTGGTAGCGATTTTGCGGTAACTGTACCCCTGACAACGTAGGTCGAAAATGCGCCGGACAATAGGAGCGGTGGCCGGGTCAATCACCAGGATGTGCTTGTCCTCCGGGCTTTTCAGATAGCCAATAGGGGCATAACAGCCGACATACTTCCCGGCTTGAAACGAGGAACGTTTGACCGCTTTGATTTTGCTGCTGGTGTCCCTGGCGTAGAGGTCGTTCATGACGTTTTTCAAAATCACCAGCATCTCATTGTTCTTGTGAGCGGTGTCCACCCCGTCATTAAGGGCGATGAACCGGCAGCCGAGGCTCGGGAAAACGATGTCCGTATACTTCCCGCTTTCGATATAATCTCTGCCGAGACGACTGAGGTCCTTACAGAGTACCAGATTGATTTTCCCTGCGGTGGCATCGGCGATAAGCTGGTTGAAGCCAGGTCTATCGAAAGACGGTGTTAGATAACGATACTTCCAAAAACACAAGAAAATCAATGGGTATGGGCGACGGGCAAGCATGGTATGTACGAAACATAAAAGCGGCGTTCTCTGCTCTAATCTGGCCGGG
>OFHN01000586.1_pt1 | contig 32560 bp, 21 predicted proteins | sample 1521321 | NCBI WGS metagenome assembly OFHN01 (sample SAMEA3504130, study PRJEB24116) | mouse gut metagenome | biome: mouse gut; feature: mouse-associated habitat; material: faeces | place: Denmark | collected 2011
CAACGGCATTAAATCTTAAAAGGATGATAAAGGCCATGGCATAGAGAACCATGACCTTTTTCTTTGGAATATTTCTGCTATCTTTGCTGGATTTTTATCATGATATCTTGTGACATTTACGAAACAGGAGGTTTGTCAACAGCTCGAAGCTGGCCCGAAGCGTGGAGAAAGACGAAGGGGCAGCGCTCTTTACCGGGCGCTGCCTTTTTGTGTTTCCCCATAGGACAAAAAGGAAACGGGCCACCATGTCATTTTGTATGAAGAAAGCTGTTTTATTCCCGCGAGCAATGAGCCAAGTAGGCGTGCCTGCACGCATATTTGGTGAATGCCGCGAGGATCAAAAACCCTGCTGCTTGCAGCGGAATTTTTGATTGATAGGATAAGCCTGACTTTTCATACAATAATATGAAGCAAGAATTTGAGGTGATTGTCATAGGAAAGCAAAAGGAGGTTTGCTACTTACTTCAAAAAAAGGATTCTGATAGTTATGAAATCGCAAGGAAAAAGGAAGCTCTTAGCAGACGGGGGTATCTGGTCGTTACCATTATCGAGGGCAATCAGGCAATGGAAAATGGATTGCGGGATGTGGTTCGCAACCATTTTCACTGACCGGCGACAACATTGTGTTATCCTGCCTATATGGTAAAATATACTCAAGAATCCAGCCGCTGCGCGTCTGCCGCGCTACGCGCTAAAAGATTCTTTCGTTACCATGTCAGGTGAAATCAAATGCTCATTCCATTCGCGCTTGATTTCCTGCTGACATGGTAAAATATAGGGAGAAAGCAAGATAAGGAGGACGATTTTTATGATGACAGCAATCCATACTCCCACAATGATAGACGGTTATGTCCGCCTCTCCAGAGACGATAACAAGAGAAATTATTCCTCTATTGAAAACCAAAAGCTGATTATCCAAAAATACGCAGAAGAAAACAACATGATTGTACGCCATATCTACGAAGACGACGGCATTTCCGGTTACTCCTTCCACCGTCCCCAGTTTCAGAACATGATGGCCAATCTCGATTCCATAGATGTAATCGTGGCGAAAGACCTTTCACGAATCGGACGGCACAATGCGAAGGTACTGCTTTTTCTCGAAGAAATGGAAGAACAGGGAAAGCGTGTGATTTTGATTGATGACAATTATGATTCGCTCTACTCTGATGATGATATTATAGGAATCAAAACATGGGATAATGAACGCCATGTAAAGAACACAAGCCGAAAGGTAAAACGAATCAAGAAAATGGAGCAGGAAAACGGCACCTTAAAATGCGCTCCCCCATTCGGTTACACAAGGCACCCACTGAACAAGCAGATGGTTTTAATTGATGAAGAAGCCGCCGCCATCCTGAACCTTGAAAAAGACCTTTATCTGGAAGGAAACGGCATACGAAAGATTGCGGAAATCCTTTCAGACCGGGGCGTCCCTACGCCTACCATGCTGCAAAAGGAGCGCTTCCAGGCTTTGGGGCTGCCTTATCACCGGGAAGTTGCCTATATGTGGAGTTACGGTATGGTGAAAGATACTCTCTTTAATGATTATCATAACGGCGTACTCCGAACCCACAAAAGAGAGAGAATGACCATCAACGGAAAAGACAAAAAGATTTCCAGAGATCAGCAATATGTTTTCCCGGACCACCACCCGAAAATATTTGATGACGATACCATGAAGCTGCTCTTTGAGGTGAAGGACAGCCGCCATCACAGCCAGTACCGGGGCCAGAGGAAACACATCAACCTCTTTTCCGGGTGTCTGTACTGTAAGGACTGCGGCATGAAGCTGACTGCAATCAACCGCCCGAACCGTGGAAAATATTATCTGTGCGGCACCTACAACAAAAAGGGAAAGCAGTTTTGTGAATATGCCCATCTGGTGACAGAAGAAACCCTGACGGATGCTTTGGTTAAATATTTGACCCTTTGCCGTGACTCTCTGGCAGACATCATACAGAATTTCGACCTGTCAAATTTAAAGGCTCCTACTTACTCCGCAGACGACAGCCAGCAGAGGCTGGAAAGCGAGCTGGAAAAAATTAAGAAAGAGCTGAAAACGCTGATTACCCAAAAGGTAAAGGAACTCACGACAAATCCGGGGATGGCGGAAATTATCAATGAAACATATGCTTCTTTACAGACCGAAAAAATGGAACGTATTTCTGCCATTGAAAAAACGCTGCAAAATTTGACGAAGGAGCCTCATATCCCCACTGCAGCAATCAAACCTAATTTGCAAACCGCACTGGATATTTTAAATGAAGTGGTGGAGCAAAAAAGTCTGACCCGGACGGACATTGAGGTTCTCGTTGAAAAAATCATTGTAGATAAAGACGGAAATGTTGACATCTATTTGAAACACGGTCTCGGCAATCTGGCGGCCTACGATTTCAAAGCCGACAAGGAGAATCTGAAGCTCACCATGATGATAGAGGCAATCCGGCTTCTGAAAAAGGACGAGACAGGTTTTACATCTGTGAAATTCCTGGCAGAAGGCCTGAAAGATATGGGTTATCCTATGCACAAGAAGAAGTTTACCACCTACATGGAGCATTTGCTTGACCTGGGGCTGGTGGAAAAGACAGGAATCTACCATTATCCATACAGAATCGTGGCTTCCAGAGAGAAATTGACGAGTGTGGAAAAAATGTTCATCATGCTAGGGCAGACTGGCGGTATGCCTGAGATGGTGTTTGAATACATTCTGGCGAAGAACGGCATGGATCCTGCCACGGATGTGAATATAGACCAGAGCATCGACTTTGGTTCCACGGCAGCGGCATTTTCCGGGGGGCAGGGTGATTTTACGGTAGAATTTGAACCCCATGCCACATCCCTGGAGCAGAAAGGGGAAGGCTATGTGGTGGCATCCCTGGGAGAAGATTCCGGTTATGTGCCATACACTTCTTTTTCTGCAAAGAAAAGTTATCTGGAAAAGAACAAGGACACTGTGCAGGCATTTACGGATGCCCTGCAGAAGGGGATGGATTATGTAAAGAATCACACGCCGGAGGAGATTGCGAAAGCGATTGCACCGCAATTCCCGGAGACGGATATGGATACCCTGACGACTATTGTGGAACGGTATTACGTGCAGGATACCTGGAAGGATAATCTGATTTTTGAGGAAGACGCATTTACCCTGCTGCAGAATATTCTGGAGGATTCGGGGGTGCTGGAGAAAAGAGTGGCTTACTCGGAACTGGTAACCAGGGAATTTGCCGAAAATGCTGCCAAATAAAGCGCAGGAAGTATAGGCATCCGTGTAGCCCCACATGCGTGCAGCCCGATACGCAGGCAGCCCCATATACGGGCAGGGAAAATTCTCCCTGCCCGATTTCTATGCACAGGCCCGTACAAAGGTGCGACTCCTCGCATCTGGAATTATGCCGCGAAAGCGGCGTATGGGCCGCGCGGCGAGTAGAGGAGAAGAGAGTTTCCCTACTCGATTGCGCAGCCCCGTGCACAAAGTGCGACTCCTCGCACCTGGAATTATGCCGCTGAAGCGGTGCACGGGACCCGCGGCGGGTAGGGGAGAAGGGCGTTCCCCTGCTTGATTGCGCAGGGGCGCATATGGAAAGTTGTTGCCAAGGCAACGAGCACCCCGGGAAATATTATTTCATCCGAATATTCTTGATGGCCCAGAGCTGCAGGGCTTTTGCGTTGGTGCTGATTTTTTCCAGGGAATCCAGTATTTTCTGAAAAGCAGGACGTTCATTTTCTGCGATGATGCCGTCTTCCGAGATGGCAATCAGGGAGGCTCGCAGGGAGTCGATGTCTTTTAAGGATCCGAGTACTTTCAGGGCCAGTCTGTCAAAATCGTCAATGGAAACTTCCCTGACGGAAGTTTTGCCTATGGGACATTCCCTTGCGCAGTATGTGTTGCACAGTTCCGGCATATTGTAGGCCATGGCCATGGCCCTGACTTCTTCCGGATACGGTGCGATGGTGTCCAGTTCAATACGTGCCAGCCGGGTGCGGTCAATACCTATGATTTCAGCAGCCTTTTCACGGCTGGAAAAGTCGGGATTATGTTCCGCGGCATCGGAACGTGCCTGATAATAGATGTTGTCAGCGGCTTTTGTGGCTTTTTTACCCATATTAAAAATCATTCCTTTACTATTATATTCGTATCCTTCCTGTGTTCCCTGTCTGCGGAGGATACTCATTCTTTTATAGTTTAGTAGAAAAGTTTCCGTTTGTAAAGAATATTTCGGAAAAGCAGTTGAGGGAACGGCAAAAATTTGATAGAATGAAAAGAAGTACCATGATACATGAGAAGTTCAAAGATCTGGGAATCAGACAAACCTGATTCTGCGGCATATGGCATCATACCGAAACAAAAAGACATTGTTTCGGCTTGTGATTCCATGTGCGCTGACGCGGACAGAATTATGGTATCATGTTGACACAGAAGGACATTGTGTCAACTATTGATTCCATATGCGCAGGGCGCACAGAATTATGGTATTATAAGTCCATATTTGTGGCATGGAGAGGCCGAATGACCATGGATACCATGATTGGTCTGGAATCATGGGAAATATGCAACAGAAGAGGAAGAGGAGGTTAAAATGGGATTAATAAAAGCGGCAAAAGATGCCATTGGTTCCATGATGGCAGACCAATGGCGGGAGTATTTTTATTGTGATACCCTGACAAACGACATTCTGGTGGCCAGGGGAAGGAAAAGGGCAGGCAGCAGCCGTAACAACAAAGGATCGGATAATATTATTTCCAACGGCTCCATTGTGGCTGTCAACGAGGGACAGTGTATGATCATCGTGGAGCAGGGCGGCATTGCGGAGTTCTGCGCGGAGGCAGGGGAATTTGTGTACGATAATTCCACGGAACCCAGCCTGTTTTACGGCGACCTGGGAGAGAATATTAAAAATACCTTTCAGATGATCGGCAAGCGGTTTTCCTTTGGAGGGAGCGCGGGCAAGGACCAGAGAGTCTATTTTTTCAATACAAAGGAAATCATGAATAATCTGTACGGCACGGCCACGCCGATTCCCTTCCGGTACATAGACGACAATATCGGGCTTGACCTGGACGTGAGCATCCGGTGCAATGGATCCTATTCCTTCCGTATTACGGACCCGCTGCTTTTTTACCAGAATGTCTGCGGGAATGTGGCGGACTGTTACGGTAAGGGCGAAATTCTGAACCAGATGAAGGCGGAACTGATGACTGCCATGCAGCCTGCGCTGGGCAAGATAAGCCGGCTGCGTGTGCGGGTATCCGATATTCCGTACCATGTGACACAGCTGGTAGACGCGGTGAATGAGGAACTTTCCGGCAAGTGGCAGAAGCTGAGGGGCATTGTGGTAGTCAGCATGACCATGAATCCACCCTCCATGCCAGAGGAGATTTCCAAAAAAATCAGCGAACTGCAGACCAGGGCCACGCTGCGCAACTCCAATATGGCGGCGGCAACTTTGGTGGAGGCCCAGGCAGATGCCATGAAGTCTGCCGCTTCCAACACTTCCACCGGTCCCATGATGGCATTTACCGGGATGAATATGGCGAAGATGACAGGCGGGATGGACATAAGCGCCCTGTTTTCCATGGGGACGACCCAGAACCAGGCCACCGGGAACCAGAACGCAAACAGAACCGTTCAGGGCGGCCAGGCTGTACTGGGCTGGACCTGCAAGTGCGGGTGCAAGGATAACAGGGGGAAATTCTGTATGGAGTGCGGCAGTCCCAAGCCTTCGGGTGCAGGCTGGACCTGCAGCTGCGGATCGGTGAACCAGGGGAAATTCTGTACCAACTGCGGCACCAGAAAGCCGGAGGGCGCGCCGCTTTACAAATGTGACAAATGCGGCTGGGAGCCGGAAGACCCGGCGCATCCGCCCAAATTCTGTCCCGAGTGTGGGGATGTGTTCGATGCCAGGGATAGGGTGTAAAAGAACTCATAGGAAAGTTCGTCCTATGATATGGAAAAGCCCATTGACGGGAGGGTATTTTGTGCCGGAAGCATGCAATACCGGGAAGCCGGAAGACAGGGAGAACCGCCGGCAGGCAGATGGGCATAATTTGAGGGGGAAGGACTTACATGAGTATATATGATACCTTAAATAAGGAACAGAAAGAAGCAGTGCGGCAGACCGAAGGCCCCCTGCTGCTGCTGGCGGGAGCGGGCAGCGGCAAGACCCGGGTGCTCACGCACCGCATTGCATACCTGATCGATGAAATAGGGGTGAAGCCCTGGAATATTCTGGCAATCACATTCACCAATAAGGCGGCGGGAGAGATGCGTGAGAGGGTGGACAAGCTGGTGGGATTCGGTTCTGGCCAGGTCTGGGTGTCCACATTTCACTCTGCCTGTGTGCGCATTTTGCGCCGCCATATCGACCGGATCGGCTATGACAGTTCCTTTACCATTTATGACACGGATGATCAAAAAACCGTCATGAAAAATGCGATAAAACGTCTCAACCTGGACAGCAAAGTCTATAAGGAACGGGCGTTGCTGGGGGTCATTTCCTCGGCCAAGGATGAACTGGTGGGTGTACCGGCGTTTGAGCGGGATGCGGCGGCCGACTTCGGCAAATCCGTGCAGGCAAAGGTTTACAGGGAGTATCAGGAAACCCTGCGTGCCAACAATGCCCTTGACTTTGATGACATCATTATGAAGACGGTGGAATTGTTCCGGAACTGTCCCGAGATTCTGGATTCCTATCAGGAGAGATTCCAATATATCATGGTGGACGAGTATCAGGACACCAATACGGCACAGTTTGAGCTGGTGAGGCTGCTGGCGCAGAAGTACCGGAATATCTGTGTGGTGGGAGACGACGACCAGTCCATCTACAAGTTCCGGGGAGCCAATATCAGGAATATTCTGGATTTTGAAAAATATTTTCCGGAGACGGCGGTTATCAGGCTGGAACAGAATTACCGCTCTACCCGGCCGGTTCTGGATGTGGCAAATGCAGTGATCCGCCATAATACGGGCAGGATGGAAAAGTCTCTGTGGACCGGCAGGACCGGCGGCGAAAAAGTCTGTTTCAGACAGTTTGACAGCGCTTATGAGGAAGCGGAATTTGTGGCGGGGGATATTGCCAGGAAAGCGGCGGGGCCCGACCTGCGATACCAGGATTTTGCCGTGCTTTTCCGGACAAATGCCCAGGCGCGTCTGCTGGAAGAACGCATGATTATGGAGGGCGTGCCATATAATGTGGTAGGCGGTACAAACTTTTATTCCCGAATGGAGATAAAGGATATACTGGCTTATCTGAAAACCATAGACAGCGGCAGGGATGATGTGGCAGTGCGGCGCGTGATCAATGTGCCCCGGAGGGGGATCGGCAATGCCACGCTGGATAAGGCGGAGGAATTTGCCGGACTCTGCGGCATCGGCTTGTTTGAAGCCTTTGAAAGGGCGGATGAGATCAGCGGCCTGGGCAGGGCTGCCGCCAGGATCCGTTCCTTTGTAAACCTGATTCATGAACTGAAAGAAAAGCGTTCCCGGATGACAGTGGCGGAACTGATTCAGGAAGTGGTCAGACAGACCGGCTATGAGGATTATCTCAGGGAATACGACGAGGAAGAAGGGGATGACCGGGCTGCCAATGTGGATGAACTGATTACCAAGGCTGTCAATTATACCCAGACCCATGAGGAGCCTGATCTGACGGAATTCCTGGAAGAGGTGGCACTGGTGGCAGATATCGACAATGTGTCGGGGGATGACGACAGGGTGCTTCTGATGACCCTGCATTCCGCCAAGGGCCTGGAGTTTTCCCATGTATACCTGACAGGGCTGGAAGAGGGACTGTTTCCGGGATATATGGCGGTACAGTCCGATGACATATCCGATCTGGAGGAGGAGAGGCGCCTGGCCTATGTGGGAATCACCAGGGCCATGAACCGGCTGACCCTGACTTGTGCGAGAACCAGGATGATCCGGGGCGAGACCCAGTATAATCCCGTGAGCCGTTTTATAGGTGAGATTCCTCCGGAACTGCTGGACAGCGGCCGCACTGCCCCGAACCGCAAGATGGGAGCATGGTCTTCGGATACTGATTCCGTGGAAATGCGTCCGTCCGCGGGAAAAGGAGGGAATTTTTCCGGTCTGTCCGGGGAGGGTTTCGGCCAGGGGAAAAAGAACGCCGAAACAGATTACCGGCCCAAGGCAATTGTTCGGCCCAAAGCTACCGTCAAAGCCGACAAACCCTTTATCGCCAAAGGAATCGGCAGCCTGAACCAGCTTACGGGAATTTCCAAGGGGGCTCCCTACCAGGCGCCGGCGGCGCTTACCTACGGTGTGGGGGACCGGGTTTCCCATATTAAGTACGGCGAGGGAAAGGTGCTGCATATTGACCGGGAAACCAGGGATTATAAGGTCACGGTGGAGTTTGAGAAGGCGGGACAAAAAATAATGTATGCATCATTTGCAAAATTGAAAAGAGTGTAGTATTTTTTCCGGGAATATGGTATAATATTTTTATTCTGGAGAGGGAGAGAACGGATGGCCTCAGGGCAGATCTGGGATCCGGGCTGTTCCCAGTACAGCAAAATGAAGCAGAAAAACATGGAGGGAATCTTATGAATAAGCTTGAGAATCTGATTGATATTGCGAGACTGAATGACCTGCTGGGAAAGAAGGAAGAAGAAAATGAGGGCAATAAGGTTTTGTGGGTACTTGCCATCATCGGTGCAGTTGCGGCAGTGGCAGCCATCGCATATGCGGTATACCGTTATCTGAATCCCAGGTATCTGGAAGATTTTGAGGATGAATTCGAAGATGAGTTTGAAGACGAGGAAGCGGATGATGAGGAAGACGATTTCTTCGTAGATGAGGGAGACAACTAATCGGATGAAAAAAGGACAGGTGTATGAAGCTGCGGTGGAGAGAGTGGACTTCCCCAACAAAGGTATTGCGCAGACGGGGGAGGGCACTGTTATCGTAAAGAACAGCCTGCCCGGCCAGAAGATTATGCTCAGAGTCAGCAAAGCAAGAAACGGGAAGGCGGAAGGCCGTCTGCTGGAGGTGCTTGAAAAATCACCTCTGGAGACGGAACCTCCGTGTTCCCATTTTGGTTTGTGCGGAGGATGTACTTATCTGTCCCTTCCGTATGAGGAGCAGCTGAAAATCAAGGAAGAGCAGGTCCGGCGTCTGCTGGAACACAGTCTGGCCGGTCAGAAGGAACCCTGGAAGTGGGAAGGCATTCAGGGAAGTCCGGAGATTTACGGATATCGGAATAAAATGGAATTTTCATTCGGAGACGAGAGAAAGGACGGCCCCCTTGCACTGGGTATGCACAAGCGGGGCAGTTTTTATGATGTGGTGACGGTAAAGGACTGCTGCATTGTAGATGAAGACTACCGGCTGATTCTGGCCACTGTGCTGGATTATTTCGGGTCTGTTCCGGGATACGGCAGGATTCCTTATTTCCATAAACAGAGTCATGAGGGGTATCTGCGTCATCTGGTGGTGCGGAAGGCTTCCCGCACCGGTGAGATTCTGGCGGCCCTGGTGACTACATCCCAGAATCCCCGGGAAATGCAGGCACCAGAGGGCGTAAGGGAAGCGGAACAGGACGGACAGGCGCCAGACAGGCTGGTGGAAGGGTTCCGGGAATGTCTGCTGAATCTGGAAAGGGAAGGAAAGCTGAAGGGGCGTTTTGCGGGAATCCTTCATATCATCAATGACTCCCAGGCAGATGTGGTGCAGAGCGACCACACCGAAGTGCTCTATGGGCAGGACTGTTTTTATGAAGAAATCATGGGTTTACGGTTTAAAATATCTGTTTTTTCGTTTTTTCAGACAAATACTTACGGCGCGGAAATACTGTACCGGACAGTAAGGGAATATATCGGAGATACCTCCAAAGACCAGGTGGTTTATGACTTGTACAGTGGCACGGGCACGATAGCCCAGATCATGTCACCGGCCGCAGGAAAAGTCATCGGTGTGGAGATTGTGGAGGAGGCGGTCAGGGCAGCGGTGCGCAACGCGGAGGAAAACGGCCTTGACAATTGCCGGTTTCTTGCCGGTGATGTGCTGAAGGTGCTGGACACCATAGAGGAGAAGCCTGATCTGATTATACTGGATCCGCCCCGGGACGGCATCCATACCAAAGCCCTGCCCAAAATCATTTCCTACCAGGTGGACAGGATTATCTACATATCCTGCAAGCCCACCAGCCTGGCGCGGGATCTGGAGGTGTTTCTGGAGAAGGGATATATGGTTGAAAAGGCCGTGGCCGTGGACCAGTTCCCCTGGACGGCGAATGTGGAGACGGTAGTACTGCTTTCAAGACTGTGAATGAAATCCACGGAACAATGAAAGACGGGAGAGGTTATTATGGTGAGAAGAATTCGGGAATTGTCTGTTATGACAGGCGCGACGCTGATCACTGCCGCCGCGGTTTTTTTCTTTTTGATTCCCAGCCATGCCGCGGTCAGCTCCGTGTCCGGGCTGGCAATCGTGTTATCGAATTTTGTGCCCTTGTCCATATCCGGAATCACAATGCTGTTGAACGTCGTTTTACTGATAGCGGGTTTTTTGCTGTGCGGGCATGAATTTGGGTTCAAAACAATATATACTTCCCTTCTGCTGCCTGTGTTTCTGGGACTTTTTGAGTTCTTTTTTCCGGACAACAAATCTCTGACCGGGGATGCGGCTCTTGACGTGGCCTGTTATATCTTTGTGGTAAGCCTTGGCCTGAGTATTTTGTTTAACATGAATGCATCTTCAGGCGGACTGGATATTGTGGCCAAGATACTGAACAAGTATCTGCATATGGATCTGGGCAGGGCAATGAGCATGAGCGGTATGCTGATCGCGCTGAGTTCGGCGTTTGTATACGACAAGAAGACAGTGGTTCTGAGTGTTCTTGGAACTTATCTGAACGGTATGGTGCTGGATCATTTTATTTTCGGGCAGAAAATGAAAAGAAGGGTCTGCGTTATCTCAAAAGACAAGGAAGAGCAGATCTGTGACTGGATTATACATACGTTAAAAAGCGGGGCCACCATTTACCAGGCGAAAGGGGCTTATGAGGGTACGGTCCGAAATGAAATCATCACGATTGTTGACAAAAACGAATACCAGAAATTGATGCAGTATATCATCCGGGAAGATCCGGCCGCATTCATCACTGTCTACAATGTGAGTGACATGAGGTATATACCAAAGAACAGATCCGGCGGCACAAAATAATAGGGGAACATGATGCAGGCAGGGACGCGTTGCGTCCCTGTTTTTGTGCACAGCCCGCATCCTTCATTTTTCTGATAATGGCACAAAATAGGCGAATATGACTTTTAAAAAGTCACTTTTGGCAACCTGAAGTTCATTTTGGTACATTTTAATATACAGGTATATCCCGTATAATAAATGGATATCATGGAGTTGGAGTATTCATATTGGTTGTATTAGGAGCTAACATCTATGCGTTATATTATCAGGCAGGAAGACGCTGAGATCACCTATATTTCCGGCGGGCACTTTGTGTCCAAGGGAGCCTGGATACACCCCAGAATGACGCTTTCCGATTATGAATTGGTGGTTGTGGTAAAAGGTAGATTCTGGCTTACGATAAAAGGTGTAAAAAGGGAATTCAGGAAGGGAGACTGTTTTATCCTTTTTCCCGAAGAAGAACATTATGGAACAGAGGAGGCATGGGAGGTTTCATTTTACTGGCTGCACTTTAAACTGCAGGAGAAGGAGGAAATCATAGAAGGAGAACAGGGCTTCCGTACCTATTTTAAAAAGAACCAAAGCGGTGCCCTTCCGGGGATCATACTGAATGAGTTCAGCAGGCAGGAGGAGACTGCCAGGCTGATTGTGATGATCAATCATCTTCTCCATTACCAGTCGGTGTTTAAGGAAACGGAGGAGACTGCCAGGCCCTGCAATCTTATGATGGAGCTTGTGCTTTACGAGCTGACCCAGGTGACGAAGAAGGAAACCATGGAGAAGCTTTCCATATACCACGAAGAAGAGGGGGACATGGAAAAAATTTACGAATACATCCGTGCCACCTGCTATAAAAGTCCCCAGGTATTTGAGATTGCGAAACATTTCGGCTATAATACACAGTATTTCATCCGCATGTTCCGGAAAGCCACGGGGGTGACGCCGAAACAGTATATCATCAGCCGGCAGATAGAAAGGGCAAAGTACCTGCTGACGACCACAAGCCTGAAGATCAAAGAAATTGCCGAGCAGGTAGGCATGAGTGACAGTAAATCTTTCTTTAAAAATTTTAAAAAACAGGAGGGAATTTCCCCAAACGAATATCGCAGGACTTTTCAAAAAACACATTATAATAGTCATTAAGACAAGCTACAGTCAACAGAGTGAACAAACCGAAATGGGATGTTCACTTTTTTTATGATTAAAATGTTATAAAATGGAAAAAGATACGGGGATAATTTATGCAGAACATACAAAAGGTCATTTTTTGACTCCCAACGTCACAAAAAGCCCATTTTTTTTGCATTTTTATTTGCTTATAATGTTAATTGTAAACACGGTAACAAACTTACCGGACAGACGGGGCACGGAAGATGCCGGATTTTGGAGGAGATGAGATGGAGTGTTCCAGAATAAACGGAAGTGAAATAATTTTAAAAAGCACCGAATTTCAGCCGGGAATTTATGAATTTTACGGAAGCGATGGCCTTACGGCGGGTGCGGATAACATAAAACTTGACTTCACGGGAGTTGTGCTGGAGGGCGGATGCCGGGGCGGGGAAATGAAAGCGGTGCCCAGCGCCCTGCTGCTGAAGGAACTGTATGAAGTGGAATCCGGGGATGCGACGGAAAAGGCGCGGGTGGAAAAACTCGGCTACTGCGGCGTGGCCCTGCTGCTGAGGGGACTTAAAAATGTCACCGTCCGCGGTCTCACGGCCAGGGGATTCCGGGTGGGCATTGTGGTGATGGACTGTGAAAATGTGACCGTTGAGGACTGTGTCCTGTCCGGCAATTTTCATGACCCGGAATGCGGATGGGACGAGCACGGCCCCGGCGGCGGAATTCTGCTGTACCGTTCCCGGAACTGTGTGGTCAGGCGCAACCGGGCCAATCAGGTGTGGAACGGCATCTACCTGAGGGAATCCGACGGAAATATAGTCGAACAGAATGATTTTTCCTTTGCGTCCAATATGTGCGTGAAAATGTGGAATGCCTCGCACAATCTGATTGACGGGAATAATCTGAGCTGGGGTCTGCGGATCCGGCCGGGTGAGGTACATGCAAGGGATTCCGCGGGGCTGCTGATGGATTCCGGCTGTGATTATAACAGAGTCACCAACAATGACATTACCCACGGCGGGGACGGGATCTTTATCCGGGTTCTGAACGGGTGGCAGTCCTGCCATAATATATTTGTAAACAATGACTGTTCCTATGCCAACAACAATGCCATAGAAGCATGGTCCAACCACAATACATATATCAGAAACAAGGCCAATGATTCCAGCTATGGTTTCTGGCTGGGAGGGTCGGATTTTACGGTACTTTATGAGAATGAGGCCTGCAGGAACGGAATCAGGTTTGCCAATGCGCCGGAATTCTTCGGCAATTGCGGAATCGCGGTTGCCGCATCGGGAAATCATTTCCGGGTTGTGGGAAATAAGATCTGTGACAATTGTGGTCCGGGAATTGCGGTGCGGAACAAGGCATCCGATCCGGTATTCCACTGGATTCTGGAGGACAATGAGATCAGCCGCAACCGCAGCAGGGGGCAGTATAAGGGACATGGCATCTATATGAAAAATGCCGGAAACTTCCATCTCTCGGGCAATGAGATCCGGGACAATGAGGGAGAGGCAGTCTATGACGACGGCACGGTGTTTGACGTGAGGACGATGGAGGAAGGAAATTGTCCCATACATGTGTCCGGCACTTTTCCCCAGGGCTTTGTGAGAGTGGGGGAGCCGCTGGAATGCAAAGCCCGGGTGGAGACAGAGGCAGGGGAGTATGAGCTGAGCTGGACCTTCGGCGACGGAACGGTTTCCACAAAGTCATGCCCGGTAAAAACCTACCGGATGCCGGGAAGTTATTATCTGGGAGTGACGGCATCCAATTCCTGCAGATCTGCCATGGATGGAACGGTGGTATATGTCTGTCCTGAAGGCCGGGAGCTGTCCATTCAAAATGCGGGGATCACAGGAGATGGGGAAGGGGCGGTCAATCTGGAAGCGGACCGTGACAGAGTGAGGGCATATTCCCGGAAGGGAACCAGCAGGCAGCTGCGACTCCAGATTGACGGCACAGAACCCGGGGATTCCAACAGACTGGGATTCTTTCTGAAACTTGCCGCAAGTGCGGATACGGACTGGAACAGAACTGTGAAATCCCCGGTGCTGACTCTGGTACAGGATGAGGAAAATTACATTACAGTGGTTCCTGAAATGATGACATCGGATGGTATCTTTGCGGATAAAACATGGGAGAAATGCGGACATCGTTTTTATTCCTTCCCTCTGGATCGCTCCGATGGACTTTATAAGGTGGAAAAGACCGGCAGTCCGGAACTGATCAGGGAGATCCGGATTTCCATTCTTCACAAAAACTCCGGGAGGGCTGATATTGAGATCAACAGGCTTGTTCTGTACAGGGACAGCGCGAAGCCTTCCGGGGAGAATATAGGGGACAATCCCTGCCAGAGTCTGCTTGCCAGTCCCAGACTGACGGCCAGCCGGCTGGAAGGTAAGGACCCGGAAGAGATTCTGAACCCTTCCAACACATATGTGTACGGTGCAACCAGATACTGGCATTCCCCGGAAGCGGGAGCCTGGGTGGGCCTGGAATGGGAACAGCCCCGGGAAGTTTCCGGGATGGGGGCGGGAATCATGCCGGAAGAAGAGACGGACTCCTGGCAGGCGCGGATACAATACAGAGAGGGGGATACCTGGCAGGACATCTGCGGCGGGGAACTGAAGTCCCTGTGGAATGTGTTTTCCTTCAAAACTGTCAGAACCGCCGGAATCAGAATTCTTCCGGGGGAGAAATGCCCCGGGATATATCGTCTCACTGCGTACGGCAAAAAGGAGCAGGGGATAGAAGCCGCTTCCCTGACGGCTGTACAGTGTAAGATATTCATTGAAAGCGACGGCAGTCACTCGCTGAGTGACCTGGTGGTTGAGATATACCGCACGGAAAACAGGCTCCCTGTAGGAAAACCGGTAATTTCCAGGATGGTTCCCGGGGAAACCATTGTCTCCGGAAAGATTTGTACCATTCCCTGCGAGACAGAACCGCTTCCCGCCGGAACTTATGCGGTGGTATTTACCCAGAAACAGCTGGCGCCCTCCCGCACGGAAGGGGAATATTACCGGTTCTGTGCCACATATGCCGGTTATCCGGAATACAGCGGCGTGGGGACGGCGGGAACCTGGAAAGACGAGACAGATACCTTCGGTACCTTATGGCTGCGGGTGGTGACAGACCACGGCGTGCTTGACTATTCCCATGAAGGGGAAGGCGTGGGACCCAGGGCAGGGTTTGCGGGATGTGAATACCGCTACCAGACCTTCACAATTTAGACTGGAAAAGAAAAAAGGATGGTCGGACATGCTTAAGAAAAACAAACTTGAAATGCTTACAACGAATGAAATCAGGCCTGCCGGCTGGCTGAAGCGGCAGCTGGAAGTCCAGGCCATGGGCCTGTCGGGAAACCTGGACAAAATATGGCCGGATGTGCGGGACAGCCGATGGATCGGCGGCGACAGGGAAGGCTGGGAGCGGGTGCCGTACTGGCTGGACGGATTCATCCCCCTGGCATGGCTTCTGGATGATGCGGATATGAAGGCCAGGGCCGTGAAATATATTGACGCCATTATCGAACGGCAGCAGCCGGATGGGTGGATCTGTCCCTGCGGGGACAGCGAGCGGAAGCAGTATGACATGTGGGCGCTGTTTCTGATCGGAAAGGTGCTGGTGGGATATTATCAGTGCAGCGGGGACGGGAGAATAGAGCAGGTGCTCTACAGGGCGTTCCGCAATTTCCGGGAACATATCAACCGGAACACGCTTTTCAACTGGTCGGCCACCAGATGGTATGAAGCGCTGGTTCCCATTTACTGGCTGTACGAACGCCGGCCGGAGAAATGGCTGCTGGATCTGGCGAACCTGCTCTATGTGGAAGGAACGGATTACAGAAAATTATACCAGACATTTCCCATGGACAAAATAGAAAAGGGAAAGTGGAGTTATACCGAACATGTGGTCAATACGGCCATGGCCCTGAAGGCGGAAGCGCTGTATTCCCGCATCAGCGGCCAGGATCCGGAAGAACTGGCAAATCTCATGCTGGGAGTGCTGCTTTCGAGACATGGCATGGCGGTGGGACATTTTACGGGGGACGAATGTCTGGCGGGAGATTCTCCCATACAGGGCAGTGAATGCTGCGGTGTGGCAGAGGCAATGTATTCTTACGAGCATCTGCTGGCAGTGAGCGGAAATCCGGTGTGGGGAGACTATCTGGAACGGCTGGCGTACAATGCTTTTCCGGCCACGGTGAGTCCGGATATGTGGACACACCAGTATGACCAGATGACCAATCAGCCCCAATGCCGCAATATTCCCAAGGAGGAGGCGCATTATCTCACCAACGGAGGGGAATCCAACCAGTTCGGGCTGGAACCCAATTTCGGATGCTGTACTGCCAACTTTAATCAGGCATGGCCCAAATTTGCACTGTCTGCCTTTATGAAATCCGAAAACGGCATTGCGGTCACACTGATCACTCCGGCCAGGGCCCGGATATCCGTGGAAGGTACGGAAGTGGAAGTGGAGACGGTTACGGATTACCCTTTTGATTCCCGGGCTGTCATCATTGTCCGCCCGGAGAAGCCGGTGACATTTGAACTGGAGGTGCGGGTGCCGGGATGTGCAAAGTCGGCAGAGATGGAAGGCGCCCCTGTGACACCGGGGACATTCCATACCATAAAGCGGGAATGGAGAGAGGCGGCAGAGATCTCCCTGAGCATGGAATTTGAGGCAGAATTCCGGAAACGCCCCAATGACCTGGTGGCGCTCTGGAGGGGACCGCTGCTGTACAGTGTGGCCATAGACGAAAAATGGGTTCCCATGGAGTACTGCAGGGACGGTGTGGAACGGAAGTTCCCTTACTGTGACTATGAGATTTTTCCCATGAGCAAGTGGAATTACGCTTTTTGTGACACAAATGTCACATTCCATAAAAACCAGATGGGAGAGTTTCCCTTCGACCCGGCAGTACCGCCGGTTCACATTATGGCAAAGGCGAAAGAAATTCCCTGGAATATCAGCCGCTGGGGAGTGTGCGAGGCAAGTCCCAAAGACCGCAGGCCCCTGGGGGAGAAAGCGGAAATCAAAATGATTCCCTATGGCTGCACCAATATCCGTATGACGGAACTGCCCATGCTGTAAAATGATTTTGCCTGAACCTGCGCATGCCGGAAAAATCTGCCGCAGGCGGCAATGGAATAAGAGGTGATACTATAGGCACGGTCAACTTTATGGAACAGACTAATTCCATGCGGATTCAGTGGAAATATGTACTCCGCCGTACAGGCGCCTATATCTTGGACGCATTTTTGGTATATGTCATGGTGCAGGCCATGAAAAAAGCCGTCCCGGACATGCCGGGGGCCCTGGCAGGCTCCATGCTCTTTCAGAATGTGATATTCGCGCTGTATGCCATAATTTTTACGGTATTGCTGCGGGGAAGAACTTTTGGAAAAGTGATGTTCCGTCTGCGGGTGGTGGGTCCTGACGGAAGCAGGGCGCCATTCGGGAGTATTCTCATAAGGGAATTTACAGGAAGATTTCTGTTTGAGGCCAGCAATCTGATTCTGCTGGCGGTCATGAAATATCTGGGGGCGCTGGAAGGTTTCCTGGAATACTGTTCTTCTTTTCCGGGAGGAATTGTCCTTTACTATCTTGTAAGCCTGCCCTGGATTCTGGTGATATCTTTCTCGCGCGTCATGCTGCTGAGGGATCACCTGGCCATACATGACCAGATATCCGGGACAAAAGTTATATAAAGGAAGCTTCTGTCTCATTAATTTCTTGTTACGCTCATGATTTTCAAAGCAGACTGTTCTGCCTTGGAAAATATGAAATATAAAAAAGGAGAGGATGAAAAATGAAAAAAAAGAAAATGCTGGCTTTGTTACTTGCAGTTACAACGCTCATAACGGCAGTTACCGGCTGTGGAGGCAGTCCTGACGCAGGGGAAAGTTCTCCGGCAGGGGATGGGGAAAGTTCCGTTTCCGCTGACGCAGGGGATAGTTCCGCACCGGCAGAGAGTGACTCTCAGGCGGGGGATACGGGCGGCAGCAAGGATCCCATCACACTGACATGGCAGTATAATGCCACGGTGGACGTAGCGCCCTACGTGGATGCATTTACGAAATCCTATGAGGAGAAGACCGGTATCCCGGTTAAAATTGAGCTGACCGCTACCGGAGAAGACTGGCTGGATACCACGAAGACAGCCGTTGCAGCAGGCGTGGGCCCGGATGTGTGGAATATGGACGTGAACTGGATGTCTTCCTGGAAAGACACGGTGATCCAGCCTGTGAGCAATTACCTGGATGCGGAAGTGTTTGAAGGCTATGTTCCCCAGGGGGTTGACCTCTGGAAATCCGGTGACGATTACTATGCCCTTCCGGTTACGTTTTCCGTGGTTGCATTTGTGTACAATAAGGACCTGGCAGATGAGATCGGCCTTGACATGAGCAAAGAATGGACCTTTGAGGATTTTGAAGCCTATCTGGCAACGGCAGAGGCTTATCTGAAGGACAAAACCGTGGAGTACACGGATGGAGAGAGCTATCCCTATTATCTGCTGGGCGCCAACCATACCATGTATTACTGGTGGCTGCTGGTAGGCGTGTACGGAGGAACCCCTCTGTGCGATACCAACAACATTGCCCAGGAAGCGTTCGTAAACGGTATTCTGAAAATGGCCGAGTGGCGTTCCAAGGGTTACAGCGCGCAGCAGATTACCCCGGGCGGAACACAGGCTGCATTCAGCGACGCATGTAATGTGCTGTTCTGGCCTACCGGCGACTGGACCATCACAGGTCTGACAAGACTGCCCCTGGGCATTGAGAGCGATCCGCTGCCCCTGAATGTAAATTATGCATCCATCGCGGCTCCTCTGGGACAGGATGGAAAATCCCATACCGAAGTTTATAACCAGGGCATGGTTATGAATAAGAACCTGGAAGGCGAGAAAGCCAAGGCAGCAGCCGAATTTATCAAGTATATGACAGTGGACGTGTGGCGTGAAGTGTACGGACCGGATACCTACAATTACTGCCTGCCCGGCAAAACAGACCTGCTGGCGGAGTATCCCACATGGCTGCCGGAAGAACAGCATGGAATCGGATTCCTGGATACCCTTGAGAAGGGCGTTATCCATTCCCCGGACTATCAGGCGGGTGGAATCGACCTGACTTCCTCCGTGCACAATGTGGTGGAGGCTGCCTATGCGGAAGTGGAAGCCAACGGATTTGACGAGGCGGCCCTGCGCACCATGATCACCGGGAAACTGGAAGCAGAACAGGAACTGATCAATGTTCAGTTGGAAGAAAATGAAATTGAACTTGACAATCCGGACGCGAAAGTAAAATAAAGCGGTAACGTAAGAATACCGCGGAAAACAAAAGCAGCAGGAAAGGCGGATGCCTTTAGGACAGTCAACCAGGGATATGGTATTTTTGCCTGGCAGAAATACCATATCCTGTAAAAAATACATAAATGACAGTCTCCTGCCAGAAAGGGGTGTTGAGTTTGCAGAATAAACCCGGAAAAACAAAAAAACACAGGAAGATGACGCGGCTGGAAAGAAATAATCTTTTCTGGGGATATTTATTCCTGGGGCCGAATATTATTTACCTTATCTTTTGGACTGTACTTCCGATATTGTTTGCATTTCTTCTTTCGTTTACAAATTATGACATGCTCCAGCATGATATTATGAAAGGCTTTCAGTCAGGAGCAAAGTTTGTCGGTCTGAAAAATTACATGCTTGTGCTGAAAAACCCGATCTTTATCCGGTCGGTGTGGCAGACTATATATTTTGCGGTTCTGTCAGTATTTATGACGAATGTAATTGGCCTGGTGTTGGCCCTGATTGCCCATAATTCCAAGGGAAAAGGTTTCTTTCGGGTGGCTTATTTTATCCCGAATATCACAACACTTACGTCATTGATCATTATATTTGATGCATTGTTCCGGCCGGATACCATTGTCACGGATTTTCTGGCAATGTTTGGCCTGCCGGAGGTGGTATGGAGGATTACGCCCAAGTATGCCATGAATCTGGCCATTATCATGTCCGTCTGGGCCGGAGCGGGATACAATATGCTGATCTATCTGGCGGGCCTGCAGGAAATTCCGCAGGAGGTGTACGAAGCGGCGGCCCTGGATGGGACATCGCGTCCGAAGCAGTTTTTCCATATCACGCTGCCGCTGCTGACGAATAAGACATTTTTCCTATTCGTCACGGGCTTTATCGGATCCCTGCAGGTATATGACATGGTGCAGATTCTGGCCGATTTCGGCGAGAAGCCCCAGGTGGGAGGCCCGGACGGCAGTCTGTGGACCGTGGTCTATTATATTTACAATGTGGGATGGACACAGAATAAAATGGGGCGGGCCGCTGCGGCTTCGTTTATCCTGTTCCTGATCATTATGATCTTTACCATTATCCAGCGGAAACTGTTTAAAGACCAGACATATTGAAAGGGGAGTAACATGAAAAGAAAAAATGACAATAAGTCTCCTCAGGACAAAATGGATGCCTACAGGCGTTCCGCCATGGTATATAAGGTGTTTACCATTGCCTTTACTTTGGTGGCCATCGGGCTGGCAGTGATCACACTGTATCCTTATTTGTTTTCCCTGATCGCTTCGCTGCGGAAGGGATTCAACATTTATTCCTTCCAATTCCGCTTCAGCGACCTGACGACCTATGCCTATGAGAGGATTCTGTTCGGGTTAAAGGATTACGAAACCGGGATTACCATATGGAGATGGATGCTGAACTCCCTGATTTTGTCGGCTTCCACCACACTGCTGACCCTGCTCTTTTCCTCCATGGGCGGATATGCGCTGGCAAGAATGGAATTCGCCGGGAAGAAGGCCTGGTTTGCGGCCATTCTGGCAGTGATGATGATTCCGGGCCAGATCACGCTGGTACCCAAGTACATTATGATTGTGCGCGGTCTGGAGTGGGGCAACAGCTACACCGGCCTGATTGTGCCTTTTCTTTTCTCGGCCTATTACACATTTATGATGAGACAGTTCTTCTTATCCTTTCCCAAGGAACTGGAAGAGGCGGCAATTATGGACGGTATGGGAAGAATCGGTATTTTTGTAAAAATGCTCCTGCCATTATCCAAGGCACCGCTGCTGGCGGCAGGGACGCTTTTGTTCATGGGTTCCTGGGGATCCTATCTGTGGCCCAAGCTGCTGCTGCAGAAGCAGGAACTGTACCCGATTTCCGTGGGCATGACCCTGATGATGAATTCCAAGTACAAAGCCGCGCCCTCCATACCCATCGCTGCGGCCATCATCACAATGCTGCCGCTTTTGATCCTGTTTATCATTTTCCAGCGGTATTTTATGGAGTCCATCGCAAATACCGGTTCCAAGGGTGCGTGAAAGGCCCTGGGGCAGTGTGCATGGCGGTGTGGGCGCAAAATGCGGATATTTTTAAGTACGACAGAATCTAGGGGGTGTAAGATTGAAAATTGAAAATTTTCAATCCCAAGTTTGTGTCTGCGCGGCATCCACAAACTTGACATGCGCAAAAGGCCGCGCAGAAATGGGGTTAAAAATGGCTAAAATACAGATAAAAGATTTGGTGAAAAGTTATGATGGGGAATATAAGGCGGTCAATAAGGTGAACCTGGAGATCGGAGACAATGATTTCTGCGTGCTGCTGGGGCCTTCCGGATGCGGAAAGACAACGCTGCTGCGTATGATTGCAGGTCTTGAGACCATAACGGATGGGGACATTTACATTGACGGGGTCCATATGAACAATGTGCTTCCCAAAGACAGGGACATTGCCATGGTATTTCAGTCCTATGCGCTGTATCCCCACATGACGGTTTATAAGAACATGGCTTTCGGGCTGAAAATGAAAAAGGTTTCCCTGGACGAGATTGACAAGCGGATTCAGGATGCTGCAAAATATCTGGACCTGGATGAATACAAGGACCGGAAGCCCAGGAACCTGTCCGGCGGACAGCAGCAGCGTGTGGCCCTGGGGCGGGCGCTGGTCAAGAAACCAAAGGTATTCCTGATGGATGAGCCGTTGTCCAATCTGGACGCGAAGCTGAGAAACCAGACCAGGGAAACCATTGTGAGAATCCACGAAAATGCCGGCGCCACCACCATATATGTGACACATGACCAGGTGGAAGCCATGAGCATGGGAACAAAGATTGTTGTCATGAACAAGGGCGTGGTGCAGCAGATCGGCTCCCCGGAGGAAATTTTTGAATCCCCGGATAATATGTTTGTGGCAGGCTTTATCGGCTCTCCTTCCATTAATTTTATCGAGGGTACGTATACAAAGGGAACCGTGACATTTGGCGATATGATATTCAGTGTGTCCGGAGAGCAGGAAAAGACACTGGGGGCTTATGAGGGCAAAAATATCATCATGGGAATCCGGCCGGAGTTTTTTGAGGATTTGGCGGATATTCGCCAGAAGGAGGAAGACCTGAATCTGATTTCCATGAAAATCAATTTTGTGGAGCGGCTGGGTTCGGAATCCATTATCAATGGATGTGTCAGCGGTCAGAAAGTGACGGCCAAGATCAAACATACCCGCAGATATGCCACCGACGAGCAGATTGAAATCGGTGTGAAGGCAAAAAAAGTACTCTTTTTCGACAAAGAAACCCGCCAGGCCATCAAATAAGGCGGAGGGGAGATGCATAAAAAGACAAAAGCATCGAACCGGAGAAGGATCAGAAGATAGGGGAGATGCACTAAAAAATAAAAGCATCGAACCGAAGAAGGATCAGAGGATGAGCGAAAAGAAAGAGCGAATTCTCTGTGGAGTGTCCTTCGAGGGGAGATGCACTAAAATAGGAGGCGCAAAAGATGAATCAGTTTTTTGGCATTACAAAGCTGCGGGAAGGCCGCACAAGGCTGATTACCGCCGAAAATGTGTATGGGGAAAAGGGAAGGGGCGGCATGGCCGTGCCCGGGGAGGTACAGCCTGAGGTAGAGAGGATCGGACAGCAGGCTTCCATGTCAAGGGCGTCAAGGGAGCTGGGCAGAACTTATAAAGTAAGGGCCAGCATCGATCTTGCGCCGGGTTCGGTGACCACACTGATGGATGTGGACGGGCCTGCCACCATAACCCACATCTGGATTACAGTGGATCCTCAGTCTTACCGGGATATTATTTTGCGCATGTACTGGGATGGGGAGGAGACCCCCAGTGTGGAGGTTCCGCTGGGTGACTTTTTCTGCTGCGGCTGGAAGAAGTGGAAACCGGTCAATGCGATTCCCATCAATGTGAATCCCTCAGGGGGACTGAACTGCTTTTTCCCCATGCCTTTTCGGGAACATGCCAGAATCACTGTGGAAAACTTAAGCCCCAAGGAGAGGGAGGGTTTCTTTTATGCCATAAGCCATGAACTGGGGGAAGTGGAAGCAGAGGAAGGATATTTTCATGCCCAGTTCCGCCGCAGCAATCCGCTGGAATATGGAAAGGATCATGTGATTGTGGACGGAGTGAAGGGAAGGGGTCATTATGTGGGCACCTATATTTCCTGGCAGCAGAATAATGACGACTGGTGGGGAGAAGGCGAAGTGAAAGCCTATATTGACGGCGACAAAGACTTTCCCACTTACTGCGGCACCGGCACGGAGGATTACTTCGGAGGCGCGTGGTGTTTTCTGCAAAATTTTTCGGCGCCCTTTCTGGGATACTGTGATACCACGGCGGAAGAGGGACATAAGACAAATACCACGGGCAACCGCCACAGCATGTACCGGTTCCACATCATGGATCCCATCCGGTTCCAGGAGGATTTAAAGGTGACCATCCAGGCCCTGGGCTGGAGGTCGGAGGGGAGATTTCTGCCGCTCAGGGATGATATCTCTTCCGTGGCTTACTGGTATCAGGCAGAACCCCATGGGGCATTCCCGGAATGCAAAAGCAGGAATGAACTGGAAATCATATAGGAAAGCATAGGAAACCTTTAAAGGGCGGGTGGGACTGACCGGTGTGGCCGGCCTCACCTGCCTTTTTTATGCACAGGCCCGTACAAAAGTGCGACTCATCGCACCTGGAATTATGCCGCTAAAGCGGCGTACGGGCCGCGCGGCGAGTAGTGGAGAAGGGCGTTCCCCTACTCGATTGTATAGTGGCGCATAAGGAAAATAGTTGCTGACGCAACATGGGCCCCGCGTGCCAGCAGAGGAGAGGGGCATTCCACTGCTGGATTGCACAGTGGTACATAAGGATATTAAAATAAAGGAGAGACATTATGACTTGGGACTTAAACGGAGACTGGAAGTGTGAGCTTCCCGGAGGAAGGCTGATTGACGTACAAGTGCCGGGGTGCTGGGACAATTATGTGGAGGAAAAAGATATCGCCCACAGGGTGCGGTTTGTGAAGAACTTTCAGGTATGCGCAGCCCGGCCCGGGGAATATTTCCGGCTGTTTTTCGGCGGGGTCAGCTATTACTGTGAGGTATTTCTGAACGATGTGAAGCTGGGAATTCATGAGGGAATGTGGGATTCTTTTTCCCTGGATGCCACGGATGCCGTGAAGGAGGGGGAAAACCGGCTTGCGGTGGACGTGTGGAAGCCGGGGTATCATCAGGGGGACCGTTTTCCCCTGCGGGAGGTATTGTCAGGTTTTCTGCCGGATGTGCTCTGCACCTTTGGCGGAATCTGGGACAATGTGAGGCTGGAATCGGCCAGGGGATTTTTTGTGGAAGGACATTATGCCCAGGGGGATGACCGGGGCGACGGTGTGCTGACACTGCAGCTGATTCCCGGAAAGGAGGCAAAACCGGTACATGTGACGGGATGCATTGTGGACGGAGATGGCAATAAGACGGCAGAAATTGACGCCATATTCCCTGGAGAAGAACGGACAGTTTCTTTTCATGTGGACAGTCCCCGGCTGTGGAGCCCCGGAAAACCGGATTTGTACAGTTACCGCATTGCGCTTTCGGATGGGGAGAACCGGGTGGAACTGGAAAAAGATTTCGGGTTCCGGGAAATCCACGGGGAAAAATCCAGTCTCCTTCTGAACGGGAAGCCGGTATATCCCAGGGGAGTCCTGCACTGGGGCTATTACAAAGATATTATCCCTGCGCCCGGGAGGGAGGTTATCAGGGATGAAATACAAAAGGTACAAAAATACGGATTTAACATGATAAAACACTGTCTGTATATTCCCCGTGAGGAGTATTTCTGTCTGGCAGACCGGATGGGAATGCTTTTGTGGGTGGAACTTCCCCTTTGGCTCCCGGAAAAAACGCCGCAGCTGGAGGAGAGGATACGCAGGGAATTTCCCAGACTGATTCGCCAGATTGCCGGGCATCCTTCCGTTGTGTTCTTAAGCCTGGGATGTGAACTGGATGACAAGGTGGGGGAGGATGTTCTGGAAGAAATGTATGGGCTGGCCAAAAAAACCCTGGGAATTCCGGTCCGGGACAATTCGGGATCCGGGGAATGCTACGGCGGCCTGGCTGTGGACCATGCGGATTTTTCGGATTATCATTTTTACGGGGAGCTCCAGAATATGGAACCCATTCTGGAGGCCTTTACCCCGGTCTGGAAGCAGGACCGTCCCTGGATGTTCGGGGAATTCTGCGACAGCGACACCCTGAGGGATTTAAGGGAAGTGCGGGAAAAAAGCGGGGCGGAAGGTTTCTTCTGGGAGCTTCAGGATGAAACCAGAAATCCCATCTGCAGTCTGAAACCTGATTTTTTCCTGGGGAAGCATGATGCCATGATGGAAAAGAGCGGAATTCGGAAAGAATTTTCCCGGCTGAAAGAGCTGTCCTATGATCACGCCATGGTTCACCGGAAGGTGACACTGGAACTGACCCGTTCCTTTCCTGCCATAAGCGGCTATAATATTACTTCCATACGGGACGTTCCCATTGCCACCAGCGGACTGTTTGACGATTTTATGGAGGAAAAATTTGAACCGGAAATCCTGCGCAGGTTCAATGGGGATGTGGTGCTTTTGCCGGCATGGGACCTGACCAGAATCTGGATCAATGCGGACCGGATCCGGCCCAGGGAGCGGTACGGATTTTTCGGCGGGGAATCCTATGGCCTGCATGTGATGCTTTCCAACTACGGAGGCCGCAGGCTGGAAGGTTCTGCCATTCATTGGAAACTCCGGGAAGTCTCCGGAAAAATACTGCTGGAAGGGACGGAGGAAGGCAAAAAGGTGGATAACGGCACGGTGGGAGAACTATGTTATCTCCATTTCACGCTTCCCGGGGTGACGGTGCCGGAAACCTGTATTCTGCAGGCTGATTTTTCCTGCGGGAATGTACAGACCTCCAACAGCTGGCCGGTTTTTTTGTATCCATGTCCTGAAAAAAGTGACATATGTGTGGGATTGTATGATCCGCTGCATGTGTTCCGGACAGTGGAAAAATGGTATCCCCGGGCACAGGCCACGGACGGAAGGGAGGGGCTGGACCGTTATGAAATCATGTTCTGTTCCCTGCTGACGCCCGAAATTCTCGGGTATGCCAGAGCCGGAGGAAAGATTGTGTATGTCCAGCGGCAGGAAGGGGCCCTTTCTGTGCATCCGGTGGCATTTTGGAGGGAGGGGATGATACGGCATTATGATCATCCGATTCTGGACGGGATCCGGCGCGAAACCTGGATGGATGATCTGCGCTACTTCGGAAGCTCCACGGACACTGCCTTTGCAGATGAGGAGGATGAGCGCTTTGATTACCGCAAACCCATTCTGCGCCGGTATGACTGCCGGGAGTGGAGGGCGGATGATTATGTATGTGAACTGGGCTGCGGCGCCGGAACCATAATCGCAACCACCCTGCGCCTGGAGGGAGGCATGGGAAAAGAGCCGCTGTTTCTGGAGCACAACCCTTTCGGACGCTGGCTGCTGGACAGGGCGGTACATTATCTGATGGAAAAAGGCCGGGACACCGTTTAGACAGGACGGCGGGCCCGGAGGGAACCTATAAAAGCGTATGGGGATTTTCCGGGAAGATTTCCGGGCAGGACTGCTGCTTTTGGCATAGCGGCCATATGCCGTGAATGAATCCGCGGAACAAAAAGACAGAACCGGAGGGGACTGACAGATATGAATAACAAGGTGCAATTTGAAATAAAGAAAAACAATTTTTACATCAATGGGAAACAAGAACCTTTACTGTGCGGGGAAATTCAGTATTTCCGTATGCCGAAAGAAAGCTGGGCCAGGGCCCTGGACCGCCTGGCAGAGTGCGGCTGTAATGCGGTGGCTTATTATGTTCCCTGGTTTGTACATGAATATGAAGAGGGGAAATTCGATTTTACCGGGAAAATCCATCCGGACAATGATTTACATACCTGGATACAGCTGACCATGGAGAGGGGACTGCTGGGATTTCTGCGCCCGGGCCCTTATGTGTATGCGGAGACCAGGGATCTGGGGATTCCCCGGTGGTTTTCGGAAAAATATCCGGATGCCCGTGTGAAACGTTACAAAGACGGCCGGTATGAGGACACGGATTTTGCCAACAGTGTGGCCAGGAATCATCCGCAGTTTCTGGGGGCAGTGGAAAAGTGGTACAGGGAAGTGTGCCGGGAGATCAGGGATTACCAGGCCCCCGGGGGCAATATCGTTCTTTTTCAGCTGTGCAATGAGATTCCCGGGGATGACCATGACGACGAGAATCCGGTGAACCTGGGGCTGGGAAATCCGGAAGGCATGTGGCCGAAATTTCTGAAGGATACCTATCAGACCCTGAAAGCCTTAAACAGCCGGTACCATGGGAATTTCACATGCTGGGAGCAGATCAGGCCCCATGAACTGCGGGAAGCGGATGGGGAGGCATACCGGCAGGACCATCTGTCCTATTATTATGGAACATACTTTCCCGGGTATTTCCGGCGGCTCCGGGACATGGCGGAAGAGAATGGGATTCATGTGCAGATGGTGCACAATGCCTACAATCCCAGGGCAGTTTCCCTTCATTACCAGAACAAGATTCAGAATCCCTGGCTGCTTATCGGCACGGACTGCTATTATTCCATGAGCGGAAGGCTGGGGATGAAGGAAGCCACCTATTACTGTGAATACGGGCCGGAGTATACCAGACGTTTTCTGCATAACATTCCCTGGGTCGTGGAGCAGGAATGCGGTTACTGGAATGATTTTCCCCTGGTTTACGGACCGGAGCTGTATATCTGGAATATCTGGACCATGGCCTGCGGGTATCAGGGAATGAGCATGTATTTGTTCGGAGGGGGAATCAACCGTCCGGGCATGGGATTTTACGGAACCGAACATAACTGGCAGGCACCGGTGGACGCATGGGGGAATCCCGGGATGACATATGATTATGTAAAAAAATCCCTGGAAGATATTCTGGAAAACAAGAAGATTTTTCTGGGAGAGCTGTGCTATGACATAGGCTTCGGTATCAGACATGCGCCCGGCCTGATCTGGCGCCCGGTGGCAAAAGCCTGCAGCGAGGCGTATTTTGTCTTAAAGTCCGCAGGGTTTACGCCGCGGATGTATGACTACGAAGCCATGACGGCGGAAGAGCTGCGGGAAATTCCGGTTTTGTGGATTGTGACGGACGAATATATGGAAGAGCGGGTGCAGGGAAACCTGGCGGCCTATGTGAGGCAGGGCGGGAAACTGGTGGTAAACGGCAGGGTTCCTCATGGGACTTCGGAGGGAAAGACCTGCACTTTGCTGGCAGAGGCGCTGGGTATCCGGGTGGAACAGGCAGCGTTTTCGGAGGCTTTTCAGCGGAGGCTGGTGCTGGAAGGGAGAGAATATTTTATCGGAACCAATGTACAGTCGGTGAAAATATTCGGAGTGCCTGGCCAGGAAGGGGTGGAAGCGCAGGGCCAGGTGACAGGGGGATCAGAGGAACCGGGTCTGGCAGCATCCGGGGAATTTTGTAGGGTCGGTGAACCGGGAGCGGTGCAGACGCTGGCCGTGACGGAGGAAGGAGAACCGGCAGCCCTGCTGGCAGAGTGCGGTGAAGGCCGCTGCCTGGTGCTTCCCTTTGGGATGGAGATGTCTTTCTGGGGACTGGCGGAAGCGGTGCGGAGACTGCTGGAGACTTTGCAGGTACAGCCTGGGATCCGGGGGGCAAGAATGCTGCGGGTGATTCCCAAGGCGGACGGTCATGTGATTGTGATGAATCTGCATCCGGTAAAAATCAAGGAAGAGATCACAATTTTTATGGAAGGGGGAGAAAAAAAGATTGTGCCGGAGATGGAACCTCATTCCTTCCGGATATGGTAAAAAGGAGAAAGCCGGACCGGGATTTTCCGGCGGCCCGGTCCCTGACAGCGGGATTCCGGATCAGGATGCATAACGGGAGGGAAAACGGGGAAGATAAGCGGTAAGCAGCCAAAGCCGGCCGAAATACGCCGGAACTTGCAGAATGACATTTACCCGGATGGAGGAAATATATGTGCACAGCGGCAACTTATCAATGTAAGGATTTTTATTTTGGACGGACACTGGACAATGACTTTTCATACGGGGAAGAAATAGTGGTGATGCCGCGGCGTTTTCCGCTTTCTTTCCGGGATACGGCAGACATGGAGAGCCATTATGCCATGGTTGGAACGGCCCATGTGGCAGAGGGACAGCCGCTATATTATGATGCGGTGAATGAGAAGGGACTGTGTATGGCAGGACTGAATTTTGTGGGAAACGCATATTACCGGGAGCGGGAAGAAGGCCGGGAAAATGTGGCTACATTTGAACTGATTCCGTGGATTCTGGGGCAGTGTGCCGGGGTGGAAGCAGCCAGGATTCTTCTGGGAAAACTGAACCTGACCGGGATTTCCTTCCGGCAGGACCTGCCGCCGGCCCGGCTTCACTGGATCATCGCAGACCGGAAGGAATGCATTGTGGTGGAATCCGTGAAAGAAGGATTGAAGGTTTATGATAATCCAGCCGGGATTCTGTCCAATAATCCGCCGTTTGATGAGCAAATGTTCCATTTAAATAATTACATGCATTTATCTCCGGAAGAACCCGGAAACCGTTTTTCCCCGGAACTGCCTTTGGAGACTTACAGCCGTGGCATGGGAGCCATCGGCCTGCCGGGAGATCTTTCTTCCCAGTCCCGTTTTGTCAGGGCAGTATTTACAAAAATGAATTCGGTGTCCGGAGATTCGGAAACAGAGAGCGTGAGCCAGTTTTTTCATATTCTTGGTTCCGTGGAACAGCAGCGGGGATGCTGCCGGCTGGGGGATGACAGGTACGAAATTACGATATATACATCCTGCTGTAACGCGGAGAAAGGAATTTATTATTATACAACCTACGAAAACCATCAGATTACCGCGGTGGATATGTACCGGGAAAAGCTGGATGGCAGCTGCCTGGCGAGATATCCCATGATCCGGGAACAACAGATTAAAATACAAAACGAATGGAGAGAAGGACAATCGGCATTGGCAAAAAGAGGGAAGAAAAAAGAGGAATGGAGGCTCCGCAGAGGCAGGAACCGGTAGTTTCGGGAAGGGAATTTGTAAAACCAAATATTGGAAAAGATGGCAGCGGCTTCCGGTGATGAAACGGAAGCCGCTGTTTTAGGGTCAAATCCGGCACAATATATCATCTCATACTTGACTATAATCATTTTAATGACTATAATGATACAAGTATGAGGTGCAAAAAAATGTGTCCCGGGCCGGTCCGTTAGCCAGGCAGGGAGAAATGTATTGTCGTCATATTATTATGAAGAAAGTGAAAGCAGGGAGGATTCCTGAAAATGAAAAAGACGGAAAACCATAATGTGGGATATGTAAAAACGAGAAAAATATGTTTGTTCCGGAAAAGGCTGGGTGCAATGCTTTTAGCGGGCGTTCTGATCTGCCTTACTGCGGCCTGCGGCAAGGGAGAAGGACAGCAGGAGAGCCAGGACATATCTTCGGTTCCCACAGAGCAGACAGAGACCGGGGAACCCACGGACCCGCCGGCTACGCCGGAACCGGAGACAGGGGCAGAAACGGAAGAGCCTTCCGTGGAAGAGGAGCCAGATATTCTGGAGCAGCTGGGAGTGGAGATTCCGGAAAAGACGGTGGATTTTGAGGAACTGCAGTCCGGGACCAACAAGGATATCTATGCCTGGATTTATATTCCGGATACCAAGATTGATTATCCGATGCTGCAGCACCCCACTGACAATACATATTATTTAAACTACAATCTGGACGGCAGCAGGGGATATCCGGGGTGTATCTACACGGAGGACTACAATGCAAAGGATTTTTCGGACCCGGTGACCGTGGTTTACGGCCACAATATGAAGAACGGCTCCATGTTTGCGGGACTGCACAAGTACAGTGACGAAGAGTACATGAAGGAACATCCCTATGTATTTATATACATGGAGGACAAGCTTTATGTGTATGAAATTTTTGCCGCATATGAATATTCCAATGAGCATCTGCTCTACAACTGTGACTACACCCAGAAGACACAGTTTGAAAAATATATCAAAAATATGGAAACAGTCAGGGATATGGGAAAGGTTTTACGGGAGGACGTGGAAGTCACTGCAGAAGACAAAATCCTGACACTGTCTACCTGCATTTCCAATAAACCCAATAACCGCTTTCTGGTGCAGTGCGTCCTTCTGAACGGAGAGTAGGCAGAACCTATCCGCAGGATGGAACTTTGGAGACAGGTTCCGGAAAACGGAAGGGATGGAACCATGGGAGAGTTTTGAAATGAAAACAGACATAAATGGAAAAAACCGGGCCGCAGCCAGATACAGATATGGAATTGCAGCGGTACTGGTGACAGTGGCTGCGCTTACATTTGCGGCAGCACTGGGAACCGAAGCCGGAGAAAATATCCCGGCGGCAGGAATACTGGCGGTACTGTGCATGGTGGGGCTTATTCTTTGTACCAGCAAAGACTCCGGGTACAGATGGGAAGATAAAAAACAAAAGGCCGGAAGGCTGAAAACCGGGAAAGTGACCGGGCTTTAAGGAACACATATGATTGGGAACGCGATTTCCGCGGGACGGCCGGTTACGGAACGGATACGGGGGTAGGGGAATGTATAGGAAGAAAGCGGGAGGATGGACAAAGCACCTTGATTTTATGCTGTTGGACATACTGTGCCTGCAGGCCGCCTTCGTGCTGGCTTACGCCGTGCGCATGGGACCCTCCAGCCCTTACGCGGACCCGGATTACCGCAGCATCGGGATTTTGCTTGTCCTGGCAGATCTGGCGGTGGCCCTGCTGTCGGGGACCTTCAGCGGGGTGCTGGGACGGGGACACTATAAGGAGTTCACCGTCACCCTGCGGCATGCATTCCTGGTGGAGGTGGTGGTGATCCTGTACCTTTTCACGGCCCAGAAGACAGTGG
>OFHN01000590.1_pt1 | contig 32428 bp, 28 predicted proteins | sample 1521321 | NCBI WGS metagenome assembly OFHN01 (sample SAMEA3504130, study PRJEB24116) | mouse gut metagenome | biome: mouse gut; feature: mouse-associated habitat; material: faeces | place: Denmark | collected 2011
CTGTCATGGTGATTTTAATCCGAGCAACGTCATTATGGATCAACGTGGCAGGCTCTGGATCATTGACTGGGCGCATGCGGCACAGGGAAATGCGTCCGCAGATGCGGCAATGACATTCCTGTTGTTCTCTTTGGAGGATGAAAATAAGGCAGAGATGTATATGAAATTATTCTGCAAAAAGAGCGACACTGCAAGGCAGTATGTGAACCGCTGGCTTCCGATCGTTGCTGCTGCGCAGATGACTAAGAAAAAGGAAAAAGAAAAAGATCTTCTGATGAGATGGATTGATGTAGCGGAATACCAATAAGAAGTCGAAGAAAGATGGAGGGAACTATCATGGAAGGAAAAATGAAAGTAGCGGTAATGTTGGGGATCGGCAAGATGGGATTTGAGGAAAGGGATATCCCGAAAGCAAAAGACAATGAGGTGCTTGTCAAGCTGGAGTATGTAGGAATCTGCGGCAGCGACCTGCATTATTACGAGATAGGGGCCATCGGTGACTATGTGGTAAAGCCGCCCTTTGTGCTTGGCCATGAGCCGGGCGGAACCGTGGTGGAAGTGGGGAAGGATGTGAAGCACCTGAAAGTCGGCGACAGGGTTGCGCTGGAGCCGGGCAAGACCTGCGGTCATTGTGAATTCTGCAGAACAGGGAATTACAACCTCTGCCCGGATGTGGTCTTTTTCGCAACGCCCCCGGTGGACGGGGTATTTCAGGAATATGTGGCCCACGAAGCAGACCTTTGCTTTAAGCTGCCGGATCATGTAAGCACCATGGAGGGCGCATTGATCGAGCCTCTGGCGGTGGGATTCCATGCGGCCATGCAGGGAGGCGCAAGGGCAGGACAGACAGCGGTGGTCATGGGGGCAGGCTGTATCGGCCTGGTGACAATGATGGCTCTGAAGGCAATGGGCGTTTCAAAAGTGTATGTGGTGGATATCATGGAAAAACGGCTTCAGAAGGCGTTGGAACTGGGAGCAGACGGCGTCATTAACGGAGCGCAGGCAGACGCGGTGGAAGAGGTAAGGAAACTGACGGACGGAAAAGGCTGCGACCTGGCAGTGGAGACCGCAGGCACACAGATAACCACAGTGCAGACCATCCATATGACCAGGAAAGGCGCGGCAATCGTGCTGATAGGTTACAGCAAGAGCGGGGAAATGACGCTTCCCATGAGCCTTGCGTTGGATAAGGAGCTGACCTTCAAGACAGTGTTCCGTTACCGCCATATCTATCCCATGGCCATAGAGACTGTTGCGGCAGGCAAGGTAAATCTGAAAGGTATCGTGACGGATGTTTTCGGGCTTGACGAGGTGCAGAAGGCCATGGACTACAGTGTGAGCAACAAAGCCGATATTGTGAAAGCAGTGATACGCATTGCCGAGTAGACAGAGTGCAATAGACAAAACCCCCGGAAACTGCACACAGGATTGTTTCCGGGGGATTCTTACAAATGATCTGGAAGCAACTATCGCTTTCTATGAACCCCTTGGATTTCAGATTGCGTTCCAGACAGTGGATGAGGCGGCAGGGGAAAGGGCGGCGTCCTTACGGCTGGGGGGATGCTTACGGAAGAATCACAAAGGGGCTGCGCGGAGAGCGGCGTCCTTACAGCTGGGGGATGCTGCGGTTGAGGCATGCGAAAATGAGCAGGCAGCGCGAATGGGGCGCCGACTTATGCTGAGGGAATGAAACGGATATGGAGGAAATGTCCAGGAGGGCAAAAGAAAACGGGGTTTGCCGGTATTTATAGCAGGAGAGGTGGATTGTAATGGAGCAGAAGAATACGAATGTAAAAGTGCCATTGATCAGCAAGATCGCCTATGGCATGGGGGATGTGGGATGTAATTTCAGCTGGATGTTTGTGGGGAACTTCCTGATGATATTCTATACGGACGTCTTTGGGATAGGGATGAGCGCGGTGGCAGGATTGATGCTGTTTTCGAGATTCTGGGATGCGGTCAACGACCCTGTGATCGGCGGCCTCAGCGACAAGACCGATACCAGGTGGGGGAGATACCGCCCGTGGCTTTTGATTGCAGCGCCGCTGACAGCTCTGGTATTGATGCTGACCTTCTGGGCGCATCCGGACTGGTCATCTGCTGCAAAAATCATATATATGGCAGTGACTTACTGCATTCTGGTATTGGGTTATACCTGTGTCAATATCCCTTACGGAACTCTGTGCGGCGCAATGACGCAGAATATTGAAGAGAGAGCGAAAATCAACACGTTCCGTTCCGTCAGTGCCATGGTGGCCATCGGCATTATCAATATCATAACGGTTCCCCTGATTGCAGCGCTTGGAAAGGGGAATGACAAGAGGGGATATCTTCTGATCGCGGTGATATACGGGTGCATTTTTGCCGCATGCCATATCTTCTGTTTTGCAAAAACAAAGGAAGTTGTGAAAGTGCCGGAGAAACAAAAAACGCCCCTGAAAGTACAGTTGTCCGCTGTTGCGAAAAACAGGCCGTATCTGATTGCAGTGGCAGGGCAGTTCCTGTTCGGGGTGACGCTTTATGGGAGAAATGCGGATGCGCTCTACTATTTTACATATGTGGAGGGGAATCAGGCATTATTCAGCACCTTCTCCCTTTTTATCATCATCCCGTCCATCATCGGCGCTGCCTGCTTCCCGGTGGTGTTCCGACTGACAAATAATAAAGGGCGTTCCGCTTCCCTGTTTGCGCTGTTTACCGGGATCAGCATGTTATGTATGTACTTTTTTACGGTTGGGAGTTCACCTGTTCCCTTTTACCTGTTTTCCTGTCTGGCACAGTTTTTCTTTTCCGGGTTTAACACGGCAATCTACGCCATTGTACCGGACTGCGTGGAGTATGGGGAGTGGAAAACAGGGCTCCGCAATGACGGTTTCCAGTATGCGTTTATTTCTCTGGGAAATAAGATCGGAATGGCCATCGGGACCTCTGTGCTGGCAGGTGTTTTGGGAGGCTTCGGATATGTGGCGAACCAGCAGCAGAATCCGGCAGTGTTGGCTGTGATCAAGCATTCCTTTACCACGGTTCCGGGTGTGCTGTGGATCATAACAGCGGCAGTTTTATTTTTCTACCGCCTGAATAAGAAAGCCTATAACAGGATCGTACAGGAGATTCAGGAGAGAAAGGACGGTGGAAAACATGTATGATGTAGCCGCAATGGGAGAACTGCTGGTGGATTTTATCCAAAATGGCAGCAACGAGAAAGAAAATTCGGTATAATATTCTGAATATTGAACGAAACGGGACGAAAAGGCTGCAAATTGGATGGGGAGGAAGTTGTAGAATGATTTCCGCAAAATACTTTACAAATTCCTGCGTGTAATATATACTGGAAATATCAGGAAGAAAAGGATGGTATGACGGCTTAAGACAGTTTGTGGACTGGAGATGGTGTAAGGAGATAAGCAGGGCAGCAGATTAGGCGGCAATATCTTGACGGCAGAAAATCGGCATGTCATAAAAATTTAATAAATTTTTTTAAAAACGGGGTCGGCGCAGAAGAAAATGATACACATGATATTGTATGTGAAAATAATCGTATACAATATCGTGTGCTGAGGTTTTCGGGAGCGATGACTCCATTTGCGTCTTCTTACGTATTATTTGTGCCATTTCAGCGATGTTTGAGTACTGGAACGGCATTGTTTTTGTCATTTCCGGGAGGCTGCCCATGAGGCGGCAGGAACATCCGTCACCAGGGTCGGGCAATCTGCCTGGCAGGTGTCTTTTTCAGAATGTCGTCGGCGAAGTATCACGACGGACATTCGTCACTGGATAGGGGCAATCTGCCTGGCTGGCCAGTGTATTTTCCGGGGCGCTGCAGGCCTGGCCGGGGCGTGGGAGCGGAGAAAGAATATACGGGGGCAGGAGGTGAATATGAAAGCGGGTATATGTTATGTAGTAGGGGCGGGCGAGAACTACGGTTTGGACTTTGAGCCGGGTGGGGACGATTTCGTCATTGCCGTGGATGCCGGGTTTTGTTTTTTGGAGGAGAAAGGCGTACATATAGATTTGGTAATCGGCGATTTCGATACGCTTCGTTATGTTCCGCAGCATCCGAATGTCATCGCGCTGAAGCCGGAAAAAGACGATACGGACATGCTGGCTGCCGTCCGTGAGGGAATCCGGGCGGGATACAGGCGTTTTTTCCTTTACTGCGGGACAGGCGGACGCCCGGAACACACAATGGCAAACCTCCAGATGCTTGCGGGCATGTCCCGGAAAGGGATACAGGGTTTTCTGTTTGGACAGGACAGCGTTATCACAGCGGTGACGAACGAAACTTTGACATTCCCGAAAGGGACGTCCGGCTATGTGTCGGTTTTTTCCCATTCGGAACAATCTGCAGGAGTTTATCTGGAAGGTTTAAAATACCGCCTGGAGGACGCGCTCCTGACCAATGACTACCCGCTTGGGGTCAGCAATGAATTTATGGGGGAAGAGAGCCGTATCTTTGTAAGGGACGGAACGCTGTTGGTTTTTTTCCCCAGGGGTACGCCTTTGCCGGAACACTGTTGAATGTAGCCGGAAAGAAAAATTGTATTTCCGAGAGGTGGTGAATGACATGGGCGAAACGGCGGAAAACAAAGGAGCGTTCGTCCCGGAACAGAAGCCGGTACAGGACACGGATGTGGATGCGCTGATTGCGCTGCTGGACGGCTGTACCCGGGCGGGAGAGAGCCGGATTAAAGTGAATGTGGTGGAAGGGGAGGGGAAAGCCATATCCCGCCGATACCACCATGGGCGCTGCGATATCGGAAGCCCCTGGGCCTGTGGGACGGCATTCGACGTGCTGGAGCAGGACTGAGCGGCAGCTTTTAAAATATCGTCTTTTCTATTTACAGAAAGGAATGAGTTGTGTATAATATAAAATCTCCTGTTCTTGAGGGAGAGAATACAGTAATCGAAGGTATAAAATCGGGAGGACAAAAGCATGAAACGAAAAATAGCATTTCTGCTGGCGGTTATTTTGATTGTCAGCACAGGTTTCATGGCATATGCCACAGGAGTTGACAATGGAACCCGGGCGGCGGAGACGGAGCAGGAATCGTCAACGCAGCCGGGGGGGTCCGTATCTGATTCGGATTCGGAAAATTCGGGATTGCCTGAGGATCAGATATCCGGCGGTACCGAAGGAACGGGAAAACCGGAAAACAGCGGGAACCCCGTACCGGGGACGGATACGGAGATACCGGGAGTGGGAACCGGTGCGGAAATACAGCCGCCGGTGAATGGCGATGCCGCAGGTATCGGCAATGCCGCGGGGAAAGCGGTATCCATGGGAGATATTCCCCAGGACACAGGCGAGGTGTATGTGTCCATCGGCATGGCGCAGACATTATACAAGTCCGCAGCGTTCCAGGTGTCACTGAGAGGCAGCGGAGTCGACAGGTCCGATGTTATTCAGATCGGAGGGGGCAGCGCTGCAAAGAGTACCGTTCAATTTGTGGGACTTGCGGACGGTGAGTATACATTGACGGTATCGGCCCAGGGATATGCCACCTATACACAGACGGTCAGGGTGGAAGGCAGGGCATATACGGTAAACCTGACCACCGGATTCCGGGAGGGTATCCCCTATGAAGCAGGGATGGCGCATCCGGGCGTGCTGGCCATCGGTGATGTGGCAGGCAATGACGGTGTGATAAATGAGGCGGATAAGACTGCCATGGTGGATGCCGTTGACCGGAAAGCAGGTTCCGGGCTGACAGATTTAAACGGTGACGGTGTGGTAAATCTTGCGGATCTGGAGTATTTTGCCCAGACCTATAACGACCACAGAGATATGCAGGCAGGGGTGGAAAAGTCCGTTCCCCGGGCAGTTATCACGCCGTCTGCTGGAAACGGGACTCAGATTGAGGGTGACCTGCAGGCACTTCTGGGAAACAGCGGAAGTGTTACCCTGAAGCAGGTTTGGGGCGAAGCCATTTCGGAGGAATGCCCTGTTTCCCTGAAGTTCGAGTTTGACGGCAGCCAGGCAGCTACGGCAATGGACGGAATTATCATCGGCAACAAGAGTGACAATCCTGTCACAAAAATGGCGGTGAACATTGTATATTTGGACGAGAACGGTGTTGAACAGCAGCCGGTAGAGAAAGAGTTTACCATAGAAGGGGAGAACGGTCTCAGCCTGGTGCTGGAGGAGTCCGCGGTAGAGGCCAAGCGGGATGCCCAGGGGAATATCAGGCTGTTTCTGGGCAGCCAGGTTGCGGTGAAGCGGGTGACGTTGATTATCAAGGGAACCAGGCAGAGCAGTAATTTGGCGGAGATCTCCAAGGTAGAGTTCGTCAACGGTATGGAGGAGAGGATACCGGAACCCCAGATGGATATCCCGAAGAATCTGACAGCCGTTGCAGGCAGCCAGCAGATCAGCCTGAGCTGGGATCCCTGCATCAATGTCACCGGATATGAAGTTGCCATCTGGCAGGAAGGTGAGGGCAAGGAAGTTGAGACGATAACGGTGAGAGGCAATGCACTGGATATTACTTCTTATATGAAGGATGAGCTGACTAACTATGAGAAGTATTATTTGAAGGTCCAGGCGGCCAACGGTACATGGCGCAGTGGTTACGGCGATACCGTGGAGGCCATACCTCAGCCCAGCGGACCGCCGGATCCTCCGGATTTTGTGAATGCGGCAGGGCAGTTCAGAAGCATTATTGTGTCCTGGAAGGATATGGAGGATACCGTTTCCTATAATGTGTATTTCAAGGCAAAGGAGGGCGAAGAAGAGTTCCGGAAAATTGCCGGCAATATCAAGGAAAACAGATACACAATCAGCGGATTGGAAGATCTGACCGCATACCAGGTATATGTGACGGGTGTAAACGAGCTTGGCGAGAGTGGTCCGTCTATTATTGCCCTGGCGATTACTACGGATGCAAAAGCGGCGGTTATGCCGAAGTATAAGCTGATTAACACCGGAGAGAGCGGACAGAAGGGTGCGCATATTATCAGTACTTACAGGGGAGAGGGATCAATGGTTGACAGCCCTCTGGATACGGAGTCCAATACTGCCTGGGGGACAGTTGACCATGAGCCGGCGTCTCATTATTTCGCTGATACCTGGGATGAAGGCGGATTCAATCAGATGCAGAGCCGTCATGGGCTGACATATGAATTTGATGAAACCTATACGATAGATCGATTTGCATTCCACGATGTGACGTCACAGTATAGGAGTTATGACTATGTGAGTGTGCGGTGCTGGGATGAAAACGGAGAGCTGACATATAGTGTAAACCAGATGGGGCTTAGTGCCAGCTCAGATAAAGACGGAAAAGCATATTATATGGTAAAGCTTCCCAGGGCAGTGGAAGCGAAAAAGATTCAGTTTGGTATTGCGAGAAATTACTGGGGAACTGGAGGGATTAACATTTCCGAGGTTTATTTCTATTACTATGATTCTGTGTATGATGATATCATGGCGCTTTATCAGGATGATCTTCACTTAGTCCTGAAGCCGGAGGTAACACAGAAGACAATAGACGAGCTGAGGAAGCGTATCAATACGGTAGATGAAGTCAGCGGCGAGCTGCATCCGGATTATGAGATATTGGAGCGCGAACTGAAGAATGCGGAAGATATCCTGAATGCGGTAGGGCTGAGCGAGCCGGTGAGAATTCATAACACCATAAGAAGCGATGGGAGCAGAGGCTTTGGCGGGCTGAATGCATGGCAGCCGATTGGCGTTACGGCAGCGGCAGAAGATAAGATTGTAGTCTATGTGGGGCATAATACCAAGAGAACCGGGGATACCACCAATCTTCAGCTGGTTGCAACCCAGTACAATTCCGAAGCCGCCAGAATGTTCAGCGGGGCGATTGCACTGAAAGTAGGGGCAAATGAAATTACGGTTCCCAAGATTTGGGATCTGGATTACGAGTCCGGCGGTGCGCTGTATGTGCAGTATACAGGAAATAACGCAAATGACCAGTACGCAGTCCGTGTCAGCGGCGGTGTGCATGTACCCATTCTGGATCTGTACCATGTGACAGACGAAGCGGCAAGAATGGCAAAGACAGTGGAATATGTGGAGAAACTCGGAACGTATGTAAGCCAGATGGAAGACACCCATGAGAGGGAACATTACTATTCAAATAACAAATGGGTGAATAAACGCAAGTTCGACAATCAGACCTGTATTCTGGGCGCTTCCGATATTATGCTGGATACCATGATGTTCTCACTGCCGGCACAGCAAATCTGGGCAGGTTCCGCGAAGAACGGGACAGATACGGAGTCCAGGGCCAGGACGATCCTGAAGTCAATGGAAGCCATGGAAGATATGATGTATCTTTTCTACCAGCACAAAGGCTTAAATGCCAATGCGGAGGCTGTTGTGGACAGGATTCCGGCATGCCATCAGAATATCCGCTATCAGAGGATGTTCGCGGGAGCGTTTATGTATGCTTCCGGCAACCACATCGGTATCGGATGGGGATCTACAGCCGGTATGGTAAATTGCGGTTCGCTTGTCTATGACGATTTGGGCAGATATCAGGGCGGTAATTACTTTGGCTGGGGTATTGCCCATGAGATCGGACACTGTATCAACCAAAACCATTATGCGGTGGCGGAGATCACAAATAACTACTTCGCTGTGCTGGCCCAGGCGAAGGAAACCAATGACAGTGTGCGTTTCAAATATGAGAACGTGTACAAGAAGGTGACATCCAATTCCAAGGGAAGAGCTTCCAACGTATTTACGCAGCTTGGCATGTACTGGCAGCTGCACCTGGCATATGACGAGGGATATAATTTCCGGACATATGAGAACCACGAGGAGCAGCTTGCGAACCTGTTCTTTGCCAGGGTGGATACGTATTCCAGGACGCCGTCCAAAGCGCCGGCACCGGGAGGTGTGTCAATGGACTTGACAAAAGGTGACAGTGATCAGAAACTGATGCGCCTGAGCTGTGCGGCCGCAGAGAAGAATATATTGTCATTCTTTGAACGCTGGGGAATGACGCCGGATGCGGATACCATCAGTTATGCGGCGCAGTTCCCTGTGGAAACACGGGCGATCTATTATGTCAACGATGAGGCAAGGGTTTACCGTGTGCAGAATAAGGCGACGGGCAGCATACTTGGAACGGAAGGTAAGGTAGACGCTGTGGGCGATGCCGTCACGGCGAAGCTTGCGGAGGCAAATAAAGTAGAAATCAATTTAAGTTCCAAGGGAATACCCAAAGAAGATGTGCTGGGATATGAGATTGTGCGCTGTATGTATGAAGGCGGCGCTGTCCAGGAGGAGCCTGTGGGCTTTGTCACAGGAGAGACCGTTACCTATACGGATATTATCGCTACCATCAATAACAGAACCGTATTCTACAAGATTACGCTGATTGACCAGTACCTGAACCGTTCGGCAGTGAAGGAACTGGCTCCCGTGAAGATAGAGCATGACGGCAGCCTGGATAAGGCGTTCTGGACGGTCAGCACGATGAATCTGAAGGTTGAGGGAGAGACCGGTTCGGGAAGCAGTAATAACATACAGTACTGCGATCCGGAGAACGAGACGACTTATGCCCGGGATAATCTGATCGACAATCAGACGGATACGATATTTACGGCGACAGCAGAAACAACGGCACCGGAAATCACGCTGAATTTCAATAAGACCCTAACCGTGGCCGGATTTAAGATTACCGGCGGGTCCGGACTGGCGGGAGTCGGCTATGAGATTGTTGTATATGGTGAGGGCGTTCCTGTCAGTGTAGCAACGGGGACACTTGGAACGGAGGCTGTGCAGACAATCCATTTTGCCAATTCCGACGACAAGTATATCAGTACTTATGAGGCAAATGCCGTTAAGCTGATCTTGAAGCCGGCGAAGGGCAGCACAGTATCCATTGCGGAACTGGATGTGCTGGGCGTCACCGGTGACAATGTGGACTTCAGGAGAACGGCAGGCGACGAATATGTAGTAATCGGAAAGCTTAAGGAGGAATTCCGGTTCGGAGACGGAGCGGACGACATCATTCCGGCAGGGTCCATTATCTTTGCAGGATCCTATAAGGGCAATGCGGCTTACAATTCGGTACTCCTGTTTGACCAGGACGGCAATAATGTAGGCGCGGTTTCCGGTACCGGCAACGACGTAGAAGTCAAGGCGGATTCCATTATCCTTGCGGATGTGCCTGAGACTGGTAATATTGCGGATGTGAAGAACGGCACCTGGATTTACTGGGTGGAGGCCGGAACGGATCTCTCCGAAATCACGAAGGTACGTGCGGAGCTTTACCGGGTGAACAATGCCCAGACACAGGAAGGGCAGAGGCTTGTCAGCGACAGCCTGTTTGAAACGATGCCGTCGGTACTGCCGGAAGTGACACTGGATCGCGCAAATATGCCGAAGTAAAGGATAAAATATGAGAAAATATAGTTTGGCCGTATTTTTAGCAGTATTTATATTCGCATTTCTGCCTTCCATGCAGGTGCAGGCAGAAGGCAGCGACGGATTTGAGCTGGATGGGACGGGGACGGTAACGCTCCGTTCCCAGCACGCCGCGAAGGAGGAGATTTCGTCTCTTCAGTTCAGCCTGACGGTGGATTCTGCGGAAGCGGCGCAGGTAGAATTTGAATTTGGGCAGAATAACGCCAGAATTGCGGAATTCCGCTATGACGAAAATGCGAAACAACTGAATATTTATATGGCGGGGGTGGATGCGCTCTTTGCGGAGAACACGGAGGCTCTCACCATCGGTAAGATAATCCTGCGGGATAACAGCGGAAATGCAGTAGACGGAACCGTCAGTGTGGTGGAAAATTCTCTTCAGTATGTCTATGGGGAGGAGCTGAAACCGATGGAATCGGTGGAGGTTCCGGGAGCCGTACTGATTGGGCCGTCGGGACAGAATCCGCCGCCGGAACAGACGCCGCAGCCTGGGGTGACACCACAGCCGGAACAGACACCTCCTGCAGCGGAGGAAACACCGGCACCGGATGATACAGATACAGATACAGATACAGATGATGATCCCAATGCAGACTGGAATCCCGGCTGGGAGGATACGGATGACAACTCCCAGAGTAGCGGAAGCAGTAAAAAGCCGCAGACATCTGCCAAAGTACCCGGCAGGGGAACCGGCAAAGCGACACCAAAGCCAAGCGCCACGCCGCAGACATCTGCCAGTCCGTCCCCGGAACCGGATGCGTCCGAACCTGTGACGGAGCCGGAGGAGAGTCTGGACGAGCCGGAAGCGTCGGATGAAGATTCCATTATTTCCGCCGCGGGGTCCGGAGAAGAGCCGGGAAACGAGGATGCAGGGGAGATGGCATCGAAGGAAAAGGCAGACTGGATCATCATAAGTGTGGTAGTGATTGCCATTGTGATCTTTGTAGGGGTGGTGGTAATGGCCGTTGTGGTGCTGAAGGGAAAAAAGAGATCCTAAGTGTAAAATTTGAACAAAGAAATGTATAAAAAATATTCAGAATGGAAAACTTATATAATTGAAAAATTCGGAATATCATGGTATCATAAGTATGTCAGCTGAAGTGTTTCTTTATGCCGATCGCCTGGCATCAGGAATTGTATGTTCCTTAGGAACTGTCGTTTGCAGACATTTCCTTATTATGAGGATAATGATATGAGAATAGAACGAGTAGATGAAAAAACGGTAAAATGCTTCCTGTCCAATGAGGAGATGGAAGAGTATGAGATTGACTACAAGGATTTTATTATGCGCAGCGACAAAGCAAGGGAAGTCGTGCAGGATATCATTGAGCAGGCGGAGGAAGAGGTGGGGTATAAGCCTCCCAAGTTTGCCTTTGATTTGCAGATTATGCTGCTGCCGGATCAGGGGTTGATACTTACTTTTTCCGACAGGGACGCGGAAACTCGGGATACGGATCAGTTTATTGAGTGTCTCAAGGAAATGAAGCGTATTCTGCAGCGGACACGGGAGAAAATCGGCGGAAATAATGCGGCTACCGATGAAGGTAAGGAGAATCGGCAGGCTGCAGGAGAAGAAGCCGGAGACGGACAGGAGCAGGTCAGCCAGCCCAGCTTTGCGGTATTTGCGTTCTCGGGAATCGGCAGGATTATGGAATTTGCCGCCATGCTTCCCTCGAACCTGATGGTGGACAGCAGCCTGTATGAAATGGACGGACTTTACTATCTGTATCTGCTGAAGGGCCGTGCCTCCTATGAGCGCTACAGCAGGGCATGTGTCCAGGCCATGGAATTTGGAAGCCTTTATGCGGCGGATGAGTCCCAGGTGCTGCGGCTGAAGGAACATGGGCAGTGCCTGATTGCCGAGAAAGCAGTCAGGAAGCTGAGAGGTAAAGAAGATAAAGGATAATACAGAATTTCAGAGATTGTAAAAAGAAAAGCCAATGTTCACAGAAATGTGTGCATTGGCTTTTCAGCAGCTTATGCTTATATTTGGCGGAGGAGAACATGGCATCATGCTTACAGGAAAGGCATCCTGAAGTATGGGGCTGCGCGAGAAAGGAGATTACGGTTTCAGGGATTCTTCCTGAAGCCTGTCAAATTCCGCCATGCATTCCTCTACGGAAGCGCCGTTTAATAGTTTTCGTACAATCAGGCAGGTGTTGCCCCACTGCTCTACCTTCATATTGGCATTGGAACCCAGGACATAGACGCCTTCGTTGATGATGTCGTTCAAAGGCTTTAAGGCATCGATACAATCTACATTCACGTTTTTGGAGGGGGAGATCACTTGGTTATTGTCGGTATACAGCTGCAGCATCTCATCCGAGATAATGAAATTCAGGGTTGCCACTGCGTCCTCCATATTTTCCGCGTTTGCGCTGATTCCGTAACCGGTGAGGGGAACCACCGGCATCTGTCCCCGGCTGCTGGGAAAACCGATTACCTGCATATTGAAATCCGGATTTCCGTAAGCCGTCTCCGTAATGGCAGCGCCCCAGTAAGCCATGACGATGGGCGTCTTGCCGGCCAGAAAATCCGGTCCTTCGGCATCGATGGCTTCGGAAACATAGGCTTTTTCGGCATCGATATAGCCCTTGTCGATCATTTCCTTCAGAAACTCGAAACCAGGACGCATATAGTCGCTTATTTTCGCTTCTCCGCTGTTGATGGCGTCGATTTCCGCTTCTGTATTGCCGCCGTTGTACAGATCCGCAAAACCTTGGGCCAGCACAAAGGTTTCCAGCCACCAGCGATTGGCGCCCACAGGCGTCTCAATACCGTTCTCCTTGAATACCCGGCAGCACTCCAGAAATTCTTCCGGCGTATTGGGCAGTTCCAGGTGATAACGATCAAACATATCCTTGTTTACAAACAGGCCGTAGGCTGCGACCTCCTGAGGAATGCCTACCAGCTTTCCGTCTATTGTATTGGCAACCAACACCACTTCGCGCAGGTTCTTGGCATTTTCAAGGCCTGAGAGGTCTGCCAGATGGCCTTCGGAACCCAGCAGCATCAGTGTATCCGGATTGAGCAGATAGATATCGTCCATATTATTGCGTGCCCTGTCCACCAGTACTTCATCATAGGTTTTCTCCTGATGGTTCTCCGCAGTGTAGGTCCTGTATTCCACCTGTACCCCCAGAGCCTTTTCGGCAGCAATAACGGTCAGCTCCTGCGCTGTCCTGGCGGAGTTTTCCGCGTTGGGATTGGATTTCTCCATAGGCGTGAACATATTGACTATCCTTTTGGCATCGTCTGAGTTGGAAATCAGGTTTTTGTCCACACGCGGCTCTTTTCCACAGGCAGACACCCCCATCAGCAATGTGCCTGTCAATAAAATCACTGCCAGCTTTCTGTTTTTCTTCTTCATGTCTGTTTCCTTTCTGACTGCTTTCTAAAACCGTGAGCACCTGACTTATGCTTTTCAGGCGGATACTGCTCTGTATGGAAGAAATGCCCACTTGTTATATGGTATACATTTCTGCTTTTGGTGTTCAGGTATCCTGCGGTGCAGATGTATTGTGCGCTGTCGGGTCCAGGCCGGATGAAGGCAGATATTTGCCCAGTACCCTTCTGATAATCTCGATGTCAATAGGTTTCGCGATATGGTCATTCATCCCTGCATCCAGAGCGTTTTTCACATCCTCCGCGAAAGCATTGGCGGTCATGGCGATGATGGGAATGGAAGCGGCATCCGCCCGGTCCAGAGAACGGATTTCCCTGGTGGCATCGTAGCCGTTCATAACCGGCATCTGTACATCCATCAGAATGGCGTCATAGGTACCCGGATCCGTGGTAATAAAGGCATCCACGGCCAGCCGTCCGGTCTCGGCCACCACACAGGAGACGCCTTCTCCGCGCAAAAGCTCCGTCAGGATTTCGGAATTGATCTCATTATCTTCAGCCACCAGGAAATGACGTCCTTTCAGGCAGTTGTCAGCGGCTGCATCCGCAGGTATTATCGCTGCAGCTTCACCAGAACCGAGTTCCGTAAGCTTTTCTTTCAGGGCGGATACGAAGAAGGGCTTTGCCAGGAAACCGTCAACGCCGATGCTTTCTGCTTCTTCTTTGATGTATTCCCAGTCACAGGCGGTAAGAAACAGGATGGAAATGCCGGCTCCCGCCAGTTCCCGAATCTCCCGGGCCGTTTCTACTCCGTTCATCCCCGGCATATTCCAGTCCATCAGAATCAGGTCGTAGGTATCGCCTTTTTCCAGGGCCTGCCGAATTTGAAGCAGGGCGTCCACGCCGTCTGCGGAAACATCCGTGACGACACCGGTATCCTTCATCAGGATCCGAATGTTGTCCAGAATATAGGGTTCGTCATCCACCGCCAGTATCCGCCGAATACCGTGTTCCTCCCAGAACTGTCCGTCAGATGTTTGGTCCGGAATGCGAAGCTCCAGTTCAACGGTGAAGAGTGTGCCCTTGTCTACCTCGCTGGTCACATGTATGGTGCCGCCCATAAGCTCCACGATATTTTTGGTGATGGCCATGCCCAGCCCGGTTCCCTGGACCTTATTCGTGGTACTGTTCTCGGCTCTGGTGAAAGCGTCAAAAATGACTTCCAGGTATTCCTGGGTCATTCCGTAGCCGTTATCCTCCACTTCAATCTTCAGATGCTCAAACTGGTTGGAACGCTGTTCCAAGCCGATGATGCGCAGCTGTATATGTCCTCCTTCCGGCGTATACTTGACGGAATTAGAGAGAAGATTGATCAATATTTGGTTCATTCTGGTCTCGTCGCCGATGAGGCGTTCGTGTTTGATGTCCTTGGCGGTGACATCGAATTTCTGCTGTTTTACCTTTGCCATGGGACGGATAATGGCGTCTATGGAAGAAATCATGTTGTCCAGAGTAAACTCTCCCATAGTCAGTACGGCTTTTCCGCTCTCGATCTTGGACACATCCAGCACGTCGTTAATCAACCCCAGAAGATGCTGACCGGAAGCGGTGATTTTCTTTGTGTATTCCCGTACCTTGACCGGATTGTCCGCCTCCTTGGCCAACAGAGTGGTAAAGCCCAGTATGGCATTCATGGGGGTACGGATGTCATGGGACATATTGGAGAGGAACATGGTCTTGGAACTGCTGGCAATCTGCGCGGCCTGGAGCGCTTCCGTCAGTTGTTGGTTGTGAAGCTCCCGCTCCTGAGCCTGCTCTTTCAGGATATGGCTTTTCTGGCGTTCGTTCAGAAAATACAGGATGCAGCATATCAGAAATGCAACGAGCATCACCACTACCACGATAATAATGTTCTGGTTTACAGCTTTGCCCTCCTGCTGGATGGAATCGATGGGGACATAGCCGATGAGATAGAGAGCGCCGTCGTTTACTGCCCACATGTAGATCAGGGATTCCCTGTCACGTACATTGTGGTAGAACATCACATGATCTCCGTTTCGGATGCTTTCGGATACCATGGACTGAACCTCCGGTTCCAGTATTCTGTTTGCATTATAAAAATCCTGCAGGTTGATATGTCCGGCGGTTCGCTCCCCGATTCCTTTTGGCTTCAGCACAAAGCGTTCACTTCTGGCGTCCATCATGTACAGGGTGGCATTATTGTTGTAGAATTTGGGCGGCAGCGCTTCGTCCAGGGAATCGTATATATATTCTATATAGAGGGTGGCGGTCTGCGTTCCGTCCTTTACCACGGGGCAGGAAATTGTATAGGCCCAGGTACCCATGTCATTTAAATACGATCCGGACAGGGGCAGGCCGTCCACTTCCTTGTTGGAGGAAAAATCCAGGTGGTCTGTGGTAAAGACCTCCCCCGTATTGCATATGCCCGTACTCTTTCCCGCAGGGATAATGGACACCTTGCCCATTGTCTTATTGGGGTTGTAAGAGCGCACAAAAGCTTCCGGGTCCTCCAGCAGGGAAAGTTCCTGGGCAATGAGCTTCTGGAATTCCGCTTCCGTCTGAAGAATTGCCTGGATGGTTCCACGGAGCAGACCCAGGCTTTCGCTTAAATTGTCGATTGCGGATTGGGACATTTTGGATGAAATCTGTCCTGCAAGAGTATAGACCACGGTTCCCAATATAATAAAAGTCAGAATGATGGAGACAATCAATGTACTTCCGCGGCCGGATTTATTTTGCCTTTGTCTTTTTGCCATAACTACGTTCACCTTCGAAATGCAATAAACATTATACCATATACTATAGCATTTTTGGCGCGTAAAGTCAAAATAATCCGTGACAAGTTGTCCTGTTTCTTTTGTGGTTTTTGTATTTCCGTGACGGACCAGGCGGCTCCCCTGACCTTCCGGCGCTTTGGGCGGGGGAAAGCGGCCTGCCCATGGGAAACTGTATAAAAATTCCGAAATCGGAAATTCTGTAGAATAGAAAAATTATGTGAGGACAGGCCGGAAAAATGATATCTTTTTTGGAGATGGTGCAGCAATATCCCATCGGTGCGAAAATAAATGTGCCGGAAGAGGACGGAAAAAGGGAGAGACAACGGGAAATTTCCGGGTATGAGTATTATAACGGAACCGGATATCTGCTGTTTCGCGACAGTGGGAAGATGGATGTGGAACGGTTGACAGGGATACACGGAGATCCTGGGGTATAAGGATTCCGTCATTTCTGATAAATTTACTAAATCTTAGGATTTTTTCAATAGAATCATAAAATCCGGGACTCCTGCTGCCTTTATAATAAAGAAAAAGACAGGAGGGCAGGAGATGGTTGGAAATCAGGTCAGTCGGGCGCGGACAAGCAGCCGGGGACAGCAAAATACACAGATGTGGTTTGAAGACCGGTATCAGGGAAGGGACCGGAGGCAGATCGAAGGCCGGACCGGAGGAAGGGATCGGAGGCAGATCGAAGGCCGGAGCGTAGGAAGGGACCGGAGGCAGATCGAAGCCCGTAATGGCGGAAGCCGTGGACAGAGAGAACGGGAGACGGGGATCGATGCACGGTACTGCAGAGGCAGCCGGGAGCAGGGAGGGCGGATTCGCGCCGGGGAGAAGGCCGGAAGGCGCAGGCGGCAGAGGGGAAAGCATTTATTTCTGGGGGTGGTTGGGCTTGCCCTGTGTATGTGGATGGCAGTTACGGTTAATGAGGGACTGCGTGCGTTTTCCGGAAGCCTGAATACACCGCAGGCGCAGGGGAGTGCGGGTGCGGCGGGATACGATGTATTGCAGTCTGTGGAAACCGGGACTTCGGATTTTGGGGAAGCGGCAGAAATACTGAATGAACTTCTGAAAAAAAATGAAGAGACGCTGGAGTATGTACGGAGTTACCCGGACAGAGAGGAATATATGGGCAGGCCCATTGACCTGACGGAAGATTTCGTCAGCGGGGAAGTACCGCTATTGATGCAGTGGGACAGGCGATGGGGATATGATTCGTACGGCAGGGAAATGATAGGCCTTGCCGGGTGCGGTCCTCTGTGTATGGAGATGGCGTATCTGTATTTTACGGAAGATACGGACATGACGCCCAGGAATATGGCGGATTTTGCATATGACAACGGTTTTTATACGGAACAGGGAACCAGCTGGAGCCTTTGGACGGAAGGGGCGGCCAGGCTGGGACTGGAGGGCACAGAACTTCCGCTGGATGAAAAAATGATGAAAAACACGCTTGATAGCGGTAATCTGATTGTATGCAGTATGCGTCCCGGAGATTTTACCACCACAGGACATTTCATTCTTATCAGAGGCTATGACGAAGACGGCTTCCTGGTAAACGACCCCAACCGCAGGAGTACCAGCGGAAAAACCTGGAGTTATGAGGAACTGCAGTATCAGATCAGGAATCTGTGGAGCCTTGGGAAGGGATGAAATCCGGCCCTTTGCGGGGATTCCCGGGCAAAGGCGTCGACCCTGACAACGCGGCGTGGACAGACGCCGTGGCCCGTAGACAGATATGCGTGGACAGGCTCCGTGGTCAGATATACTTGTGGGCGAGCTGTCATTAGGCAGGCATATCTGTCGAGCGGGCAGAAAACGATAGGAAGCACATGCATTCACGGAAATAAAAGACGGAAGCGGATACGGTATCTTCGGGGTAATGGCGATGCTGCGCCGGTTTATTGGGGCGGTTCGGATTCCAGCTGCAGTGCCCGCCGGTTCAGCATGAAGAGGTTTGCCTCGTAGGCATGGGAGGCCTGTATCCGCCGGCGGTCTTCGTTCCAGGACTTCAGGAGACGGGCGTGTTCCAGCCTCTGATTTGAAATCCGCTGATTCAGGAGTTTATCCTGGAGCCGCTTGGCCTGTGCTTTCTTCTTCAGATATTCTTTCAGGAGCTTTTTTCGTCTTGCCTTTTTGGCGCGCTCCGCCTCCAGGCGCCGTTTTCGGGCGGCGCGTCTTGCGCGTTCGTCATCCTGTGTGCCATAGGTGAACCCATAGCATTTTTCCCAGGTATCATCAATGTGGATCAAGGCGAATCGGGGGGCATGCCTTCCGTAATTGGTGGATTTCGCCTGGGCCAGGAAGTTCAGGACCCGCTGTTCGTAGGCAGGGTCATTCTCCATTCGCCTGTATGCGGCATCCGTGATATCCACGAACCAGTAGAGGTGTTTCTGGGAGGGATGCGTATACAGGGAATTCATTTTTTCGTGAAAATATAATTTGTATTCCGACAGCGTCATGTCCTTTGTGGAGAACAGGTACTTTTCCGATATCAAGTCCGCAAAGCTGCTTTCTGTTTTTTCACTGGAATTCACGGAAGGGTTCGGCGAATTGTCATAACCGGTCCCGCGGGCATAGCCGGCATTTATCATGTTGCTGTCCATGGCATTGTCCTCCTTTACCGGGGTTTTACGCAGGTACTGCAGCTGAAGCAGTTCTCTGGAGACAGCCGGCCAGGTTTCGGCAGAACCTGTGCCGGAAAGATACGGTTATTATGTATATCGGAAAAAAGCCGGAATTTATGATATGGAAGGGATGAAGTGTTGGTATAATGTTATATTTCGGTGCCGGTACCGTTATTCCTTCACGGGCAGCCCGTAGGTTTCCTTTCCCAGGGCGATGCTCTTCATGAGAAAGGACATATTCCTTGCCAGGGTACGCATGGTCAGAAGCCCTTCCGCATCCTGTGCAGCCTGTCCGGGTTCTCTGCCATGGATGCTGTTCCAGTATCGGCTGGAAGCCACAGGCATGCCGCTTATGGTGAAGAATTTGTTCAGCCCGTCAAAGGCGGAGGACAGCCCGCCTCTCCTTGCGGCGACAACACAGGTCCCAACCTTCATGGTCTTATCGAAATGGGTGCTGTAGAAAAGCCGTGTAAGAAAGGCCGTCAAAGTGGCATTGGCGGAAGCGTAGTATACGGGACTGCCCACCACGAGTCCGTCGCATTCCTGAAATTTCGGGGCGATTTCATTTACCATATCGTCGAAGACGCATTTTCCCAGCTGGCCGCACCTGCCGCAGGCGATACAGCCCCGGATATCCCTGCCGCCTATCTGGATGGTTTCCGTTTCAATCTGTTCTTCTGCAAAGATTTTTGCCATTTCCCCAAGGGCGATAGAAGTGTTGCCGCCCACACGGGGACTTCCGTTGATCATTAATACTTTCATGATATAACCTCCTCTTCCCTATTGTACTGTAGAATGGAGGTCGGCGCAACCGGATTCTCAGCAAAATATTTTCGCATAGGTGTAACGATTGCTTTCAAAGCTTCATATCCTGTAGTTGAGAGAAGAACGGAGAATACCGGCTATGGCAATCGGATATTTGCTCGTACAGGTGCGGACTGCTCATGACGCCGTTCCGCTGAAGGGCGTCCATGTTAGAATTTTGGGAGAGCAGGGGGAGGTTCTCTATCACCTGATGACAGATGAAAGCGGAGAGACGCAGAAGGTCCCGCTGGAGACACTGGATAAGGGATTCTCCCAGAATCCGTATTATGCGGGATTACCTTACAGGAGTTATAATGTACTTGCACAGGGGAACGGGTTTAATACGCTCTATGTGTCCCATATACCTGTCTATGAGGGAGAGACGGCGGTCCTGCCGATGGAGCTTGTGCCCATGGAGGTCAGGCAGCGTCGTCCGGCAGAGACGAGATTATTTATCGGGAAGCCGGCAGTGGCAATGCAGGAACCGCGGGCGCAGGAAGGGAACGCCGCGTCAGACGGCAATGTGTCCATGGGGAGGAACGCCGCGTCAGGGGCAGAAAGTAATGCCGTCATGGGAGGCGGCAGTACACCGGGAAGCGGAGCGGACAATATCGACACGCCGGAAACCGGCACGGAAGGGGAACGGATTCTGCGCCAGGTAATTATACCCAATCCCATCACCGTGCATCTGGGAGCGCCCGGTTCCAATGCCTCCAACGTACGGTTATCGTTTCCGGATTATGTGAAAAATGTGGCAAGCAGCGAAATATATCCGACCTGGCCTGATGCGTCGCTGCGAGCCAATATTTATGCCATTATTACGTTTGCTTTAAATCGGATTTTCACAGAATGGTACAGAAGCCGCGGATATGACTACGATATTACCAACAGCACGGCCTATGACCAGAATTTTGTATACGGAAGGCCCATTTATGATTCCATCAACAGGGTGACAGATGATATTTTCAATGAATATGTCCGCAGGAGGGGACAGAACGCGCCCTATTTTACTTCCTTCTGCAACGGAACGACGGTTACCTGCCGCGGAATGTCCCAATGGGGGACGGTCACGCTGGCGGACAGGGGATATACGCCCATTCAGATTCTGCGAAATTACTATCCGGATGACGTGGAAATAACGGAGGCGGATGCCTATGCAAATGTTCCTGCTTCCTATCCGGGCACGGCGCTGCGGGTGGGCAGTACGGGACTGAATGTGGAAACCATACAGAGCTGGCTGAACAGAATCCGCAGGAATTATCCGGCTATTCCCGCGATTACGGATGCAGCGGGGACTTTTGGGGACAGCACCAGGGCGGCTGTGACGAAATTCCAGAATATATTCGGGCTTGCGGCGGACGGTATCGTGGGGAAGGCCACATGGTATAAGATTTCCCGTATTTATGCCGGTGTCACCAGGCTGGCGGAGCTGGACAGCGAGGGAATTACCCTGGGAATCGGGACAGTTCCGCCCAATGCCGTACTGCGCCGTGGCTCCGGGGGGCAGGACGTGATTACGCTGCAATACCTTCTGGATGTTGTTTCGGAATATTATCCGACGGTTCCGGCACCGTCCCAGGACGGCATTTTTGGGAGCGCGACGGAGAGGGCAGTGCTGGCTTTTCAACGTGCCACGGGGCTTTTGGCAGACGGTATCGTGGGCGCGGCAACCTGGAAGAAGCTGTATGAGGTGTATCGCGGGATAGGGCAGAATGTGCCCGGAACAGGCCAGCCGGGAGGCGGTTCGGGAGGAACCGGCAGCGGTGTGCGGGAATATGTGGTCCGCGCCGGGGACAGTCTGTGGCTGATAGCACAGCGGTTTCAGACTACGGTGGACGCTATCAAGCAGCTGAACGGCCTTACCAGCAATCTGCTCAATGTAGGGCAGGTGCTGAAAATACCGTCGGTTCAATCCGCGCCTTATATTGAATACACGGTGCGTCCCGGCGATACGCTCTGGCTGCTGTCCAGGAGATATGACACTACGGTGGATGCCATCAAACAGCTGAACGGGCTGAGCAGCGATATGCTGAGCATAGGGCAGGTGCTGCGGATTCCGGCGCGTTGAGCGGGGAAGAAGATGCCGTTGGAAATCAAAGGGGCTGCCGCATCTATGATCAGGAGATCCATGATGTGACAGCCCTTCGGCATGGAGCATATGGGATTCGAACCCACGGCCTCAACAATGCGAATGTTGCGCGCTCCCAACTGCGCTAATGCCCCATACCTTTATTTTAGCACAAACGATATAAAAATCAATAGGAAACCCGAGAGTTTTTTCAAAAATATTCTGCCAATATACTGTCTCGGGGTTATTTTTGCCCGGAAGCCGGAACGGGACGCTTCCGCCAGTCCAAAACCCGCAAAATTACACAGGCGCAAGGTATTGGCAAGGGGATGATGACTACAAATCGTAGTACATTTTGAATTCCGCGGGATTGGGAATCTGCTCCATCTGTTTTAACTCCGCCCGTTTTCTTGCCACCCAGATATCAATGAGCCGCTGGGGGAAGACGCCGTTTTTGGTCAGATAGTCATGGTCGGCCTCCAGGGCATCCAGCGCCTCGCCCAGGGATTTGGGCAGGCCCTTGATTTTCTTCTGCTCCTCATCGGAGAGGGTGTAGAGATTGAAGTCATAGGGACCCCAGCCGTTTGCGGCAGGGTCAATCTGGTTTTCAATGCCGTCAAGCCCGGCCATCAGGATTGCCGCGTAGGCGTAGTAGGGATTGGCAGTGGCATCGGGATTGCGCAGCTCGAAACGTTTGGTCTCGGGGGACTTGGCGTAAGCGGGAATTCTGATGACGGCACTGCGGTTGGAGGTGGCGTAGCCGATGGTGACAGGCGCTTCATATCCCGGCACCAGGCGCTTGAAGGAATTGGTGGAGGGATTTGTGAAAGCGCAGAGGGAGGCGATATGCCGCAGCAGCCCGCCCATGAAATAATGAGCAGTCCGGCTTAAGCCCGAATAACCGTTTTCATCATAAAACAGGGGCTGTCCGTCCTTCATCAGCAGCATGTGTACATGCATGCCGCTGCCCGCTTCCTGATAAATGGGTTTGGGCAGGAAGGTGGCGGTTTTGCCTTCCTGTGCCGCCAGGTTTTTGATAATGTACTTGATGATCATGGTATTGTCCGCCATGTCGGGCATGTCGGCAAGCTCAACCTCAATCTCCATCTGGCCGGGTCCGCCTACCTCGTGGTGGTGGTACTTTACGCGGATGCCCCAGTCCTCCATCATCATGCACATACGGCTGCGCAGATCGTATCCCACGTCCTGGGGGGCAGAGATATGGTAGCCGCCCTTGTGGGAGACTTCATAGCCGTTGTTGCCCGTTGTGTCCAGGCTGTGATTCCAGTCCGCCTGCCTGGTGTCGATGCGGTAGCCGCATTGCTTGGGAGTGACCTCAAAGCGGGCGCTGTCAAAGAGGTAGAATTCGAATTCAGGCCCTATGACCATTCTGTCCGCTATCCCGGTGTTTTTCATATAATTTACCGCACTTAAGGCTACGTTTTTCGGATATTGGTCAAAGGGTTTGTTCTCGCCTTTTCCGATGGTACACACATTGCCGCACATGGTCAGGGTAGGCACGGAGGCAAAGGGATCCACATAAGCGGTATCCGGATCCGGAAGGAACACCATGTCGCTTTTTTCAATGGGGGCGTAACCGTAGTTGGAGCCGTCGAAGCCGATGCCGTAGGTAAAGGTATCCGCGCCGAAGCGTTCCACAGGGATGGTGATGTGGCGCCAGCGGCCGTCGATGTCCGTCATTTTAAAATCTATCATTCGGATCTGGTTTTCCTGGCACTGGCGTTTGATTTCTTCTATTTTGTCCATGATTATAATCCGCCTTTCTTTATTTATAGTTCCGCAGCATGCCGCCTGGCGCCAACTGGGCATAGAATTATGGGCCGCGAAGAACAGCGTCCGCAAATTCTATGTGCGCCAGCCGAGCTGCTGCTGTTTATAGTTCCGCAGCATGCCGCCTTATACTTCGATTGTGTAGGAGGCTTTCCAGGTCTCGCCGGGTGCGGCCTGGTTTCCCCACTGCCGCTCTTCCAGGGTGCCCTCGAAGTTTTCGCTGTCGCATCTGCCGTACCAGGGTTCTATGCACACGAAGGGCGCTTCTTTGCCGGGAGGCGACCATATGCCGAAGAGCGGCGCTTTCATGGCGACGGTCACGTACCTGGTGCCGTCTTTTCGGCAGAGAGCGGCGGTATCGGTCTGGCTGTTCTCGATTACAAGCGCGTCGTGCTCAAAAAGGTTATCCCGCAGAGCCAGTTTTCCGTCCGTAAGTCCGTATACATCCGTGAAATTGGTTGCCAGCCCGTTTTCGTTGATTCTGGTGCTTGCGACTTCGTCCACATTTCCGAAGTCTATGAAACATTCGTTTTGTTTGGTATCTGCCTCGATGGGGCAATTGAAGGCGGGATGGCCGCCGATGGAAAAATGCAGTACTTCCGTACCCGGATTTTCTACCTGCCAGATAACTTCCGTTTGATTTCCCGCAATGCGGTATCCCAGCCTGAGAATAAATTCATAGGGATATTTTTCCAGGGTTTCTTCGTCGGAGCGCAGCTCGAACCAGATTTCACTGTCACTTTGGGACAACAGCGTAAAATCCATATCTCTGGCAAAGCCATGCTGGCCCATGGAGTAGGTTTTTCCTTTGGCCCTGTATTCTCTGTTTTTGACACCGCCCACAAAGGGGAAGAGGACCGGCGAGGTGCGTCCCCAGTATTTTGCGTCTCCGCACCACATGTATTCGGTTCCGGTGTCCAGCCGCTGCAGCGATTTCAGTTCCGCACCGTGACTGTCGATTTTTACGGAAATTGTGCTGTTTCTTAATTCGTAAACTGACATAATGCCCTCCTTTTGTGAATGTTCAGGATACTACAACTATCATATGACACCGGGATAAAAAGCCCCAGAACCTGATGTAAGCTCGCCTGCAGGCGGATTTTTAACTTTTGGCCCGAAAAACACCGAAAAGCCAGCCATTATGTAGAAAAATGAGTGTGAAGTGTTTTAGGTTTGCGGGAGCATGAGATGCGGAGCAATCCGCAGTATCACAACATCATCATATGTCATAAATACATGGTATGTCAAGGGATTCCTATCATGCAGGGAGGAGGAAAGATATTTTTATGAGGGCTTCTCAAAATCGGTCAACAGGGTTATCCTACATGTAAGGAAGTGAACCGGAGCGGTTAACGGAGGTGATGTTATGAACGAACGGTTCTTTTTGCTGCCCGAGGAGAAGCAGCAGGCAATCATCAATGCCGGATACAGAGTATTTTCCCGGAATTGTTATAAAAACAGCCCCATGAGCGAGATTGCGGAGGCGGCAGGAATCAGCAAATCCCTGCTGTTCCACTATTTTCATAATAAGAAGGAGCTGTATCTCTTTCTGTGGGAAAAGTGCGCCGCAGTCACCATAGAATTCCTGACCCGGCATGACTGCTACAGCCAGAGGGACTTATTTGAGAGCATGAAGCGGGGGATGCGGGCGAAAATGGAGATTATCCGGCAGTATCCGGATATGGCAGGCTTTACAATTAAGGCGTTCTATGAAACGGACAGGGAAATCAACGCGGCCATCCAGGAAAGCTATCACAGACATTTTAATCTGAAAGCCGACAGGGCGCGCCTGAACTTTGACCCGGAGCAGTTTATACCCGGACTGGATATCCCCATGATGTATCGGGATATGTATTGGGCATCTGAGGGGTATCTCTGGGAGATGGTGCAGCGTGGAAATGTGGATACGGAGCAGATGGAAAAGGATTTTACAAAGCTTATGGATTTCTGGAAAAGTGTCTATCAGAGAAAAAGGTGAGAAAACATGAATGCGATTGAGACTGAGAAGCTGACAAAATATTACGGCGGTGCCAGGGGTATCATTGATTTGGACCTGGCGGTAGGGGAAGGGGAATTCTTTGGATTCATCGGTCCCAACGGCGCGGGCAAATCCACCACCATACGCACGCTGCTGGGGCTGATTTCTCCCACAGGAGGCAGCGGCAGGATTTTCGGGCAGGATATTGTGCAGGGCAGGGAAAGCATCCTGGGCAGGACAGGTTATCTGCCCTCCGAGGCGGTTTTCTATCCGGGCATGAAGGTGCGGGATGTGCTGAAGCTCTCCGCCGGGCTGCGCAGATGCGACTGCAGGGAGGAGGCGGGCAGACTGTGCGGACGGCTGCAGCTGGAGCCTGACAGGAAGGTGGATGAACTCTCCTTCGGAAACCGGAAAAAGGTGGCAATCGTCTGCGCACTGCAGCATAAGCCTGATTTATTGATACTGGATGAGCCTACAAGCGGCCTGGATCCGCTGATGCAGCGTGCGTTTTTCGATATTCTGGGGGAACGGCATCGGGAAGGGGCGACGATCTTCCTGTCAAGCCATATACTTTCCGAAATACAGCGCAATTGTTCACGGGCAGCCATTATCCGGGAGGGGAGAATCATTGCCTGCAACAGTGTGGAGGCGCTTGCCCGTACCAATGCCAGGCGTGTAACCGTTCACGGCAGAGTGTCCCTTGAGGGGCTTAAGGGCATCCGGGATAAAAAAGAGGCGGCAGGTTCCGTCAGCTTTCTTTACAACGGCAGTATGGACCTGCTGCTGCAGGCATTGGCTTCCGGCCAGGTACTGGATTTAAGCGTGTCTGAACCGGATTTGGAGGAGATATTCCTGCATTACTATGAGGCGGGCGGCGGTGAGGGCAGCCATGCGGACAGCGTGTGTGGGAAGCGCGGGCGTACAGTGAATGACAGGGAAAAGCGGGACCTGGCGGAAGGGAATGCCGGGAAGTGCCTGCGGATAAATGGCAATCGTGGAGAGCATGGGAAAAACAATAACGAAAAGGACGGTGAGATTGTATGACGCTTGTCAGACACGAGTTGAGACAGGACAGAACCGCATTTTTAATCTGGACGGCTTCCGTGGGATGCCTGCTGGCGGTCTGCGTGTGTTTATACCCCGAGATGAAGGGGGAGATGGGGGATATCAGCGATATTTTTTCCTCCATGGGTTCCTTTACTGCCGCATTCGGCATGGACAGGCTGAATTTCGGTACACTTATCGGCTTCTATGCCGTGGAATGCGGTAATGTATTGGGGCTGGGCGGCGCTTTTTTTGCATCGCTTTGCGGGGTGGGAATTCTGAGTAAGGAAGAGAAGGAAGGGACGGCGGAGTTTCTGCTGGCCCATCCCGTCAGCCGCAGGCGGATTATTACCGGGAAGCTGATTGCCGTACTGGCCCAGGTTACGGCTATGAACCTGATTGTTTACGCCGTTTCCGTGGGGGCTGTAGCCGCTGTGGGCGAGGCGGTTCCGTGGAAGGAAATCAGTCTGCTGCACCTTGCCTGTTATCTGCTGCAGCTGGAGCTGGCCGGTATCTGTTTCGGCGTCTCGGCATTTATGAGAAAAGGGGCTGCGGGTGTGGGGCTTGGAATTGCAGCAATCATGTACTTTCTGAATTTGGCTGCCAATATTGCGGAATCGGCAGGGCTCCTGAAATATATAACGCCCTTCGGATTCAGTGAGGGGGCCGATATTGCGGCGAAAGGCAGGCTGGACGGGAAGCTGGTGTTTATCGGCATGGTTATGGGGGTCACCGGGATAGCCGCCGCCTATGTGAAGTACGGCAGGAAGGATATTCATTGAACGGAAGTGCGGGAAAAGCCGGAAGACGTTGCGGTCAACGTTCTTTGGGCTTTTTTTGTGAAAAAAATTTTTGAAATCCGCTCTTTTGTGTTGACAGAAAAGTGATTATGGTGTATATATAACATATAAATAGATGAAGGGCGGTGAGGTATTGAAATTAATGCAGAATTCGGGTGTACCGATCTACCAGCAGATTGCCGAACAGCTGAAGACGGATATCCTGGCGGGCAAGCTGAAGGAAGGGGAGTATCTTCCTTCCATCCGGGGGCTGGCGAAGGATTTGAAGATCAGCGTGATCACCACCATGAAGGCCTATGAGCTGCTGGAGGCGGAAGGACTGGTTACCGCTGCCCAGGGAAAGGGCTTCTATGTCAACGCCCAGGACAGCGAAATGCTGAAGGAGCAGCATCTGCGCAGGGTGGAGGAGGCTTTGCAGGAGGCGATCAAGGCGGCGCAGATTGCGGGGATGACGGAGCAGGAGCTGCGTGGGACGCTGGAGGCTTTGCTGCGCATGGAGGATGCTTGATATAAGGTGTGCCGTATATGGGAATACCGGAGCAAATTGCAGCATCCGGCAGGCTATAAGAAGAGAGACAAAGGGAATAAGAAGGAGGCAGAAAGTGAAGGATAAACGGAATGACAGAGGAAATCATACAGGGAATTACGGAGTGACAGGGCAGGAGAACATCCTGCAGGCACAGAATCTGCAGAAGCGATATAAAGGGTTTGCGCTTTCCATCCCCCGCCTGGAACTTCCCAAAGGCTTTGCCACCGCGTTGGTGGGGGAAAACGGGGCAGGGAAGACCACCCTGCTAAACCTGCTGGCCGGCATCCGCCTTGACTACAAAGGGGAAATCAACTATTTCGGCAGGCAGGAGAAAGGGATTGACGGCAGCGTGCAGGAGAGAATCGGATACACCGGGCCGGGGAGCTATTTCCTGCCCCAGTGGACGATTAGGCAGGTGGAGGAGATCAGCGGGATATTGTTTGACAATTTTCACAGAGACAGGTTCCGTACATTCTGCGGGGAACTGGGCATCAGCAGCGGCCTGGCCGGCTTCGGCTACGCTTACAGGGAGGTGAAAAAGCTGTCGGACGGCAACCGGATGAAGCTGATGCTGGCGGCAGTGCTGTCCAGGGACACGGAACTGTTGATTCTGGATGAGCCGGCGTCCCCGTTAGACCCCCTGATGCGGGATAAGCTCTGCGATATGATACGGGGGTATCTGGAACAGGGGGACGGGGAGCGGTCGGTCTTTTTCTCCACCCACAATATCACGGACATGGAGGGCGTGACGGACTACTGCCTGATTATGGAACACGGCAGCATTGTGGAGGAGGGCTTTGTGGAGGATTTGAAGGAAAAATATATTGCGGTGAAGGGAGAGGCGGCGGATGCGGAGCGTGCCAGGGACATCCTGCTTTCCATGAGCAGGAGCGCCTACGGATTTGAGGGCATCTGCCTTGCGGAGGACATGGAGAAGCTGGCGGGGATGGACGTGGCCTTTGAGACGCCCGGCCTTTCCCAGATATGCGTTGCGGTGATGAAGGCAAACACAAAACTGAAAATATAGGAGGAAGTATGTTGAGAAGTTATACTGTATTTACGTCAATTCCTTATCGGATAGCCGTATGGGGGCTGATACCGGCAGGCCTGGTGGCAGTGGCTGCCTGGTCAGGGAGCAAAATAGGGGATTTGGCACTGGTGCTGCCGCTGATGATTCTGGTGCTGACGGAGGTTTTCTCGGACAGCTGGCTGTTCGGGGGGATTCAGACGAAGGATTCGGAGAAGATAGATTACCTGAAGTGTTCGGGACGGGGGATGGCGGTTATGAGCAATGCGCTGACGGCAGACATGATCCGGAAACTGTTCACTGCCCTGGCTGTGGCTTCGGTGTCTTATTTTCTCATCGGCAGGGTGAAAGGCGGAGCGGCGGAATTGCCCGCATTGGCCATAAATTTTATCAGTGTCGGGGAAACGGCACAGGAAATCGGCCTTCTGGGGTATCTGGTGCTGCTGTCCTACTCGTTTTCGGTATTGGGCACATTTCTGTCAAGGTACGGCAGTACGGTTTACATTAACATGATGTTGGGTTACGGAACCATGATGCTGGCAGGCCTGGCGGGCATATACGGCCCGATGCTGTTGGGGTATCCGTCGAATTCCGTTTTTTTGCTTGATTTGCTGGCGGCAGCGGCGGGAGGCGGCATCAGCATTGCAGCTGTCAGGGCTGCCATGAAAAAGGTGAAGGGAGGCTATTATGATGAATGAACTGAAAAAGGGAGTGAAAATGATACGCTATGCATACGGTATAAAGTCAACCTGCATACAGGCAGGCTTCTTTTTCCTGTCGGGGTTGATCTTGACTGTTACCGGGGACGGAGGGGATTTCGGATCGCTGGGGGGATTTTTCTGGATATGTATCGGCCTGCTTCCCCTGCAGCTGCTGTATTCCCTGAGCGTCTCGAATATGGTCCTGGCCTCGCCCATGAGGAAGAAGATGCAGACAGTAGTCCCGACGGCGGTCAACGCGGCAAGTATGGTAGTGATATATCTGGCGGAGGTTCTGGTCTGCGGGCTGCTGGAGCGGAGGAATCCGCAGCAGGCGGGGGAATTATACCTGAATCTGGTGGTTTTGGCGATGTCCCAGGTGTTTTTGATGGTTTACAGCGGACTCTGCTACAAGCACTTTGTGCTGGCCACGCTGCTCTTTATCCCGGTTATGGTGAACTGGATGTGGGAGGGTTGGGGCAATCGGATGCATATCTGGCTCCAGGGCCTGGATATGACCTTCGGAAGGGCTGTGCTGACGGGATTCTGCCTGATTGCGGCCGGCATCCTGGCGGAATACCTGCTTACCCTGCTGTTCTACAGGTCGCCCATGGCAAAGATGGCCCAGGCACTGCCGCTGCGGAAGGCGCTGTAGGGAAGCGGCAAAAGACCCCGGCACTGTGAGATTTGGAGCCATGTCTGGAAGCCTGCCATGTCATAGGGCATACGGTCCGATTCCGGCGCGGCTCCGGAGAAAAGGACGACGACCCGGTTTCTGCCCGAACGGCCGCATATGATGCAAACGGGGCAGAAACAGGGCGGTAAAACAGGACTTAAAAAACAGAAAAACAACAGAAAAATATCCGCAATTGCGGAAAAAACAGTTGACGGGAAGCCGCGGCTATGATATAGTAAGGACACGAGAATAGCTTTTAGCTCTTTTTTTTATGCTCAAAACGAAGGCCGATAAAAGAATACGTGGAGGTAGCAAAATGCGTACAAAAATTACTTTGGCTTGTACCGAGTGCAAGCAGCGTAACTACAATACTACCAAGGAAAAGAAGAACCATCCCGACAGGATGGAAGTCCGTAAGTATTGCAGATTCTGCAGAAAGCATACTGCACACAAGGAGACAAAATAATCTCCTCGGAGACAAATTAGTTTCCCGGAAACAAAATAACTTCCGGCATTTGGGGCGGGAAGTGGAAAGGTATGGTCTAAATGGGAGATTCCGCGGAAAAGAAAGCAAAGCCCGGTTTTTTCAAAGGGGTAAAGACTGAATTCAAGAAGATTATGTGGCCGGACAGAAATTCCACCATCAAACAGTCTGTTGCAGTAGTGGCGATTTCGGTAGTGGTAGGGGTTCTGATTGCGATTATTGATTATGTTGCGAAATACGGCGTGAACTTCATTACATCGATTTAGGGCGAGGGTGATTTATGGCAGAGGCAAAATGGTATGTGGTGCATACCTACTCGGGATATGAAAACAAAGTCAAAGCCAATATTGAGAAGACCATTGAGAACAACAAGCACCTTGCAGAACAGATTCTGGAAGTGAGGGTTCCCCTGCAGGATGTAATAGAGATGAAAAACGGTGCCAGGAAGACTGTCCAGAAGAAGATGTTTCCTGGTTATGTGCTCCTCAATATGGAGATGAACGATGACACATGGTATGTTGTCCGGAATACCCGGGGCGTCACGGGCTTCGTGGGGCCGGGGAGCAAGCCGGTGCCCTTGACGGAGGCGGAGATGAAGCCTCTGGGCATCAAGACTGAAAATGTTTCCATTGACTTTGCGGAGGGAGACAGTATTTCCGTTGTGGCGGGAATCTGGAAAGACACCATCGGCGTCGTCCAGAAGCTGGATTACAGCAAGCAGACGGCTACCATCAACGTGGAGCTGTTCGGCAGGGAGACTCCCGTAGAAATCAGTTTCGCAGAGGTTCGGAAACTTTAAAAACGGTATTTTCCGCCCCGGAAAGGGCGGTGGGATACACGCGGCGGTATTGCCTGTGTCTGGCTCCGCATACGGCATCCTGCGCAAGCGGGGGACGGCAGCGGCCGGGGAAGGGCGGTTATGGTGCCGCGTCGGAACGTGGGAGCAGGAAATAAAATTCCTGCGCCGGTTTACCACATTATTTAGGAGGTGCCAAAATGGCAAAAAAAGTAACAGGTTATATCAAACTGCAGATTCCTGCCGGCAAAGCGACACCGGCACCGCCGGTTGGTCCTGCACTTGGACAGCATGGCGTGAACATTGTTGAATTCACAAAGCAGTTCAACGCAAGAACTGCAGACAAAGGTGATGTCATCATCCCTGTGGTTATCACAGTATATGCGGACAGATCCTTTAGTTTCATTACGAAGACACCCCCGGCAGCCGTATTGCTGAAGAAGGCCTGCAACCTGAAATCAGGTTCCGCAGTACCCAACAAGACGAAGGTTGCCACTCTTTCCAAGGCGAAGCTTCAGGAGATCGCCGAGCTGAAGATGCCGGATCTGAATGCGGCAAGCGTGG
>OFHN01000624.1_pt1 | contig 31144 bp, 37 predicted proteins | sample 1521321 | NCBI WGS metagenome assembly OFHN01 (sample SAMEA3504130, study PRJEB24116) | mouse gut metagenome | biome: mouse gut; feature: mouse-associated habitat; material: faeces | place: Denmark | collected 2011
CAAGCATTTCAGCCGCTTCCTCTGCCGTTACATACATTTTCTTTCCATTCTCCATATAGTCCTGTCCTTTCCTTTTTTATTTTAGGTACACATATGTGACCTTTATGTTTTTATTATACGGTACACTTTTGTGAACGTCAAGTATTTATTTTAATTTTTTATACACAAATGTGTCCTGATGTGATAGAATTGAACTAAGCACTAACGAAAATCACATAAATTGGAGGTATTGGCATGACTACCGGGGAAAAGATTAAACACTTTCGGAATTTGCGTGGCATATCACAGGAAACGCTCGGTCAGCTTTCCGGCATCAATTCCGCCACAATAAAAAAATATGAGTATGGCATCCGCAATCCAAAGCCCGACCAACTGATGAAAATTGCAAATGCTTTGGGTATCAGTATCAATGTTTTCATGGATTTTGATATAGAAACAGTGTCAGATGTATTGTCTTTGATTTTGAAAATGGACGAACAATTAGATATGAACTTTGAAGCAGAGAGATACGAGGACGGAAGCTTCAATCCTGCTACAATCAAAATATCCTTTCAGAACTCTTTGCTCAACCATAAATTGGGCGTATACATGAAAGCAAGGGAATTGCAGGAGAACCTTTTAAATGATACGGAACGCTTCTCGTCAGAGGAAGAACACCAACGGGCGATTGAAGCACTCTCAAAGGATTTGGACGCTGTTAAACAAAGTATTCTTGATGACAGCAAGATTGTCAAAAAAGGCGTTAGAGGTATCTCTGTAAAAATATATCCCGAAAATGAATAGGCTAAAGCTATATCCTCCAAAAGGAGTACACAATGATAAAAAAGAGTATCCGAAAAGAAATTGATAAAGCAATAAAAAATATTTGGCTTCATAATATCTGCACTGATTATGGTAATGGCTTTCTAATAAAAGAAGCAAGCCTTCAATGCAGTTTATACCACCACTTGCAAAACGAATTAAACCTTTTGCTTCAACAAAATCACCTATATATTTATCCCGAATTTTATTTTAAGGAACTAAAATTTTTTGCAGATTTAGTAATTGTTGAAATGGATATGGCATCAGAAACGAAATGGTTGTCTGAAAGAATGACGGACATAGCTGCTATTATAGAATTAAAATATGATGGCGGAAATGCCATGTCAACATCTGATTACATCAAAACCGATATGCCAAAATTGAAAGAATATGTTCGCAGTCTAAATTATGATTGTCAATATTATTTTGGCGTAATTTATGAAACTGACTGCGAATGGCTGAATTGGTTTGATAAGCGAAGCACCAATAATTGGGCAAATGGACGTTTAACAGAATTAAATGCCGGATATTTAGGCGAAACTATGTATTTTGAGGTAAATTCATATAACAATATGAATTTGCAGCAAAAGAGAACTCCTTGTAATGTTATATTTTAATACATATCAAATAAAGTATACATCGTCTTATTACAATCAAGAAACGATATGAAATCTGCCACACTTTAGAGAGCCTTAGTGACATTTGAATTTTCTTGTGATATAGTAGACTTCCACTTTTAAGAAAAGGAGTTGATGATATATGCCACAAATGAACAAAGGCGGTAAATTTATTTTCGGGAAATCACTGATACGAGATGATTTGACAATCCATCTCCCCACACAGGCTCTTACAGAGTACAACGCCACAATAGAGAAAAAAGTCTATCTTTTTACTGGAAGCAAAATCACTGGCGGCTTTTGTGTGACAAGAAAAGGATTGTTAGAACCGTCAAAGTTAGGACACATTCTTACTGATAATCCGGCTTTACTGAATTATCAGACCGCAGAGGGCGAATTTGTCAAATACAAAGGGCGGTCATACTGTTGGGTAAATATTTCAGAGAATGGTGTAATTCAGCTTAATCAGCAGATATTAGATTTTCTTAATCTGAAGATTGGAATGGAACTATTGTCTATCCGAAGCAGTGATATAGCTTTTACAATGGGTGCAACCGGTCCTCTGTTGGAAAGAGCCGACAACTATGAGGGCGAAATTCCTCTGTATTAAAAAAGCAGGTATCATGATACCCGCCCAAAATCCAGTATTCCTCAAATAATTAGAGCCATTTTAGAGCCAAACGGCATAAAACACTCCCGGAAATGCCCATTTTATCAGCATTTCCGGGATTTTATCCGTTACTCGAACTCTTTTTCCTGTTGTTGACAGGGTATGTTTTATAATGTTTCCTCTTGCAAAATTGTATCATTTTGATACGATTTCATTGATTGTTTATGTGGTTTTCAAGCTGGTGTACCCAAAATGTACCCATATCATTTTTGATAATCTTTCCATAGTTCACATAAGTACAGTAAATACATGCATTTTTTGTAACATCTCTTCCCGCCGATAAGTCATTACATGATGAGAAATATTGGCTGTGTCTACTGTTTCCTGCTTAAGTTCTTTTACAATCTCATAGGTAAACAAATTACTTTCCAAATACTGTTTCAAATACCCTTCCACCTTCGTGAAGAATTTCTGTCTTTGTTTTGTATATGCATAGATAACCAAACAAGTAACAGGAACACCTTGCGTATCATAATTTTTCAACATCCGATTCATATGATCATCAAGTTTTGTTTTGTCAAGAGAGTCTATTTTCAATGCTTCTTGAATTGCAAATTGGCTTCCGTTCTGATAAATCAAGATATCAATCTTACCCAGTTTATCTTCATTACCAGATAGTCCCTGCGCCTCTTCTCTGTGAATGTTCTCCTCACCATAGTAAGCTTTAAGGAAAAATGCAACTAGATTGTTAATAGAGTCTTCTTCCCTTTTCCTTAATACTCTTCCGTTTTCGTCAAACTCCCATTTATTATAAGGGTCACTTTGAATTCCACGAAACGCTGTCAACAGTTTACTGCATAAAATAGAATCCTCATCCACATTCCAGAATGATTCTATCTTTTGCTTTATACAACTATAATACTGTTGCCAATCAAATGCTGGCATCTGTCCCATTGCCTTTTCCATCTGTTTTGCCAATACACAAATCTGCTGTCTTTCCTCTTCCGTATAGAAATCATATATTTCATCAAAATCATCCCATGAATAGTCATCCGCTAATATTTTTGCACCTTTATATGGTGCAATACGTATATCACAATCCCTATAAGAAGTCAAACTATAAAACAACTCTATAAAATTATTAATTGCTTTACTTTTTTGAAATCCTGATTTATTCATTATAGTATCAAATAACGACTCAAATTTCTCTGAAACCAGTTTACTTGCAAACCATCTTATCAATAATTCATATTCTTTATACCCCTCCCAAAAATACGAGCATTCCAACATATCTTTTTTTCTCTCAAGAATGTCCATACAATACTTCTGATAAAAAATATTTATATGCTCTGCGACTGCAATAAACTCCCTTACACCGCTATTATTAAAATAGATTTCATCGAATATACTTATAAGCCGCTGTCTTTTCTTCTCATCCTTTGTAACAAGTAAACTACGATAAAATACAAGAAGATATTCTTTTCGTATAACACCCCCCTTAGAGAAATACTTAATAGTATCTATTAAAAGCGCAACCGCCTCTTCTTCTCGTCCGAGTAGTTGATAAAACAGAGGTAGAAATACCTTCATCTCAAGTACATTTGCCCTATGTAAAGAATCACCAAAATACTCTGATATACAAATCATTTCCCTTAAATAATCAGTCATAGCAATCGTAATGTACAATCGATATCCCAGTTCCTTCTCCAAAATATTCTGTATCGTCTGTGCATACTCATTATAGCTATACCCTGCCACTAGCTTCGGATCCAGCTCAATCAACGGGTTAATTGCACGCTCTATATTAGGATAGTAGAGCAGTCCTAGTTCAACTAAATAATCTGCAATCCTCATCCGTACAAGTGCTTCCTTAACCTTATCCTCACTGCCAACTTCTCTAATATCCTTTGCGCACATGATCAAGTATGGAAATGCATTTTCTTCCAACTTATTCTTGCATTTCTCAATATTTGATTTTTCATAAATCATCGGAAACCAAACACCAATATTTCTTGGATTATCCCGAGCAATTTTACTGAGAAAATCAGAATCATAACTTTCCCAGATATATCTTTCAAATTGTGGAAGATTTACTGCCAGAATAATATTCGATTTATTTTGAGATTCATTAAAAACCTTTAATTCTGTCACCCGTTTTTGATAAAATGTATTAGCTGTCCGAAGAATCATATCATTATCAGGGCACTGTCGCAGTTGCTCATGAAACCAGTTCTGAATATCCGCAAAGCAGAATAAATCAACTATTTCATATATGAACACCAACATATCATACATACCACAAGTATTTAAAGTCACTAAAAACTCCTTAAAAGACCCATCTTTCTCTTCAATTGACTGACATATTTTTCTCGCAGTCCACGAAGAACCATATCGATTCAGCCCCAGAATAACAAAAGTAATTCCTAAATTACATATTTTTTCATAAAGGCTAATTTGTTCCATAATTATATCTCTCTTTCAATTTATAAACATGATATATATCGTATTATAAAGCGAATTCAAATCTACAATTCGTACTCTTTCCTTCTTTTCCCGCCAAGGTGCATTTTATACCGCTCGTTCTCGCGAAACCAAATCATTTAGATGCGATCCTGTTATTATTTACATGATGCCAAAGCTGATGAATTCAAATTGTACTCTTATTTTTTGATATTTTTTCTTGGTTTACAACCACTTCCAAACCCTTCCAGCCAAGCCATATCATAACCATAATGTTCTGGCATACTATTCACCTGCTTTCTATAGCCATATTCCCATCATGAAAACAGCAAATATGATTTTTGCTATAAAATTGGCGTATCATTGCTTTGTTTTCGCTCACATTTTGTTACATGTATAAAAACATTGTGTAAAAGGTTCACACTTGTTAAAATAGATTCACCTTGATTTAATTTTTTTACATGCTTAACAGAATAATCATCTAAATGATTTTGTATCGCCCTAATTTCGTCATTATGCGTAAGTCGATGAACCAATAAAGTTCCAACTTGTCCTAAAAGAATAGGCGAAACATCTTGAGGATTTTGTGTTGTCAAAAACAAAAAGATTCCTCTCTTACGCCCTTCTCTTGCTACGAGAGTTAATCCATTATGAAATTCGTTCTCTGAATATTGTGACTTTGTATAGCGATGTACTTCGTCAATAAAGAAAACAAACGGCAAAATACTATCTTGCGAAATTACAAAATTGCATATAAGATCAATAATCATTCCTCCTATTCCTTCCGTAGCTCCAAGAGTTGAGGTATTAATATATAAGCTAGAATTTGACGTATATACAAACGTATCTATTTCATCCAGCAGATTATTCATTTGCTGATTGTGAGAAAAAAATGTTAAAAAATTCGTATTCCCCAATTGATATGTTACCTTTTGTACAAGATAACTATTGGCATTTGCCTTAAAAGTGTCATATGTATAATTAGCTCCTCTACTAGGTTCAGAAACAGATTCAGCCGCTATTTGTTCAGGCAAGAGTGAAATATCAAAATCTGTATCCACCTTAGAAACAGATGCAAGTTGTTGCTGCATTTGAGCAATGTTTTCTCCATCCTTTTTCAAAAATGTAGTCTGCCCATTTTTTTGTTGATAGCGCAAAGAATGTATCGCCTCAGAAAGCACTGCACTCTGAGTGTTGCTATTTGTTTCAAAAAGCATCGCCCATTGTTGCATAGATATTTTCCCTGGAGAAATAGTTGTATCCTTTCCTAAATTTAATTTTCTTACCTCTTGCGATGAAAAAGAGTTACTATATTCTCCAGTAGGATCTATTATCAAAACTTTCTTTTTTTCAGTAATTAATTTATCCAATATTGATAAAGCAGACGTAGATTTCCCACTATTAGTTGCACCCACTACAAGCAAATGATGATTAAATAGCGTACTTGGTCTTAGTGCTACTTCCGCAGTATTCATATTAAGATATGTTGCAAACGGTGTAAGCAAATTTTCTGACGAATTGCTTACTTCGATAGAATCCAAATATACCCGTATTACATTGTTATTTGCTAAATACACTTTATCTGATATCCCCACTGTTAAAAACTCTGGCAAAACAAATTTTTTATCACAGTGTGACATCAATCCAATAATATCAATATTTATTTCTGGAAACACTGTTTCCGGTTTTCCATGATTAATGGAATCATGAAGATTTTCAGATGACGGAACCTTCGTTTGAAAAACTTCACCCAAAAAAATACCCCGAACAGAATCAATCACAACTAAATAATTTATTGTATTAGGAATAAGCAATTCATCAATTATTTTTCGATGCGATAGCAATGACAAGTTTTCAACCTGTGCAATGCTGTTATCTCTATAAACCTGAGAAATTCTTCCAATGTAAAAATTGCTTTTGTCTATACGGTTATATAAGGAATCAATCGTCATAGTATTCTCCTAAATAATCTGATAAATCCGAATTCATTGTTGCTTTCAAAAACGCAATTTGATAATTATGTTTCATCAAGTCAATTAGTTTTAACCAATTAGGATTATTTTGAGTAATATTATAGTCACTGATTAAAACAGCCAGACTCTTGTTATGCAATATTGCTTGAATAATCATTTGAGAAATATGATTATCTGCAAAACTAAAACCTGTTGTAATAAGAAGCGTATTAGAGCGCTTTAATAACTCTTGAAATTTTGTAAACAATTCAAAGTATGGTTCTTGATAACTTTGCATATATTTATTTGAACTTGGAAAAATCATAATCGGATTAGCAACGTCTGCTTTTTCCTTTCTACGAATACCTTTTGTATCACGCTCCCATGTTAAAGAACCATGCAATTTGAGCAAATTAATAATATTTTTCTTATATTCAAGTTCTCTTGTTTTGATATTTTCTATATCTTTTACAAGATTCCATTCGAACATATCACTATTAAAATATGGACGATGAGAAAATGAGAAACCATCCATCACAGTATATTCAATACTATCCGCCGCATCTTCAATTAGTGTATCATAATTTGTCGTAACTATAGTAAGTTTGCTCGGAGTTCTGACAAGATGCGATACCGTATTTATAAATGTTGAATGTTTTAGACAGTTATTATCATATTCATAACTTGTATTTTCTATAATTAGTTCAAAAATTTTCGATTTTGACTGATCATACTTAGAAGCCTCCGCATCTGACACATATTTTTCAAAAGAAAGTAAGTCCGAAAGAAAATCCTCCAAGTTAAATGATGGGTTAAGTTTAGATGCTCCGCCTTGCTCCACGAGTTCTACAGGAACATTATACTTGCACAACTGTGCCAATTCTTGCAACGTAAAAAGATTAGAATCCTGTTTGAGTGTATTATTTATTAAATCAGCAAGCATAAATACTGTCTTGCCAAATCGTTTATCAATTTTTCCTGACGTACACAAGACAGATGCTCCAGCACCAACAAGCACAATTATATTACTAAATGTTTTGTGAATAAAAGAAGATGTTTCTCTTTTTATCAACGACTTAAAAGTTGGTTCATCCATTGGACTTCCATCCTCCTTGGAAAGAATGGCTCCACTTTTATAAAATGTATTATTTTCAAACTCATATTTTGAATTAGCTGAGATATAACAATCTACCATGACAATTTGCCTCCCACTTTAAAATCTTTCAGTCCTATAACTATGGAACAAATCTTAAAAGTATTTTTCCACATCTATTCTTCTATCTCAATACCCCATATTGCTTCTTCAACCACTTTCACACATTCATCAACATTCTTCTGTATCTCCTTCCCCCAAAACCGAATAACCGTCCACCCTTCAAACAACAGCCTCTTATTTATTTCATCATCGCGCTCTCTATTTCTGGAAATCTTACTAATCCAATACTGGCTGTTATTACTCTTTTCCAGCCTCGGCTTTAATACTTCCCAATCCTTTCCATGAAAGAACTCGCTGTCACAAAAAATCGCTATTTTGTATTTCGTCAGCACAATATCCGGTTTTCCCGGCAGTCTATCATAATTCTTCCGATAACGATACCCTTTGCTCCATAAGGATTTACGCAGTTTCACTTCTATGCTGGTATCTTTTGCCTTGATACGTTGCATATTTTTTCTACGCTGCTCTTTTGTCAGGTTATCCATCTATTCTATCACTGTCCTATATAATGTCTTGCATTAGCACCTGCCTGTTGACACTAAAAATATCCTTTATCCTCTGATGCGTGTAAGGCTTTTCTCTATGCTGCTCTACCATTTTAATTACATTTGATACGCTGATTGCCGAACCATTTACATTCGTTGCATCAACTATATTTTTAAGTTGTTTATCTATGTTGCTTCCAAAACCGCCGGCAATATATGAGAAAAAGGCAAGCGGCTTGTCCGACTTACTATAATTTCCAATATTCCCAATATAATTATGTACCATGCGGTTGTAATGGTCATTATTAATTGTATACTTATGATACGCTTTGTTATCCAATATTGCCTGATATCCATTTTCATCAGAAAGCAAAAGCACATCCGGCGTTAAGCCTATCGGTCCGACATGTTTAGCTTCAAATCCAAACACATCTTGAAACAGCTCAACAGTTGCTTTTTCAAACTCTGTCGCTTCATCACGCCCCTTAAATGCCATTTCAAAATATTTTGTCATAAATGCGCCAACAGAACCATTTGGATATGTTTCAATTAAAATATCCTCAACGGTTTTTCCATCTATTCCTGTTCTCTGCACAATGTAATCAACTACCAAAGGTGTTATTTTCGTAATCGGGCGTTCCAGTGACTCAGCGATATAAGCCTGTTTTACTTTCTGCCTTGCAATCAGCATCGCTGTAATAGTCTGTGTCATGGCAAGGTTGCGGCTGTCTTTTTTATGTTTCGGATCAATGCCATACTTCCGTTGAAAATATTCATGCTGTTCTGGACGGTCAATGAAGTTAGGCTTATCGCTCAAAATCTTTCTGACTTCTTCCCGCTTATCGTCAAGAATTTCCACTTTCCCATCTTCCCGTTTGGCAAGCTGGGTATACTCAAGCCAATTTATAATCGTATTGGCTAAATCCGTCAAATGGCTGTATGGATGTTCTGGATTGACTTCGCCTTTAGAAGATTGATATTTTTGAAAAAAATCTTCCTCTAAACAGTTATCGCCAAAATTTCTGAACTGAATAATTCTATCAACAATATAATTAAAGCACTTATCACTTTCATTCTCGGCTTCCGTAACAACAATTTTAGCAATTTCTTCTTCCGTCAGATAACTAATTTTGCTATCATCAAGAAGTTTTAGCAGAAATCTGAATGGTCTAATTTTAAACCGTTCAGCTACCTGCACACCTCTTCCAAGTGAAAATGAGGACGGAAACTGATATTTCAGTATCTGATTTGTCAGTATATCTACCGGAGAATCGCCATTCATAATAGCTTCTCCTGCCAAAGTCAGTTTTATCTTACCTGTTGATTCCTGTGTGAAAATTAATCCAAGACTGGCAAGCCACGCTTTGTATGTCCTTGCGCCTCCTCCTGTTTGATCTCGCCTTTCACCTTTGCGCTTTAACCCCGCCGCTTCCAAAGCATCTTCATATGCCAAATGCGAATCCCTCTGTCCATCCCACTCCTGATTAAGCGATAAATCCGCAAATGCCGCCAATACTTCCGGCACAGAATTTAATTTTCTCTTTGGTCTTGTTACCCACCAATAATTAAGCATATCTTTACCTCGTTTTCTATTCATCACATCCGGTATACGCATCCACACTCTCGTATGGTATTCCAGCAAAAGTCTTTAATATCGCCTCGAAAATAACCCTTGCCCCTTTAGAGGGAACCGCCATACCTATCTGCTTTCTAACTGATTCTTTAGCACCTTCAAAAACATAATCATCTGGAAATGTTTGAAGCCTTGCCCTTTCCCTGTTTGTCAATGCCCTCGGCTCAGCATAGTGGTAAATATGTGTTCCTCCGCCGCCGGAACCCGTCACTGTGTACGCCGGCTTGTCAGGATCTAATCTCTTATATATCTGGCTGATTTTCGCCCCTCTGACATTCAATCTTAACCGTTCCGGAAGTTCTGCCGAAAATGCATTCTGCCCCGGCTTAATATAGTTTAATCTTTCTACCACCTGCGCCGACTGCTTTGTTAATTCATTATTTGCCGCACCAGCAGGAATTGGCGGATTTTCAATCGCCGTTCTGCAAGTGACATCCATATCCTTATATGGTGCAGGACTCGGTATTTTAAATTCATAAGGTAAATCGTTCCGTATACCCACGATAATCATACGATGCCTTGCCTGCGGAACGCCATACTCCTCAAATTTATATAAATTAGGGTATATCCGGTATCCAGCCTTAATCAAATCAATTTTTATCTTTTCAAAAGCCTTTCCTTCATTTGCGCTTTTCAGCCCACCGACATTTTCAGCAAGAAACCATAAAGGCTGATACCGCTTCAATACCTTTACCCCATAGGTATATAACGGTCCAAAAGTTCCATTAAAGCCTTTCTGCTCACCCACTACTGAAAAATCGTTGCAGGGAAATCCAAAAGCCAGCGCATCAATATCGCCCAAAGGTTCTATATCCAGTTTTCTTACATCACCGCAAATAACGCTTTCTTCATCATCAGGGCATATATTTCTCCGATATGTATTACAAGTGTCCAAGTCATAATCATTTGCCCATTTATGAACTATCCTGTATTCCGGATCATCTATTTGGGCAGTTATGGCAGCAAGCGCAAGTCCTCCCGGTCCACAAAATAATTCCCCAAGCCTGAACTCTTTCACATCTTCTGCATTCATTATATCTTATCTCCATTTTCTAATATAAATTCTCTATTAAAAGATACACCTAAAACATCTGCCACCTTTTCAATCTCCGGTATTGAAAAACTGCCCCTTTTCATTTTGGAATTAAAACTCTGCGGGGATTTTCCTAAACGCCTCGCCAATTCCGCTTCACTTACATTACATCTTACACATAATACTTTTATCTGTTCTGAAATCGTCATAATATTCCTTTTCCTCCGTATGTATTATAAAACATTTTTTTGATGATGTCAAAATAATGTTTTAGCTTATTATATGGGTTATGCAACACATATTTTTAACCAAAATAAGGCACTCATTGAATTATTACAACGAGCGCCGTTCCTAATCTCAAATATATATTTTAATAACTATCAAAAATATAAACACCAACCAATATATGTTATTATTTTCCCATCATTAAATCCTGCTTATCTGCAATACTATTTGTCAGACTAATTCGTTTTACCTCTGATAGTAATGTAATACCATCATAAAACCCCTGCCTATAAGCAGCCGCTCCATACGCCGCTCCACTGGAATTCGCCGCAGAAATAGCTTTGTCTACCACTTTATTCTGCTCTCTGCTCAATCCTGCTTTTTCTAGTTCATTGATAGCTTCATCAACTTCCTTTTGTGCAGATTGATACAGTCCATTATCATTTAGCGCTTTTTCCAGACCTTTATGTATTCTTTCTTCCATGAGTATATCTAATAAGTTTTCATTTTTTGCTTCCATATCACACACCCTCCCACTCCTATTATTTCTACTAAAATTATAATATGCCGTCATTCTGCCGTCAATACATTTTTAGCCGTCATTTCGACGGTATAATAATGTCAGATTGGAGGTATGACTATGATGACTGATACAGCCAAATTTACATTAAGAACAAATGCCGAATTGCTTAAAAAGTTCCGCTACGTCGCAGATTATAATGCACGTTCCGCCAACAGGGAATTAGAAGTTCTAATGAAACGGCATATTGTTGAATTTGAAAAGGAACATGGGAAAATAGCCTTTGAGTGAAATTTCTCATGATATTTTGTAAAAGTGGAGCAGTTGCCTACTCCACCTTTATCAACAGTATACTATTTCCTTTAAAACGATTTCTTCTACCCTAGCTCGAATATTATTCATTCTACACACCCATAGCATCTGATCTTGTGCCTTTAATCGTTCTGTCACACCTTCCCTCTCCGCCATCTGTTTTACCAGCAAATCAAATCTTTCCTCCGCCTGTTCCTGTATCATAAGCAGATGCTTCTTCAATTCACCAGTTAACAATAATCCCGAATAAATACCTCTCCTATAGTTCTCCAAATAAGACCTCCGTATTAATCCGAACTTTCTTAACTCTCCCTCCGGCTCCGGATCAGGTATTAAATTCGGAATCAAGTAATCACCACATTTTTCATAAGTTAATTTCATTGTCTGCTCCTCTCTTTCCATAAAAATCTACATTTCCTGCTACCACTGCCTGTTCTTTCCTACTTTCCCCCTTTCCGGCATTTCCCTCTGTCTGTTATGCACATCCGCCTCTGATTTTGCTTCTTCCAACCGCTGTTTCATAGTCTTCGGTGCAAGCGATTTTACAAATTCCACAAACGCCTCTCCAAGTCCTCTCGATGCCACAAACCGCTTTAATTTCTCTACTTGTTCGGTAAGCGCAGCTATCTTTTTCTCCAGACTTGAAATCTTCTTTTCATACTTTTCCAAAAGATGATTTCTCGATACCGATCTGTTAAAAGCATCCAGCAGCTTATTCCAGTCGCTTTTCTTTACCTTGACGTATTCCTCTCCGTCGAAAAGATTTGTCATCGGAACAGCCGCGCTTTTCATATCCTTTGTTTCCGCCGCCGCTTCCTTTGAAATCATTTTTAAAGTTTCCGCCCTTAAATCATGTTTGGCAAGAACTTCCCTTGCCGCTTTCTCCTTTGCCTCCGTTTCTTCAATCTGCTCTGTAAGTTTCTGTGCCTGCAAAACCAGCTCATCATTATGTGCCTCCATTTGCTGCATCTGTCCGCAGAGTTCCAATGCCCGTTGCGCTAAATCGTCATTCTGCCGCCCTAATGCTTCGTTCTGCATATCCAACACCACTGCCTGCTGTTCCATTTCCTCCACTTCACGCATAGCTGCCTTATATTCAGGCAGCGACAGATTATCACGCTGTACGCCGAGGACTTCTATCTCAATCCCCTGTTCCCTGCACAGCTCTGTCAAATATTCCCTCTCCCGTTCCTGCCATGCGACCGTTTCATTCTGCTTTCTGCTGACCGCCTTTGCAAATCCCATCTGCTGAAATGCTTTCGTCAGACTGTTTCGTGTCTTCATCCCGTTTTTATACCCATGCGCAACGGGGATATAATCTATATGCAGATGCGGTGTCGCTTCATCCAAGTGCATCACGCAGTTAAATAGATACAGATTCGGATTGCGCTCCTGAAAGGTCTTTGCATACCGATCCAAGACTTCTATCGCTGCCTTTGCTTCTTCTGTCAGCACCCCGTTTTCGTCTGTGACCGGAGTATCGGTTTTTTTGCCTATCTGCACGATATTTTCATAAAATGTCTTTTCCTTGTTGCCGGAATTTTCTATCTCTTTCAGATAATCGTCTTTCTGCCTGTCCTTACGCTTCTGCGCCTCATTATAATCCCGGAGCGCCTGTCCGAAGCATTTCTCATAAGCATCTTTTAAGGATTCTTGTATGTAAGTCCGATTCCAATGCGTTCTTTCCGGCACCACATTATTGCAGATAAATTCCCTGTTGTTGTGCGTAAGATGTCCTTTCCCTTTTGGAAAAGAAATTGTTTTTGCCGCCAACGAGTCACTCTCCTTCTCATATTTTTATAAATAAAGACTAACTACGGTTTTGTTACTTTTGTCAAAAGTAACGCCTTATTACTTCTGACGCATACGCATCAGAAGTAAGGCGCCCTGCGGGGCTGATGCCGCAGATACAGCGGCATAGTCTGCCATGAAACCCATCCGGCAGACTGCTCATTCCGGCAGAATACCACCGTCATTCGCTATGGGCGGCGGTGCCGAATAAAACTTTTCGGAACCGTTCTATAGGCTCCCTTTTAGGGATTGAGTACCGAATATAGAAATTCGGAACCGCCTATCCGCCCATTGCAAATGCAAACGCCATCATGTCCTCGGACAGTTCCGGCTCCTGCATCCGTTCCATTCCGTCCGCATCCGCTTTATCTTCTGAAAGTTCTGCGCCAAAATGGGAATCACGCATATATTCTATGAAAGTTCTGCTCATCTGCTCCGCAAACACTTCCTGTATCTCTTGAAGCATCTTATGGAATCTTTGCTCCAATACCCTGTCAATCAATTCCGCCAGCTCTTCAAAACTCTGCTCTGACAATTCTAATCGGGATACCGTCACATTATCCGCCCTAATCTGCATTTCTCCGTTAATGACCGTCACAAATGCGTCAGAAAGCAGCTTTCCATAAGAACCGTCTTTTCGAGTAATGCTCTGCAGATATTCCCATGTCCTGCGTTGATTTTCATCTCCCATGCAGAATTTTATGTTGCTGCATTTATAGGTCTTTTTCATTCCATAACCTCATTTCTATACCGCCTGTCTGCGCTGTTTCTGCATTGCAAGGTATTCATATCCTTTTGCATTGGCACAGATGTCCTCAATAAAAGTCACATCCCCTTTTGAAGCAATATCACTGTAATGCCTGAGTAAGCATCCGCCTCCTCCAATCACATATAGATGCACCAAACTTTCCTTATACCCATAGTCAACCAGCCGCTTTAAAATATCTCCTGCATACCGTTCTGCAATCCGGCTGACTATCCCCGCCACATCATCTGTCCTGCCCTGCAAGCCATTTACCAGCATTGGCTCAATCATAATCTCCGGTATGCTTTCCCCCGCTGACTTGGATAATTCCTTTTGGATTTCCTTCATGCAGATAGAAACACCGAATTTGTCCGTCACAAGGCTTTTCTCCAACGGTCTGCCGTCCACAATCTGCATCACGTTCATTGTACCGTTTCCAATATCTGCTATCATGTTGAAGCCTTTCATCAAACCGGCACTGCATACCGCCGCAAATCCCTGCGGGAACACTTCCGATCCGCACAAATGCACCCTGTAATTCTCTTTGCGGAACGAAAAGAACAGCTCCGGTTCCTGCATCAGATATTTCTTAAAATCTGCCGCCTGACTTTTTGCCCAAGCAAGCGGAAGTCCAGCCGCCAGCACCACTTTTGCCTCATGAAGACCTCGGAATTTCAGTTCCTCCGCCAATCCTGCCAGCGTAAGAATAAAGAAGTCCTGCGAATCGGTCTTGTTGCCCTGATAAATCAAATGGTTTTCCCCGATCACATAATACTTATCTTTATATTTGATATAATTCATACTGACTATCGGTTCTTCCTCAAAACATTCCACGCCTGTTTTGAATACCCTGTGTGCTGTTTTTATATTGCCGTAGCCATGATCCAACCCGATAATAATTTTAGTGTTGTTATATTTCTGCATCATAAATGCCCTCCATATTGTTGTTAATCTTGTTATTGTGTTTTCAGTTTTTTCTGTTTACACCGTTTACAAATAGCTGAAAACCTTATTTTTCCTATATCATGCTGTAAACCCACCGTTTACAAAAGGGTAAACAGGCTTTGTAAACGGAATAAAAAAGAGTTTAAAATAATACCATACTTTACCCAAAAGGTGTCTGCACATTATCCGGCAATGGGGAAAATCCCTGGCTGTCAGTTTTATGTTTCCACCCCCTCTGCAATCCATACCTATCAAACCTGTGGGAACTGACTTTTTCCCACCCGTCAATGCAGGTGTTCATAATGCTGTTAATTTCCTTAATCTCCCATTGTTTCGGTTCTTCGTACTCATGCCGCAGCGCTTCTCTGTAAATCATCTCGCTGCATACATACTCGTCCGTACAGCCGTCCAGCCATGCCTGAATAATTCCAACCTTTGTATCTTCCGGCATAAACTGTTTCTGCATTTCCCTCAGATATTCTTCCATTTCCTTTGACAATTTCAGCTCATGCGAACAGTTCTTGTAGATTACCATTGCCTCCGCCCACGTCTGCACAATATATTCCCTCGACTCTTTTTCGTCCTCAAGGATATGTTTCTCCACACGCTCCTGATGAACCAGAACAGGCGCAAACCTTCTGTTCCCCGTCCTGTCCAGCGGAAGAAAATCAAGATTGTTTGATGTGCCGACAAAGATACACTGTCTTGGTCTGTCCTCCGCATAAGTCTGATATGGGATACGGTATGTTTCTTTCTGTCTGCTCAAAAATGATTTAATATCTTCAATGCTTTTTGCATTGACAGTGGCAAGCATTTCCGACATTTCAATAATCCAATGCCCCTGCATCTTGCTGTAAACATTTTCATCGTCCATGCGCTTCAAATCGTCTGTAAACCACTCATCATTCACAGCAAGAAAACGGAAGAATGTAGATTTTCCTGCGCCCTGACCACCCACAAGGCAGACCATAATCTCAAACTTACAGCCCGGCTCATAAATACGGTGTATCGCCGCCAGCATCAGAAGCCGCATGATTTCCCTTGTATACTTATTATCATCTGCGCCAAGATAGCGCGGGAGCAGGCTTGCAATCCGGCTTTTCCCGTCCCATTGCAGGTTTTCGAGAAATTCCCTGACAGGATGATAACTTTTCTCACTGGCTATAATACTGACAGCTTTGTTAATGGCTTTATCATTGGAAATGCCATAATTTGTTTCTATGTACCGCTGAATCTGGTACATATCCACATCTGTCACACAGCTTCCGTTCCGTTTCCATGACAGCGGCTTCACAATGTCGGTTTTATTTGTCAGCTCATTTTTACATATGGCATCTTTCAGCGCCGGATCTCTGTATAAAATAGTCATGCAGTTTTCAATAGAGGATTTGACATTTCCTTTCTGCGTTCTAGCAAGTGATTCCAGCACATCCTCCACTGTACTCATTTCCTCATCAAGCGCTTCCCCGACTGCATTCCATAATTCGTTTTCTGCCTGCGCAGACTTTTCCTGCAACTTCCTCCACCTTCTTTCTGTCTTTTAAAAATAACTCCTGCCTCTCTGAAACATCTCCCATGCACAGAATGTCAAGCCAATAGTTCATAACCGGCTCCGCATGAAGCATCTGCGCATAATCCTCTGAAAAAATAATGTCAGGCGGTTTTCCAATCAAGAAACGGTTTACACTGTCAAGCTCTGAAATACAGTTCTTCAATATGTCAACCGTCTGGTTACACCACTTTTCAAAACGTTTCCGAATATCTATTACTCTTTCACGTTCTGCTTTTTCCCTGCGGATGCGCTCTTTTTCCTGCACACCCAACTCCGTATTTCCCCTTGTGTCAACAGGCAGAGAAAAATCCTCTATCAGCTTTAACGCCGCATCATACTGTGACAATCCATACCTGCGGGAAACATAATCAATCGCATCTCCACCGACACCACAGGCAAAACAGTGATAATTCTTATCAATCTTCATGCTTGGGTGTCTGTCATCATGGAAAGGGCAACACGCTAAACCATTCCTTTTAACCTGCAAACCATAATATTCTGCCGCCTGCCTTGCTGTCAGATGTTCCTTTACCTCTGAAAAAATAGTCAATTTTACAGCTTTCCCTCCTTTTCATCCGGAAAAGCCTCTGTTATAATAAATCTGCAAATATATACAAAGAGGCTCGTCCTTTTTTGCACTCAGATTAAGTTGCTCCAACAACCTAATCTGTCTCCGAAATGCTCCTGTTTCCAGCAGGGGCATTTCCATTCTGCCTGATTTCTAATAACTGCTTTATCAACTCCAGCAGTAATTTCTCATCTTCCGTATTCTCATTTTTCAGATGTTCCAATATCTGTTCTAATACTTTTGCAACCCTGTTAGACATATAATTTCCGGCAGTTACCGTTACTTCCTGCCCTAATATGGCTTTTCGGTAATAATCTCCTTTAGGAATTCCCGACAAGATAACCCTTGCTTCTACTTGTGCTTTTTCCTCATCACTCAGCCAAAAAGCGATTGTATTTCGCCGAAACCTCGCTTTACGCTTACACGCCACTTTCCTCACCCCTCTCCACCTTTCCTAGCCTGTCCGCAATTTTTATCTGCGCATCCATAGACTGATGACAATATGTTTCAATCGTAGTCGTAACTTTCCCATGCCCCAAACGCTTTGCGATCTCAACAGGACTGAATCCCATCTGCACGAGCATACTCGCATGGCTGTGTCTGGTACAATGGACAGTAATCTTTTTCACACCTGACAGCTTGATTCCACGTTCCATTTCATGCTCAAAGAAACTTTTTGTCCTACCTGCAAAAAGACGTGTGCCAGCCCTTGCCCGATAAAGCGTTGAAATATACTCTTTCACTACCTCCTGTAATTCCTTGTGTATGGTAATCACCCTTATGGAGCTTTCCGTTTTCGGAGCAGTAATCAAATCCTCTCCGTCAATCCTCGCAAGGGATTCATCAACGGTAATCGTGCCTTCCTCAAAATTTATGTCTTTTACCTGAAGAGCAAGCAGTTCTCCAAGACGCATCCCCGTCCAGAATAAAATCTGAAATGCAACCCATGAATCCTGCTTATCCATAATCGCATCCGAGAACTTCTGAAATTCCTCCAAAGTCCAGTACGGTCTTTCATCCGCCCTGCTCTTACCCATGCTTCCCGCTTTCCGGCATGGATTGGAGCGCAGATCATAAAAATTGACTGCGTAATTCAGAATTGCGCTGAGCTGGTTATGTATGGTTTTCAGATAAGTCGGCTTGAATCCTTTCTCCATCATTTCGCCCTGCCACTTTCTTATCATGGGTGCAGTGATTTCATTGATTGGCGTACTGCCAAAGTAAGGCAGAACCTTATCGTTCATCACATACTCTTTCTGCTTCATGGTTGTTTTACGCAGACGTTTTTCCATATCCGCCTTGTAAATCTCCCAAAAGTCAGCCAGCGTCATTGTCGGATCAGAGGACTGCTGCAACAGAAAGTGCGCATACCATTCTTCCGCTTCCTTCTTTGTTTTGAACCCTCTTTTCTGCGATTTCTTTTTCGCCCCCGTCCAATCCGTCCAACGGTACTGTATCCTCCAAGTGCCGTTTGGATCTTTCTTTGCACTGCAACTCATACAACTGCCTCCTTTGCCGCCCCGTACCATTTTTCTCTGAAATAGGCTACGGGAATTTTCCCTGCGATTGTGAGAAAGCCTTGGGAAGATAATTCGCTGTTCATCTCCCGTAAAATCTTGTAGGACTTTCCCATGCTGATGCCGAGCATCGCCGCAATGTCTGCGGCATTGTAATAAAGTTTTTCGTTCATGTCTTTGCCTCTCTTTCCTATATTTGTTTCTGCTACGCAACATTTGTTTCTGTCGTGTTGTATGTATATACTATCGCAACATTTGTTTCGTGTCAATATCTTTTTCTTTATTTTTTTCTCTTTATGTGGTATGCTATATTTATATCATTTCAATTTTGGAAGTTACTTTGCAGGAGGTCGTTATGACTGTTGGAGAAAATATAAGAAGAATTAGGCAGGAAAGAAACTTAACGCAAAAACAATTAGGGGAATTGGTTGGTGCAAGTGAAGCATATATACGTGCATACGAAAGCGGCAGACGTAACCCTAAGCCAAAATCTCTTGAAATATTAGCAAGGGCATTGGCAGTCAATGTTGAGGTATTAACTAACTCTGATTTTGACGGCATCAAAGCCATGCACAGACTTTTTCAAGTATTCCGGCAATATGACGGGCATTTATTTGAGTGTAAAGATCAGGACGGTAATGATGCGGTTGCTGTCAGCTTTGGCACACTTTCTTTGATGCGCTCATGGTGTGACCGCTATGAGGAATATATGAAGGAAGTGGAGAAGTGTAATTCTATTAAAGATGTGAAAAAGCGTGGGGAAGCATTGTTAAAAGCGGAGGCGGCTTTTAACCTTTGGATGGATATTTATCCAGAGTCGGAGCCGTTTGATTCTAATTTGAAGTTACAAAAGACACATGATGAGACTATGGATTATATTGGATTGAACCCCCAAAAATAATGCCATGAGAAAGGATATACAATGAATATTCTAGTTATTGGAAATGGCTTTGATTTAGCGCACGATTTGCCTACATCATATTCCGATGTTTTAAACTTCTTGCAAGCAATAAATATTACCTCTAAATGGCGTGGTGAAAAGAACGAATTTATAAATACACATCTTAGTAATAAAAATTTTAATAGTTATGTCTCCGATTACATCATAAACGCGTTTGATTCAAGAACGAAAAAAGGAAATAGTGCCTTTAAAAATTCTAATCCTATTATCCAAGAATTATATGATAACCTTGATAATAATATTTGGTATACATATTTATGGGACATTTATTCTATGGGGAAAATGAAGGGCATTAATTGGATTGATTTTGAAGGTGAAATAAGCCATATAATCGAACGAATTGACAAAGAGGAAGAAAATATATATCTTCCTTTTAGAAAGATAACCTCTGAAAAAGATGAAAAAATAAATATATTCTTTTCGAGGTTACCAATTGCACAATTTTATGAAAAAAACATTAGTTCCAATGAATATAATTCCACATTCCGTAATTTTTTAGATATATCATATTCTGATCTAAGACGTTTAGTTCGCTGTATTGAAATCTATCTTACTGAATGTGTTGAAACTATTCCTATCACAAAAATTGCACCCAATATTATGGAATTGACCATACATAAGGTATTGAATTTCAACTACACACATACATTTACCTCTATTTATCCTCCCGGTAAAGCTACTCCTATCCATTACCTACATGGGGAAACACGAAGTTCTCTATCTATAAAAAATAATATGGTTTTAGGGATTGATGAGTACTACCGCGGCACTGATAAGGATAACCACACAAACTATAATATATATAAAAAATTTACGCAAAGAATTATTAACGAAACTGGATTCTTATATCGAAGCTGGATTAAGAGCATAGATGATAATTATCAAAGGTTCATAACCAAAGTAAAAGATTGCCAAGGCAATATCTATATTTTTGGTCATTCTCTTGATGTCACCGATAAAGATGTGCTGAAGGATTTAATAGATCGCTCCAGTGTTCAAACTACCATTTTCTATCATGACAAACAACAACAGGCTCAACAAATTGCAAATTTAACAAAAATGTTAGGTCAGGATCATTTCATTGAAATGATAAACCAAGTTCCTCCGCAAATTAAATTTGAATATCAAAAAGAAATGGTTCCTATAACCGATAATTAATGTCAATAAGAAGTCTGTACCCAAATCGTACCCATCGCCACACAAAAAATCCCCGCAAGCCTTGATTTTTCAAGACTTGCGAGGATTTACCCTCTCACTCGAACTCAATTGTTGCCGGCGGCTTCGGACTCATGTCATAACAAACTCGATTCACATTCTCCACCTCAGCCAAAATCCGGTCCGTTACTCTCTCAAGCACATTCCAGTCCACCTTCTCAACGGAAGCCGTCATAGCATCCACCGTATTGACTGCACGGATAATCACCATATATTCAAAAACCCGTGCATTATGCTTCATGCCTACGGATTTAAAATCAGGTACCACGGTAAAATACTGCCAGACTTTTTTATCCAGTCCCGCCTTCGCAAATTCTTCCCGCAGTATCGCATCGGACTCGCGAACGGCCTCTAGGCGGTCGCGCGTAATCGCTCCGAGACACCTTACGCCAAGTCCTGGTCCTGGGAACGGCTGGCGGTATACCATATCATGCGGAAGTCCCAGTTCTACGCCGCAAGCGCGCACTTCATCTTTAAACAGCTGCTTTAACGGCTCCACCAGCTCAAACTTCAGATCTTCCGGTAATCCGCCTACATTATGATGAGATTTTACCATTTTTGCCGTCTTCGTTCCACTTTCAATGATATCCGGATAGATGGTTCCCTGTCCAAGAAAATCTATGCCTTTGAGTTTTCTTGCTTCCTCTTCAAACACACGGATAAACTCTCCGCCGATAATTTTTCGCTTCTGTTCCGGATCCGAGACATTCTCTAATTTCCCCAGAAAACGTTCGGAAGCATCCACGTAAATTAAGTTGGCATGCAGCTCGTCACGAAAAACTTTTACAACATCCTCCGATTCATTTTTTCGCATCAGACCATGGTTGACATGTACGCATACAAGCTGCTGCCCGATCGCTTTAATCAGCATTGCCGCAACTACCGATGAATCCACGCCTCCGGAAAGAGCCAGTAATACTTTTTTTTCGCCTACCTGCTGACGAATCAATTCTACCTGGTCTTCTATAAAATTTTTCATATTCCAGTTTGCTTTGGCATTACAGTCTTCAAAAAGAAATGTCTTCAATACTTCCAAATCCAAATCTTCGGCATACTGTTTTTCACACCTGGCTTGCGGATAATCAATAGAAATCATCGGATATCCGAGATCGTAAAGTTCCGGCCGGATTTCTACTGCCTGTCCGTCTACGACGCGGTTCCTACCGCCATTTAAAATAATACCTTTTACATTTTCAAGCCCATTTAATTCTTCCACCGTAATATCATGCGGGTGAATCTCACTGTACACACCAAGGTCACGAATATTACGGGCAAGTACCGTATTTTGTGTACTGCCCAAATCTAAAATTATAATTAAATCCTGTTTCATTGGCAACGCTCTCCTTATCTTTAATTTCCGTTTTATTATAGCAAATAACTATAGCGTCTCACAAGATTTTTTTGTTTTTTCCTGTCGTATTGCTTCCGCCATTACGTTACGTCTGCATGCCTGCCGGAACAAACAGATTTTCTTCATTTCCGACTCTGCTGCATCGTCGGATTCCCCCGCACACTGCAACATCTTCTGTATTGTAAGAACAAAACCTTACAGATCGCACAGCGCTTCATCCCTGGAATGTCCGGCTGATGTACCGCGTCCTTCTTTTTGAACATAGGCTTTTTTCGGCTTTACAAGTAATCTGTCATTGTAGATCCCACCGGCAAGCTTCCCTCGATAGTAGGTAAGAAACTCTCCCATCATCGCCCGATATGTTATTTCTTCCAACCCGGATAACTGCCCTAAAATAAGTTCCAAATAATTTTTACTGGATGCCATCTTTCCACTTCAACTTCTCATTCTATTTCATTATATATGTGGGCTGTAATAATTGTGTAGGTATAAGAATTTTTGCACGCACTGCTCTACCGCCATGCTTTTAGAAACAATCCTCTGCCTTTTCTGTAAGCCTGTACGGATTGAAATCCACAATGAACAAATAACGCCTCTAATTCTCTTTTGCTGTACAGCTTCACATCTCCGCTTTTTGAAAAACGGAACCAGAATTTATTTGCAAAAAATCGCATGATTGTTCCGAAGTTGGGTTCGGCAAGATACACAATACCGTTTTTCTTCAAAACTCTTCTGCATTCCTGTATAAATCCCCTGGGATTCTCAAAATGGTGAAATGCACAGCATACCGTTATGAGATCAATGCTTTCCTCCCTCCATGCAAGAGGATACGAAGGCTTTATTTCAAAATTCATATCAGGATAACGCATTTTTGCAGCATGAATCATGTTCTCTGATATATCGATTCCATTTGCCTGAATATTTGCTTTTTTTGATAATTCCCTCAACAGGGCTCCGTTTCCGCAGGCAACATCAAGAACAATGTTCCCATCCCTCAAATCTATTGTATCCGACAGCTCTTTTCTATGAAATTTTGTGTATTTTCCTTCTCTCGACGCATCATATTGAAACGCCAGTTTATTGTATGTAAGTCTTGATTCTTCTGTTTTCCTATTCATATCATTGTCCCTAATCCCGATTGATCCGCCTGATTCGCCGATCCAATTATACACAAAAATACGGTCTTTTTCAATTTCCTGTTTAATCATCTTATTATACTCCTCTCCATTGACTCTTGCATATTCTTCTGTATAAAGCGAGGTAAGGTTTTTATAAAAATCATACATCATATTCATCGACTGTTTATTAGCAAATACTCCCTTTAATTTCTCGTTTCTTTGAACAAAATCCATATTTTTAAATTCTTTCCCTAAAAATTCTAATACATAATATGGTATTGGTGTTCGACTATCTTCGCTAATTTTTTTATCCGTTTCTGCTTTATTAAAGTAAACGTCAAGTAAGATAGTGGATAGAAAAATAACCACCAGCCGCTTATACTAAAGGGGCAGTGGTTATCTTATCGGCACCGTTCCTGTACCATGGAATCCCATGGCAGATAGTCATCCAGATATTCCGGATTTTCAAGAAATGTACTCCCCGGCATATCTGACAGGATATATTTTAGATACTTCATTGGCACAAGACCATTTGCTTTGGCTGTTTCTATCAATGTGTAGATTCCGGCACTTGCAGCGGCTCCTTTCGGACTGCCTGCAAACAGCCAGTTCTTTCTTCCGATCACAAATGGACGGATGCAGTTCTCAGCAAGTGAGTTGCTGATGGAACAATGCCCGTCTTCCAGATAATTAAAAAATTCCTGTCGGTGATTCAATGCGTAACCAAACGCTTTGGACAGTTTGGATTTTGGAAGTTCTGAAACGGCATTTTTTTCAACCCATGACCAAAAAGCCTCGAGAAGAGGCTTCTCTCGGATGAGACGTTCTTTTTTCTTTTGATCGGGCAGCAGTTCCTCCAGTTCTGCTTCTATATCAAACAGCTGGTTCAGCCGTAGGACCGCTTCCGCAGGTTTTGATGCTTCAGGGGTATGGACTTCCTTAGGAAGCGCATCCACAAAGGCCCGGCGCAGATGGGTATAACAAAGACATCTTTTTACACCCGGGATTCCATTGTATCCGGAATAGGCATCCGTATGGATGCAGCCGTTATACCCGTCCAGAAATGCTTCCGGATATTTCCCACTCCGTCCCGGCTGATACTCGAAATACCGGATGGGAGTCTCTGCATCTTTGATGCTGCAGTAAACCCACATGTAAGAATCCGATGTATTTTTTCTCCCCGGTTCTTTCAACACCTGTACGTGGGTCTCATCGATATGCAGGTAATCCTGTTTCAGCAGTTCCTGCTTCAGGCGGCGGACCACATGGGAAAGCCAGTCCCGAAAGACGGCCAGAAGCCAGTTTGACATGGTCGCTCTGCTCAGCTTCAGTCCCAGGGCTTCCCATTCTTTTTCCTGGCGGTATAATGGAATGCCCAGTTCAAACTTCTGGTGGATCAGCCATGCGATCGTGGATGCAGATGCAAGGGAATGTAAGACCGGCGGATATGGAACCGGTGCTTTTTCCATATATGGTGTTCCCTGTTTCCGGCAGGTCCTGCACTCATAAGTTTCCCGGTAATGGTCAATGACTTTTAAGCTGGCAGGGATAAACTGTACTTCGGTATGGACGAATTCTTCTCCGACCTTTACCATGGAGCTTCCGCATTTTTCGCAGACCTGTTCGCTTTCATCTATGGTGTGAAGTACTTTGCTGTGTGGAAGGTCTTTGAGCAGTTCTTCGCGCTGGCCGGCATATTTTCTTTTGCGGAGATGTTTTTCAACTTCAACCAGTTCTGGTTCTTTTGCATTGGGGTCTGCAAAATATTCCGTCTCATTAAAAAGAGACATCTGTCCCTCAATATCAAGGACGGATGTCTTTTCAGATTTTGTTCCATAAAGTTTACGGGTCAGGAAATCAACCTGCTCCTTCAGGAGCCGGATCTGCTGTTCCAGTTCTCTGATCTGGTTTTGGTACTGCCGTTCCCTGTCTGACAAATCCTCTGCCTCCTGCATTTTGATGGTTTTATTATACCATGAAAACGCAGGATTTCCCAGTGTTTCTGTGGAATTTCAGAGATTCTGCGGATGTCCCGGGTACCATTTTTGAACTGCCTTTGGCTGTTCTGGATTCAATCCTTCCAGAAGCCAGCGGAGCTGCTGTGCCGATATCTGTTTTGCCTCTTCACCGGTTCTGGGCCACTTTAGCCGTCCGCTTTCATACCGTTTGTACAAAAGGCAGAATCCGTCTCCTTCATAGTGGACTGCCTTGATCCGGTCTGCCCGCCTGCCGCAGAACAGGAACAGGGAATTACTGTATGGATCAAGTTTGAAACTGTACTGGATGATATCCACCAGCCCATTAAGCTGTTTCCTCATATCCGTGTACCCGGTACGGATATAGATGTTTTCCACATGGGAGATATCTCCTAACATGACTGCACTGCTTTCAAAATCTTTGCCAGTGATTCACTGGATGTATCTTCAAAAATTTCGATCCGCATATCTCTAAGCTGCAGGACTGCGGCCAGAGAGGAATGGGGAGCCTGTTTGTCAGGAAGAGAGACTTCTGTAAACCCGGAAGATGCTTCCGGTAAAAGGATCGTATTCCGGTCAGGCTGTGAATGAATGCCGTTACGCTTTCGGGGAAGTTCTTCAAGAGCAAGTCTGCGTATTTTGGCAATCCAATAATAATAACTTTTTAAAGAAACCTGATTCTGTTCGCACCATGCCTGGTTTGTCAGTCCGGAGGCTCTACATTGCCGGATGGCATCCAGCCAGTATTGAAGTTTCACCTGCTTATCAGGAGTTAAAGATGAAATATCCATGGGATCGCTCCTTTTTCTTAGATTTAGAGTTTTGAGAGTGGACACTAAAAACTCTAACCCTAAGTTTACAGGAAAATACAGAAGATTTCTTTACACTTTCTTATTTGGCGCTTACTTATTAAATAAGAGATATAACTTAATCATAGTGTCAATCGCCAACAATCGATCTATATTTAACGAAAAATCCTTATAATAGGCACTATTTAACTTTAAAACAGAACTACCCTTAGTAAAAGCATAAAATCCTTCTTTTTCAAAAGCAAGAAATACTTTCAACAACTTCTCTAAATACGATTTTCTTAATTATCTTTCTTTGCATCCTCAATAATGTTTTTCTTCAATGTTTCAATAGTATCCTTATTTTTTCTCAAAATTTTAAGTTGCCTATATGCCTTTTCTCTTAATATTTTTAGCCTCTCGATTTTAGGCACTTCCTGTCTAATCAAATCAGCATTCGTATCTTCCAAATTGATAAGTACAACTAATTCCTCTGCCGAAGCAAAATCTCTGATATTAGGTGTTTTTCCGCTTATTCCCTTTTCGTTTCTCCATTGTGGTGCTGTCTTGCCAAACAAAGCCATACTAAGAATATCTGCTTCAGATGCGTATGTATATGCCATTTCCTGCGGGGACAGTGTCGGTGTTATCAGAAATTCCTTTACTGCATCTGTATGAATACGGTAATTTATTTTTGAAAGTTCCCTCTCTGCATCCCACCCAATCGCTAATTGGTTTGTTTCTTCTTTCTTTAACCGTTGGTAGTCCTTGATAATATAGAGTTTAAATTCTGGTGAAATCCAAGACGCAAATTCAAAGGCTATATCTGTATGGGCATATGTACCGCCGTACCTACCCGATTTTGATATGATACCGATTGCGTCTGTTGCCTTTATCCACTGTTGCGGCGTCAATGCCTAAATTCCTGTATTCCTCATACAGTGACATGGCAAATGAGGACGTTTCATCATCAATATGACCATAAGCATTCATGATACGACCCCATACTGCACCTACAATCTTCTCTTTTATTTCCACAACGAAACACCAATCATCCGCTTTTCCAAAATCCTTAATATATACTTGCAGCTCTGGCTGTTCAATCATAGATTTTGGCGGCTTGTCCATGCTCTATGAAATAAAAATTGCTTCATACAAAAAATCAGATAATATGGGATATTCATTTTTTCTAATTTCTCGAATTTTATAATCCATATCTATGTAAAACCTCACATATTTCAATTCAACAGACAGAATTTATTGTTTTTTAAGTTCTGCAATAGCAGCATAATGTAAAATATCAAATTCATTCGGCGCAATTTGTTCAAGGAGCGTCATATGCTCTTGTTCCCACATCGAAATCTCCTTCTCGGTAAGCGAAGCGCCGATTCCACGACAAGCCTTCATTCTTCCATTCCAACTTTCACGAGTAAACGGTATTCTTAAAATATATTCTTCATGATATGCAAGCTCAAAGTTTTCTTTGTAGCAATCTGGTATGTCTATTTGGTGTTTCGTTTCTCCTGCGCCGCTCCAATTTGGATTATATTTTAACACGAGTTTTTCACTGGCTCCTGCAATCTCATCCTCAAACGGCAGCCATGCCATATATAAAACAAGAATACTTCCCCCTTGTTTCAACATACGATAAAACTTAGGCATAACCATCTCATGGTCGAAATACCAAAAACACTGGCATGCTGTAATTACATCAAAAGAGTTATCCGAAAAACTTATATTCTCTGTTGATATAACATGATAATCTATATCCATACCCTTTGAGAGAATTTTCGCTTGTTCAATTTGGTTTTCTGAAATATCCGCAGCCGTCCACTTTGCTCCATACTGATACATATTTCTAGGAAGAACTCCCGTTCCTGTTCCAATATCAAGAACAGATTGTCCGTCCAAGCATAATTTACGACCAATAATTCTGTGATAAAACTCTTGCGGATAAATGTCACGGAATTTCGCATAATCTAAAGAAGTTTTCCCCCAGTCAAAGGGTTTTCCGCTATCTATATCTCTGTTTATTATATTCATATCATACCTTCCTCAATTCCTGTTATTCTTTCTATGCCGCTTACCGATAGCCTGAATTTATCCCAATAACGCTAACGCCGAACAAGAATTAGCATCCTCATTTTTTGATTTATGTATTGTGTAATAGCGGCAATCATCAGCAAAGAAATATAAACTCCACACACAATCAAAAACATAACAGCAAAACCCATCTCATTAACCTCGAATATGCCATATACGAATGTCCCTCTCGACATTCCAATTATATAACTCCTTTTTCGGAAAGATGTTCCTATTGCATAAAACTTGAAGTTACTTGCTTTTTCTATGAAATCTGATTGCCAGAACCACACACATGATAATTCCTATCAAAAATGGAATAGCAGATAAAAATGCAATGCTGGCAGGAGCACTAAAACCACGATGTTCAATACCACAAAGCATACCACGATAGTTATAGGCAGCTACAAAACACATAATGTCTGATAGTACAACTGCAAGTGCCGTGAATAAATAACTCCATTTTTTCATACAACCACACTCCTAAATTCTGCTTTATATATTTGACAATAAAATATTTACCAGCCACCCGCAATGTATATTTATTGCTTCATTTTCATTGGGTACACAATTCCGAAAAGGGAGTTATATAATCAAAAATCAGATATTTCATTACAGGTATTGGTGTGAGCAGTATTTTCTTAATATTTTTTCCGTCATCAATAAAAACCATATAATAAACCAAAAATACAAATGGATTTACCAAATGCAAAAATAAGAAAACGCCATGAAAATTAAAATGTCCGATACATGATATAGTACAAACAAGCAGTATCGTCACAAGCCACATATGATAAATAACGCTCGGAATTTTTTTCTTTTTTCCCAACATGTTTATTCCCGTAAAAAGCAATATAATACCGATAAATAAATTAGACATACAAGTTAATTCAATTACATATTCTGGAATGGGTATGTATCCAATCAGAACACTTCCGCAAAAAAGAATACCTAACGCTATACCTATATATGCTTTTATATTCTTCTCCATTTTTCTCCTTAATCTGCTCAAACATCGGTTTCTCAATCCAAGTTTCTTTTAAGTATACACGAATTTATGAGATTTTTCAATTCCCCGAACTGTTTTTGCTTAATTGAGCGACACTCCCACATACCGCAGGAGTGCCACTTACCATTTATAAACAGATTACATTATTCTCCACAACTTCCCTTACACATGCCCGAATGTTATTCATTTTTTGAACCCATAAAATCTGGTTTTCTGCCTTTAACTTCTCTGTCACTCCCTGCCTGTTGGCATATTCTTTTACCAGCCGAAAAAACATATCCTCTGCCTGTTCATCTATGCTTGCAAGGTATTCGTTCAGCCTGCCGCTTGTCAAGAGATTGATATAAACAAGCTGCTTATGCTCTTTAAGATACTGCAAATGCCGCTGTCCCCATATTCCTATCGGCTTTTCTTCTTCGGGAGGTAATGCAAGCTCTGGCAGGTAATAGTCGCCTTGCCTTGCATACCAAAGACCGTTACTTTCGTCATAAATCCTATTTTCCATAATGTTTCCTACCTTTCCTCTTTATTGTTTTTAAAGTGTTTCCCTCGCTGTTTCAGCTTCTGCGCCGCTTTTGCCTGCTCCAAAAGGCTGTCCATCTGCTTACTTCCAAATGTCTTACGGAGCAACTTGTAATCTTTGTTTTCCGCACGGAGATTTTCATTTTCCCCTGCCAGTTTCTCATTGGTTCTCCTTAATCCGTCATTCTCACGGTGGAGATTGCTGTTTGTAACATTCAGCCGATAATAGCTGTCCCACGCTTCAAAGCACCTTATAAGAGCCGTTTTAACAAGCGATTTCAGCTTTCGCACCAAAGGCTCTGCCACTTTATTCTTATACGACTTCGCCGACATCAACCCCTGCGGCTCTGGCAACTGATATTCTGGCGAAGTGTCAAGCACCTGCTCAAGCGTCTTTAGGTTTCCCATGCCTTTGTCATAATTCTCCACCCTATTCGACAATGCTTGAAATTCCTCTTTTTTCTCTGAAATCTGCCCCTCAAGCTGAACGACCTCTTTTTCCCTCTGCTGCTTTTTATAATCAAGGACAGACAAATGTTTTTCATGCGTGCCTTTATGCTCCCATTCAATGCCATGCCGCCCCATCACAGCGGCAAGGTTTTCTTTTTCGGACTGTACCCACTGGCTCCACTCCGTATCGCCACGGGAGCCGCCTTTGAATCCCTGCGCCGCCAACGCCTGTTTCAAAGATACCCTCGTATCAAGCCCACGCTTGCTGCCAGTCGTGAACGGAACAAAATCAATGTGCAGATGCGGCGTTGCTTCATCCATATGGATATGGGCGGAAAATACATAAAGGTTAGGGTTTCGCTCTTGAAATCCATGATAATATTCATCTAAAATCTGCCTTGCAAGCTGTCCGTTTTCACTTCCTGCACTCATATTTTCCTTATCGCCAATCTGCAAAATCAGTTCATGGAACGGCTTTTCCTGCTTCGAGTTCCGTATCTTCTCGTAATAATCGGCAATGCGGCGGTCTGCCCTCTTCTGCTTTTCATTATATCTCTGTAACGCTTCATCAAAGAGTTTGTGATACACTTTCTTGATATTTTCATTACAGTAATCTACATTGAGGTGGGAGCGTTCAGCATCCACATTTTCCGCTTTGAATTTGCGGCTGTTATGGTTGACCGAGCCTTT
>OFHN01000632.1_pt1 | contig 30964 bp, 26 predicted proteins | sample 1521321 | NCBI WGS metagenome assembly OFHN01 (sample SAMEA3504130, study PRJEB24116) | mouse gut metagenome | biome: mouse gut; feature: mouse-associated habitat; material: faeces | place: Denmark | collected 2011
TTAATCAAGTTGTCTGGGGTTCGAATCCCCAATGTCTCATGAGGCTAAAACACCCGGAAAGCCAGATTTTATGCGGCTTTCCGGGTGTTTTGTTTATGGCCTTCCAAACCGACATCATAAAGAAAAACTGTATGATTGGGAAGTCAGCCTGCTACCGGAGTAATACCGGATTCACCTGCCGCATCGGCAGCCCGTGACCAAAAATCCCCACAGGAAAAGCACGCTCAAAGATACCTGTCCTTATCTTCGAGTGTGCTTTCTGCTTGATTCTACTTCTTATTCTTTTTCTTTACAGCCACAATGCCGCCTACAACAGCCCCAAGGGCCACCACCACAACGGCAATTATGGGCGCAATGTTCTTTCCGGAAGCTTCCTTTTCTGTATCCGCAGCTTCCTGGCCTGCGCCGGACTCTGTGCTTTCATCCGAAGCCGTGTCTGTATCCGAACTTTCGTTCTGTTCGTCCCGGCTTACCGCCTCCCCGGTACCTTTTACCAGTACCAGTGCCGAGATGGGTTCTACGCTTGCCTTACCGTCTGCGATGGTGGCAAGAACCTCTGTTCCCGCTTTCTCATGGTTCACATATACATCCCAGACACCCTCCGGCAGTTCCACCTCTTCCACTTGTTCGTTGGGATTAAAGATGACGAAAAGCCCGTCGGAAGTCTCTCCGTTCACACCCCCGTTGATCTCGAATGCCGTCACGTTGGCAGGCAGTCCCTCCACCGCTTTGACGTTCTGCTCCACATCCTGGGCATTGGTGAGCCGCAGGGCAGCATGTTCCTTGCGGAAGGCAATCAGCCCTTTATAGTACGCATAGACATTCTGATATTCCTCTTCCTCCAATGTAGACCATTTCAGGCTGTTGACGGAGTCGGGGGATTTATAGCTGTTCTCGTCAAAGGTACCGCCGCTGATCTTGGTCCGCAGCATCTCCTCTCCTGCCTGCAGGAAGGGAATCCCCTGGGAGGTAAAATAAATGGCCGCGGAAAGGTTATTCATCCGTACCTTCTCTGCCCTGGACGAATTCATGGCCCCCCTGCTGATGCGGTCTATCAGGGTCAGATTGTCATGGCAGGATGCATAGTTGATGGACTGCGCAGGCGTGGTACACCAGTCTGTCAGCCCCATAAAGCACTGGCGTATGGTATCCTCCAGTCCCTCCGCCCCTGATACATATCCGGGGGAGCTGTCAAATACGCTTCCCTTGATGGCGTCCCGGATGGTGTCGCTGAAGTAGGCAAAGCCGGGGGTCTGGGTGGAATTTACCTGTGTGGCCATGGTATAGCCTTCCTTGGTTACCGCAGTATCCATGGTCCAGCCTTCCCCGTAAAAGATGACATCCGGGTGATCTTTATGAACTTCCGCCACCAGTTCGTTGATGGTTTCCGTGTCAAGAAGTCCCACCAGGTCAAAACGGAAGCCGTCAATGTGGTACTCTTCCGTCCAGTATTTCACGGAATCCACAATATACTTCCGCACCATGGCCCGCTCTGAAGCCGTATCGTTTCCGCAGCCGGAACCGTTGGAATAAGCCCCTGATTCGTCAATACGGGAAAAATATCCGGGCACAATCACATTAAAGCAGAAATCCCCTGCGCTCTGTACATGGTTATACACCACATCCATGACCACGCTGATGCCGTTGTCATGAAGGGATTTTACCATCTGCTTCATTTCCTTTACCCTGACTTCCCCATTGTAGGGATCGGTGGAGTAGGAACCTTCCGGCACGTTATAGTTCACCGGGTCATAACCCCAGTTAAACTGCGCTTTGTCAAGCATGGTCTCATCTACCGAGCCATAGTCGTAAGAAGGCAGCAGATGCAGATGGGTAATCCCCAAATCCTTCATATGGTCAAGCCCCGTAGGCACGCCCCCCGGGGTTTTGGTTCCCGTCTCTGTCAGTCCAAGGAATTTCCCCACGTTCTGAATCCCCGAGCTGTCATCGGAGGACAGATCCCTCACATGCAGCTCATAGATCACGGCGTCATTATAGGTCAGTTCCTCATTGGGATTTTTATCCGCATCCCATCCCTCCGGATTGGTGGACGCCAGGTCGATGACCATGGCCCGCTTGCCGTTTACGCCCGTGGTTCTGGCATAGGGATCACATGCCTCCTTCTTCTCGCCGTTGATTTCCACTGTATAGGTATAATATACGCCGTTCAGATCCCCTTCTTTTTCCGCAATCCAGGTTCCGTTTGCGTCAGGCGTCATCTCCAGCTGCTCCTGCAGATCCTCCGTATCCGGCGTTCCCCCGGCATACAGATTGACCCATACGGCATCCGCGGTAGGCGCCCATACCCGGAACGCTGTCTTCTCACTGCTCCAGGAGGCTCCCAGATCCGCGCCCGTATAAGTATACTCCGCCTCGAAATTCTCCGTGGAATAAATATTGGGCATAACCAACTTATATTCGGTTCCGTCAAAGGTTATGGTGTATTCCCGAGTCAGCTCCAGGGCGTCCTGCAGAGTCAGAACATACATTCTATCCTCCGTCTCCTCCGCGCCTGTGATCACTGCTTCGCCGGAAGCTCCCTGTATGCGGAACGCGCTGTCCAGCCCCTCCTCAATGCTGCCTGTCATGCTGACAATTACAGTATTGTCTTCCTCATTGTACTCTGCCCGGGAAACCTTGACCCCGGTTACGGCGTCTTCGCCATACTCCTTGGTATATCCCTCCACGCCGGATTCCACATAAATATGTACCGTACCGGAGACCATCTCGGAGATGTCGATAAACTGGTCCTTGTCGATATCCTTTCCCCAATCCGGGGTGCGGATGATAAATCCAACGGAAGTTATGCCCGGCGTGACCACCTTGGTAGCCACCATCTCTCCGTCTTCATCGGTAAATACAATGTCGTCCGCGTCGCCTCCTCCGATCTCCCAGAGCCAGGCGGACCAGCCGTCATAATTTCCGTCCTCCCTGTGGTAATGCACCTTCATTACCAATTCCTCTGCCGCCTTTACTGTCATGGCCTCCGGCAGCAGTGTTGCCAGGAACAGCGCCAGCACCATGACATAAGCTGTCATGAAGCGTCTGACCTTCTGCCCTTTCATCATACTACATGATGTCATAAACCTGCCTCTCCTTTCTTCATTCATTTTATCCAGGTTTGTGCTGCTGTTAACGCAGCGAAGTGTATTTATGTTACCATATTCTGTTAATTGCGTCAAGCTTTCTGCGAAATATTACGAAATTATTTCTTTTGGAATTGTGTTTGAAAATACCTTATAAAATAGAATATTTTATTTTCAGAATACATATTATTATATTTTATCAAATATTTCTTTTCCTGTAAGAATAACAAGAAAAAACCGCCCATTTCAAAAAAGGGTTTTACGTCAAAATTTTTTCGTAAAGTTTCGTTTTGACATTAAAGCCAGTACAGCAAAAGCACCCTTAAAAACAGCTGCTGCCATTTTTAAGAGTGCCGCACATATAACCGGACTTATTTTACTTTGGATTGCGCAATCCGATCACTATACCACCTGGAACTTATCAATGTATACAGGGAAAGTGCCTGTTCCCTTCATTTCCTTACCTGCCGTAATTGTGACATTCTTATCCATGATGAGATATTCCACATTGGCCCCGGCTTCCACCACGGTATCCTGCATCAGAATGCAGTTTTTGACCTTTGCGCCCTTAGCCACCCTGACGCCGCGGAAAAGGATGCTGTCCTCCACTTCCCCTTCGATCACGCAGCCGTCGGCAACCATCACATTGCTCACCCTTGCGCCCTCGATGTACCTGGTAGGGTTGTCATCACGAATCTTTGTATAGATCTGAGAACCCGAGAACAATGCATCCAGATTGTAGTCGTCCAGAAGTTTCATATTCTCGTCAAAATAGCTCTTCATGTCACAGATGCGGGCCACATATCCCTCATACTTATAGGCCTGGACATTCAGCTTGTTCAGCCTGGGAAGCAGCACATCACGCTCAAAATACTCCTGCCCGCGGACAGAAGCGGTATTGATCAGGTCGATCAGCATTTCCCGCTCCACCACAAACATATTCATGGAGAAATTCTGTACGCCTGTGTCCTTGGCGTTGACATAGATCTTTGTAATCCTGCCGTTCTCTATGTCGAAGGTATAGTAATATCCCAGGTCATTGGCCTGCGTCTTCAGGAAGCTCTCCGGCAGCACCTGCTCATTGTAAGCAATGGTCACATCCGCGCCGCTCTCAATGTGATGACGAATCATATCCTTGAAGTCAAAATTTACCACAATATTGGTATCCGTAATCACCACATATTTCTCGCGCTCGTCCCTCAGGAAATCCAGAATATTCGCCAATGCCCCCACGCGTCCCGTGTAAGGCTTCGCGCTCTTCTCCATAAAAGGCGGGAAGATATGCAGGCCGCCGTTCTTGCGTACCAAGTCCCACTCACGGCCGGAATCCAGATGATCCATGAGGGAGTGATAATTGTTGTTCACCATAACGGAAATATTGTCAATGCCGCAATGGGTCATACTGGACAGGATAAAGTCGATCAGGCGATAACGGCTGGCAAAAGGAATGGAAGCCATCAAACGCACATTCACCAGATCCGGAACCAACGCATCATAACTGTTTGGGAAAATAACACCCAGTGCACTTGTATTTGAATTTACCATTCTTCTCCACCGCCTTCTACATTATTTTTTACCATGGCATTGGGACCGATCTTGGCATTGTCGCCGATGGTCACGCCCGCTCCCACGGTGGCCACCCCGTTTTCCGTCTCCGTAGGCATTGCACCCACCACCGCATTCTCGCCGATGGTCACATTCTCCGCCACGATGCAGTGCTTCACGGTGGCGCCGGCCTTGATCACCGTGCCGCCCATGATAACCGCGTCCTCGATGACGGCACCCTTCTCCACCCTGACGCCGGAGAAGAGAATGGAATGTTTTACGCTGCCCTTAATGCGGCAGCCGTCCGTGATCATTGAATTCTCCACCACGGCCCCCGCGCTGATCTTGTGTCCTGTCATACCGCTGTTGCGGCTGAAGATCTTCCAGTCCTCGTCAAACAGGTTAATCCCGCTGTGTTCCGGATCCAGAATCTCCATATTTGCCTCCCAGAGAGAGGATATGGTTCCCACATCCTTCCAGTAGCCGTTGAAGTGGTACGCATACATCCTGCGGTTGTCCTTCAGCAAGTTGGGGATGATGTTGTTGCCGAAGTCATTCTCGGAGTTGGGATCCGCCTCGTCCTCCTCCAGATACTTGCGCAGAATATCCCAGTTGAATATGTAGATACCCATGGAAGCCAGATTGGATTTGGGGTTCTTGGGCTTCTCCTGGAACTCCGTAATCCTGTCATCTTTATCTGCCACCATCAGGCCGAAACGGGAAGCCTCCTCCCAGGGAACCTCCATAACGGCCACGCTGAACTCCGCATTCTTCTCCTTGTGGAATTTCAGGAAATCACTGTAATCCTGCTTGCAGATCTGGTCTCCGGAGAGAATGATTACATACTGGGGGTCATAGCGCTCAATAAAGGAGATATTCTGGTAAATCGCATTTGCCGTCCCCTTGTACCAGTCCGAGCCGCTTGCCTTCTGATAAGGCGGCAGGACATGTACCCCTCCGTAGAGACGGTCCAGATCCCAGGGCTGGCCGTTTCCTATGTATTCATTCAACACCAAAGGCTGATACTGTGTCAGAATGCCAACCGTGTCAATATCGGAATTAACACAGTTTGACAGCGGGAAGTCGATGATACGATATTTTCCGCCGAACGGAACTGCCGGTTTCGCAAGCTTCTCTGTCAAAGCATACAGACGGGAACCCTGGCCCCCGGCGAGAAGCATTGCTATCATTTCTTTTGCCATATTATACCCTCCTGATTTTTAAAGCATAAGTAAATTATACAACAAAAGTAAAATAAAGAACAGGCTTTTTTGTGAATTTTTTTCATAAAAATACTTTTTTTCTGTTTTACACTGTGGTTTATGGACAAGATTCGACACCGAATGCATTTTTCGGGGGCATTCCTCCCTATTTTATCTTCTCCGCCACATACATGGACACCCTTGCCTGAATCACATCCGCGGTTTCCTCCAGGCTCTTTGCCCCGCCGAAATAATTCGCGGCCTCGTCCAGAAAAATCTGATAGATCCTGCGGTCCGTCTGGCTGCTGGCGCGGGCACCCTCCAGCAAACCAAGCAGCCGCTCCGCCTGCTCCCCTGTAATGCTGTAGATGTCCGTTGGCTCCTCCCCCTCAAAGATCACCTGCTGCTTCACCACCGGATATTTGACGCCGTTTTCATCCGCCTCATAAGTCATCTCCATGGCATCCCCAAGCTGCTCTTCCAGAACACTGCGGCATATGGGAAAACCCGAGGGCAGCTCCCTCTGGGCAGGCGCATCCAGGCACCGGCGGATAAATTCCCACGCCGCTTCCTTATGCCTGCTGCCGCTGCTCACCGCAAGCACCGGCCCGCAGGACTCGATCATGGTTCCGCAGCCGCTCTCCACCGGAAAGCCCACAAATGTAACCTCCTGCCCGCCAAAGATCAGCTCCGTCCTGCAGATATCATAGATCGTGCTTATCCTCACAGGCATCAGCAGCGCCCTGTCCTCCTGGAAGGTCTCCTTTACGGAAAAAGCCTCCTCTATCTCCATCTGTTGGGAAAAGCCGTTGCAAAATTCCAGTACCGCCCGGAATTCCTCCCCGTCAAAGGCACATTCCCCTGTCTCCCAGTCAATATAGTATTCCATGCTTCCTGTGAGAATCATGCCGAAAACATCCATTTTAAAAGCGCCCGGGTACAAAAGCCGTTCCCTGTCCTGTTCCCGGAAGCATTCCAACATCTCTCCGATGGTCCAGCCGCTCCTCTCCCCCAGATTCTCCGTCCTTCCCGCAAAACTTTTCAGAAGAAACCCCAGGGGAACGGCATACAATCCTTCCTGATAGGAAAATGCAGTCAGAACATTGTCAAAACAGGCCTTCCTGCCCTCCTCCCCCAGCCAGGCGTACAAATCCTCCGTATACATTCCCACAATGTCACTGGTGGTATACCCGTTTCCGAAATCAATCAGATCCGGCCCGCTTCCCGAGACAATCTCCCGCTGCAGCCGGAGTACCCCGTCTTCCTCCGGCTTCTCTGATCTTTCATATTGTTTTATCACTATATTGTAGTCGCTCTGGGCGGCATTGTACAGCTCCACCTGCTTCCGAAGATAGGAACTTTCATCAAATGCAGCCAAAACCAGAACCTCCGCCTGTTCTTCAGCCTGCTCCGCCTGCCCTTCCCCGCTGCAGGCGGAAATCCCAGGCATCAGCAGTATCAGTATCAACAGCATCCATACAAATCGTATTTTCTTCATATTTTTCATTCCCTGCGCCCCCGCGCTTTACAGCGGTCTTCTGCCGCTCATCTGTTTCTGCTCCTGCTTCCCCAGGAAAACAAATGCCGTCCGCAATGGCACCGCGTAAACAGGAACACACCCCGGCCCTTACCTTCCCGCAGGAATATAGTAAAAGACCGTCTCCTTTCCCTCCGTCTGGCTTAAAATGCATGCCCTGCCGTCCGCCAGAATGCCATAGCCTCCGATCTTTTCCCCTGACACCGGCATCTCCGTTCCCGATACCCTAATTTCCCCGTTGTCGCCGCAGTCCTGAACGGCAAAAATACCGCTGTCTTTATTGAGAAGCAGCAGCTCTGTATCCGTCCCCGCGTAAATTCCTGCATAGCTGGCGTTTGCCCCGGGCAGTTCGGCGCTGCACAGGCGGAGTTCTCCCTCCTCCAGTTTTTCCAGAACAGTGGCTCCGCCCTCCCTTTCGCTGCTGCAGTAAATGCTTCCGGATTTTCCCATTCCGATCCCGCATATGGGACCTGCGCATGAAACTGTCCTGCCCAGTGTGCCGTCGGGCAGAATCTGAACCAGCTGCATTCCGTTCTCAAAGTAATAATTCCCGGCTTCATCCACCACAAAGCAGAAAGGCCGTCCCTGTTCCTCAGAAAAGACATCGGATACCTGGATCTCCTTTTCCGTCTTCCCGCTGCTGTCCACAATTGTAATGCAGCTTCTGTCAAAGGTAAGCCGGTCAAATTCCCGTCCATCTACCGTCTCCTTCTGTACGCTCATCCATAAAACATGGCAGCGTCCCTGTCTGTCCACAGCCATATGAAAAGCGCGCATATCCGCTCCCGGACTCACTTCCGTCTCCTGAAACACATCCCCTTCCTGCCCCATATATCCCAGGAAAAAATTTCCGTCGTCTTTCACGCCGTAGAGCCAGAGCATCTCACCGCCTGCGGCGAACAGGGACTTGATAAAAGCTTCCCCTGCATAGGAAACGGTTGCCTCCCGGTCCGAAACCTCCGGGGATGCCGCAGCCGGAATTTCCTCCCGGCTTTCCCCTTCCTGCCGTTCTCCTTCCTGCATTCCCTCTGCTTCTTCACCGGAAGCTTCCGTTTCTATCTCTGCCGCAAAAGCCTCCGGTGCACTGTCCTCCGTCGGCGCCCCGCAGCCAGTCAAAAGAGCCGTTGTCATAATCAGCAAAAATATGGCAAAATCGGAAAAATAGCCTGCCGCCCGCTTTATCATCGCTCATCCTCCTCTTTTTCATTCGATTCCACAGACCTGCTATTATAATACTATCCTCTCATATCCTTGTAAAGAGACAAAGCACTTTAAAATTTAAAGCACTCTGTCCCTTGTTTTGCAGATTCCTTCCATATATAATGATAGCAGAGAGCCATATCCGGCGCAAATGAATATGCTGTACTTTACAAAAGAGAAAAATTCCCGAATATGGCTCTTGCTACTATTTTATGATAGACGATAAAAGGAGGAATTCACACATGAAAAAACATTTTGTAAAGCAAATGATGCAATCCGCTACTGCCCTGGCACTGTGCGCTGCCGTGCTTACGGTTACTCCCTTCCCCAAGACGCCTGTGCCCGGCGCAAACAGCGGCAAACCCGGCATTATCGTAGAGATTCCGGAAGGAGAAGACGGGATTGCGCCTATGAGCGACCTGCCTCCCAGAGTGGATATCTTAGACTGAACCCCGGGTTTTTATTTCCCTTTCCTTCTCCAACTTTTCCTGATAAATGGAATTGTAGTATTTTTGATTTGCAAGACTACTCAGCAGGGTGCATTTGAGCAATTCTTCTTCTCCGTTCAATAACCTGCTTACATCCATTTTTTTGCGTTTCCGTTCCGTATAATTCCACCATCGATCATACAGCCCAACGGCAATCGAGGATAACCGGCGGAAACGCAATTCTTCTCTGACCATGACCTCATTGTACCAATCTGCTTTGTCAAGTTTTCCCTGATTGCCCAATTCGCTTTCGACATAGCCCATAATAAGGCCGTATATGCCGCCCACTGTTTCCAGCAGCTCCCCTTCTGCCACAGGGCGATACATTTCCTCAAAGCGCTTCATACAGGTCTTAAATTCACTGCCGCACCTGTCCATCTCCTGCATCATATTCTGAATACACGCCTGCTCCTCATAGGTTAAATACTTTTCGCCTTCCCGCAGAAACGCTTCAAACGGCAGGGTCAGTTCCAGCGCAACCCGCATTTGCCTGTAGTACCCTTCTCCGTTAATCCCGTTCCGGTCTTTCTGCAGATTTGCTTCCTTCCGCATTAAAGCCTGCTGATTGCACCGGATTTCCGTGGCTACCAGCCCCTTGATCCCGGAAAGAAGCTGCCCGGCCTGTTCCGTCTCATGTTCGTTTCTGTAGCGCCGCAGCATTTCCATCATCCGTCTGGCCTCCGGGCTGTCCGTAACCAGTTCCGTCCGTGTCATTTCCTTAGGCAGGCCCAGCCGTTCAAACAATTGCTCCACAATCGCCCTCTGGGTGGCCCGTTTCCGGTTTTCCAGGCGCCTCAGGGTTTTGATATCACAGATTCCTTCGCATAACGCTTCCGCCCTTATCCCCAGCATCCTGCGCCGGATGCGAATCACATCGCCGATGCAGGATACGCCTTTTTCCAGGTAGAGATAGCAGTAATGGAATGTCTCCTTCCGGATTCCGTAATCCGCGTATACGTCCTCCAATGCCTTCTTCCATCCCGCGTTTTCAAGATACATTCCGTCGTAGTCCGCCTTGCCGGAGCATCCTTCCCTTACCCGATCCGCCCGCGCTGTCCTGCGTTCCAGATACCGTTCCCTCAGATCCAGTATTTCCCACAGATAATACATCCTGGACGCGTTCCGCAGTATTTCCAGGGCACGGTTGCAATAGCCAAACAGTTCGGTTTCCGCAGCCCTGTCCTTTTCCGTGATACATTCACACAGAAAACAGACTGCCTTGGGATAAACCTTTGCCATGCCCACAGTGTCCATCCCCACAGCCTCCAGGCAGGTCAATATCTCCCGGAAATGGCTTTCTTCCCCGCCGCCTCCCCTGTATCTTTCCGCTTCCAGGATCAGATTCCATTCTTTCAGGGACAGCACTCTCCCCTGAAGGGGTCTCTCCCACAGCCCGGGCACCGTCAGCTGCACAGCTTCCGCCAGTATGGTGTGCAGTTCTTCCCTCCCTGCCCCTTCCAGGTATCGGATCTGAACCCACATACTGAGATAGAACTGCCTCTCCAGCCGCTCCCCCACCGCTTTTCCGCCGCCGGATTCTCCTCCGTATCTGCGGCCGTACTCCCCTAACAGTTCTTTTGCCCGGTGGGCATTCCCACAGGAGATCCCGTGCAGAATCCGCTGCCGCATCTCCCACTGCGCATGCTCTTTGTAATGCAGATAATGTTCGTAATCTTCAGCTCCCACACCCAGTCTCTCCAGGATGGCATCCTGCAGCAGCTTGCCCGGGGACTGTTTTCCGCTCTCCAGCTGAAACAGCCTCTGCGCCGTACACAGCCCTTCACAGACCTGTTCCAATGCATATTTTCTTTTTTCCCGCAAATACCCGATATATGTGCCGAAAGCCTCCCTGTCTGTTCTGTAACCCATGCAATTCCCCTGTTTTCCCTGTACCTCACACCCTTATTTCCCTCTGCAGCCCCCTTGCCGGCCTGTCCGCATCTTCCACAGCGATATTATGGATTTCCCCCATCCGGATTCCGGCATTTCCGTCTCCTCATAAAAATTGATTGCTTTCTATAAAATAGAATCAATTCTATAATGGATGTCATTTACCGTATCACATTTTTACGGCACTGTAAAGGTGCTGCCGGCTTTTCCGAAAATGAACTTTATTTTTCCCCAAAAGTTTCCAACATATTTTCTTCTCCCCAGGTCATACTAAGACCAAGATAAGTTGCAGCAAACACTTAAACTGAATCTTCAGGATAGGTGCATGCGGCACTTATCTTGAAGATAGAAACATGACATGAATGGAGGTGAAATAAATGTCCGATAACAGAAGCAACAGAGTAGAAGTACCTGAAGCAAAGGCAGCAATGGATCGTTTTAAGACCGAGGTTGCATCCGAGCTGGGTGTAAACCTGAAGGAAGGTTATAACGGCGATTTGACTTCCCGTGAAGCCGGTTCCATCGGCGGCGAGATGGTTCGCCGTATGATCAAGAAGCAGGAAGAGCAGATGAAATAAGGCTCTCCGGCTAACGGAAATAGCAGCTGAATTATAAGGGCTGCCGCACCAATCCTGCATACAGGAGGGCGGCGGCTCTTCTTTCTGCGGACGATATTGTCTGCGTTTATCCATCCCCCGGGAAAAAACGCGACCAAACCCTCCGCCTGCTTGTATCATAACATTTTGGACTTCGCTTATTCTCCGAATACAGCTTTGTAGTCTTCCTGGAACCTGGCAATGCCCGCATCTGTCAGCGGATGCTTCACCATCTGCTCGATAACCCCATAGGGCACTGTGGCAATATCCGCTCCCGCCAGGGCACAGTCGGTAACATGTACGGGATTACGTACACTTGCAGCGATAATCTCGGTGTCCAGATCCGTCACGGCAAAGATGTCGGAAATCTCACGGATCAGGTCAACCCCTCTCTGGCTGATATCATCCAGGCGTCCCAGGAAAGGCGAAACAAATGCCGCACCTGCCCTTGCCGCAAGCAGCGCCTGGTTGGATGTGAAAATCAGAGTGACATTCACCTTGATGCCTTCGGCAGACAGAACCTTGCAGGCCTTTAAGCCTTCCGCCGTCATGGGAATTTTTACCACCATATTGGGGTGGATCTTCGCAATATCCCTGCCTTCCCGAATCATGCCTTCCGCGTCCGTGGTGGTGGCTTTCACCTCTCCGCTGATAGGCCCGTCCACGATGGAAGCAATCTCGGCAATCACCTCTTCGAATACCCGCCCCTCCTTTGCAATCAGGGAAGGATTGGTGGTGACGCCGCATATGACACCCATGTCATTTGCTTTTCTGATATCCTCTACCTTTGCTGTGTCAATAAAAAAACGCATCGATGAATCTCCTCTCATACTTTTCCATATTTATAAGCATCTGCGCCGGACACGGCTCAGCACCGTCCGCCTGAACAGTATTTAAGCCCCCGGCTGTCCGGGCAGTCTTATTATAAGCTTTTCACCGGTATTCTTCAACTGTAATCTGTTCTTTTTCTCACATTTTCAACCATTTTGAAAACAATCGGATACGTTTCACACCCATTCCGGATCACGGAATGGGAACGTTACGCCGTCAAGTACTTAAACGCCCCAGCGCATGCCCAACCTGAGCCATGTCGGGAATCCGCCGGGCGGCTTCTGTCCTTGTACATGCATCCAGAATCCTGTCAAGCCGCTTCCTTTTCCTTCTTCCGGCCAGTTCCCGGACATAATGCCGTGTTGCTATTGATTTTCGCCCTTCTATAAACGGTTTTTTGGCAATCGGTTCCCGCTCCGGACCCAGCATTGCCTTCAGCGTGCGCCCCACTCCGTACACATCGCACGCCGGCAGCAGCCTTCCGTTCTTTTCCAGCTGCTCCGGCGCCGCAAAGTCCGGTGTCCCCGCCCTGGAAGATATCCGCCCTTCCATGGAGCAAACACATCCGAAATCAATCAGCATCACGCTCCCGTCCTGCCGGATCATGATATTTGCCGGCTTCACATCCCGGAACAGAAATCGCTCCGGCCTTTCATGCAGATACCGCAGCCCTTCCGCCAGCGCCATCCCCACACGGATGGTCTGTTCCGCCGTAAAGTGTCCCCGCCGCATCAGCATTTCTTCCAGGGTATAGCCGGGTATGTACTCGCCGAGCAGAAAGCCCAGGCCGGCTTCCTGCCAAAATCCGAAATACTTCGGAAACAGCGGATGTTCCAGCAGCGCCATCACCTGGGCTTCCCGTTCCAGCACGCTGATATTCCCGCTGATTTTACAGACACAGGCATTGCCCCCTGTCTGTCCTTCCACATAGTAAACTCCGGAAAAGGCGCCTTTCCCCAGCAACCTGCCGCAGCGATACCCATGTCTGCCCAGGACCAGCCTTCCCAGGGAATCCTCTTTCCTCTTTTGTACCCCCTTTCCCTGTCCCATTCTCTGCAACACCTCCTCCCCATCCTACAGGAAGCGCCCTGCGGACCCTGTCCGTCACCATATAAGAAACCGAATTTCTGCAGAAATGCATTGAACAACCATTGAATTCAAAAGAAGCATATGCTGCGGCGTCCTGAACTGCTTTTCCGCCAGGCAACCGCTCTGTAAACCAACACAATACAGAACGCCGCAACCCACTATTTCATGAAAATATTCGACAAATCGTTAAAGAAGATAAATACCATCAGAACCATAAAAAACATCAATCCCACAAAATGAACCATTCCCTCCTTCTCCGGGGGAACCGGTTTTCCCCGGATGACCTCCAGCAGCAGAAACACCAGCCTGCCGCCGTCCAGTGCCGGAACGGGAAGGAGGTTCAGGATACCCAGGTTCACCGACAGCATCAATGTAATATTCAGCATACTCAGCACAACGCTCTGCCAGCCGTATGTTTTGGCTTCCTCATAGGTTTTTCCCACCACATTGACGGCGATGCCCACAGGCCCGGCCACATCCTGGCGGCTCACCTTTCCCTTAAATATCATCCCGAGGCTCTTATAAGTAGCCTTGACGGAAAAGCGCATTTCATACCAGGCATATTTCAGGGTGTCAAATCCCTTCGGCTCCACAAAGTCGGCATTCATCACCCCCAGCAGGTAGATTCCCGAAGCCTCATCATACTGTGGTGTCAGATTGGTGGTATACCTTGTGCCATCCCTCTCATAGACCACCTCCAGGGTACCGCCTTTATAGCTGGCCTGCATAAAGAGCGAAATTTCCTGATACAGGCAAATCTTCTCCCCGTTGATGGAAATGATCCTGTCGCCGTCCTGTAAGCCTGCCGCTTCCGCTCCGCCGCCTTCCGCAACCTCCGTTGCGATGGGATCGCGGATCGCCACATAATCCGTCATGCTCACCATAATCAGCGCTATGAAAAAGGCCAGGATAAAGTTAAATATCGGCCCTGCCGTCACTGTGGATATCCTTCCCCAGACGGATGCGTTCAAAAAGGAGCCTTCGCTGCTCTCCCCCTCTTTGGTCATCAGGCCGTCTTCGCCCTCAAACATACAGGCGCCGCCGATGGGAAACAGTTTCAGAGAATACTTCGTTCCCTTTTTCCGAAACGAACAAATCGTAGGTCCCATTCCCACAGCGAACTCCACCACATGAATGCCGTTTGCCTTCGCCAGCAGAAAATGTCCGAATTCATGGGCGATCACCACTGCTCCGAATATGATAATGAACAAAATCAAGGTCATCTCTTATGCTCCAGTCCTTCCTGTTATAAAGTCGTAGGTCAGCCTCTCCGTCTCCAGAATCTCATCCACCGTCGGCGACTCCACGGTCCTGTGCCGGGCCATGGACTCTCCAATCAGTTCCGTAATCCCCGGAAATGAAAGCTTATGCTCCAGGAACAATTTCACCGCCATTTCATTCGCGGCATTGTAGACCGTAGGCATGCTTCCGCCGGCTTCGGCAGCCTGATACGCCAGCGCCAGCCCCGGAAAGGTGTCCGTGTCAGGCTTTTCAAAGGTAAGCTGCCCCAATGCAAACAAATCCACCCGCTTACCGCCCATGGGCCTTCTGTCAGGATAAAAGAGCGCATATTGTATGGGCAGCTTCATATCCGGTACACCAAGCTGTGCGATAATGGCGCCGTCCACAAACTGCACCGCCGAGTGAACAATGCTCTGGGGATGAACCACCACCTGGATTTTATCGGGTTCTACATCGAAAAGCCATTTTGCCTCCATCACTTCCAGCCCCTTATTCACCAGTGTGGAAGAGTCTACGGTAATCTTCCGCCCCATGCTCCAATTCGGATGCTTCAGGGCGTCCTCCGGCTGCATATGTGCAAGCTGCTGCCTGTTCATGCCCCGGAAGGGACCGCCCGACGCGGTCAACAGTATCTTCTCTATGCCGCAGGCTCCCGTGCCCCCCGATACCCCGGGCCGGAATTTCCTGCCGTCCGCCCCTGTCTCTCCGTTTAACGACTGAAAAATGGCACTATGCTCGCTGTCCACAGGCAGAATGGCCGCCCCGTGCTTTTCCGCCAGCGGCATGATAATGTGCCCTGCCGTCACCAGCGTCTCCTTATTGGCCAGTGCGATGTCCTTCCCTGCCTGGATGGCGGCAATGGTAGGCCTGATTCCAATCATTCCCACAATCGCTGTCACCAATACCTGGCTCTGGGGAAAAACAGCAATTTCCAACAATCCCTCCATGCCGGACAATATTCTGACATCCGTGTCACAAACTTTGACCCGCAACTCGGCAGCCGCCTTCTCAGACCACATACACGCAACAAGCGGGTGAAATTCCCGAACCTGCTCCTCCATTTTGTCCACATTACTTCCGGCAGCCAGGGCCACCACCTGTAAATCGGGATTGTTCCTTACAATTTCCAAGGTCTGGGTACCTATGGAGCCGGTGGAACCCAAAACGGCTATCTTCTTCATACGACACTTCCCTTTCTCTACAAGCCCTTATACACCTTTACAGCAGCATCAGAACCGTCAGGAAATAGGTCATGGGCGCGGTGACAATCACACTGTCAAATCTGTCCATGATGCCGCCATGTCCCGGAATCAGCTTGCCGTAATCCTTAATCCCCATATTCCGCTTGACTGCGGAAGCCGCCAGGTCTCCCACCATGCTCATTACCGCCCCCACAGCACAGATCAGTGCGATGATCCCGGCAACACGCTGATCCGGAAACGCTTTTTCCACGAAAAAATGCCCGTACAGCCCTCCCAGCAGCGCAGCGCCCGCCACACCGCCGATACAGCCCTCCAGCGACTTCTTGGGACTCAAAACCGGGAAAATCTTCTTCCTGCCTATCAGCTTTCCCACTGCATATGCACAGGTATCGCATCCCCATGAGCTGATCAGGATCATCCAGACCGTATAGATTCCCTGTCCGCACATTCGGGTCTGGTACACAAACGCCAGAAGCACCGGCGCGTACAGCCAGGAAAATACCGCGGCCATAACCTGAGATGCATGATATTTCGGAAACGCGATAACATAAACAAACATGATTGCCAGAAACACTCCCACAATGCACATCAGCAGCCATGTGTGATCTCCGGACAAATACACCAGCAGATAATAGCAGATAATTCCCGCCATTCCCACAGTTTCCAAACCGTTTATCTTATCGCCTTCCCCATTGCACCTGAGCGCCTTGGCCAATTCCCTGAATGCAATCATGGAAATAATCCACAGAAGCGCCGCCAGCGGAATGCCGCCCAGGCTGATTGCGCCGATGGCGATTACCAGCAGCACAATACCGCTGCCCAATCTGGTCCAAAACATAAGATATGCCTCCTATTCCCGTTCCGGCCTCATTCCGCCTTCAGGCCGCCCAGTTTTCTGTCTCTATGATTATATGCTTCTACAGCTTTTATCAATTCTTCCCTGGTGAAATCAGGCCATGGAACAGGTGTAAAATAAAATTCCGTGTAAGCCAGCTGCCAAAGCAGGAAATTGGAAATCCTCTGCTCATTGCAGGTGCGGATCAACAGGTCCGGCTCCGGTATTCCCGCCGTATCCAACAGATTACTTACAGTCTCCTCCGTTATGTCATCCGGTTTCAGTTTCCCCGCCGCCGCAGCAGCCGCAAGCTTCCTGGAAGCCCTGACAATCTCGTCCCTGCCCCCGTAATTGATGGCAATCTGGAAGTGAAGTCCGTCGTTATTCCTGGTAGCTTCCTCCAGTTCCTGAATTCTGGTACGGATGTCCTCATCCAGCCCGGACTTCTCCCCCAGCACCCTGACGCACATGCGGTTTTTCTCCGCAGTCTTCAGGCAGGTTTTCATATAATTGCGCAAAAGCTTCATCAGGGCGTCCACCTCATCCTTCGGCCGGCTCCAATTCTCCGTAGAAAAAGCATATACCGTCAGATATTGAATACCCATCTTATAGGCAACCTCGCAGATGGTTTCCACCGTCTTCGCCCCCTGCACATGCCCGTAATTCCGGGGCATGCCTTTTGCCCTGGCCCATCTCCCGTTTCCATCCAGAATAATAGCCACATGCCGGGGCATTTTCAATTCTTCTGCCATGTTCAGTTCCTCCCGTTTCGGTCGCTGCGCCGTGGTACTGAAGACCCAAACCGCTGTGCCGTGACCCTGAACGCTCCCGCGGCTCCAAATGCGGAAAGGGCTACCGCATGCCAGCGTCAAAGCACCCGCCGCCTGCTCCCGCCGCTCCAACGCGGAAGGGCTGTCGCATTAAGAAATTCCGCACAAGATACAGGATATCCGGTAATCAGGCATATCTATATCCAGTGTCCATGACCCTTAATGCGACAGCCCCCCGCGTTCCTTCTGCCTGCTTTAGCCTATACAGTCATAAGTTCCTTTGTCTTCTTTTCCATCAGGCCTTCGACTTCCTTGACATACTTGTCCGTAGTCTTCTGCAGCTGCTCCTCCATCTGCTTGATTTCGTCCTCGGAAACCTCTGTCTTCCCCAGTTTCTTCAGGTAATCATTGCCGTCGCGGCGAATATTGCGGATTGCTACCTTACCCTCTTCGGCCTTCTTCCTGACCTCCTTGGCCAGATCCTTTCTGCGCTCCTCCGTAAGCTCCGGAAATACCAGCCGTATGATACTGCCGTCATTGGAAGGATTGATACCTAAATCCGAAGTCTGAATTGCCTTTTCAACAGCCTTCAGCATTGATTTTTCCCACGGTGCGATCTGAATGATGCGCGGCTCCGGTACCGTCACGTTGCCAACCTGCTGAATCGGCGTCGGCGTCCCGTAATAATCCACGCGGATCTTGTCCAATACATGGGGATTGGCACGTCCCGCACGGATGGTATTATAATCTCCCTCCAGAAATTCTATGGCCTTTTTCATTCTGTCCTCGTACTGCTGTAATCTGGCGTCCATACTTTTATTCTCCTTTTCACTTTCTCGCTGTACCTGCCTGTTAATGCCCGTCCACGGATACCCTGGTACCCCTGAACCTGCCGTCCACCGTATTGACGATACTGTTTTCTTCATTCAGGCCGAATACCCACATGGGCATCTTATTGTCCCTGGCCAGAATGGAAGCTGTCATATCCACCACCTGAAGATTCTTCTCAATCACCTCGTCAATGGTTACTTCCTCGTATTTTTTTGCCTGCGGATTCTTCATGGGGTCATCGTCATACACACCGTCGATGGATTTCGCCAGCAGGATCACATCCGCCTCCACCTCGACAGCGCGGAGTACCACGCCCGTATCGGTGGAAAAATAGGGATGCCCCGTGCCCCCTGCGAAAAACACTACCTTTCCCTCCGATAAATACTTCACCGCCCTGTCCTTGGAAAAGAGTTTCGTAAAAGAACCGCACGCAAAAGGCGTCAGGATATCCGTCTCCATCCCCACGGAGCGGAACTGCTCCGACACATAGATGCAGTTCATAACCGTAGCCAGCATACCGATCTGGTCCGCCTTCACCCTGTCAATGTGTTCGCTTGTCCTTCCTCTCCAGAAATTGCCGCCGCCGATGACGATGCCGACCTGAATCCCTTTCTCCGTCAGCTGCTTCACCTGTAATGCGACCTTCCGAACCGTTTCCTCGTCAAAACCTGTCTTCTTCTCTCCTGCCAGCGCCTCTCCGCTCAGTTTTAATAATATCCTCCGCGTTGTAACCACATCCTTTCTCATTTATTTTCGTATTCCTGAAATTTCTTCCTTCCCGTTCTTCGGTATCCGGCCGTCCCCCATTTCATGGCCAATTCCCCGCAGTCCGCCGGCATTTGCCCGCACAAAAAGAAATACGCCTGCGCCGCTTAAGGCTCGTCTCTCCACTCGATATGCTGAACCGGCTCCGTTGCGCCTGTAATCGGCAATATTACGGTGTCCTCCATGGCCTGTATCTTCTCGATGATGGTGGGAAGCGCTTCCAGGGTCGTACTCTTTCCTGCGGAATCATGCATAAGGATTACCGAAGTACCGTATTTGCTGATATTGGACGTACAGTTTTCTATAATCGTCTCCGCCGGAAACAGATAACTGCCCCCGTCTCCCGACGAAACATTCCAGTCAAAAAAACGCACATCCTGGCTGTCCAGATACCTGGCAAACTCCTTCATCGAAATGTCGCTGACCTTGTTGGAGCTGCCTCCGGGAAACCTGTATACTTTGCTCTCCACTCCGGTCACTTCATAGAGATACTCCTGCTGCCGTTTTAAATCCTCCCCGAAATTCTCCACCGAAGCATAGAGTTCGGAATACTTGTGCGTACCGGAATGCATCCCAAGGGTATGCCCCGCCTCCACGATCTTGCCAAGCATTTCTTCATTGTCCTCACAGGCTGTACCAACCACGAAAAAGGTCGCCTTTACATCGTATTTCTCCAATATCTTCAGTATCTTCTCCGTATTGGCGCTGGGTCCGTCATCAAACGTCAGGTAAACCTTGTGGGCCGCATCGGGTTCCTCTTCTTCCGGTTCCATAACCGACGCTCCCGGGCCATTCGTATCAGTGCCATCCTCCGTTTCCTTTTCCAGGCTTCCCACCACCGCATTATTCTTCATGGCAGACTGCGACTCCTGCGCCAGCTGATCCATCATCTCACGCTGCTGCGACGCAAGCCTGAGCAGGCTCTCTACCTGAGCCGTCAGCCTGGCAACCGTGCCGTCCAGAGTCCTTACCCTGGCAATCAGAAGCAAGCAAAGCCCCATCAAGATGAACACGGACAAAACCAGCATTCTGACATTACACTTTCTCATTCTCTGCACCTTCCTTTGTTCCGAAGCATGCCTTCCTTCCTCTTTCGCTATGTCATACCCCCTCTCATCCTCCCCGGATGCCTTGTCTTCTGATGTAATATCTTCTGACATGTTTTTTGGTGACATATGCTCTCCTTACATCTATTTTAAAACTTTCAGCCTTTAGTATAACATATTCCCTCTTTTTGTGAAAGACAAATTTGCAAATTCCTTGCGGGAATCGCTCCGATATATTATAATGTCATTGGTCGGAAACATGTGCCCCCTGGCTGTTTCCTCCGGGATACCTATGGAAAGGAGCGCTTCGGCGAAAAAAACATATGAGTTTTGAATTTATAAAGAGACTGCCCACACCTGCGGAAATCCGGGAGTCTTATCCGTTTCCCGAAAAACTTGCGGCCCTGAAACAGCAGCGTGACCGGGAAATCGGCGACGTCATTACAGGAAAAAGCAATAAATTCCTTGTAATCATCGGACCCTGCTCCGCGGATAATGAGGATTCCGTCTGCGATTATATCAACAGGCTGGCAAAAGTAAACGAAAGAGTGAAGGACAAACTGATACTGATCCCCAGAATCTACACCAACAAGCCCCGCACAACCGGCGAAGGTTACAAGGGTATCGTCCATCAGCCGAATCCGGAAAAACAGCCTGATTTCCTTGCCGGGCTGATCGCCATGCGGAAAATGCATATCCGTGCGGTGGAAGAGTCCGGACTCACCGCTGCGGACGAAATGCTTTATCCGGAAAACTGGAGATATATATCCGATATTTTGTCCTACGTAGCCATCGGTGCGCGTTCCGTGGAGGACCAGCAGCACCGCCTGACCGCCAGCGGCTTTGATGTGGCTGCCGGCATGAAGAATCCCATGAGCGGTGATATGTCCGTCATGCTGAATTCCGTCTACGCGGCCCAGCATCCCCACTCCTTTATCTACAGAGGCTGGGAAGTGACCACCACCGGGAACGCTTTGACGCACACTGTTCTGCGGGGTGCCGTAAACAAGCACGGCAACAACGTGCCCAACTATCATTATGAGGATCTGAACCGGCTGCTGGAAATGTACCTTAAAATGGATCTTCTGAATCCCGCCTGCGTCATCGATGCCAACCATTCCAATTCCGGCAAGCAGTTCGAGCAGCAAATCCGCATCACCAAGGAAGTGATGCACAGCCGCAAGCTGAACGGCGACATCCATAAGCTGGTAAAGGGCGTCATGATTGAGAGTTATATCGAAGAAGGCTGCCAGAAAGTAGGCGGCGGCATCTATGGCAAGTCCATCACGGACCCCTGCCTCGGATGGGAGGATTCCGAACGATTGATTTATGAGATTGCGGAATATGAATAAAGCTTCTCTGATTGTATGAAAATTGCCGGCGCACAAGCGGCATTCCCCGCCGCCTGTGCATCGGCAATTTTAAGCTGCCCGTAATTGTCAGCCCCCATTCCCCTCCAGTCCGAACGCAATTCCCGCGTTTTCATAGATATTCGCGGCATTTCCTGTGACTACCAGGCGTATCTCGTTTGTACCCTTCCGCAATGTCTCCAGCGCAAAGCGATGCCGTCCCCAGAAGCTTACATCCACAAAGCTGCCGTTACACCAGCATTCCACCATCTCTTCCGCCCTGACGGAAAAGCGCAGCGGTTCCGTAACCTCCTCCGCCAGATAATCCATGCCGTAGACAGCCGTATTATCTCCCTTTTCCAAAAGGGAAAACCTGTCTGTCCAGTCAGGATATTCCGCAGGATGCCGGTCCGGTTTACGGCATTCCACAGTATCGAATCCTTCCCCTTCCGTCACCAGTATCGTCTCGCTGGGCTGGAGCGACAGCGTAAAGGTCCCGGCCGCGCCTTCCACCCGATAGCACTTTCCTCTCCACAAATCCAGAAACAGCGGCTCCTTCAGACCGGAAACCGTAATGTCCGCACGGATCTCTTCATTTCCCTCATTTCCGAACAGCAGCATATCCACCCCGCATTTCCGCAGCAGCACCTTGCGGAGTGTCCTGCAGGGTTGACTCATTCGGACAACATATGCGGCTGCAGTTTCGCGGGGCTGTTTATCCGTTTCCGCACCGCATTCCGCTTCTCCGGAACCGTTTTCATCCGCACCGGCTTCTCCGGCCCTGCCGTATCGTTCCGCCACAGCCTCCATGACGGAATCCGTGCTTTTTACAGGAACGTTCCACAGCAAATGTCCCAGCTTATCTCCGAAGCGCTCCTCGTAAGCCTCTCCCAGCACATTTACTACGCCCCTGTAGGCATAATCCCCAACCAGGACCCGTCCCCCCTGTACTTTCGCCTCGTCCAGAAGCGCTGCCGGAAGATAATTAAACTCCGTCTGATTTTCATACAGGCAGGCAACCTCCTCATAGGGCACCTGATTGTTGTCGCAGAGTACGGCAATCTCCGCTCCGTTTACGGAATCCGTCATCAGGAAGGAAAGCCGCTTCATATAATCCGAAAATCTTCGGTAATGCTTCCACCAGATATTGTTCGGACCCACATCGGGCGGGCGCTCCCCTTTACGCGGGCCTTCCACACTGTAATAGAAAGCATGGGGCACAAACAGGTTTACTCCCCTCAGACCAAGCCAGTCAATATACCATTTCATATCTCCGGCAGTCATGTACCACGGTATCCGGTCACGGCAGCATACGCCGAAACACTCGTTTGCGTTTCTGCGCCTGCCCAGATGCCTTGCAATGTCCGCCGACAGCTTCGCCTGGACGGAGTCAAATTCCCGCAGGCCTCCCGTCTCGGGCGCTACCCTCCTCATAATCAGATCCTGTCCCGGAATATGGAAGTACAGCTCCTCCTCTATATCATTGCTTTCCGCCGGATGCCCCATCAGGGATATGCCGTGCCGCTCACACCATCCCGAAAGCCTTGCATAGAAAATCTCCCGCAGCTTCTCCTTGATTAAGCGCCGGTAAATCTGCACGGTAAGATTTTCTTCCGGTTCCACGATGTCCTCTCTGCCCGCCACCCTTTTCCCGCTGTCGGAAAACAGTAGGGCCAAATCCTCCGCCTTGCCGCCCGCGGCTTCCAGCTCCTTCTCCATGCCGGGAACCCATGGCCTGTAATGCTCCGCATTTCTCCCCAGGGCGCTGGGTTCGTCCGTAAAAAAGGCAATCACGGTACTGCCGAAATATTCCTTCAGTTCCTCATAATATCTGTCATGGGTCAGTCGGATAAACAGGTCCACAGCATCGGGATTCAGGATATCCGCAGCCTTCGGTGCACCCGGCTCCCCGTCATCCTCCCCGAAGTGGATTCCCCTGATGGTGCCGCCCGTAAAGCCGTACACAATCTGCCTGCCGTCCGGAAAAGCCGCAATCACCCGGCCTCCTTTTTCTACTGCCGACGCCGCCTCTTCCGCCTCCATCAGAAGGATTCCCCTGGACGCATACGCAGGGTTGGCAGCCACCACCATGCCGTGGGCGGAGCCGGAAGGGTACATTCCCTCATCGTAGAGTACAATCTTCATTCCCAGTTCCGCCGCGGTCCGGACAATGTACCTGACCGCCTCAAAGTAGGCGTCCGACAGATACGGCATGTCCTCCGGCACCCCGATCCTGGGATGCAGCACCAGGCCGTTCACCCCTTTTTCCACATAATCTTCCAGCTGGCTGCGCACCTTTTCCTCATTAAACGCGTCGTTAAAGAACCAGAAGGGAACAGGCGTATATTCCGTACCCGGCTGCAGTATTTCCCTGACCAGCCTCTCCCGTTCCCCTGGATTATGTTTCGTCCTCATCTGTTCCATCCGTTCTCCTCCGTCTCTCTTCCGTATGCCCCTCACTTATGAGCTTCTTCATTCCTCCCACAGCGGCGCAAAACTGATATTCAGATCAACCGCCCCCTGGATTCCCTGAACGCTTCCTGTCTGGGAATACTGCCACACCTTGTAGTCATAGGGATAATAAAACACATCGCTGTAGGCGGCAAACCACTTGTCATATTTCTCCAGCGCCTCCAGCCCCAGCAGCATAACGCCCATCTCCGTATTGTGATAAATCATGGGCTTATATCCGGCATTTTCGATGATCTGGCAGAATTGCAGCGTAAAGGCGGTTCTGTCCTCCACGGAGATGCCGTTCATCCTTCCGTCGGACTCAGACACCCGCTCCACGTCAAAGACTACAGGACAGTCTATTTTGTAGGGGGCTATTTTTTCCAGCACAAACGCGGCTTCCTCCTGGACTTCCTCCGCGCTGACCGCCTGACTGTAAAAATATACGCCCACCTTGATGCCGGCCTCAGAGGCGCCCTTGATATTCGCCTCGAAATACTCGTCCTCCACCATCTTGCCGCTGCCGTACCCACGGTATCCCACTCTGATAAAGGCAAATTCCACGCCGTCCTGCGCCACAAGCTTCCAGTCAATTTCCCCCTGATGCCTGGACACGTCAATCCCCTTATGGGAAACCACCGCCCCGTCCTGCAGATACTGATACTCTCCGGATTCCAGCACATTCAGATTTGCCGCCTCAAAGGAATGCATTTTCAGGTTCCGGTTGATGGGAACAAAATTATATTTTCCCCCGCTGTATACAATCAGGTCATCGGGATAAAAAGGGCGCAGCGTCTCCAGCACGCTGTCCCCCGCATCCAGGCCGCTGCGGATATTGTCCAGCACCTCTGCGGAAGCCGCCTGCCTTGCGTTCAGCACCTGTTCATCCATCTCCGCCTGTGAATAACCGGGCGAGCCAGACAATACGCCAATCACATTGCCGGATGCATCCAGCACATTGCCTTCCTGGTCAATATCCACGTAATTTATAATATTTCCCGAAGTTCCTTCCGCTTCTCCCAATGCCGGAGCCGCATCCTTCTTTATCCTGTCCGCCACCCATACACAGACGTTGACCGTGAAAAACATCACCGCCACCATCACGGTAAGGCAGGCCAGCATGGCAAGGGTCCTCCGCCATCCGCGCCTTTTGCGCCTGCTGCGCCTAATGGGTGTCTTTCCCTCTTCTGTCTTCTTTATTTCATCCTCTGCCATTGATCTCATAATCCTCTCCTGTGTGTGGTCAACCCGGTATGCCCACCGGATCATATCCTGTCAAATACCTCACCTGCATCTCTGTCCGCCCGGCGCCCCGGTTCTTTGGCGGCACCGAACCTCCTTCCTTAATAGTAAACGAATTATCCGTATAAGGAAAGACTATTTATGCAATTTATAAAAAGTTAAGCAATCCAGGCAAATACAGGAAAAAAGCTATGTAACCATCTCCCGCAGATGCCTCAGGATTTTCTTCTCCATACGGCTGACCTGCACCTGGCTGACCCCAAGCCCCGCGGCAATCTCCGTCTGGGTTTTATTCTGAAAATAGCGCATGCAGATTAACTCCCTGTCCCTGGGTTCCAGGCTGTCCAGAAGCTGTTTTAACAACATATGGTTTAGAAGTTTCTCTTTTTCCGCATCCTCCCCATCGCAGCCTCCCACGGTGCTGCTTCCCAGGGAAGCGCTGCCTCCCCGGACCACCTTGTCCACCAGGTATACCTCGTTTCCGTCGTCCTGATAGACGGCGGAATATATGGACTCCACCTCTACGGAAGCCTCCATGGCCAGCACCACATCTTCCACGGAAAGCCCTGTCTCCTCCGCCAGTTCCTGAACCAGCGGTTCCCTGCCTGCGGACGCCTGGATGCGCTGCCTTGCCATTTTTACCTTGATTCCGTTCTCCTTGATGGTCCTGGATACCTTCACCGGCCCGTCGTCCCTTAAAAATCTCTTGATTTCCCCCGTAATCATGGGCACCGCATAGGTTGAAAACTTCAGCCCAAGCGACAGGTCAAATTTATCAATCGCCTTCATCAGCCCTATCGTGCCGATCTGGAACAAGTCCTCCAGCTCATGCCCCCTCCCGGCAAAACGCTTTACAATATGGCGTACCAGCCCCAGATTATTCTCTATCAGTACTTCTCTCGCATTCCTTTCTCCCGCCTGTGACCTTGCAATCAGTACTGACATCTCTTCCATACACCGACCTCCGACGCCGGAAGGCCTGCCCCTGTTTCCCGGCAAACCCTCATGCGATCCATTCCCCGATTCCTATTTTTTTCACCATACGGACCTTTGTCCCGTCTCCCGGCCTGCTCTCCACCTCCAGGTCATCCATGAACGCTTCCATAAAAGCAAACCCCATCCCCGAGCGCTCAAGATCCGGCCTGGAGGTATACAGCGGTTCCATGGCCTTTTCCACATCCTCAATCCCCGTGCCGGTATCCGCAATCTCGATATGTAGAATCCCGTTTTCCAATATACAGTGTATCCGCACCTTTCCCGGGCGGACCTCCCTCTCTGTCCCGGAGGGAAAATCCCTGCCGGGCTTACCGCAGCCCTGCAGGTTTCCGTAGCCATGGATAATGGAATTAGTCACCGCCTCGGACACCGCCGTCTTGATGTCAGCCATCTCCTCCACGGTAGGGTTTAAATGCGTAATGAAGGCCGCCACCGCCACCCTGGCAAAGCTTTCATTGTCGGAAACAGCGTCAAAGATAATCTCCATTTCGTTTTTCATGATTCCAGTACCTCCACAATTTTATTTAGCCCTGACAGCCGAAAAATCCGTTCAATCTGCCTGTCCAGATGAATGGCGTAAACCCTGCCGCCGAAACAGGATATCTTCCGGTAACGCCCCATAATAATGCCGATACCCGAAGAATCCATAAATCTCGTTTTCTCAAAATCAAACACCACATTCTGTACCTCCTCCCTGACCAGATACCTGTCCGCGTTTTCACAGATAATCCCTGCCCCATGATGGTCTATCTCCTCCGGAAGCCGAATCATAAGGCAGTTATCGATTACCCGGAAATCCCCCACCCTGATCTGTTCCATACATGTCCACATCCTTTCCTGTTTCTTCACATTTCCTGCCGGCTGCAGGATTCTCATAAAAACGAAAAAAGAACCCGATCCTCCACAGGTTCTTTTCTTTCGTATTTTCACCTTAATATTCTGATTTCATCGGTCAGCCACCCGCCAGCTGCGCCCTGTAATTCCGGGAACGCTCTGCCCGCCAGGAATCCGGGAACAGCTCGATTACCTTGTCGTAGGCGGCGATGGCCTTCTCGTCCTCACCGATAAAACGATAGGACTGGGCCATCTGATAAAGCGCCTCCTCATTGCCGGCGTCATAGGCATATGCCAGTTCAAAAGCCGCGGCCGCCTCCGCATAATTCCTGGAATCAAACTGGCTGTTGCCCTCCGCAAGATAAGCAGCCGCCACCTCCGGCAGGATCTCTCCCCGGGCAGCCTCATACAGCCTGCGAAATCCCTCCGTCATCTCTTCCATGTTCACTCTTTGGCTGATGGCGTCCAATTCCGCAGCCGCAGCCGCAGCACCCGCCGCCTTATCCTCCGCCTCCATGTAAGCCGCAAGGGCATTCAGCAGTGTCTCCGTATTCTGCAGCGTACCGTCCACACCCACATAGCTCTCCAGCTGTGCCTGCATTGCCGTCACATTCTCATTCATGCCTTCAATCTGGCTCTCCAGTTCCTGTAAACGGGCGGTCTTCGCGTCCGATTCGCTGCTGATTCTGGTAATTACCTGCTGTTCCTCATTTCTGACCTTAAGTTCCGCAGCCGGAACCACCATAAAATACGTGACCCCCACACCGATTGCCAAACCAATCACGATATTCAGCAGGGAGGATACACCGCCGCTTTTCGGCTCCTTCACATTCAGCGGCTGAATGATAATCTCGTTATCACTCTGGTACCTTACCGACTCATCCTTCCTACGCCTTACAGACGGCCGTGCCCCTTCCTCCGGCATCAGCATCTGCTCCACCTCTTTTAAGTACGCCGAGGTCTGCAGGTTATTCCTGTCGATTTCCCTGCATCTGCGCAGCTCCCGCTCCGCCTTCTCCCAATCCTGCCCGTCCATATACAGCAGCGCCAGCAGCTGATGGGCGCGCACAAACCTGGGATTCATGGACAGCACCTTTTTCAGCTGTATCACGGCCAGATCCTTGCTGTCCTGCCGGCATAATAACAACGCCCTGTTATACTTTCTGATGGTCTGGTTGATGGCCTCCAGCTTTCCGGCGTTGGCCTGTACCTTTTGAATGTATTCGCCCGCGATATTTTTCCTGGGGCGTATGTTCTTGCTGATCACCCACTCCTGGAGTGCGCTTACGCTTTCCCCCATCTCAAAATAAACAAGTCCCAGCAGATTCCGCGCTCTGACATTATTTTTATTAAATTTCAGGCTCTGGCGCAGGCTGGTGACCGCACCGGTCAAATCTCTGACTCCCGCCTTCTCCAAGCCCTCGTTATAAAACATATTGGAGACATGTATCACTTTTTTATACAGGGAGACGTCCGCCCCGCAGGCGGTACAAAAGTCATGCTCCGATAAACGGCATCCGCAATTATAACATAACATGGCTACTCCTTCGGGGTCTCCCGTGTGACTTCCTGCCCTGACCCAATAATCTTTTTTACCAGCATATCAGCAAAATCTGTCAGATCCTGATGATAAATGGATTCCTCCGCATCTTCCACCTCAAGGCTGGGATGAAATTTTTTCAATTCTTCTTCGAAATTTATCATGCTCCAACAGCTCCTTTATCTCGCCAACCAAATACAGGCTTCCCGCAATATAAATACGCTCCTCCGCCCGACGCGCCTCCAGCAATGCCAGAAAAGCATCCTCCACACTGTCATAGGCCTGCGGCTCACAGCATCCGGCGCCTTCTGTAAATAATCCCTTCAGACATGCTTCGTCCAATGCCCTGTACCCGCGCATACGCGCAACCGCCACCCGCCCAAACAGCCGGGAGTTCTCCAGTTTCTCCGCCATATGCCTGTAATCCTTGTCCTTCACCACGCTGAACAGCAGGCTGCGCCTGCCGTCATACCCGTCCGCCGCCACAGTCTCCAGAAAAGCCCGAATCCCGTCCTCATTGTGCGCACCGTCCGCATAGACCCCGGGCAGCACCTCCTCCATGCGACCTGCCCAGAAGCACCGGGAGACCCCATCCTGCATCTGCCCCACGGTGATTGTCTTCCCTTCGTCCAGTATCTCCGCCCCCCGGACGGCCAGGGTACAGTTCTCCCTCTGATACGCGGCTATGGTAGGCAGGGTAAAAGAAATGCTCTTTTCATAATAGCGGCTATGTACGCAAAAATCAATGGTTTTTCTCTTAAAATTTGAAAAAGAATAGTCCTTTTCCGACACGGAATACGCGGAAATTCCAAGCTTCTTTGCACACTCCCTGAATACGGCAGTTGTCTCCGGGCAGGTGTCCCAGAAAACGGCAGGAACCCCTTCCTGCATAATGCCCGCTTTCTCAAAAGCAATCTTTTCCACAGTGTCTCCCAAATATTCCACATGGTCCAGCCCGATATGCGTAATAATAGATAATTCCTTGCGTGAAACCGAATTTGTGGCATCCAGCCTGCCGCCTACCCCGGTCTCAAGAATGCAGAAATCCGGCTTCCTTTTCCTGAATACCAGCATTGCAATGAAAAAGAGGTACTCAAAATAAGTCGGATGATAGCTCCGCCCCTCCCGTTCCGGCGCACTTTGGTCCAACATACTATATATATGAAGAAACGCCTCCAGAAATTCCTCCTCGGAAATCATTTCTCCCCCCACTGTAAACCGCTCCCGGATGCATACCAGGTGGGGGGAGCTGAACAGGGCCGTCCTGTACCCTGCAGCCTCCAGGATGCTGCGCAGGTAAGCGCAGACAGAACCCTTTCCGTTTGTCCCGGCCACATGGATAATCCGCATCTCCCTATCCGGGTCCCCCAGGCGGTGCAGAAATGCCTTTGTGTCCTCCATGGTGTTTTTGGAGGTAAAACGGGGCGTGTCATTGATATAATTTTCCGCTTCCGCAAATGTGGCAATGGCTTCCTTTTTCACAATTATACACCTCGTTTTCGCTTATACCGCGGCCTGTCTGCAGGCGTCCCCGCCGTTTATACCTGCTGCAGCTGTCCCAGGCGCTGTGTCACCTGTTCCATCATCTGCGTATATTTCACAAGCTTCTCGCGCTCTTGGGCAATCTTCGCCTCAGGCGCCCTGGAGATAAACCTCTCGTTGGAAAGCATACCGTTCACCCTGGCAAGCTCTCCCTCCAGGCGCCTCTGCTCCTTCTCCAGGCGTTCTATCTCCTGTGCGATATCCACCAGGTCTGACAGGGGGATGTACAGCGTCGCCCCGGGGATTACTACGGATACGGAGTCCTTCGCAATCACCGCTTCACCCTGCACGGCGGCTCCCACGGCTTTCATCTCCTCTTCGCCCTGTACGGCGGCTCCCGCGGCTTCCGTCTGTGTCTGTCCTGCAGGCTCCGCGCTTCCTCCCTGCCTGTGAATCATGGTGACTTCACTGGCGCCGGCAAGCGATGCAAAGAACAGCTTTCCTTCCGTGAAGGTATCCAGGATATCCGCCCTCTCGCTGGCCACAAATACGGCAGTCTTCTTGCCGGGCGCCACATTCATCTCGCTGCGGACATTGCGGATGCCTCTCACAGCCTCTTTGATGACAGCAATATCCTTTTCCTCTTTTTCAAAATGCCTGTCCTCGGCGTACACGGGCCATCTGCTGACCATAATGGATTCTTCCCTGCTCTGCAGTGTGCAGAAAATTTCCTCCGTGATAAAAGGCATATAGGGATGGAGAAGCTTTAAGGCGTCAATCAACACGGTCTTCAGCGTCCAGAGCGCCGCATTCCGGCTCTCACGCTTCGCTTCCGCGTCCTCCCCGTCCTTTGCCTGGTACAGACGGGGCTTCACCATCTCAATATACCAGTCACAGAACTCATCCCAGATAAAG
>OFHN01000646.1_pt1 | contig 30498 bp, 20 predicted proteins | sample 1521321 | NCBI WGS metagenome assembly OFHN01 (sample SAMEA3504130, study PRJEB24116) | mouse gut metagenome | biome: mouse gut; feature: mouse-associated habitat; material: faeces | place: Denmark | collected 2011
AGATTTGTGACAGCGGATGAGATTGAATCTGTGACAGCTCATGAAGTTATTAACATCATTTTCCCCTATTGTATTTCGTATCACAGTGAAAGGAGCCACTGAAATGAACTATCGGATTGAGACCAAGGAGGCTTTCCGTATTATTGGGGTGTCTGCGCCCCTTGATAAGGAGATTGAAAAGAACTTTATGGTAGTGCCGGCCTTGTGGCAGGATGCCGCTGCAAATGGCACGATAACCAAGCTGGCGGGAATGATGGATATGGCGATGCCGGGGCTTTTGGGTGTGAGTGCCTGCGGCGACGGGGAACAGTGGAAATATTTTATCGCGGTTGCCAGTACCAGGGCATGTGAGGGGGTTGAGGAATATACGGTTCCTGCCGCCACTTGGGCAATTTTTTCCGGCACGGGTACCAACAAGTCCGTACAGGATCTGGAGCGGAGGATCGTAACGGAATGGCTTCCGGCTTCCGGATATGAATATGGCAATGCCCCTGATATAGAAGTTTATTTAAACCCGGATCCCCAAAACGCACAGTATGAAGTATGGATACCTGTGACGAAGAAACAGGGGAACCCTTAACAGAGCCGTTGCCATGTGCCTGGCGGCTGGTATAAGAGACCTACGGCTGGGGCTTCGTGCCATGGCAGTAAAGGGGAGATTGCAAGACGGGCAAGGCGCCGCCCCTCCCGTCTTGCAGTACTTGGGTCATACCAAAGGGCTGGCCTCCTTTTCACAAAACAGGCCAAGCCTGTGGAGCGCCCTGGTACAGGCAACATATAAAAGATTCCTGTCGTCCTTACTATGGTAGTTCTGGCTGTCAGCATCACAGAGCAAAACAGCGTCAAATTCCAGTCCCTTGGACATATATACCGGTATGATGAACACACCCTGGAGATCTGTTTCGCTCCCGTTTGTGATCAATTGGATATCCAGTTTGTGTGACAGCTTTTCAAATAAGCCCAGGGCGTTTGCTTCGGTCTTGCAGATCAGCCCGACCGACTGGAAGCCTTTTTCCTGGCAGAGCTTTACCTCTTCTGCGATCTTGTCTATCAGCGCCTGGGGGGTGTCAGCGACGACTACCTGGGGGCGGTCCCCACTCCGGTTGAAACTCTTGATCTCCGGGCGGCGTTCAATGAACCGTAAGCTGAAATCCAGGATCTCATTGGTACAACGGAAACTTTTGTCTAACAGGATAAGGGAGGACTTTTTCTTGTGCAGTATTTTCCGGATCTGCTGGTACAGGTCCAGATCCTCTTTTTTGGCAAGGGTCTGGTTCACATCCCCTAAAATAGTAAACTTGGCATTGGGAAATAATAACCTGAATATTTCAAACTGGAGAGGGTAATAATCCTGGGCTTCATCAATGACTACCTGCTTGATATTCTGATATTCATTGGCCCCGTATATTCTTAAATATAAATAGGCCATGGGGATCGCATCATCATAGTACAGGCAGTCTGCTTTCAGGTTTTCCCTGGTATATTCCCATATTCCCTTTAGGCTTCCCGAGGGCTTCTTATCTGGCAGCAGGCTGTAAAAGTAGGCTTCATCGTGGAACAATATCCTGTACAGCCCAACCACATCCAGCTTTGTAAACCGCTGTATCTGCTGTTTTACGGAATTCTTTTCTGCCCTTAGCCCCCGCCCATCCCCTGTGCCAAATATCAGTTCCAGGATATAGCCCTCTAATTGTCCCAGCCTGATCCCTAAGGGCGTTTCCGGCCTTTCTAAGATCTTATCCCTAAGGGCCTGCCTGGTGGCTACACATTTCCCATCATAGTACACATCCTCAAATGGTATCCATCGGGAAGGGATATCATCAAGGAACAGGCCTGCTATTTCTGAAAAAAGACCCGACGTTTTCCATACGATACTCTGTTTTAATACATCCCCCTGTTGGGGATCATGGATCAGGTCTTCCAGGAAATCATTTTTTGGCTGGATACGCCTGTCTTTCAATAAGGTGCCAAGGAGGTCATCAAACAGGGCAGAGAGAACATTGTCTTCCCCCAATTCAGGCAATACATGGGAGATATATTGTTCAAAGACAGAATTGGGGGAGATGACCATAATGTTGTTTGCACACAGCTTTGTCTGTGATCCCTGGTACATAAGATAGGCAGCCCGGTGAAGGGCAATGGAGGTCTTGCCGCTTCCTGCCACGCCCTGTACCATTAGCAGGTCATTTTCCATATCCCGGATCACCAAGTCTTGTTCCTGCTGGATGGTTTCCACGATGGCTTTCATTTTGGCGGTAGTATTCTGGGATAAAAGCTGCCTTAGGAATGTATCCACGATCTGCACATCTGCGTCAAAGTAATAGGCCAGTTTCCCATCGTTTATCTCATATTGGCGCTTTAAGCCCAGTTCACCGGTGATACGCCCGCAGGGGGCATCATAAAAGGCTTTCCCTGTGAGGAAACGATAGAAGACACTGGCAAGGGGGGAGCGCCAATCATAAACGGCTATCTCCTGATAGTTGTTTTTCTTAAGGGAAGACCGCCCGATATAAACTTTTTCAAATTCTTCATCCCCATCAAAGCGAAAATCTATACGGGCAAAATAAGGTGACCTTATCATGTTCTCCAGCAATAGGATCTTATGCTCTTCCTCCTCATAATCTATAATCTTGTCTGTAACAGGATTAAGGTATTGGCTTAATTCCACAAGTGCTTCAAAGTCTTCGGAAGAATAGAGATTAGTAATGCCGTGGGAGGTGTTTTCCCGGGCTTCTTTTTTGGATGCAATGATCTGGGCCTTTTTTTCCTCTGCCGCTGCTTTTGCCTGGCCTAACTGTTCCCTGGCCAAAGAAATGGTCTCTTCTAATCTTTTTACTTCGAATTCTTTTTCCTGCTGGCTATTTCCCATAACGACTATGACCTCCTTATCAAACATAAGAACATTATTTATGGATATATCGCTGGTTAGTTTAGCATACGTTGCCCTGGATAAACAGTCTTGTATTCCTGGTGTTTGTATGATATTATTACAATGGGAGGAAGATTACCTGGATGCCGCCAGGGTTTCCACAAAAATTTCAAAACTACTTGACATCCGGCATTTGATGGATTATATTAGATTTTATCTAAACAGAAAGCGAGGAAGAGTATGTTAAGCGTGGTGGAAGTGAGAGAATCAGGCAATTAAATAATTGCAGGGAATGGTTATAGTAACAAGGCTATAGCTATGCCCATGTATCTGCCTTATCAAATGCTTAACATATACTTCTTATGATATTCCTTTCAGGAAACAGAGATGATGGTATAGCATGGCCTAATGGCTGTGCTTTTTTATGCCCCGGGGCACACAGATGAAATTGTTGCTTACGCAACGTGTGCCCCGGGGAGCTTATGCTTTTTTTGGGGGTTTCAGCACAGACCATATCATATCATCGTTTATGGACATAAGCCGCAGAAGTAATATGCCATGGAGCAGGGCAGTTACTTTTGCGGCTTATGGTATTTCCTGGGAAAGAATGGGAAAGGGAGAGGAATGATCCTGGCAGAAAAACAAAAGCCATGGACAGAATCTTTAAATGGACCAAAAAACGGTAGTATATTGCCATGGAAAGGAAAGATCTAAGAGATGGAAAAGAAGAGAAAAGAGACAGACAAAGAACGATATTTTTACCAGACACCCTCTGCAAGGATGCTGGAATTTGACCAGATCATAGAGAAGCTGGAGGAATCTGCCTGCACAGAAAAGGCCAGGGAAACCATCAGAAACCTGGCCCCAAGCCTTTCTGAGACAGAGGTGGCAGCACAACTTAAAAACACCTCGGAAGCCAGGCTGATGCTGGAAAAGTGCGGCGCGCCCCCCATCACCGCCTTAGAAGGCGTTGGGGAGCTGTTGGAAATGGCAGGCAAGGGCGAGTGCCTGAACGCCGCCCAGCTTGAGAAGATCGGGGGGACGCTCACCGCTGTGAAGCGGCTGAAGGATTATTTGAACCGTGGGATGGCCTATCCCATCAGCCTGCCCTATTATGAAGAAAACCTGGATCCTTTAGAGGAGATCCGGGAGGAACTGAACCAGAAGATCCGGGGCGGCAGGGTGGACGACTATGCCTCCCCCCTGCTTAGATCCCTGCGGGAGGGGATCCACAGGACAGAAGCAAAAATGCGTGAAAAAGCGGAGGGCGTGATACGGGCAAACAAGGAGTGCATGAGCGACCATTTCAGCACGGCCAGAAACGGGCGTATCTGTGTGCCTGTAAAAAAGGAATGCAGAGCCAGGATAAGCGGCAGCGTCATAGATAAGTCCGCCACAGGAAATACCCTGTTTATGGAACCCCTGGCGGTATCGAAGCTGTTTGAGGAGCTGCAGGAGATGCGTATTGATGCAGAGAATGAGGAGAGAAGGATCCTGTATACCCTTACGGCGATGCTCTCGGACAAAGAAGAGGCCATCGCCCGGAACAACCGGACGATAGAAAAGCTGGACTTTATTTTTGCCAAGGGAAAGCTCAGCCAGGCATATGAGGGGACGGAGCCAAAGATCAACACCCGGCGCCGTATCCGCCTGGTGAAGGGCAGGCACCCCTTAATGGACCAAAGGGTCAATGTTCCCCTGGACTTTGCCCTGGGAGAAGGGATCAATGGGGTGGTCATTACAGGGCCAAACACCGGAGGAAAGACTGTGGCGGTGAAAACCGTGGCTTTAAACTGCCTGATGGCCCAGTGCGGGCTGCACGTTGCCGGGGAAATGGCGGAGATCTGTATGAATAACCTGATTTTGTGCGATATCGGCGACGGGCAGAACCTTTCGGAGAATCTCTCCACCTTTTCCGCCCACATCACCAATGCCCTGGAAATCTTAAAGAAAGCGGACGGGGAAAGCCTGGTGGTGATGGATGAGCTTGGCTCGGGGACAGACCCGGCGGAGGGCATGGGGATCGCCATTGCCATCTTGAAGGAGCTGAAAAGAAGCGGCGCCCTTTATCTTGTCACCACCCACTACCCGGAGGTCAAAACTTACGCAGAGAAAGAGCCGGGGGTGGCCAATGCCCGGATGACCTTTGACAAGGAGAGCTTAAAGCCCCTGTACCAGCTGGTGATCGGGGAGGCAGGGGAGAGCTGCGCCTTCTACATTGCCAGGAAGCTGGGGATGCCCCTGCATATGCTGCAGGATGCCCAGGAGGCGGCCTATGGGGGCGTTTATGCGGGAAATACTGCCAAACAGCCAGGCGGGGAAAGCCAGGCAGAGGATTGGGGAAGCTTCCCGAAGAACCAGCCGGAGGGCGGGGAAGATTGGGAAGCACCAACAGGAAGAAAAGAAAACAATGCCCATATCCAAAAGAAAAAACAGGTTTCCTTTGGCAGCCAGCTTTCAGGGAAATTCCGGCGGGGGGACAGTGTGATGATCTTTCCGGATAAAAAGATCGCCATCGTCTGTGAGCCGGTGAATGAAAAAGGGGTGCTAAGGGTGCAGCTTCCGGATAAAAAGATCTACATTAACCACAAGCGGGTCAAGCTCCATGTGGCGGCGGAAGAACTTTACCCGGAGGACTACGACTTTTCCATTATATTTGATACTGTGGAGAACAGAAAGGCAAGACACCAGATGGAGAGGAAGTATATGGGGGACGTTGTGATCGGGCATATGTGACAGAACCTTTGTGGCTCTTCCCTGCCTTTGTTTGTTCCCCTGGGTGGATGCCGGGCGTAAATAGGGATCTTCCGTTACCATTAGGCGGACAATAGAAAGCAAAAAAGAACAGGATTTTTCCCAATGGATCCGGTATAGTAGTATCAGGAAGCAGGAAACCTGATATTGGGAAAGGCTTGGGAGGGAGAGGAAAAATGGACTGGCTGGCAAGTTTGAAGAAAGCGATTGACTACATGGAAGAACATCTCCTTACGGGGATGGGGGCAGCGGAAGTGGCAGATGCGGTGCATATCTCTCCCTTTTATTTTCAGAAGGGATTTAAGCTGGTGACAGGCTATACCATTGGAGAATATCTCAGGAACCGCAGGCTGTACTTGGCAGGGCTGGACGTGATAAAAGGGGGGTGCGCCCCTGGGGAGGGCATCCCCAAAAGGGGCAGGTGGCCGATGGAAGAGAAAGTCATTGACCTGGCCTATAAATACGGATATGATACGCCGGAAAGCTTTACCAAGGCATTCTCCCGTTTTCACGGATGCTCTCCTATGCAGCTTCGGGCACAGCCTCACCAGATTAAGGTATTCCTGCCCCTGATCATAGAAATCTCAATACAAGGAGGAAACAAGATGGAGTTTACAGTTGAAAAAAGAGAAGCCATGAAAATGATTGGGTTTGAGAGAGTGGTCTCTTATGGGGATTCCTATCAGGAGATCCCAAAGTTCTGGCAGGAATTCTGCCGTCAGTACTGCGGGGAGGGCACAGCGCCTGAAAAGGACAAAGAGATCCGGCAGACCATCGCAGAGTGCATGGTAGGGGAATATGGCGTCTGTGTGGAGGATGGCCAGGAAAAAGATCAGTTCCGCTATTATATTGCAGGGGCATACCAGGGGGGCAATGTGCCGGAAGGGATGACTGTCTTCCAGATCCCCGCCAGCCAGTGGGTGAAGTTCCGGTGTGTGGGGCCTATGCCGGAAGCCCTGCAGACGGTCAATACCCGTATCTTTAAGGAATGGCTTCCTGGCAACCAGGAGTACGAGATCGCTTTCCACATGAATATCGAGTGGTATTCCCAGGGGGATACCCAAAGCGAAAATTATGAAAGCGGTATCTGGCTGCCTGTAAAACGGCTATAACAGCGGGCAGCACCTGCGGGAGGTATCTGTCCCCAGGGCCGGTCTGCCACAGGCGGCAGCAGAAAAATGTACCTGGCCAAAGACCTTGCCCTGCCAATCTTTTGTTGGAAACAGGGGGGGCGCCCGTTGGTGATGTGAAGACGGACGCGGAGGCTAAAAAAACTTCGCCCTACAGACCGGCCAATGACAACGCCGCTGTTCCTGCTTAGGTGTGTGCAGCTGGGGCTTTCTATCCGGGATCTTGATCTGCTTACGATTGGGATGGTGAATGATATGTATGTGGAGAGCCGGAATGATGGGTGCCAGGATGCTTATGTGGAATTGGCAACGCAGGCGGATTTCGACAATTTTTGAGCATATTCTGATTGCATGATAAATCCCCGTTTCGGATATAGGCGGGGATTATCCTGGGTTATTTATCTACATAATGGCCTCTGCAGTGGGCGATGTAGAGCCGCCCGTTTTCCATATGGTAGACGAGCCGGTCTTTTTCGTTGATGCGGCGGCTGTATTCGCCCTGCAGGTCGCCGGAGAGGGGTTCGGGTTTCCCGATTCCCTGCATACAGCCGTTCCGCTCGATATCCCGGATGAGCTGGTTGATTCGCATTAGTGTTTTTTTATCCTGCGTCTGCCAGTAGAGGTAATCCTCCCAGGCATCGTCTGACCATATTTTTTCACTCATCGTCCACCTCAATCAGTTCATGGGCGGTGCCTTTCCCGGCCCTCAGCTCCTGGACGGATTTCTTCACATAGGCCATGTTCGCCTCAGAGAAAAATGGTTCGGTAGTCTGGGTGATCTCAAACGGGATGCGGTTTTCGCGTAAAACTGCTTTCACAAAAAGGTTGATTGCGGTAGAAGTATTCAGGCCAACATTGGAGCAGAAGGTGTCAAAGCTGGCCTTGTCTTTTTCGTCTACCCTTGCGGTTAAAGTTGCCAGTGCCATAGGTATCTCTCCTTTCGTATTCGAGTTGTGATTATTATAACACTATTGTATGCTGAAAGCAAGCGTATGTATTACATATGGGGTTAGATTTACATAAATTACCAGGAACTGAAGCGAAAAGCCTTGGAAAACGCTTATCCGGATCTGGTAGATCACAATCTGCCGGACTGGAGCGAAAACGGTGACCTGATGGAATGGCTGTCCGAGTTATAACTGTTATAAGTGAAATACTATGCAAAGTTATACATTGCTAAATTGCTCTAATCGTTCCAATTCGATTAGGATTTTTATCTAATAATCCATATTGTATCAAAACCTTCTTTTTGATTTATTACTGAATATACCAGCCGTTTTCCAGTATATAATAAAACAGCTGGATATTCAATAATTGAACTACTTTCATCTCTCAAAACCGTTATTGTCTTATACCCTATCATCAGAAATCGTACAGTTTTTACTATATCAGCCCTTGCGTAAGTTTCAGTGGTTTTGATATCGCTGTGCCCCAGAAAATCACGGATATAGATCAGGTTAACACCCGCCTACAACAGATGGACCGCCTTGGAATGGCGGAGCATATGGCATTTTACCTTTTCCGGTACTTTGTCAGATATTTCATGTGCCATGACAGCATATTTGTTGATGATATAGGCAACTCCTTCTTTCGCCAGCTTGTTGTGCTGCTTAGCGGGTAACTGGACTTATGCGCCAGGTCTTAAAAGTATCCCTGTAGGATTTAATCGTGTTCCTGCTGACATTTTCCTGTACGTATCGCTTCGTAAACTTTATCTTTATTTTTCTGACGTATCTGAATCATAAATAACCTCTGCTTTGGTATATGGTAAAATCCCCCACCTATTATAGCAGATTTTTTATCTTGGCTAAAAGACTTATTGAAGGAAAAACTATAAAATGATTGACTTTGTGCGGATGAAGGTGTAAAATTAGAAATAACTTGATATTGAGGCAAAATGTGTGAAAATGCATGACGTATAACTAGAGGGACTGTAAAATGTCAGCCAGTTGCAGTATTGATTTTTGTGGGTGCAGTCTATTCGATAGGGAAAGATTGTGTCTTTTTTTATGAAAGAGGAGAACTTATGAATGGCTATCTAAAAATTTCTGAAGTATCGAAAAAATGGGGGATTAAAGAACGGCGAATCAATACTTTGTGTTTAGAAGGGCGAATTGAGGGAGCTATAAAATTTGGGAATACTTGGGCTATACCAGAAGATACAGAAAAACCAAAGGATGAACGAATAAAATCAGGGAAATACATAAAAACCCCTAATGCTAGTGAAATTTAAGGAGGTTTTGATATGGTTACCTACACGACTAAATTTCCGACGAATGATTTGCTAACAAAAACTGAATTTGTCAAAACGGTCATTAAATGGAATTGCGGTAGTAAATATGACAAAATTAACGATCTTTTGTGGGATGAAATTAGTTTTGATTGTTCATGGGAACAAGAGAATATTGTTTTGTCAATACAAGAAATTTCCGAAAAAGAAATTATTGCTTCAAGATTAAAAAAGGAAGATGAACATGGAGTTTGGTGTACTGATTTTGTTTTAGATAATTCAAACAAAATGCTATCGGTATCAGTATCTTTAGAAACAACGGAATTTACAACAGACTTCTTTCCGACGTATTACCCTCCTTTTTTTGTAAAGATGATTCTTTTTGGACAGTATGCTGGTGATGATAACGGGATAATGGTATTAAATAAAGAGCATAGTATTTCAGACTGTATGTCATTTTTTAAGGGGATTGTTGAAAAAAGGATAATATCAAAATTACCTGTAGTTTATGTGGCTAGAACAAATACAGGAGATAATCCACTAGATGTAAATAAGCTGGCATTTAGGCTGCAAGGAGTGGCTCATGTATTGTGCGAACCCGATGAGGGAGTTGAATTAGAAGGTTTTTCAGATGTGCTAGATAGCAACGATGCTAGGGCTGGGAAAATATTTATATACTATCCTAGTCATAATAAAAAAAGCAGAATTCTTAATCTGACAGGTTCATGTCAGGAAGCAGATTATTTAGAGGATAGAGTAGTTAATGATGTTTACAACTATATGAATTCAAGAATGCGTAAAGCAATAGATACGTGGGATGGGGTGTTAACTGAAAAACTGCATATTGAAAACAAAAAGTTATTGTCAAATCAAAGTGCAATTGAAGAAGAGAATAATAATTTGTATGACATTTTTGGTGAACAACTCGAAAAAATGGAGGAGTCAAATGTTGAGTTGAGTAATGAAGTGCAACGTTTGACAGCAGAACTGCAAGGCTTAAGAATGAGATACTCTGATAAGGACAAAAGTCCCGTTTTATACCTAGGAGATGAGAGAGAGTTTTACACCGATGAGATAAAAGAAATTGTGCTGGATATTATGTCTGAGTATCAGAAGAATTGTAAAGAAGATTCGAGACGATGGCATATTATTTCAGATTTGTTAGAAAGTAATGAATTTAAAGGCTTGCCGGAAAAAAGGAAATCGCAACTGAAGAATGCATTGAAAGGATATAAAAATCTGAACGGATCATTAAAAGGATTACTTGAAACTTTGGGTTTTGAGATTAGTGATGATGGAAAGCACTATAAATGGACTTATTACGGAGACCATAGATATGTTGCAACGGCGGCCAAAACTTGTAGCGATGGGCGAGCAGGTATGAATTTATCGTCTATCATTGAGAAACTAATGTTTTAAATATTTGTATGACAGAATGTGTCACACAGATGTTATATAATCACTTATTAAATAGTTTTAGGAGGAAACGAATATGGCATTTAATCCAAACAATTACAAGGCACCAGCAGCAAAGAAGTTACCAGTTATTTTATTACTAGATGTGAGCGGAAGCATGAGTGGAGCAAAGATTGATAGTTTGTATGATGCGACAATTGATATGATTGAAACGTTTGCGGCTGCCCAGGCAAAGGAACAGATTATAGACGTTGCTATTATTACTTTTGGTGACAGTGTTGATTTACATACAAGATACACGCCTGTTAAGGATTTGCAGGCTAAAGGAATTAGTAAGTTTAAGGCTTCAGGTATGACCCCAATGGGAACAGCGTTGAGAATGGCAAAGGATATGATTGATGATAAAAATGAAACGCCTTCAAGAATTTATCGTCCTGCAGTTGTATTAGTATCGGATGGTGCGCCAAACGATGATTGGAAAAATCCAATGGATAAGTTTATCAATGATGGTCGTTCTGCAAAATGCCAGAGATTCGCTGTAGCTATTGGAAACGATGCAGACAGAGGTGTCCTTGAGAGATTTACACAAGATCCTAATGCTGTTTTGTTTGCAGAAGATGCGAAAGATATCTCAGAGCAGTTTAAGACGATTAGTATGTCTATTTCAACTATGGCTACAACACCTAATTCTAATAATGTACCAACACCAGCTACAACACCAAAGTATGATAATAATTCAGCAAATGATGATGATGACGATTTGTATTAAGAAATAATAAGGAGGTACAAACAATGGCACAGGCAATTGGAGATCCAGAGGAGATTAGAAGTTTTTCTAACACACTTGAACATTATCTGAATACAGTTGAGGAAGAAACTGGCAGACTTAATTCAGCTTTTGAACAGTTGGGGGAGTCTTGGCAGGATCAGCAGAGAGCAAGTTTTGAAGAAACTTATAAGCAGTTGATTAATGCTCTTCAGAATTTTAAGGAGAATGCTTCTGAACAGATTCCACACTTAAGAACTATGGCAGAAGATTTAAGTATTTACTTGGGAAGGTAGTGAGAAGAAATGAGTACAGTTGCAAGTGTTTTTGAAGTTGATGCAATAAGTAGCGCTGCACAAGAATTAAATCAAATTAAGAATGATTCCTTTGATACTTGCAATGATGGACTCAATCAAGTAAGGCAATTAGTCGAAGAAACTCAAGCAGAGGAACAAACTAGTAAAACTATGCTTGATATAGCAAAGGGAGTAGAGATGGCTAAGCATGCCGTTGTAATTGAATTGGAGGCGAGACTTGCAGCAGCTCTTGCAGAGTTAGCTGCAGTTACGCCAGATCCTATTGCAATGGCAATTGTAGGAGTTAGAATAGCAGAAATCGAGTCTCAATTAGTTTCTGCTAGACAAGAATATGAAGAGGCTGTTAGACATCGTGAGGCATTAGAGGGACGATACGAAATGGCAGTGAAGGCTATGAACATTGCACAAGAACGGCACGACACGCTACAGATGCATTTTGAAACAGGTAAAAGAAGTATAGAAGTTACTGTAGATAGAGGTTGCACAAGGCTGAATTTAGCTTATCAAGATTTACAAAAGTATATTTTGAGAATTGCACCAGATGTAAGAAATAGTCTTGATAAATGGTTTAATGATAAGCCGGAAGAGAATACTCCTGTTCGACCTAATGATATCAGAGATAAGTTGGATGTTGATGAAAATGTTGTAGATGCTATTTTGGAATATTTATATGCGACAGACATAGGATTCAGAGCAAATGTCGATAGTTATTGCAATGAGATGAGAATAGGCAATGAAGCAGGAGCAGAGCTAAAAATTAAGAAACAGATGGTTGGAAGACTATGTGAGGAAATTGTTTTTAGGGCTTTCAAACCAATTAGTACGCAAATAAGCACCCAGGCAAGGGAATCTTTGCCAGATGGTCGATATACAAAGGTTGACATGATTGTTTATGGGCTAACAAATCCATTAGTATTGGGACGAGGAGAAGGGATGGGAGCAAGAGAAGGTGGCAGTTTGGCAGTAGAAGTCAAGTCCGGTCACAGTTCATACTTGTACCAACAGTTAAGTCATATGCAAGACCAAGCGTTTGGTCACCAAGGATGTGATGCTTCGTGTGTAATATGCACGAGGGATATACGCGATTTGTCACCTGAGAAGGAAAGTGAATTACGAGAAAAACTTAGAGAGGCAGGATCACCGATGATTGGAATGCTACCAAGAAAAGATGATTTAGATAATAGATGCATTAACTTTGTAAAGGGGAAATTGAAAGATGTTTAGTGAGGCACGTGGCCAATTAATCAATAGCAAATCCATTTTTTCTGAAAAAGTTAATGATTCATTCGGAAACTCCATTGTAAGGGAGGTATATGATTCTTTTGAAGGGGATTTACAGAAATTGGATTTTGCATGGGATGAAGCTGAAGTTAAAAAGATGGAGGTAATGACTCTTCTCATGGAATTAAGAACCATATTATAGGAAGAAGGGAAAGTATGGAGAAAAACCAGGAAACTATGGAAGGATTGCTGCATTGCTTGGACGATTCGATATCTTCTAGAGACAGAAGATATGAAACATTAGATGCACAGTACAAAAATGCGGAAGGGCATATTTTACATAAAGAATATGATGAGTATTCAACAAGGAAAGAATCTATAAGTAGAAGATTTAAAAATGAAGCTATCGATTACCAGGAAAAGATTGATAGATTGTGCCAAAGAATAAGAAAAAGTCAGCCTTCATTAATGGAATTATCTTCAGAATATATAAACACAAGGAGCAGGTTTCCAAGGAATATTGCATTAGGAAAATTGCATGTTACATATAATAATTTGGATTTTTTCGTTCCAAAGACTTTTTCGTTTCCTTTTGAAAAACCCATGTATATATGCGATGAGTCAAAAAATATTATTCTCCATAAAGTCCTACTGAGGCTTTTATTTGCGTTGCCTGTAGATAAGCAGGAATACTATGTATTTGATCCTATAGGATTGGGAAAAACGGTAAGTAAGTTTAATTCATTGTTTTGTAATGAGAGATTATTTCCACAGAAGAAAGTTCTTTCTTCAACACTAGAACTGAAGGCGGCACTTAAGGATGTTACGAAATATATTTTAGATTTACAAAGCAATGTTTTTAATATAGCAATAGATTGTCAGGATTGGGATTCATATAATAGACGATTATATTCTCAAAGGGAATTGAGGAGAATGTTGCCATATAAAGTGTTTATTTTTACAGCGGTACCAGACGGAATGGACCAGGAATGTTTTGATATGTTTCGAACATTAATTGTTCATGGAAAACAGTGTGGTTTATTAGTTTTATTTTCATTTAATGAAGCAATCTTGAATACTGAAGATAGCAAAATGAAAAAAATGGAAATCGAATTAAGAAGTTGTATTGAAAATAGTGTGCAGTTACATAATGTTTTTGAAGAAGATAATATTAGCAATGAATTTGAACATCTTGCAATTGAAAATGTAGGTGAAAAATTTCCAGATGATTATACGTTGAGTATTCTCCTAGATGATTTAAAGACAATAGCTGAAAAGCAAAATAGCCAAGGCATGTCATTTGACGAAATTATGGAGTCAGGTTCGCTCTTTAACAGTAATTCTAGCAATGGATTAGTGATTCCAGTAGGTTGCGGGGCTTCCGGAAACAGTGTTATTGAGCTAAATATAGGGGATTCAACACCACACTATCTGATAGGTGGAACAACGGGTTCTGGTAAATCAAACTTTTTGCATAATTTGATTATGAGTGCATGTTGCCGTTATTCACCAAATGAAATGAGTGTCTATCTGCTAGACTTTAAGGAAGGCGTTGAGTTTAGTCAATACGCAAACCCTAATTTGAAACATGCAAAACTTGTAGCTACTGAAGCAGATATTGAATACGGAATTACTGTATTGAGGCATTTAGTAGAGGAAAAAGAAAAACGCTATGCAGCATTTAAAGATTGCGGCTGTAAGGATATTCAAGGATATAGAGATAAGAATCCAAATGAGTTAATGCCAAGAATATTGGTCGTGATTGATGAATTTCAGGTTTTATTTGGAAATGCTCAAAAGGATCAGACTATATCAACACTTGAAATGTTAGCTAAACAGGGACGAGCTTGTGGTATTCATTTAGTCTTAGCTACGCAGTCATTAAAAGGAATTGATTTTTCAACTTTGGGTCCTCAGTTTGGTGGAAGAGTCGCACTGAAGTGTTCCGCCGAAGATTCTAAATATTTATTAGGTGGGATAACATCAAATAATGAAGAGGCCGCTGAATTAAAAGTTCCGTTTGCTATATTAAACACATCGCAAGGTAGTGTTTCTGGAAATGTAAAATTTATGATTCCACGAGCAGAGGAAAAGAAAATAGCAGAGTGGATTGAAAAAATTGAGAAGAAGTGCAATGACATCAATATAGAAACTGAAACAAAAGTATTTGAAGGACAGAGCCTTCCTAAAAGACCATCACAAAATACTGTCGGGCAAAGAGCAAATCTTCAAATTATATTTGGCGAATTAATGGATTATAATGCTGCTCCATTTTCTGTAAATTTAAGGCCACGTGTTACTGATAATTTACTAATATGCGGCCATGACGATTTGATAAAGAAGAGCTTACTTGATTCTGCTATTCAGTCTGCTTTGAGTAGCGAATACTGTGAAGAAATCATATATGTTGGTGATGACAGTGAAATGATTGACACGGCATTTGTGACTAAAGTTGTTTGTTTTTGGTCTATGAAAGAATTTTGTGAGAAGTATGCGGAATGTCCTTTTGATAAGAGACGCATATTAATTATTGACAATTGTAATCTTACAAAGCAAATCGGCTATGCACCAACAATGTATGGAACACCAAAGCCAGAGGCGACTTTTTTTAAAGACTATTTAGATAATGCAAATGAGAAGGGAAGCTATGTTATTGCATTTTATGAGGGTAGTAATCGTATAAAAAATTGTGGTGTTCCTAAAGATGAGTTCAACTATAGAATTGGATATTCAGTTAATGTGGATGAGAAGAATTTCTTATTGGGAGCTGGGTCACAATCAAATGCTTCTGTAAAGAAAAACAGGGCATTCTTTGTTGACAACTTGGAGTTAAAAGCATGGTTTAGACCATATTCAGTATAGGGAGGTTATTCATTGAGTAAGACGGTAAATATAGTAGTGGATGCTTCCGGAAGCATGGCGGAAGATGATAAAAATGCAGTTGTAAAGTATTTGTTAAATGGAATTAGCAATATTATCGGTACATCTGATTTTTATGATGTGAAATTTGTATTGTACCAGTGGGGACAAACAAGTAAAAAAATTGAGAACTTGGAAAAAGCAAAAATTGAATTTTCAGGAAAATCCTCACATTCAGGTTTGGTAGAGTTGAAACAGATGATAGACGAAACTCAAACGATGATATTTGTTAGTGATGGTAATTTTAATAGTGAAGATAAAGCACATATTAAAAAAATGAGTGAGAATATTATACCTGTATTTGTGGGAATAGACGCAAATAGGACTATGTTGCAGGATATAGCTACAGAACGAGTAGTTTATTCTGTAACAGATTTTATGCAAGCTATCTATGACGCTTGTAGGTGATTATGAATGTGAGGTGACAAGATGATTTCTGGTGGTATATCAATAATCGGAAGTTATCATGACGTAAATCAAGATTCATATTTAAGTAAACCGTATAAAGATGGATATATCATGGTTGTTTCTGACGGAATGGGAAGCAAGTCACTTTCACATTTTGGTTCTAAATGCATATGCGAAAGTGTATATGATGTTGTGAGTAATTATACATTTGATTTAGATGTGATAAGTTTTAAGGATATTATTTATGCTTGCCATGAGGAATGGAAAAAGCGTTTGTCGAATTATGAAATTAAGCAGTGTTACGCAACTTTACTTGTAGCGGTGATAAGAAAAAATAAGATTTCAGCAGCAAGATTAGGTGATGGCTTTTTAGCTGTTTATACAGATGGAAAAGTTACTTGTTTATATGATAAAAAAGAAAACTATTTTGCAAACGAAACTGATTGTTTAAAAGAAAAATTAGATAGGGAAAAGGTGGAAATAGTTGAAATTGAATATTCAGAATTCCAAGGGGCAGTTTCTTGCACTGATGGTGTAGAAATAGGAACAATGCAAGAAGATGATATATCAAATTTTACACGAGAATTTGTGGATGAATATTCAAATCAGGATAGGGATGAAGTGATTGCAGAAATAGAGACATGGTTAAAAGATTGGCCTGGGATGGATGACAAAACCTTGGCGTTCGTGATGGAAGGTGAGAGATAAATGGCTAAAGATATATATGTTGATACATATGGTAGAAGCCATGTTGCATCAAAAGTGTTAAGTAGTGGTGGACAGGGTATTGTCTATCTGACAGAAGAACCAAATGTATTATTAAAATTAGAATGGAATCCGGTGACTCAAGAAATAGAGAAGGATACATCGAATAATGATAAGTTCGATAATATAAGAATCTTGCCAATGTTGGAAAGTACAAATTTAACACTTCCACAGACAATATTAAGAGATGTTGTTGGTTATACCATGAAAATGTTGGATGGGATGGTGTCGTTTGAGGAAGCATTCAGTGGCGATGATTATGAATTACCAAATAATGAGTGGATAAATAGTGTGAAAGAGGACAACGAATATTTGGGAGATAGATTGCAAAAATACATAGCAACGGGAGGTATGAGAAAGCGATTAAACGCTTTTTTAAATGCTTCATGTGTTTTAGCAAAAATTCATGCCAGTGGGCTTGTTTATTGTGATATTTCAGAAAAAAATATGTTTGTATCTTCTGATCCGAATATGTCAAATGTATGGCTGATCGATTGCGATAACTTAAACTTCATGAAAGATTCTATTAAGAAAAGAGATGGAGGATTGCATAGTCCAGGTTATGGCGCTCCTGAAATATATGAGGATAAGGGAAAAACAATGTATTCCGATGCATTTTCTTTTGCAATAGCTTTATTTTGGGAATTGACGATGAGCCATCCTTTTATGGGACTTGCAGCTTCAGAGATGTTAGACGAACTAGATATGTTAGATGCTCCCGAAGAAGATTATACCTGTACAGGTACCTTTGCTTGGGTGTGTGACGAAGATGATGACAGTAATGCATCATTTTCTGGTATGCCGATAGAAATGTTTATGAATAAGTCAATTTTTGACAAATTTCAAAAGACGTTTAGTGAAACTGGAAGAAAAAATAGGCAAAAGAGAACAACAATGCCGGAATGGTCGTATGTATTAGCAAAAGAGTTAGACCATACAGTAAGATGTAAATGTTGTCAGATGGATTTTTATGGGAATGAAGATCCTATGTGTCCGTGGTGTGATACAGAGAATAACGTAATTAAGGTATCATCGTACAAAGTTATTGATGAAAGAAAAGAGTTAAAATGGGATTTTGTACAAGAACTTTCTGATGAAATGATTAGTATTCCGTTAAGGGTATTGGAAGGGTTCAATAGTAACCATCTCGATGACAAAGCTTTTAAGATTACTTGGAATGAAGATGGGATTGAAATTGGAGAATTATCAAATCAGTATGATTTCTTTCTGCAGGACAGTGCAGGAAAACAAATATACGGAAGTACTAAATTTAGTGCAGTGGATAAAATCATCCTGGTGGCTATTGATAGAAGAAATGGTAATAAGTATTTATTGGAAATTGAGGTGAAGCAATGATAATAAACGAATTGGTGTTGAATCAAGATAGTTGTTTTACTGATATACAGTGTAGGATGACAATTAAGCAAAAGATTGTTGCAAAGAACGGTCGAGTTGAAATGTTTGGAGACAATCAATTTAAATTTATAACAAAGGATAATGTTATAGATTTTTCGATTGCTGATAAAAATGAAGCAAAACTTATTATGGAATCGTTTAATCGTCATTTTTATTGTCTTGCAAATGTTACTAGTTGTAGCAATAGCAGTGATGATGGAAAAGTATTTTTTCTACATATTGGTTTCTTCTATAATTTGCAACGTTGGGGAAAAACCCCTGTTATTATCAGTGATCAGATAAAGAGCAATATCGAAAAAAAGTATGTGAAGGGTAGAGAAACTATAGAACAAGTTTTAGAAGATAATTTTAAGCTTTCTGACGGCGTTAGTTCATATTTTGTCTACACAAGCGGAAAATATTATTTTGGTTCAGAAGGACAAGAAGAGAATGAAACAGAGGGTATCGATAAAATATCTGAATCATCACAAGAAAATGTGAATGAGGAACTTGTTGCAGCCGAGGATGAAGTTGAAAAGGATAAAGTACTCGATAAAGGTAAAATTGAAAAAATTATAGAGAAAGAAAAACAAAAGAAAGACATTTTAGTTATATATGGACGAGAGTTTTATATCTATGTCTCAATTCAAGGTGATAAGTTCAATGAAAAGTTGTATGTTGAAAAGATAGGAAAAAGAAAACAGAATGTACCAATGATGCGTATGGCTGAAGGAACATTGGAATTTTTTGATCACAATTCTATCCTTTCAAAGAAAGTAAAAGAAACATTAGAGAGTACAAAAGGCTATTTGGATTTATGGAATCAATATGCTGAACAAGAAGGAAATCTTTTATTAGAGGAAGTTCGTAAAGTAGGCTTAATAAATGTCAATCGAGGTGCAGCTACTTTTGATAGTGAAGGTATTCACTTGCCATATTCGGGACTAATAAAAGAGGCTGAAGAATTAATTACTAATGATACATATTTGTTCTTTTCGAATGAAATACCGGTATATTTGGCAGACCGTGAAATGACCTGGAGCGATTATAGAACTTTATCAAAAGAAGCAAGTCAAATAGGCTATTCAATTAATAAAGGTGTGCAAGTAAGGGTAAATAAAAGAAAAAATGGTGGTTTCATCATTGAAACAGAAGATGGACATTTGCCAGAACAAAAATATGTTTCGTTGTCTATTTTGGGCGATGAAAGACAAATTTCAAGAAGAGAAGACGCTAGAAAGAGAATTGCAGAAGGAAAGGCCGCAAACCCTGCACTAGGACTAATTTTTGAAGGACAGCTTACAGAAGAATTAGGGACATACTCGACAAGAAAGAAAATAATGCCTTTGTCTAGTTTTGTAAAGGAAAAAATCTTTAAATATGACCCGACAGAAACACAAAAAAGGGCCATTGATATTGCACTTAATACACCAGATATTGCAATAATTCAAGGACCTCCGGGAACAGGAAAGACAACGGTTATAACTGCGATTATTGAACGTTTGAATGAATTGTGTGACAAACGTGAAAAAGTAAATGGACAAGTATTAATAACAAGTTTTCAACATGATGCTGTAAGAAATGTAATTGAAAGATTGAGAATTAATTCTCTGCCAACCATAAAGTTTGGTAAGCAAGAGAGAGCTGGTGAGGAGGATCTTACAAGAGAGCGCGTTATTGAAGAATGGTGCGAGGAATACATTGCAAGGTTAAATGAAAAAAATCCAGAACTTATTGAAACCGAAAAAAGAAATAGATTGAGTCGCTTGCATAATATGTATTTGATCTATCCGAGCGATAAAAATGCGTTGGAATTTTTGCAATGTGCAAAAGAAATAAATACAGATGTAGATCTTGATAAAAAAATAAGTAGGATGATTGAGTCAAGAAGTGTTAGTGGTGGTGATAGAACATCGGAACTATTAATGCTTATTCGAAGATTAAGAACTACTAAAGATGGATTCATGGATGATGGAGCGGATAATGCAGATTATTTGCTACAAAATCTGGAAGATATGGGAATAAATCAAGGAATCCCTGAAAATAGAAAAGTGTTTGATATTCTTGACGAAGCTGCGATGTGTTATGGAAAAGAACCTGGTGAAGAACTATTGGGAAAATTGTGTGATGTGAAAACGTATTTATTAGATAAATGTGTTCCAAAACCTTCATACAAGAAAGAAGTGCCAGACGAAGAAATATCAAAGATTTATAAACAAATCAATCAGAGTGTAAAAAAACATCAAGATGAAAAAGCTGCAATTTTAGCAGATTTATTGAAGGAGTTACGAACCAATAGATCTGAAGTAGAAAGGTCTTTGGAACATTACTTATTTGTATATTCTGCTACTACGCAGCAAAGCGAAGGTATCGAGATTAAAGAGGCCAAAGGAATTAATAAATATTCAGATGAGCATCCTGAATATGAAACAGTAATTGTTGATGAGGCTGCTAGAGTGAGTCCGGCAGATTTAATGATTCCATTGGCACAGGCAAAAAAGAGAATAATACTAGTTGGAGATCATCGACAGTTACCACATATCTATGATGAAGAAGTTTTTGAAAGCATGAAAGAAAATGGCGAAACTGTTGATATGAATAACATCAAAAAGAGTATGTTCGAGTATCTTTTAGAGAAAGCAAGAGACCTAGAAAAGATTGATAATGTTCCAAGAACCGTTGTTTTGGATGCTCAATATAGAATGCATCCTATGTTGGGTGAGTTTGTAAATGAAGTGTTTTATAAACCTAATGATGAACAGTTTGCATCTCCATTACCTGCCTCAAATTATCAGCAATTTATTTCTAAAAAGACACTTCCGTTAGAGTGGTATGATTTTCCTGATAAATATGGAAAAGAACATAAGGAAGGAACAAGTAGAGTTAGAGATTGTGAAGCTGATTTTATAGTAGAAAAAATAGAATACTATATGAATTTGGAAGAAGGGAAAGAACTATCATATGGTGTTATTACATTTTACAGTGAACAGGTTAAGAGTATTAAACGAAAACTTAAGAATAAGTTGGGGGATGACGCAAAACGAGTTCGAGTTGGTAGTGTAGATGCATTCCAAGGTATGGAATTTGATGTAATCTTTTTGTCGGTTGTAAGAAGTAATGATAGGAGTCCTATGGTTAGAATCGATAAGAATTCCAAACCAGAACCTATCAATTATGAATATTTAGAAAAATATAAAGATGTTGACAGAAAGCAGATGGATAAAAAATCTAATGAATACAAAGAATGGGAATCATACAGAGATAAAGTAGGAATGCAGAATTATGGTTTCTTAATTTCCGAAAACAGATTATGTGTTTCCTTAAGCAGACAGAAAAAATTATTGATTGTAGTTGGAAACACAGAGATGTTTTGTAAGGATAAGTGGGGGCGTATTGCAGAAATATGTGTACCTGGCATGAAAAAATTGTATGAACTATGTAAGGGAGAGGATGTGATATACGATGGCCAATCCGAAAGTGTTTAGTTTATTTAAAACAAAGAATTATGCTGAGTGTTTTCCTAATATTTCAGTGCTTGGAAAGAAAGTTGATTTTTTCTTGGAATGTAGTTCATATGATGTTATCTTGCCAGTAAAAGTAAATGGTGATAGCAAACTAGATGTATTTGAAGAAGCTGTATTAAAATTGATTGCATATAAGACGACAACATCTGAAGATATGGCTGATATATTATGCCTTACTCCTGATTTAATTAACTTTATTATTATTAGATTGCAAGAGATGGATCTATTGCAAGATAATGGCAGGGACTTGACAGACCAAGGCAAAAAATATATACGAGTAGACGAAAAAATCTCTGATGATGCGAATGTTGAGTTTGCTCAAGCAAAAGTGTTTGTAATTAATCAGACTGGTAAAATATTGCCGTATATTCAAAAAGGCGAATTAATATCTGATCCTATTGATAATATACAAGGGTCTTTATTAACAGTTGAGTATGGAACAGTGGGAAATCCAATAAGAATTAAAGGAAAAATCCTCCGTCAAAACAGAGGAGAAAAAAAGAAAGGAATGCTTCAAAGTTCTGCGATAAGAGCAGCAATTGACAAATATAATAGAATAGTTCGAGAAAATATGAATTATGATTTTATAGAGTACGCACAAGAGTGGGCTATTGAGAATACTTCATCAGATGATGTTTATTTTCATATGCAAGCAGTTGTCCAAAATGGAAACATAGATGAAATATTGGTTTCAGATGGATTAGTTGTAAATATAGATTTTGTTAATGATTATATTAAGAAAAACCATCCGGATTTTATTTCGGTAGTTAAAGAAAGAGCTACGAAGAATATTATACTAGATTCTGAAGATGAAATAGATGAAGAAACTAAACCAACATCAAATTACAAATATAGAGAACTTAAAAATTTGCTGTCGAGAATTAAATCTTTTTCACAAGTGTATGAATCTGCAGATGTTGAAGATGCAAATGAGAATAATTTATTTGCAACCAGAGATGAAAATCAAATGTTACAGACTGAACAGAAAAAGTTTTTGTTGAATTGTTATTCCGCTTTTGAATGGAGTTTATATTATTACGATATAAAGTATCCAATAAATAGTAATGTAAGTGGTATTGTTGAAAACCAAACTGCTTTTCAAAATGCTAATACATTGCTTCAGATGGCAGAGAAAATTGGAGTAGTAAATCTACAAGGATATGAAGAGTTGCTTTACTCTTTGGATAGTAATCGAATTAAAAGAATGTTTAGAACAAATACTCCTGAATTGAGAGTGGCATTGAGTTTGGCAATCGTAACGTCTGTTCATAATAGTCAGTGTGAATTTAGAGTGCTTTTTAACAAAAGACCAGGATTATTTAGGGTGCTATACAATCTATTCAGAGAACATGGCGATTTGGCACATCAGACTTTTACAAATGAGATTGACAAAAAAAGAAATAGAGAAATATATGATTTGTTAATCGATTTTGTGACGATATTACAACCAGATTATGATTTGGGCGAAAGCAATAGTGAGAAGACTAGACGAGAAATGTCACAAATTTCACAAGATAAATTAAATGCAGAGGTTAGTCTTTCAAAAAGATTAGGTGCTTTATATTATTACAATTTATTGCCAGAAACAATAAAAGAAGAATGGATTTTGGTATCGCCAGATAAAGTGCATTACCCTGAAGCAGCTGAATACTTCGATATTTTATATAGAATTATGCAAGATACATTGTATTATGCGTTGAAGGATATTAGAAAAAATTCACAGCTTTGTAAAGCAGAAATTCTTTCGAAATTGAAAGAAAAGGGAATAGTTTCAAACAGTTTTGACACAGTAAATGAAGTTTTTGTTGGACAGATACTTATGAATGAAAATGGAACTCTGGGTGCTAATGCAATGGTATATCTGTACTATCAAAAAGACAATGCAGTTGATGAGTTGAAACAAGCTAAATTTATTCAAATTATTGAAAAGTTAGTTCAGTTAAGGAAGCATGGCAACAATGTGTCATTAAGTGTAAATACACAGACTCTTAACAAGATAAGAGATAATATGCTAGATATTGTAAAACTGATAGGAGGGAACTAAATGAGTACAGAAGTAAAGCAGGATGTTGTTCAAGAAGTGTCACAGGAAGTGGTACAGGAAACAGAAGTTATTAATGAGAATGAAACCGAAAATACAGCGGTAAAATCAACTCTGGAAGTTGATTATGAGGAGGTAAAAAAGGTTCTTGAAGCAAGAGAGGCTGAGTTAGAAAAATGGCAGAAAGAACTAACAGAAAAGGCGAGTAAACTTGAAGCTGAGGCAATTAGAATTCATCAAAAGAATGTTGCACTTGACGAAAGAGAAAAAACGATTGAAGAGGGATTAAAACTAAAAATTAATGCAGAATATGCAGAAGCAAAATCTAAACTTTCAGAAGAACAGGCTAAAAGTAGAACCGATTTTGTGGCAGAGTTGGATAGTAAGCGTGGAGAATTCGAAAAGAGCAGACAAAAGGCTATTTCTGATTTGGATAAGGAACTTGAAAGCATAAGAGCTGAAGCGAAAAGGGAACTTGACGCATTAAGAAAAAGTCAAGAAACTGAGTTGAAAAAGGCTAGAGAAGACAGTGAAAAAGAACTTCAAAGGCAAAGAGAAGAACAAAAGGAAAAGTTAAAAGAAGAGCGAGAACTTGCATTACAGCAGCTTGAAACTGAAATTGCAGAAAGAACGGCAGAATTATCTAGAGGTGAGTCTGCTCTTAGCAGTGAACAGGAAAGATTGAAAGCTGAGAATACTAGAGTCGAGGACTTGGAGAAGAGTCTTGAAAAGAGGGAAGAAGATTTACTTGACCAACAAAGAGTTTTAGAACGTGATAAAAGAAGGCTGGAAAGAGAAAGAGCCAGAATAGAAGAGGCTGATAGTAATCTTACAGAAGTAGTGAATCAAAAGATTGAGGATACTATCAAAAAGTTAAATCAATTAATTGAAACAAAGAATAAAGAACTTGAGAGCTTACGAGAACAACTAGCTGCAGCAGTTGGAGAAATTGAATTAGTTAAGAGTTTCAGAGAAGCATATGGGGAAGATCCGCAAGTGTTGATTCAGACAAAAAAACAGTTGGAAGATAGCAATAAGAAACTTAGAGATAAACTTTCAAACTCATCTGATAAGGCAGAGTTGGATGCTTTGTCTGCGGCTTATAGAGAGTCGAAGGCTGAAGTTGAAAGACTGCTAGAGGAAAATCGTCATTTAAGTGATTCACAAGGTAGAGCAACATCACTAGAGGCTCAATTTAGAACATTAGATAGTAAGCATAAATCATTATTAGCAACATGTGAATCATTAGAAAATCAGTTGGAAGCTAAAAATCAAGAGTTAGTAAGACTATCAACACCTGAAGGAAGAGTTGCTGATAGAGATGCTCGTATTGCGGCTATCATGACAGGTGCGATGGATGATAAAAAGGATTTAGTTGGAGCCGGAGATGGATTAGATAGTAGATATAACAAGAAGGACGAAATTACATGGCTTGAAGATGTTTGGAAGAAGTGTGAGGAATATGGCATTAAGTTTAATAAGAGAATTCTGTTTGCATTCCACACGGCTTTGAAAATAAATGAGTGGTCTACAATTACTGTATTGGCTGGTGTTAGCGGAACAGGTAAGTCAGAACTTCCTCGTTTGTATTCCGAATTTGGAGGTTTGAATTTCTGCTCTGTGGCAGTACAACCCAATTGGGATAGTCAGGAATCTATGTTGGGATTTTTTAATTCCATCGATAATCAGTTTGAGCCGGAAGAATTACTTAAGTTCTTGGTTCAGTGTACTACTGACCCTAGATACAACGAATATATGAGTGTTGTTCTGTTGGATGAGATGAACTTGGCGCATGTAGAGCATTATTTTGCAGAATTTTTGAGTAAATTGGAGTCTAGACGTGGTTTGTCACGTACTTATTTACCAGAAATTGAAGTTAAATTAGGTGCAGGAGTGAAGCCTTATGGATTGAAATTATCTAGGACTTTGCTTTGGACAGGAACCATGAATCAAGATGAAACAACAAAGTCACTTTCGGATAAAGTTTTGGATAGAGGTATTGTTATTAATTTCCCTAGACCAAAGAATCTTGAAAGTAGAGCAAAGATGGGACTTATTACAGACTATATTAGTGATGATAGAGCCAAACTTCATAAAGATACATGGCAATCGTGGACAAGCCATACAATCGAATTTTCTGAAGAGCAGAAGAAGGAAGTTGAGAACTATAGAATGATTGTTCAGAAAATTAACAATGCCTTAGAAGAGGTTGGTAGAGCACTAGGACATCGTGTATGGCAATCTATAGAGTATTACATTGCAAACTATCCTACTGTTAGGCAAGCTATGAATTACCAGCCTAAACAGAACGAAAAGGGTAAGATTGTATGGGTTCCGACAAATAGTGAATTGACCGGTGAATTGAAAGAGGCAATGAGAACAGCCTTTGAGGATCAGATTGTGCAAAAAATCATGCCAAAATTGAGAGGTATTGAAACTCGTGATAAACGAGGAAAGAGCAGCCTTGATAAAATTGAAGATTTACTTGTAACTCACGATTTTGCAAGTTTACAGGAAGATTTCCAAATAGCCAGAGAACAGGGATATGGTCAGTTTATTTGGAATAGTGCAAAATACCTTGATGAGAAGGAAGAAAAAGAATCACAAGAATAAAAGTAGAGTAAAGAATCATTCTTAAGCCACATACTTTTATTTAGAAAGGGTGTAGGTTATGAGACAAATCGATAATTATGAACAGTTTTGTAAGGCTTTTGAGTGTGATGATAATGAACTTAAAAAGGAAGCAAGACTGTTACTGTTTATTCAAAATTGGATAATTAGAATTTTAGATTATATGGAAGAGGATACTCTCGATTATAGTCTGAAAAAAATGGTAGAGCAGAACGCAGACAAAATGTCTAATATACATACCTTGAAGGATGCACTCTCTAGTATTGTGGATGATTCGGACTTGGCATTTAGGCATCTGAATGAAAATATGAGAGAAAAAATCATTCGTGAAAATGTTCAGATGCCTGTATATAAAGTTAGAGAGATTAATAGCTATGGTCTGAATTGGTTGAGTAGACAATCAGGAAGGACTATCAGACAGAAGGTATCTTCAGCCGGAAATTCTATCATGGCTGTTCAAAGAAGAATGAGCTTTGATACGGCAGAAAATAGATTGTTTGTGGCTTTTGCGAAAGAGATATATGAGCAGTTAAACACCAAACTAGAAAGTTTAGGAGAAATTGATCCTAGACAGATAGCCGAAGAAGAAGATATGCGAGATGAGTTAGCCGTTTTCTTAAGGCGAGATGATATCGCTGAAGTAAGAAGATGGGAGAATTTACCGCCGAATAATACACTTCTTTCGGATCAGAATTATAAAAAAATATGGCATGCATGGAACGAAATGAAGAAATTGGATGAGCGTATCCAGAATGATTCTGATTATATGGGAAATCGTTTAGCAACTATATTTTTTGTTGAGTTATTGGTTTATTTTAGAGAAATACTGCAGATACCACAAGCACCAGTAGAGGTTGATTATGATGAATACAATGTGTATTTGTGCGAAAAGCAATTATTTTGTTTGGATGGAGATGGAAATACAGTTCTAATTAGTCAAGACAATAATCATATTTATCTTAAATCTGTTAAAAAAGATATTGTTGTAGAATTTGAAGGAAATAAACTTGTCGTTAGGGTAAGTAAAGAAGAAGACAAAGAATATGAAGTTATCCAGGATAAAATCTACACATATGTGAAGTTAATTGCGACAAAATTAGGAGTAGGAACATCAAAGACAAACGCTGTTGTGCGGCGAAAAGAGGCACAGAAGTTTAAGAGTATTGTTGTTGATTTGTTTTCATTACATCCGGGTTACGTAGGTGATGATTCATCCTATGAGAAGTTAACCGAAAGAATATTACAACAAAGATATTCTGGAAATGATATTGATGGTGATGAGAGAGAGTACTACATTCCTTGTGATAACTCTAATGCCATTAAAATGATATCTGGAGTGACTGATACTTATACAATTCCATTTGCTGTTGATAATGGTTCCATGGAGCAGATGAAACGTCTGGTTCACATGATGGAAAATTATATAGTGACGGATTCTTTCACTTATGTTTTTCCAGACGCTTATAATGAGCTTCAGTTAAGTATGGTCCATAAAGCCGCACGAATGGTATATAGAAGGGTTAGAAATGTTCCGTTAAGTATAGGAACGGCATTTAAGTACCAAACAACGGAAACCTTTAGAAACAATTTTGAACCTGGAGATTTCCTTTTGGTTGTTAATCTTATTGATGATGAAGTGACATTTACTTTAGTTGCTGGTGAACATGATGAAAAACTTGAAAGTGAAATAAGTGATTATAAGGGAATCGTATGGGAAAGACATCCTACTTCGACAACGCTTTTTAAAGATGAAATTGATAATAATATCGTTGACCTCTTAACAAAAGCAGGTTGTGCTAAATCTGAAAAAGTATATAAGTTACTTGGATTAGAGGGTTTATGTGATGAAGTAGATAATTTGAGCGTATTTTTTGGTAAAGAATGGTTTCAAATAACATCCGATATTAAGCAAATAGTAGAACGATTTAAATTAAATATTACTGATGCGTTAGCAGAGTTCCTTATGAGAAATAGATCTGTTATTCGTGGAGCGAATGTTCATATTGTTTCACTTGTCGACAATCTAATGTATAAAGGAAGTATGCCTTTTTATAGTATAGGCAAACAAGATGTATTAGAAGGCTGCAAGGAATTAGAAAGATTAGAGCAGTTATCAGATATACCGTTGTGGCATGACCACCTTCCTGCATTAGCGATTAAACTCATGTATGGAAAATTTGACTTAATTAAAAATGCTAGAGTTGAGCCAAGATTTGAAGAAAAACAGAGTATCCCTATTATGGGAACATTTACATTGCCTAAAAAATGCAAGGAATATCATTTTAATCTAGTTCAAGACGAAAATGCTAGAAAGATGCAATATGAAGCTGTTATTAAGAATCCGGCGTTTCCACTTAGTCATGATGTGGAATGTGATTTGATTATGACATATCAATATGGAGCGGAAGAGCCATACGAATTAGTTTTTGTTCCAAAAGATTCTAAAACGGCAGGTTTTTCTGAAGCAAAAGTAAAATGGTTCAGATTAGAGAAACATGATACTGAAGATTTAGAAGCACCTGATTTCCCAACAAAGATACCGTGGGCAGAACTGCATCGTTATCCAGGCAGAAAAGGTGATTTGATTAATGTATTTGATGTATTGGAAGATGAGTTTAAACTCTTAAATGAGGGTTATTATACTTTTGATATTTCCGATACATTTATGAGACAGGATAAAGATGGAAAATGGTATGGTGAATTTGTTTTTGAAAAAGAGGGCGAGGATGTAAAGGTACAGTGGTCACAAAGAGATTGGGATAGAGATTCAACACCACCACAAACTATATCAGAAATATCATGTTGGATTGTTCCAAATGTTTATGAGGATAAAAAGAAGAGTGGAAAGCGATATAGAATATCAAATCTCTGGGAAGCGAGAACGAGAGATAAGTTATGGTTTATAAATAGAAATGGTGGATATCAGTGTATCGTAAATTTTGATTATGACGGAGATATGGAAACAATAGCTATTATTGATCAGAAGTTTGATATGCCCGATAGATTTCATACTGGAATAAATGATATTACATTTGAAGTGAGAAAGTTACCAAATGGAAATTTGCAAGCTGTGAATATACATGATGAAGATGGGCCGGAACCATTAAAGAAGTTTAATGCTATTAATATTTGTGAGGGTGGAAAGACTCCTGTTCCGCCTAGGTTTTTTACAAATGCATATTATGGCAAATGGACAAGAACCTTATTTGCAAATAATAGGTCTTTAGCGGAAAGCGAATGCCCACCCGATTTTCAGAAAAGCTTTGTACGGTCTGTAAATAAATGGGTTAATTTATTTTATCAATATCGAAACCCGAATGACAAAAAGGAACTGTTTACGTTACTTTCTTTGGCAGCTAAAGACATTGGAAAAGACTATTATGAAATGGCCTATGAGTTATTGGAAATGTACAGATATGGGGAGTTGGATGTCCCATATGAGATAGGTTGTGCTTTTTGTGACTTAACCAATGATATGCAGAAAGAACTTATGGAGTTTACATTAAATGAAGTTGCCGAAGATTATAAAGCTATAGGTATTTTGGCAAAAGCAATATGGCATAATGAACAGTTTGTGTATAACGCAGACTTGGATTTGCTACTGAATAATTACTTCCCAAAGGCTGTCGATTATATCGGCGATGCTTTACATCGTTCAAGAGGAGAACGTGTGCTAAAGGAAGATTTGGAAAATGTGAAGTATTGTTTAGAGTTTATACTTGGAATTATGAGATTACGTAAGCTGCATGACTCGATGTTAACGGACAAGTACTTATCATTAAATAATCCAAAGCTGCAAGAGTTGTATAAGTACCTTGAAGTAATGGCTGATAATAATACAAAGATATTTTCATTCTTGAAATTGGAAATTACTTCTAAGGGTATTTATGAAAAAATATGTGATTTGTTGTATGTTTTGTTTGTATATGTTACGGGCAATAACACTGAAGGAGAGATAAGGATTTCTCTTAACATTGATGATTAACAAGTCCCTGATTACGAGAGTACCTCTAAAAATGAGAGTGTTGTTATCCTTAGTGTTTTCTCAAGCCAAATACAAGGAGAGAACGATGGCTTCCAGTGCAAAAGACATCCAGCTGCGAGAGCTGAAG
>OFHN01000662.1_pt1 | contig 29854 bp, 25 predicted proteins | sample 1521321 | NCBI WGS metagenome assembly OFHN01 (sample SAMEA3504130, study PRJEB24116) | mouse gut metagenome | biome: mouse gut; feature: mouse-associated habitat; material: faeces | place: Denmark | collected 2011
GCGTTTTGTGTGCATTCTCGTAACAGTTCAGCGCCCTGTCTGAACTGTTACGTTCCCTTCTTCAGCCGGCGCATAATGTACAGATAGCTGGGAACCAAAATGAAATCCGCCCCCAGCCAGGCCAGAACCTCCGCATACATGATTCCGTTCTCACCGAATACCACCGGGAGCAGCAGCGCCGTGCCGGTACGCATGATAAATTCCGCCACGCCGGAAGCCATAGGCAGCAAGGTATTGCCCAAGCCCTGGATACAGCTCCTCGTAATATGCAGCACATACAAAACCGGAAGGCACAGTGACATAATGGCCAGGTAACGGTAGGCAATTTCCAGCGCCTGAACGCCTGCCCCCGCGTCCTCCGGCATAAACCATGCGAGAATCCAGCGCCCAAACCCCAGCATAACCGCCGCAATCAGCACGGAAGTAGCCATGGCTATCGCCAGTCCTGCCCGTACGCCTTCGGAAACTCTCCGCAGCTTGCCGGCTCCCAGGTTCTGCCCGGAATAAGTCACCATGGCATATCCGTAAGAGGTAGCCGCCACCTCCAGAATTCCGTACAGCTTGTTGGTGGCGGTCATTCCCGCAATAAAGATGACGCCGAAGCCGTTTACAATCATCTGGACAATCATTCCGCCCACCGAAATGACCGTATTCTGAAATGCCATAGGCAGCCCCAGCTTCATCAGCATAACGCAGAGGGCGCCTTCCGGCTTCCAGTCCTCTTTCTTCAGCCGCAGTTCCCGAATACGGCGGATATGCCAGATACAGTATACTGCCGACAGGCACTGTGCAATCAGCGTGGCAGCCGCAGCTCCCTGGACGCCCCATTGAAATTCCATGACAAAGAGGAAATCCAGTATAATATTTGTCAGGGAAGCGATTACCATGGCTATAAGAGGCTGCCTGCCGTTTCCCAGCGCACGCAGGACCGCCGCCGCCAGGTTGTATGCCATCACAATGGGAAGCCCCCCGAACAAAATGCGCAGGTACGCCATGGAAACGGGGCGTATTTCCACCGGCGTCTTCAGCAGTGAAATTGCCCAGCCGGCCGCGGCTTCACTGAGGACGGTCAGGCAGAGGGCACACAACATTGCCAGAAAGATGGAATTTGTAATCGTTCGGCGCAGCTTCTCTTTTTCCCCTGCGCCGAACCTCTGTGCCATCAGGATGGAAAACCCCTGCGCAAAGCCCTGCGTCACCCCAAGCGTCAGCCAGTTCAGCCAGTCCACCGCCCCCAGGGCTGCCAGCGCCTCCACTCCCAGCACCTTTCCGACTACAGCCGTGTCTACAACCGTATACATCTGTTGGAAAATATTTCCCGCCATCAGGGGCAGCGAAAACAGAAGGATAATCCGCCAGGGATTTCCCTCTGTCTGTACGTTTGTATCCGGCTTTCTGCCCGATATGCCTTTCTCTTTTGTACGTTCCATGATGATTGACCCGGTTCTTTCTGTTCCGTACAGGCCTGGAAGCCCTGGCGCGGGCATACAGGCCGGCCTGGAAATTTTTTACACGATTCAGCGGCTAGATTGCCCCTCTGCTGCCGTTTTTACCCTTCCGGCCAGGGCAGATCCGACACTTCCAGCTTCTTGTCCCGAAGCATCAGTTCCTTCACCGCCTGGTCCGCACTTTTGCCGCCGAACAGCACCTCGTTAACCTTCTCGATAATGGGCAGCTGGATGTGGTATTTTCCGGCAAGCTTCATGGCCGCCTTGGCAGAATGGACGCCCTCCACCACCATCTGTACTTCGCCCATGGCCTCTTCGTAAGTCTTTCCCTGGCCGATGAGGATACCTGCCCGGCGGTTTCTGGAATGCATGCTGGCACAGGTTACAATCAGGTCCCCGATACCGGTGAGGCCGCAGAAGGTCTCGAATTTTCCGCCCATGGCGGTACCAAGCCTGGCGATCTCCGTAATTCCCCGTGTGATCAGGGCCGCTTTTGTATTGTCCCCGTAACCGAGGCCGTCCGCAATCCCCGCCGCAAGGGCCACCACATTCTTCAGGGAGCCGCCCAGCTCCATCCCCAGGATGTCCGGGCTGACATAAACCCGGAATGTCTCGCACATAAACAGATTCTGGATATATTCGGCCGTGGCTTTTGACTTTGCCCCCACTACAATGGTTGTAGGAAGCCCTCTGCCCACCTCCTCCGCATGGGAGGGACCGGACATCACTGCTACATCCGCCTGCGGTATCTCCTGCTCGATTATCTCGGAAAGCGTCATCAGGGTAGCTTCTTCAATTCCTTTCGCCACGTTCAGGATCTTTTGCCCCGCTTCCGTAAAAGGCGCAAAGCGACGGGCGGTGACACGGGTGTAGGAGCTTGCCACTGCCATCACCAGCAAATCCATCCCCTCGGCCGCCGCTTTTTCTTCCGTTGTAAATACCATGTCTTCCGGCAGCTTTACCCCCGGCAGCATCTTGTGTTCATGGTTTTCCCGCAGCATTTCGATTTCCGTTTCCAATGCCGACCAAACCGTAATCTCGTGCCCGTTCTTCCGCAATAAAGCTGCCAGGGCAATTCCCCAGCTTCCTCCGCCAATGATACCTACCTTTGCCATAATACCTCTTTTCCGCAGACATTCTGCCGCTCTTTATTATATCGGTGTCTTCTTCCGCTTGTCCGTATCCGTTCTTCTCCCAACGGCCCGGCCGCCATGCTCCCTGCCTAATGGCTGTCCTGTTTGCTGCCCGCTGCTTCCACATCCACTTTATTTTTCTTTAACAGATAAGTCTTCCGCTCGTTTCCATGAACCAGGCGGACGATGTTTTCCCTGTGCTTCCAGTAGGCAAGAACGGCCAGAAGGACGGAAATAATATACATTTCAACCAGTTCCGCCTGTGTCACTCCGGCAAACACGCCCATCTGCCCGCAGACAGCCATCTCGATGACAAAGCCCAGGTAAACCAGCAGGGAACCCAGCGACACCAGATGGGTGGTAAAGAAGATGCCGAAAAACACCACGATTCCCATGACGATAAAGTAGGGGTGAAATGCCAGAATCAGCCCTGCTGTGGCGGCAATTCCCTTTCCGCCCTTAAAATTCATATAAAACGGATAATTGTGTCCCAATACCGCGCCGGCTCCCGCATAAAGGCTGAGAAGGTATATCATATCAGGATGGCTGTTTCCGAACAGCAGCCGTGATACCCATACCGCAGCCATGCACTTCAGGCAGTCCCCGGCCAGCACAATCAGCCCGGCTTTCGTCCCCAGCACGCGGAGGGCGTTGGTGGTCCCGGAATTCCCGCTGCCGTACTGGCGGATGTCGATTCCGTGTGCCTTACCGTAAAAATATGCCGTCTGAAACAATCCGCATACATAACCAATTGCCAAACAAAGTATCCTTTCCATCATTTGTCATAGCTCCCTTTCAAATGGACACGTTTTCATCTGAGTGTTTTTTCCCATAAATGTATTTCTCTGCCGTCATTCATTGCGTTCCCTGATAATAAAACGCAGCGGCGTTCCCCTGAACCCGAAGGTCTCCCGAATCTGGTTCTCGATATACCTGGTATAGGAAAAATGCATCAGCTCTTTATCATTGACAAAGATAACAAAAGTAGGCGGTTTCACTGCCACCTGTGTGATGTAATAAAGCCTCAGGCGCTTTCCCTTATCCGATGGAGGCTGCTGCATTGCCACCGCTTCTGCCATGATCTCGTTCAGCACGCCGGTAGCAACCCGCATGGCATGGTTCTCGCTGACCATATCTATTATGTTGAACAGCTTTGGAAGCCGCTGCCCTGTCAGCGCAGATATGAACACAATCTCCGCATATGGCATGTAGGACAGGACACCTCGGACTCTATCGGTTACTTCATAGATTGTTTTGTCATCTTTTTCCACCGCGTCCCATTTATTTACGGCTATGATGACCGCCTTACCGCGCTCATGGGCAATGCCCGCAATCTTGGCATCCTGCTCGCTGACGCCTTCCACCGCGTCAATGACCAATACCACGATATCCGCCCGCTCCACCGCACTGACGGCACGCACAATCATATAATGCTCCAGGGCTTCCTTGATTTTATTTTTCCGGCGCAGCCCGGCTGTATCTATGAATATATATTCCTTGCCGTTGTGGACGATTTCCGTATCTACGGCATCCCGGGTAGTTCCGGCAATGTCCGATACAATGAGGCGTTCTTCCCCCAGGAGCCTGTTGATCAGGGAAGATTTTCCCACATTGGGTTTTCCCACGATTGCCACCCTGGGACGCTCGTCTGCCTCTTCCTCACTGACCGCGTTGTCGAAATGGGAAATAACCTCCTCCAGCATATCACCCAGTCCAAGCCTGTTGGCTGCGGAAATGGGATGGGGTTCCCCGATTCCCAGGTTATAGAATTCGTATACATCCGCCATATATTTTTCAAAGCTGTCCACCTTATTGACCACAAGTACTACAGGCTTGTGGGAACGGCGCAGCATGTCCGCCACCTTGGCGTCCGAATCCACCAGGCCGTCCTTTACATCCACCAGAAACAAAATAACATCCGCTGTGTCTATGGCAATCTGTGCCTGTGCCCTCATCTGGGACAGAATGATATCCTTGCTGTCCGGCTCGATTCCGCCTGTATCAATCAAGGTGAAGGTCTGGTTCAGCCAAGTGACATCCGTATATATCCTGTCTCTGGTAATTCCCGGGGTATCCTGGACAATGGATATGCGCTGCCCCGCCAGAACATTAAACAGGGTGGATTTGCCAACATTCGGCCTTCCCACCACCGCCACAATCGGTTTTCCGGTCTTTTTTGCCATAAAGTACCTCCTATGGTTCATCGCTGTACGGCGGCTTTAAAACGGAAGCCGCTCTCCAAGAATCGTTTTCACAAAGTCGTTTCCGCTTGATTTTACAATATTAATCGGCACTTGTAAAGCCTTTTCCAATTCTCCCACCCGCATATCGTCCAAAAATACGTCTTCTCCGCTACGCAGAATGTTTTCCGGAAGAAGAAGCCGGCTGCCCAGCGTCTTTTCCCTAAGTTGGGCCAGCAGGTCCTGTCCGGTGAGCAGGCCGGATACCGTAATCCGTTCCCCGAAAAAATGATTGGTTATGGGGTATACATGGATGTTCAGCCCCGGATAAGCCTTCATCATGCGTTCTGCCATCTGCTGAATATAGGGAAACGGAAGCTTCCCTGTGGCGATGGACAGTTCCTCCCTGGGGGAACTATCCGGCAAAGGGGCTTTTAACCGTTCTTCCATGCTCTCCTCAAACTCATTGAGCAGGAGTCTCAGCATCCCCACACCGTTTTCAAGCTGCGGATATCCGTCGTAGCGCGCCTCCTCAGGCAACTCCTTGCCCGCCAGAAGGTACCATTCATCACTGGCGTGGATAAAATGGATCCCATACGCCCCGCGGCACGTCCGCTGAAACCCTTCTATCATGTCAATCACGGCGGCTGCCTCCTCACGGCCGAAGGGTTCCAGCGGATACAGCCCTTCCCGAAACCTGGTCAGCCCCACCGGCACCACGGAGACGCTCTCCAGCACCGGAATATATTTCATCAGCTGCCGGATGCTGTATTCCAGCTCCGCGCCGTCGTTTATCCCCTTGCAGAGTACAATCTGCCCATTCATGTGTATCCCTGCCCCGTACAGCACATCCACCTTCTTCAGGGCGTCCCCCGCAAACCGGTTGTTCAGCATCATGCATCGCAGCCGGGGATTCATGGTCTGAAAGGAGATATTGATAGGGGAGAGATGATACCTGCAGATTCTGTCTATGTCATGCTCAGACATATTTGTCAGGGTCACATAATTTCCCTGCAGGAAAGAAAGCCTGGAATCGTCGTCCTTAAAATAAAGCGTTTCCCGCATTCCCGGAGGCATCTGATCGATAAAACAGAAAATGCATTTGTTCCTGCAGCTGCGGTACTCATCCATGAGTCCGTTTTCAAATGCAATTCCCAGGTCCTCGTCAAAATCCTTCTCCACTTCCAGCAGCCACTGCTCTCCGTCAGCTTTTTCCACCAGAACCTCGATATAAGTATCCTGTATCAGAAACTGGTAGTCAAATATATCTTCAATTTCGTTTCCGTCAATGGAGAGTATCCTGTCCCCTGCCTCGATCTCCAGTTCTTCCGCGATACTCCCCGAAACCACGCTGCTGATGATGTGCGCCTTTTTCCGTCTCTCCATCCTGTTTTCCTTTCTCCCCATGGCCGAAACACTTCAGCCCATGCGCCGTCCCCCGCTGTCTTTTCTTTCATGTCTGAAACACACCGTCAGGCTGTCATATGCTTCTCCCGCCTCCCCGTGGAAACTGCCTTCCGCATTTTACGGCTTCATTCTCCGGCCTGTGCCTCCGGTGCCTTCTCTTCAGAAGCACGGTATTCCGCAAAAGAAAATACGGTTTTAAACAGATCTCCGTCCAGGAAGATCTCAAAGCTTCCTCCCTGAACCTGCACCAGGCTTTTGGCTATATACAGCCCCAATCCGCTTCCTTCCGTGGTCCTGGAGGAATCTCCCCGGATAAAGCGCTCCGTGAGTTCATCGGAACGTATATTCATCTGCTGCCTGGATATATTTTTCACCGATACTTCTATCCGTTCCTGCTGTCTGGACAAATCAATATAGATCCGCGTGCCTTCCATGGCATATTTACAGACATTGTTGAATAAATTCTCCACTACCCGCCACATTCTGCGGCTGTCCGCATAGATGAAAGCCGGTGTATCCATCCTGTCAAATACCACCTGCAGCCTGCATTCCTCCATTCTTTCGGAAAATTCTCCGATTCCCTGATTGAGGAGTTCGGTCAGGTTCAGCTTTTCCCTCTCCAGCTCAATATTGCCGGAGGATATCTTGGAGGCCTCTACCAGGTCGTCTGTGAGCTGCTTCAGCCGCTGTGTTTTTCCGTCCAGGATTTTGATGTAGCCTTTTGCAGGCTCTTCTTCTATATGCAAGCGCTTCAGCAAATCCACATAATTGATGATGGAGGTAAGCGGGGTCTTAATATCATGGGACACATTGGTAATCAGGTCCGTTTTCATCTGTTCATCTTTCATGCTGGTACTCACTGCCTTTTTGATGCCTTCGCCGATATTGTTCACCGCGTCAGCCAGCTCCCTGCTGGAGCCGTGAAGCATGTCCGTATCCAGCTTAAACTCCACTTCCCCGTCCCGAATTTTACGGATTCCTTCCACAATTTCTATCTGCTCGGCCCTGTTTCTGAAAATAAAAACGCCGGCAAGGCTGTCCAGTGCAATCAAAGCCGCAACGATCAGCAGCATGGGAAGGCGTTCCTCCCGCAAAACATAAACGGCCACAATTCCCGCCAGATTGGAGAACAGGAACGCATTGTAGGGAAGCAAGGCACTGACCACCGAATTTCTGTGGCGGAATACAAATTTGACGGAATTGTCAAGCCCTCTGCAAAAATGGGAAAGGAAGCTGTCCTGCCACAGGTTGCCGGCTTTGGTGCGCCGGACCAGGCTGTACCAGATCAGCTGGACCGCAATGCTGACATACAGCCCATAGAGGGCAAACAATCCGTACTGGTACAGCTTTGTGAGCTGTATTCCCAGCAGCTCAGAAGCGGTGCCGGCAGTCCCGGTGATATCCCGGAGGATCCGATATCCATACAGTCCCCCCCAGGCCAGCACGGCGGTTACCGCAAGGGCGGCTTCGGTCCAGATCCGGTCAAAGCGGTTGAGGTACAGAATCCGCTCCCCCTTTTCACTGACAGCCGTTCCTGCAGTGACAGTCAGATAAATACCGATTGCCACCCATGCGGCGCCCAGAAGAACAATACATCCCAGAATCCGGTTTATATTGGGTACGATCTTCTGGTAAAGTTCATTGGCGGACTGAAAGGAGTCCCCTGTAACGGGATAATTGGCATCCACCCCCATCCAGATATGGGTGGTGTCGGGATAAGCATAACCGTACTCATTGATATAACCGTCAATTTCTTCCTCGCTCAGTATGGTATTTCCCATAAATACAAGGCTGTCCGGATAGTATATCAGATACCATCTGTATTCGTTAAATGTCTCCGTGACATAATCGTCGTCTGCCTTTTCCAGGTCCTTTCGGTTGGTGTATGTGGACATGCCGCTGTCCGTCATTGTGCGCACCATGTATTTTACATTGGTGTTTTCCTCTTTGTATGCGTCATTGCAGACCTGGTAGCGCTGGTAATTGGATGTAATGTCCTGAATGACCATATCCGTATTTTCCTGAAGCAGTATATAGTCTACCCAGTTATCGGCGCAGGCCGTCAGCTGCCGTTCCCCGTTTGCCATATCGTAACGGCAGTTTATCATGGGAACATACACCACAAGGCTTCCGTCATCTTCCCTGGAAACATCCAGGTCCTTCAGCTGTTTGGCCATAACATGGGAAAAGACAAGGTCCTCCAGCTGTTCCTGGGTACAGGCTTCCAGTTTTTCAGAGAGCAGACGGATTTCTTCCGCGGATTTGCCGGAAGGGGATTGGGGTTCGTCCATGCTATCCGTTGGATGGTTCCCGTCTTCCGTTTCCCCATCTTCCTGTCCCACAAGAATGCTGCCGGGATCCTCCACCCGGTAAAAGTCATCAAAACACAGCTGGCCGTACTCGTCCAGCTTAAAATTTTCGGGATAAATACAATTGCCGAAATAGTTGACAAAATCCGACATGCTCAGGAAACGGTTGGTGTATTCCACTCCGTATTTTCCCCATTTGATCAGGCTGTCCAGCTCATAGATGGCGGTCACCCTGCAGTTTGGGTTCCCACCGATTTCCTGGGCGCAGGCCGTGATATCGATTTCCTTTGAAGGGTCAAAGACACCGTCCGTCTCCAGCTGCCTCTTGATTGCCACCAGCCGGGTGATGTCGGAAACCGCGTTTCGAAACAGGTCATGGTATATTTCGGAGTCCTCAAATGCCACACCCATATCCGCGGGGAAAATTTTATAAACCTGTGTGCCGTCTATGGAATTTACCGCCACATGGGAATTCAGCAGCAAACCTGCCACAGCCAGCAGCATACCTGCCGCAAGGAGGTGCTGGACCAGTTCCAGGCACAGCCTTTTGAATGTTGACTTTTTCATACGGAATATTCTCTTCCTATTGTCTGTCTATTTTATAGCCCACGCCCCAAACTACCTTCAGGTATCTGGGTTCCCGGGGATTGATTTCTATCTTCTCACGGATATGACGGATATGTACCGCAACCGTGTTGTCTGCGCCGATGGCGTCCTCATTCCAAATGCTCTCATAAATCTGGTCGATGGAAAATACCCTGCCCTGGTTTTTCATCAGCAGCAGCAGGATATTATATTCTATAGGCGTCATTTTCACCGCTTCTCCGTCCACGGTAACCTGCTTGGTATCGTCATTGATGACCAGTCCGCCGGTCTGATAGATGGCCTTGCTCTCCGGACTCAGGCTTCCCAGTAAAGTATAGCGGCGGAGATTGGATTTTACCCTGGCTGCCAGCTCCAGCGGGTTAAAGGGTTTGGTAATGTAATCGTCCGCGCCGATATTCAACCCCAGGATTTTGTCTGTGTCCTCTGATTTAGCGGACAGCATGATAATGGGGATACTGCTGTATTCCCTGATTTTCAGCGTTGCCCGGATACCGTCCAGCTTCGGCATCATAATATCCATAATCAGCAGATGGATTTCTTCCTTTTTCATAATATCCATGGCCTGTTCCCCGTCATATGCCTTAAAAATACGGTAACCGTCCTGTTTCAGATAGATTTCAATTGCGTCAACGATTTCTCTGTCATCATCACATACAAGTATATTTGCCATCTTTCCGCTCCGTTCCTGTAGATTGCTGTGTTCATTAAAACCAGGGAAATTCATCCGCCGTCGCCGGCACGAACTTCCGTATTCCGGTTCGCCTGCGGCTCCAGCATCAGAAATGCGCCGCAGTTTCCTCTCTTTCCGCCGCTTGCCCTGTGTGAAAAAAGGTAAGCGCTGTTATGGCAGGTACACAGGTCCGTTACGGCAATCTGCTGCCCCGGGATGCCTGCCTGTTCCAATATCCTTTTATTGGCAAGCCACAGATCCAGCTGATATTTGCCGGGTGCTTTCCCCGGAAGGACAATATCATCTCCCAAATCCGTAAAGCGCGCCGCCACGTCCTCGCTGACCTCGTAGCAGTCCCGGCAGATGGACGGGGCGATAGCGGCATAAAGCGCCTCCGGACGGCTTCCAAAAGCGTCATGCATGGCTTTCACCATACACGCCCCCATTTTCTCAGCCGTTCCCCGCCATCCGGAATGGGCCAGCCCGATTGCCCTGCGGACAGGGTCCACGAAATAAAGGGGCACGCAGTCTGCATAATATGTCACAAGGACAATCCCCGGTTCCTCAGTTATCAGCCCGTCCACATCCGTGTAATCTCTTTCACGGGTAATTCCCTTTCCTCTGTCCGCACCGGTTATTCTGCGGATATTGGTGGTGTGGGTCTGGTGGGATGCCGTCATATCCCCTATATCACAGCCTAAAATATCGGCAATGCGTTTATGGTTTTCCATAACAGCCTCTTCGCTGTCGCCTCTGGTAAATCCCAGGTTCATGGAAGCATACATGCCTTTGCTGACACCGCCCAGGCGCGTGCTGAACAAGTGTCTCACAATCCCCGTCTTCTCCAGAAGCGGAAATGTCAGATACTCCAGCAGGGTGCCGTCGGCATTCCTGACACTGTGCTGCAGAAGTGGCTGATTCTCCTCTGTCCGGGCATCCGTTTCCTTTACAAATATCATTATTCTGCGCCTTTCCCGGCTTTCTCATGCCGCCCTTATATCCTGTCTCCTCCGCCTTCCGTATGGCAGGGATGAAATTCCGCCGCAATCTTTTCCGCCACCCGAATGCCGTCCATGGCAGCGGACATAATCCCGCCCGCATAGCCGGCGCCTTCCCCGCATGGGTACAGTCCCCGAAGCTGCGACTGCATCGAATCGTCCCGCAGAATCCTCACCGGAGACGAGGTACGGCTTTCCACTCCGGACAGACAGGCGTCAGGACTGTTGAATCCCTTAATCTGTGCGGCAAAGGCCTCCATTCCGTCCACAATGGCGGCATTGCACTCTGCCGGAAGGATTTTCGATAAGTCAGCCCATTGGTACTGCCCTTTACACTGCGGCTGAAAAGTCGAATCCGATTGGACTGTATTCTGTCCGCAGCCAAGCACCCGGCTTTTGAAATCTTCGTATCGCTGAACCGGAATTCGGCCTTCGCCGGACTCATAAGCGCGCCGCTCCAACTGTCTCTGAAACGCAATTCCTGCCAGGGCGTCGCTCTCACCGCCAAAATCCCCGGGCGTTACCGTCACAATGACAGCGCTGTTTGCATTTTTACCGTCCCGTGCTCTGTAGCTCATACCGTTTACCGCCGTGTGGCCGGGTTCTGAGGAAGCATTTACCACATACCCTCCGGGGCACATGCAGAAGGAATAAACACCCCTTCCGTTTTTCGCTTTTGCCGCCACCTTGTATGGAGCAGCCCCCAGGATGCCCGGATCAGGAATTCCGTACTGGCTTTCGTTGATCATTGGCTGCGGATGCTCCACCCGCAGCCCCACGGCAAAGGCTTTCGCCTCCATGGGAACCTGCCTGGCCTGCAGCATGGCAAACGTATCCCTGGCACTGTGGCCGATTGCCAGAACCAGCTGCGCGCATGCCAGCCGTTCTTCCCCGTTAATGACAACACCGGCCACCTGTCCGCATTCCAGTTCGATATCCGTCACCCTGCTCTCGAAGCGGACCTGGCCGCCCAGCCGTATAATTTCCTCCCGCATCCGCTTTATCACACCGCAGAGTACATCAGTCCCCATATGGGGTTTGGCCTCGTAGCAGATACGCTCCTCTGCCCCGAATCTGACAAAGGTCTCCAGGACGGCCCGTCCCCGCCCGTCCCTGTCTTTTACCAGCGTATTCAGCTTGCCGTCGGAGAAGGTACCCGCACCGCCTTCTCCGAACTGTACGTTGGATTCGGATTTCAGCTTCCCTGTCTCCCAGAATTCGTCCACATCCTTGCAGCGCTCCTCCACGCATTTTCCGCGTTCCAGAAGAATGGGGTGATATCCGTGCAGCGCCAGAAAATAACCGCAGAACAGGCCTGCCGGTCCCGTTCCCACTATGACGGCAGGGGTTTTCTGTATGCGTATTCCCGGATCCGGAAAGCGATATGCTTTCTGCTCGGAATCGCATACCAGGTTTTCTTTTCCGCGAAAACGGCGGCGGATTTTCTCTTCCTCTTTCACGTCCGCATCCACCGAATAGCTGTATTCCACATGGGGCTTTTTTCTGGCATCAATGGATTTTCGTATTATTTTTAACGTTTTAATATTCTCTTCAGGAACCCTCAGGACCCTGGCCGTACTTCTCTTCAAATCGGCAGCGGAATGCTCCGGCTTCACTTTTACCTGGTTCACTCTGAGCATATAAATACCTCTTTTTATGCATTTTATCGTCTTATTCGGCAGCCGCCGCGCCTGCAATGTGTCCGCTGCACCACGCCCAATGCAGGTTGTATCCGCCGCATTTTCCGTCCACATCCAGGATCTCGCCCGCAAAATAGATTCCGGGCGCTTTTCTGGATTCCAACTGTTCCGTCACTTCGTCAAGGGGTACGCCTCCTGCGCATACCTGGGCATTGTCGTAGGTGTTGCTGCCGATGACGTGTACCGTAAAGCATCTGCAAAGGCTGTAAACCATGCGCATCTTTTTCGGGTCCGCGGACGCCGCATCTTCGGCGGCCTTCAGCCCTGCCAGCCGGATAAAGAGAAGCATCAGCTTCTTATTCAGGATTCCCGTAAAAAATGCTTCCACCGTGCAGCCTTTCCGCAGGGATGCCCGTTTCTCCGCAAAGTGCCGCAGAGCTTCCGCCGGAATATCCGGCAGGAAATCTATCCGGACTTCCACATCCCGTTCCTTCCGCAATATGTAGTTTACCGCACGGCTGACCTGGAATACGGGAATCCCCGAAATGCCGTAATCCGTCAGCTGCAGCTCCCCCCGCTCCCGTATGGATTTTCCGCTTCCGGTGATAACCGTCACCAGGGCGTCTGCCCTCACGCCCGCTACCGACTTCAAATAGTCCTCTTTACACCGCAGCTGCACCAGCGCAGGCACCACCGGAACCAAGCTGTGTCCCAGCTTCTCCGCCAGCCGATATCCGCTGCCGTCTGAACCCGTCTTCGGCATGGCCTGTCCGCCGCAGGCAAGGATGACACGGTCGAAGCAATACACCTTCCCGGCAGCCGTTACCTTTATGCCGGCATTTATCCGGCTGCCCGGCGGTTGCTGGAATTTCCTGCCCAATTCCCGCCCTTTACGGCTGCCGGTTCCCGCGGGTACTTCGATACGGTCTACCTTGCACTCCGTCACGATCCGTACGTTCTGCCTGGCAAGCTCATACCGAAGTACGTCCAGCACGGAGGATGCCTGTTCCGACATGGGATAGAGACAGCCCTTCTTTTGCTTCAGCATCAATCCGATTTCCTGAAAGAAAGCTGCGGTGTCCTCTGTGCCAAACCGTGCGAGGCATTTTTCCAGAAAATCAGGGGATTGGGTATAGTATTCTTCCATATCCAGTTTTTTGTTTCCTAGATTGCATTTTCCGTTCCCGGTGGATAATAGCTTTCTGCCCGGCCTGTCATTTCCCTCCAGCAGCGTCACGGTGGACCCGCACCTTGCCGCCGTGATTGCCGCCGTCATTCCAGCGGCTCCGGCTCCCACAACGCCCACTGAACATCCCATTGTCATTCTCCTGTTCCGTTCCCAATTTCCTCAGCTGGAATAGTTTTCCAGGAAATTGTAGAGTTTCTCTTCGTTTTCTATCCACATCATTTCCATGATGCTTTGCTGTATCTCACCCGGCAGGGAATCCAGAAGGATTCCGGTTTCGATGTAAACCGTTTTTTTGTCCTCCAGGTAAACGATTACCTTATTGTCATAGGCCGCAAGGTAAAAGCTGCTGCTGGGCTGAACATACTTGTAGTTCATCTGCACCACCACGCGTTCCCTGGAAAAGGAAAGCACTTCCAGCCCTACGAACCCCCTCTCCAGCTCGGACAGCGGGGGAAACGCTTCATACACATCCATCGCCTGCAGGAACTGCTCCCTGTTCATTCCCACATATTTATCCGGAAGCCGCCATACGGTTTCCACTACCGTATGATACAGCACATCCGTTTCCTCCAGCACATACTCCGTATCGACACAGAGGGTTTCCGCAGAAAAAAGGACTTCCTCCGCGTCCTCATCGCCGGCGGTTTCCTCATCCATTACAACTCCGTAGTCAAGTCTGTCGTCCGGAACCGGTACCGGTTCCTGTATGGCTTCTTCCGGTTCGGGCGTCACCACAGGCAGCCCTTCAAACAGAGATTCCTGTTTTTTATCCTGCCCTTCCGGGTAGAAAAAATGGGATGCCTCCACGCCTGCATAGAAGCCAAGACCCAGCATACACAGCGGATACAGGACAAATAAGCTGATACTCTTCAATAATCTCATACTGACCCCCATGCCGTTCATGTTAGGGTTCATGCGTTCACAATAGTTCACAATAACGGCATTTCTTCTTTGTATTAATCAGTATCAGCCTTTTTTGCCCAGTTTATTCAGGTAAGCGTCAATATATTTACGAGTATAAATGCATCCTCTGACCGAGTACGGCAAGCAGCCGTCCTCCCGGAAAGGTTTCCAGCTCCTGTTCCTTAATATTTCGAAGCACCAGGAGCAAAATCCAGTAGAGCATGCCCGATATCAAAAATGCCAGCAGCATTGCGGGAAGTGCGCCCAGGCCTGCAAAGAGCCGGTTTAAGAGCATGCACACCAGTCCCGATATCCCTCCGGCGCCCAAAGGTACCGCCAGGACATTCAGCCAGTCCATCCCTATCCTGAGCAGGCGGAAGGAAAGCACGCCCGCTATAACGCACAGAACAAGGGTACCTGCCACACCGCCATACACCAGGGACAGGATTTCCCGCTTTGAGAAAAGCAGAAACGTAATTATGAAAACCACATCTGCCATGCCCGCCGCTCCCAGAAGAAAATATTTTTTCCCCATGGCCTGCAGAAACCGCAAAAAGAAGGCGGCAAGCGGCACAAAAGCGATTACGGCCGAACCGCCCTGGAGCATCTGCTTCAGCAGCCCGCTGTCCGCACCTCCCAGGAGGGCTGCTGCCTGCGCTGCCATAACAGCCATGTACACCGAAAGGAAAATGCCGTGTACCAGGCAGGCATGGACCCCGGACTGAAACGCCGTCCTGGCCAGTCGCCCCTCATCCCTTCTGAAATGCGTAAACACCCTTCCCAAAACAGGCAGTACCGGAATAGAGAGCAGGAACAGCAGCACACCGCATATGACCAGGTATTTCCCTCCGTAGACATCGTATTGAGAAATCGTTTCCGGTGCCTGCGCTGCCCTCCTGCCCCACAATACCATGCCCAGCGGCAGCGGCAGGAACAGCAGCAGTTCCGTCAGAACCTGCGGCCATCTGCCGATGCAGAGAATCCGGACGCAGTCCCATGCAGAGTCTCCGGCATACATGCCGTCCTGTTTCAGCTTCCGTTCACTGCGTCGGCTGCTTTTGAACAGAATGGCCAGGAACAGAATCATCAGGATTTCCGCAAGGCCTGCCGCCAGCGCAATCCCCATGCAGCCGTACATGGGGGTAAAACGGCTTTCCTTCAGCAGGCTGCTGACCTTTTCACCATAGCTTTCCAGCATGCCCCCAAATAAAAGCCCGAAGCCCAGCAGAAAAAACTGCCGCAGGATACCGGATACCGCCCTCGGCAATTCCGCCGCTTCCCCCTGAAAATATCCCTGCAGTACGCTGGTGACTGTCCTGAGCAATACCACGGGCGCCAGCATCATGATAATAAAAGTACTGTAAGGGATCTGAAAAATACCGTCCGCAATGCCGCCCGCAAACAGTATCAGCAGCAAGGCGCCCAACAGTCCCAGGGCACCGTGGAAAAGCAGCGCGCTCCTTCTCAGTTCCAGTATATTCCTGTACTGTCCCTTGTTTCTGCGGCTGCGGAGCAGCTTTCCCAGCACATCTGCCAGACTTCCGCTGACAGCAATCCCTGCCAGTGTACAGGCGGACACCGCCGCAGATATATACGTAATTCCGCCCTCTGCAATTCGATTTCCCAATATAAATACAGTTATCACAGCCAATATATTGGCAACTTCTTCCGCCTGCCTTCTCTTTATCTCCGCCTGATTCATCTTCATCCCTCGAATTTTCAGAGGGAACTGCCGCAAAACTACCGGTACGGATCATCTTAGGGCAGTTCCCTGTTCTCTTGTAATATTCAACCCCTGCAATATCGCTTCCTGCTTCCGCTCCATAACCAGGCGCTCCTCATCTTCCATATGGTCATATCCGCACAAATGCAGCATGCTGTGCGCCACAAGGAATGCGAACTCCCTTTCGACACTGTGGCCGAAGCTTTCTGCCTGCTGGAATACCTTTTCCACAGATACCATGATATCCCCCAGGAGCAGTTCCCCCGTATCCGGATCAAAATAATCCGCCTCTCTGTCCTCGTCGATTTCAAAGACGCCTTCCTCTGAAAAGTCCACATTCGGAAAGGACAGAACATCTGTTTCCCGGTCTATTCCCCGGTATTCACGGTTCAGCTCATGAATTCCCGCATTATCCGTCAGTACTACATTAACCTGTACCTCATAAGGGCAGTTCTCCGCTTCCAGCACGGCTTCGCATACCAGCTTCACCACATCCTCTGCCTGAAAAGGCAGTTCCCCATCCGTCTCATTTTCCACATAAAATGTCATATCGTTCCTCCATATACGCTTTTGCGAAGAGTTCTGTCCCGTATTCCATGGCAGGCAGCCCTGGCGCGGCAGGCAGCGGGAATGCACTTGGCAACACGCGTCAGGACATATCGATACAGGGCATCAGGGTTTTCTCACACGCCTCTCCCTGAGGCCTGTCCGCTCTCTTTCACGCTGCCTGCCGCGTTCCTCACGGGCTTCATAAGTTTCGTAAGCCTGTACGATTTTCTGAACCAGCGGATGGCGCACTACGTCCTTGCTGGTAAGGGTACAAAACGCAATATCGTCAATTCCTTTCAGTACCTTCGCGGCTATGTCCAGTCCGGATTTCGTGCCCGCGGGAAGATCCTTCTGGGAATTGTCCCCTGTCACCACCACCTTGGATCCGAACCCGATACGGGTCAGAAACATTTTCATCTGGGCAGGCGTGGTATTCTGCGCCTCGTCCAGAATGATATAGGCGTTATCCAGCGTACGGCCCCTCATATAAGCCAGCGGCGCCACCTCAATCAGCCCCTTTTCCATATTTTTGGCAAAACTTTCGGCTCCCATGATCTGGTACAATGCATCGTACAGCGGCCGAAGATAAGGGTCTACCTTACTCTGCAGGTCTCCCGGCAGAAAGCCCAGCTTTTCTCCTGCCTCTATGGCAGGCCTGGTGAGGATAATCCTGCCCACCTCATCGTTCTTAAACGCACTGATGGCCATCGCCATGGCTAGATAGGTTTTCCCCGTTCCCGCAGGACCCAGGCCAAATACCAGCATATTGTCCCGGATAGCGTCCACATACGCTTTCTGCCCCAGGGTCTTGGGCTTGACGGGCTTGCCGTTTACCGTATGGCAGATACAGTCCGCATCTATCTGTGCCAGTGCGCCTTCTTTCTCTTCCATTCCCAATGTTATCGCGTAATCCACACTCTGCTCCTCTATGTCACTTCCCCGGCTGGACAGGAGTACAAGTTCTTTCAGAACGTTTTCCGCCTTTCTGACCATCTCCTCTCTGCCGGTAATCATAATGGATCCGTTGCGGTCTATGACGGCCACATCGAAATCCCGTTCCAGTTTCTTCACATATGCATCCTGCATACCGAATATTTTCTGCATATGCTCCGTTGGCATATCCAGTTTAATTGTAAAATCACTCATCCGCTTCTCCTGAAATCTACGGTTCGAAATCCGCTTCCAAACCTTCTTCCATCCTTGCCGTCTCCGTTCGGCCGGTGACGGGTTCCCGCACCAGAAAGGCTCCCTCAATGACCCATGATGTGTCATTCCTATTTATTCTAACATTTTTTTCAATAATTTGTACCCCTTTTTCTTCTAAATCTGTAAGAAAATCCATTAATTTTTGATTAAGAAGCGTTTCCGCTTCCTCTTTGGTGTAAAAATGCTCCGTATTCTGATATTCACGATGGGTTACAGATCCCCAGAATACGGGAATGTCCAGTTTTTCCAGCGCCAGCGGCCGGGTCTCTTTCATGAGGCTGTCATATACCAGAAAGGGCCTCTCCTCCGGAAGCCTGCAGGTCTGGCTTCCCAGCTTGAGATAATAGCTTTCCTTCTCCCTGCCCGTATACGTTTTTTCTATGTAGTCCAGGGGAATGCTTTCGGAAAAGCTTGTGGAATGCTCCAGCAGGATATCCGCGTCCGCATCTACATATTCATATTCCCGTACTGTCTTGTCTTCGTTGAAAATGGGAATCCGTCCCTCCACCAGGACCGTCCCCTTCTCCACCGTGTCACCGACGGAAACCTGGGGGACGCCGCTGCGCACAATAATTGCCGTCACCGTGCCGTCATAATCCGCAACCAGGTCTGTTCCACAGGTGGTTTCAGTCCTCTCAATCACAATGGGAGCGTCATTTTCCTTGATATCAATCTGCAGTTTGGTTCCGTCCAGCCTTGCGGATGCCCATGTGATTTCCGGAAATTGCCTTCGAATCTGCTTTTCCAGCCCGCCGATATCCAGCGCGTCCCGGCGCATGCCCACAGTTACCTGGTTCTCCTTTAAAAAGCTGTAAAAAACATCATCCGTTATCCGCTGGTTTCCCGTGAGTTCAATATTCCATATGTAAAAAGTGGAGACAATCCAGAAAACAAAGGTCAGGAGCAGCCCCAGTATGAATATCTTGCGCTTCAGCAGGCGCGGAATCAAAAAGGGCAGTCCATATCTCTCCAATATGGCTACCCTTGTCCCTGTTTTCTTAAGTATTGGTTTCAGCTCCCGAAAACCGTCCAGGCTGATGCACATGTAATAGGATTCCCCTTCCCGGACGATATCCCACAGCAGGATTCCCCTGTTGCTGCACAGGTTCATAAACCTTTCCGGTGAAAAACCCCATAGGCGGATGCGCAGATACCCTCTTATATACTTCAGAAATTTAATCATATTTATACTCCTGCACGAAAGGCTGCTCAGCCATATCTGACACAGCTGATGCAGCCGCTGATTTTCATATCTTCATTGGTATAGTAATCCACGGAAAGCCCGGTACCTTCAAAACAGACCTGGCAGGTCTTGCCCTGGAGCAGTATCAGGCTTTCGGTGTATTCCAGAATCCCACGGTAATTCTCAATCCAGGCTTCCCGATTGCCTGTCAGGGTCACCTTCATTGCTCCCATGCAGATATCCTTGGGAAATTTCAAGGATTCTATCAGGTTCTCCATGGAATGTCCCCCTTCCGGGGGGCGTCTCTCTTCCGTTTTCAATTCACTTCTCTGTATGCGGGCATTCTTTTTCTTCATGATTCATTCTATTACGGCAGACGCGGAAATATGCATAAAACCATTTTCGCTATTAAGAACCAAAAGAAACGTCTATGCGATTACCGCTTTGATGAAAGGGTTCTTCCGGGGAGGGGCATCCGAAATGCGGCAGGCTGCCAGATAACGTTTTTCAGCAGCATCTGCCCGCCCCTCATCATTGGCGTGGAGCATTGCCAGCGCCTCTCCCTCCCGCACATAGTCTCCTGCCTTTTTACACAATACCAGCCCCACGGACAGGTCAATCTCACTCTCCTTGGTCTCCCTGCCGCCGCCTAAAAGCAGAGAGCAGATACCCACCTCATCACATACGATATGGTCCACGTAGCCGCTTGCCTGAGACAAGACCGGACGGATAATCTGTGCCTTCGGAAGCAGTTCCGGACGGTATACCGCTTCTCGGCAGCTCCCCTGCGCCTCCGCAAATTCCGCCAGTTTTTCCAGGGCGCTGCCGTCTGCAATCACGGCCTCCAGCATCTGTCTGGCTTCGCTTTCGCCGCGGGCCTTTCCGCCGGCTATGAGCATCTGGCTTCCCAGGGACAGGCACAGTTCCAGAAAATCGGCAGGCCCGCGACCCATCAGGGTTTCGATGGCTTCCTTCACCTCCAGCGCGTTTCCCACCGCATAGCCAAGGGGCTGGTCCATGTCTGAGATGACGGCAATTGTTTTCCGCCCTGCATTCTTACCGATTCCCACCATCTCCTCCGCCAATGCCCTGGCGTCGGATTCTTCCTTCATAAATGCGCCGCTTCCGGTCTTCACATCCAGTACGATGGCGTCAGCCCCGGCCGCCAGCTTTTTACTCATAATGGAACTGGCGATAAGGGACATATTGTCCACGGTGGCCGTGACGTCCCGCAGGGCATAAAGTTTCTTGTCCGCAGGCGCCAGGTCGGCAGTCTGCCCCATAATGGCAATGCCGATACGGTTTACATTTTCTATAAACTGCTGTGTGGTGAGCGAAGTGGTGAATCCGGGGAAGCTCTCCAGCTTGTCTATGGTCCCGCCGGTATGCCCCAGGCCCCTTCCGCTCATCTTTGCCACGGGAATGCCGCAGGCGGCCACCATGGGTGCCAGCGCAAGCGAAGTTTTGTCTCCTACACCGCCTGTACTGTGCTTATCCACCTTGATCCCATGAATTCCCGTCAGATCCAGCCTGTCTCCGCTGTCCGCCATGGCCATGGTGAGTGCCAGTGTCTCCGCTTCCGTCATTTTCTGAAAATAAATTGCCATCATCAGGGCAGAGACCTGATAGTCAGGAATCTCTCCCCCGGTGTAGCCTTCTATGAAAAAACGGATTTCCTCCCGTGTAAGTTCTCCTCCGTTCCTTTTTTTCATTATAATATCGTACATTCTCATACTTGAGTCCTCCTAATGATAGCCGCAGGGCGACGGCACTGAAGGGTGAATGCACTTCCCCTTCCTCCCTAATTTAAATCGCTGCGCTGGACTTATTTTAAGATATAGAACTGGTTGTGCAGGAGAAGCCAGTTGGCGCGGAACCATTTCATGATCTGCCAGTACCCGCAGCCGTGCAGGTTATATTCCCGGATCAGCCGAAACTTTGCCTGCAGGCTCCTCACATCCTCGAACCATACCTCGTGGGCTGTTCCGTTGGCGGTGTAGGTAAAATAAGGGCTTTCCGCCAGACTGTCAAACATAATCTCTGCCCCCTGCTCCACGGCAATGCGCACTGCCTCCACATTGCCTACGGTAGTTGCCTTTGTGACACCCCGCTCAAAGGGAAGCGGCCAGTCATATCCGTAGTTCGGGATTCCAAGGTCCACCTTTTCGGCAGGAATCTCCGTCAGGGCATACTCCACCACCCTGCGGACCTGGTTGACGGGTGCCACTGCCATAGGCGGGCCGTACGTATAGCCCCACTCATAGGTCATCAGCAGTACATGGTCTGCAGCCTCCCCCAATGCCCGGTAATCCTTTCCCTCATATAACAGCCCTGCCTGTCCGGCACTTGTCTTAGGCGCCAGCGCAACGGAAGTATGGTATCCGGAGGCGCGCATGGCTTCCGCCACCTGCCGTACAAAAGCAGAAAAGGCATCCCTGTCCTGTGCCAGAATGTATTCAAAATCGATATCCACCCCTTCGTAACCTTTTGCATCCATGGTTTCCAGCAGTTCCCGAATTAACCGCTCTGTGTACGCCGTGTTGTTTACGACGGAATTGATGAGCTGATTATTGAAGTTCCCGTCCTCGCCGAAGGGTGTCAGCGTCAGTATGGGTTGGGTACCGAACTGAAGCGCCTGTGCAATCATCCGGCTGTCATCCCCGTAGGAAGGCGGCAGCAGTTCTCCTTCCATTGTAAAACCATAGGAAAATACACGAAGTTCCGATAAGTACGGCAGTGTCTGAACCAGTACCTCCCTGTCTATGAAAGGGTAGGCATAGCCGCTCACGGTAATTGCCCGGGAGGCATTTCTGACAAAACGGTTGATCAGCAATGCCTGCCCCACCGCAAGCGGATAAGGATATTCCAGCTGGTTGTCGAAAATAATCTGCTCCGCATTTGCATCCAGCTGCTGAGCAATGCTGTCCACGCTGTCTCCCGGTTTTACTACATAGATTTCCATTGATCTGCTCCCATGCTTTCATTCTACAGAAATCTATATTCACAGCACTTAAAAAAAAGACGCAATCGCCTGCCATGAATGGCATTTCATACCATTTCCCACGGGGATCTCCGCCGAATATCCCCTTTATTCCACACCTGCTTTTTTGCAGATATCCTCAAGACAGCACCTGTGGCAGAAGGGCTTCGTCCGCGCCGTACAGACTTCCCGGCCATGGTTTACCAGGCGATGACAGAAATCATTGCCCTCCGCAGGCGGAATAAGCTTCCAGAGTGCCTTTTCCACCTTTGCCGGCTCTTTCACGCCGTCTACCAGCCCCATACGGTTCACCAGGCGGATACAGTGGGTATCCGTCACAATGGCAGGCTTCCCGAACACATCCCCCATAATCAGGTTGGCGCTCTTCCTGCCCACGCCCGGCAGTGCCAGAAGCTTGTCAAAGTCATCCGGAACCTTCCCGCCGTATTCGTCTCTGAGCATTTTCATACAGGCATTGATATCCCTCGCCTTACTCTTTCCCAGACCGCAGGGATGAACGATTTTCTCGATTTCATCCGCTTCGGCTTCCGCCAGTGCATTTATGTTCGGGAATTTTTCGTAAAGTTTTTCCACCACCACATTCACTCTGGCATCGGTGCATTGGGCCGCCAGGCGTACGCTTACCAGAAGCTTCCATGCCTGGTCATAGTCCAGGGTGCAGTCCGCTGCGGGATATTCCTTTTTCAATCTCTCAATGATTTCCAGTACACGTTGTTTTTTCGTCATTTGTCCTCTCAGGAATTGTCGGGAGACACTTCCGTACTCCTTTTCGGAAAATATTGCTGCTTTGCTATCCGTGTTCGTTTCCCTGCCGTGCGGGCCGGTCCAGGGGCGGGATTTTCATTTATGTGCCCGTATAAAATCCGTTTATCCGCATATCCTATCCGGGAAAGGACGGTATCAGTTATGGATATGGAAAAAATAGTATGCAATTGCATGAGCGTTACCTGCGGGCAGATTAAAAAAGCGGTAGATGCAGGCGCCGGCACATTGGAAGAGGTGCAGGAAGCCACCGGCGCAAGCACGGTATGCGGCGCGTGCCTGCAGGAGGTGGAAGCACTTATCGCCCACTTTAAGGCGGAGCGTGATACACCCTGAATCCGACAGGCATTCGCGGAAAGCTTTTCACAGGAGGCTTCCGGGCGCCGCGCCGTCCAGCCGCTGTGCCAGCATCGTATTGCGCTGTGTTACGGTCACATTGTTTACCCCATAGGATAGGGCTTTTTTCGTGCCCACCATCACCAGTATCTTCCTGGCCCGGGTAATGCCTGTGTAAATCAGATTCCTCTGCAGCATTACAAAATGGTTCATAAGCACGGGCATTACCACTATGGGGTATTCGGACCCCTGTGCCTTGTGGATGGTGGTGGCATAGGCGTGGACAAGCTCATCCAGCTCCGTCACATCATAAACGATTCTCCGTTCATCAAAATTCACCGCCAATGTGCGCTCTGCCAGGTCTGCAGACTCTATTATGCCGATATCCCCGTTAAAGGTTTCCTTCTCATAATTATTCTTAATCTGCATCACCTTGTCACCGGGCCGATACACAAACCCGCTGCGGCGCAGCCCTTCTCCCCGGGGATTGACTGCCTCCTGCAGTACCAAGTTCAGGTTGGTGGCTCCCACCACACCCCTCTGCATGGGCGTCAGAACCTGTATCATGGTTGACGGCAGCCGATAGTATCCCGGCAGCTTGTCCTTCACCAGCTTCACAATTTCCGCCACGGCATCCTCCGGCTCCTCCCGCTGGAGGAAGAAAAAGTCAGTCCCTTTCCCATTGGAGATATCCGGCATCTTTCCCGCATTGATCAGGTGGGCGTTGGTAATGATGCGGCTTGTAAGCGCCTGTCGGAATATCCTGGTTAACCGGACCACCGGAAACTGCCCTGAGTCTATGATATCCCGAAGCACATTCCCTGCTCCCACAGAGGGCAGCTGATCAATATCCCCCACCAGGATCAGCCGCATATTTGCAGGAACGGCTTTCAGCAGGGCATTCATCATGACAATATCGATCATGGAACACTCGTCTACGATCAGGACATCTCCTTCCAGGGGGTTTTCCTCGTTTTTTCCATAGCCCTCGGAAGGTTTGCATTCCAAAAGCCTGTGGATGGTCTTCGCCTCCAGCCCGGTGGCTTCCGCCATACGTCTGGCAGCTCTTCCCGTAGGTGCGGCAAGGAGTATTTTCAGGCCGTAGATCCGGTATGCTGCAATGATTCCCTGGGTGGTGGTGGTCTTGCCCGTACCGGGTCCCCCGGTCAGCACCATTACCTTTGCCATGGCCGCCTGCCTGATTGCGTCAGCCTGAATTTCATCATACTTCATATTCACGGCCTTCTCAATCCTGCCCACATCCACGGAAAGCCGGTCGTTTCCGGACTCCCGCCTTGCCTTTGACAGCTGTATCCACAGCCTGTCTCCCGCAGGTTCCGACGCCAGCCTTTTCAATTTTCGTGCCGTACCCACTTCCGCAAAATAAAACGGCGGAAGGTAAACGGACTCTTCCTCCCGGATCAGGTCCTTATCCTTCAGCATCTGGTCCATGGTCATGACGATGCGGCCCTCCTCCGCCTCCAGCAGGGCTGCCGCCTTCTGAGTCAGCTGTTCCCACCGGGCGAATACATTGCCTTCGTCAGCCAGTTCGCTTAAAGTATACATAATGCCGCTGCGCAGCCTGACATAAGTCTCTCTGCCGAAACCAAGCTTCTGGGCAATGCTGTCAGCTGTCCTGAAACCAATCCCCCAGATGTCGTCCGCCAGCCGGAAGGGATTTTCCTTCATGACGGCAATGCTCTCATTTCCGTACTGCCTGTAAATCCTGGCGGCAAACGCGGTACTCACCCCCTGGTTCTGCAGAAAGAGCATGATGTTCTTTACTTCCTTCTGCCGCGCCCAGCTTTCTGATATCATCCGGATACGCTTGTTTCCGATACCGGGGATTTCAATCAGAAGGTCAATGTTTTCCTCTATGACAGTAAAGGTATCCGCGCCGAATTTCTGAACGATCTTTTGGGCGTATTTTGGACCAACCCCCTTGATCAGGCCGCTTCCCAGGTATTTTTCCATCCCGTATACCGTAGCCGGCAGTGTTTCCTCCCACTTATGAGCCATAAACTGACGGCCAAACCTGGAATCCACCTTCCATTCCCCGTCTATCAGGAGAACGGATCCCACATTTGCATCCAGCAGATTTCCCACCACAGTGACAAGGTCGTCGTACCCCTTCACCCGCACTTTCAGAACAGTGTATCCGTTTTCTGGATTCTGGTATGTAATTCTCTCCACAATACACCGGATTTTCGTCATTTGTCCCGCTCCTTGCTTTCCCTGCATCCGATTTTATTTTACTCCGATTTTCAGCCAATGGCAATACAGGAATAATTATATCAAAAATATTACATTACAGGAAAATTTAACTTGCTTTTACCATTAACTTAACTTATAATGGATGTGTTCTGAACTTGCAGTCAGAATATCTGTAAATCTCAAATTCTTAAGTTCAAAGAAAGGAAAACGGCATGTCTAAGGAAAAATTTATGCAGGAATTGCTGGCAAGGCTGGCAGAAAAGAAAGAATGGGGCATTGGTCCCGGCAGCGCAGTGTATTACAGGGACGGTTTTACCTCCCAGGGCGATTCGCAGCTTCTCGATTTCATTCACAACACCAATCTGCATTATCACAAATCGGAATCGGATATCTTAATCGGCAGTTTCCTCGTTATTAAAAAGAAATGCAGCAACGAAATCTGGTCCATGTGCAGATTTGACGCAGATTATCTGTATCGGAAATTCGAGGAATACGGCTGGAACGCAGTATGGAAGCTGATTCGGCCCCAGTTGGAATCCGGAACCAAGATCACGGAAAATAAAATTTTCTCTTCTATCAACAAATATAAAACCGTCAAAAAGTATCTGATTATCCGTCCACTCAATTATACAGACCACCAGATGGAACTGAAAAACTGTATTTACAGGCTGTACGGCGACATTGCCCTGGTCCTGTACATTGTCTTTTCCAATGACAGCCAGGGACTCAACACTTCAAAAATCCAGAGAACCACTTTTCAGGAATGGAATACGGACGAGGATGCCGTATGGGAAAATGCCCTGCAGAATACCTGTTCCATGGCGCCGCCCAGGCTGTATGCCAATCCACTGGACGCAGAAAAGGCGCCATATGGCAAAGGTGCTTTCATGACGGCAGGGCATTCCGTGAAAATCCATTCCCTGCAGGTTCCCATGCTCACCACCACACAGCAGGTTAACGGTGCCATAGCGCTCTTCTACCCGGGTGTCAGGGAGCGGATTGCGGAGATTATGGGCGGAAGCTATTATGCGGTCTTTATCAGCATCCATCAATGCATGATTCACCGCTGCGGCACCATCTCTCCCCGGCAGATACGCATTCACCTGAACGACGTCAACAATGCCTTCAGTTCCGACGAGAATCTCAGCAGAAAAATTTTCTGCTACGATGCCGTCCGTAAAGTCTTTTCTTCGCTGGATTAACCTAACAGGCCAGTATCATGGACAGCATTCCCGGCCCGGTATGCGCGCCGATGATCGGCGACAGCATGGTCCTTCTTACAATGACTTCCGGCGCCGCTTCACGCACCTTTTCTACCAGGCTGTCTGCAAGTTCCGGCGTGTCCGCGTCACAGATGTATATGGTATTGCACACCTTGGGATTGTAATTCTCCTTAAAAAAGGTAAACAGGGATGCCATCGCAGCCTTATTGCCGCGCTTTTTGTCCACAGTTACCAGCTTCCCGTCCTCATCAATTTTCAGCATGGGTTTAATGTTCAGTGCCGATCCCACAATGGCTGTGGCAGCGCTCACCCGCCCGCCCCGCTTCAGATACATGAGATCCTGCACCATAAAATAATGGCGCAGATGGGGAACAAAAGCCTTCATGTCCTCATAATTTTCTCTGAGAGACATTCCGCGCTTCCTGTTTTCCACGGCACGTTCCGCCAAAATGCCGATGCCGCCTGTAGCGGCCAGCGTATCCACCGGGAGAATCTCCGCCTCCGGATACTGTTCCTTAAGATGCTCCGCGGCGAGCAGTGAACTTTCATATGTGGAAGACAGACCGCTTGACAGGCAGAAATACAGCACGGATTTTCCTTCCTTCAGGAAGCCCTTAAAATAATCCTCATACATAAAAGGCGATATCTGGGATGTTCTGGTTAAGTCTCCGCCGCGCTGTCCGTCATAAAATTTCTTCAGCAGCGCCTCTTCCTCACATCCCAGGGATGTGCGCATCTCATCTCCCAGGGAATATTCCATGGGCACAAATGCAATCCCGTTTTCCTCGGCAGCTTCCCTGATAATATCTCCGGAAGCATCCATACATATTATATAATCCTCATCGTAACCTTTTTCCATGATATCGTCCTCCATATCACCACGGGCAGAATGCTTTGCCGCCCTTCACAAATATTCGCCGATAAGTGCCGGATTATACCGGGACAAAATCATTTCCGGGAAATCTGGGAATACCGTCGAATCCCTGTTTCAGCTCCGCTTCCGAAGGAATATAATCAGCCATTTCTCCGTTGTTGAATTTCTCGTAAGCAACCATGTCAAAGTATCCGGTTCCTGTGAGTCCGAATACGATGGTCTTCTCTTCCCCGGTTTCTTTGCATTTCAGGGCTTCATCTATGGCTGCACGGATGGCATGGCTGCTCTCAGGGGCGGGAAGGATTCCCTCCACCTTTGCAAACTGGGTTGCTGCCTCAAACACTGCCGTCTGCTCCCCGCTTACAGCATCCATGATGCCGTCATGGTAAAGCTGGGACAGGATGGGACTCATGCCGTGATAGCGCAGGCCGCCTGCATGGTTTGCGGAAGGGATAAAGCCGCTGCCCAGCGTATACATCTTAGCCAGCGGGCATACCTTGCCGGTATCGCAGAAATCATATGCAAACACGCCTCTGGTAAAGCTGGGACAGGAAGCCGGTTCCACGGCAAGAATCTTATAATTTCTTTCCCCGCGGATCATTTCTCCGGCAAAAGGAGAAATCAGGCCGCCCAGGTTGGAGCCGCCGCCGGCACATCCGATGATAATATCCGGAACAATGTTGTACTTGTCCAGGGCTGCCTTCGTCTCCAGTCCAATTACGGTCTGATGCAGCATTACCTGGTTCAGCACGCTGCCCAATACATAGCGGTAGCCCTCTCTGGCCATCTCTGCTTCCACGGCCTCTGAAATGGCGCAGCCCAGGCTTCCGGTGGTTCCCGGATGCTCTGCAAGGATTTTCCTTCCGATTTCGGTGGTTTCACTGGGAGAAGGGGTAACCGTAGCACCGTAGGTCCTCATAACTTCACGGCGGAAAGGTTTCTGTTCATAGGAAACCTTGACCATATAGACCAGGCAATCCAGTCCGAAATATGCGCATGCCATAGAAAGCGCAGTTCCCCACTGCCCGGCTCCCGTCTCCGTTGTAACCCCCTTCAGCCCCTGCTTTTTGGCATAATAAGCCTGGGCAATAGCCGAATTCAGCTTATGGCTGCCGCTGGTATTATTACCTTCAAACTTGTAGTAAATTTTCGCCGGCGTCTGCAGTTTTTCCTCCAGGCAATAAGCCCGCACCAGGGGAGAGGGACGGTACATTTTATAAAAGTCCTGTATCTCCTGCGGAATCGGAATATATGCCGTGGTATCATCCAGTTCCTGCGCCGTCAGTTCATCACAGAAGACATGCTTCAGCTCTTCCGCCGTCATAGGCTGCAGTGTCTCCGGATTCAGCAGCGGCGCGGGCTTATTCTTCATGTCGGCACGAAGGTTGTACCACATGGCAGGAATTTCGCTTTCCTCAAGATAGATTTTATAGGGAATTTTTGTTGCTTCGCTCATTGCAGCCTCCATTCTGAAATATATGCTTTTCTCAAGAGCAGCTTATATTTCCACGTTTATGTTAGCACAGGCAGCGGAATATCGCAAGGCCTGCCGCCTGATTTCCGCATATTGGTGCTGTGTCCGTTTGCCTGTCAGCGCCGTAAGACGCGTTCACCCGTTCTTACACGGTTCCCTCATACATCCCGGCTGTACGGTCTCAAAAACGAAAATACGAACATTTGTTATTATTTATCAGTATTGTCGTTCTCACTGCATTTGGATAGCGCCAGAGTCCCGGTCCTTGCCACTTCCACGATACTGATGGTCTGAAGCATTTTGATCATCAGTTTGATTCGTTCCGGCTCATCGCAAATCTGTATCATCATAAAGTGTTTGGACATATCCACAATCTGCGCCTTCATTATCTCGCATAATTCCATAATTTCACGGCGGTTGTTTTTGTTGTATTTTATCTTGATCAGCATCAGCTCCCTGCTGATACTCTGGCTTTCGGAAAAGGTCTTTACTTTGATGACATCAAGCTTTTTATTAAGCTGTTTCTCGATCTGTTCGATGGTCCTCTCATCCCCGGAACTCACGATCGTCATCACGGACGTATCCGGCGAATCCGTCTCGCCCACCGCCAGCGAATCAATATTAAAACATCTTCTGGAAAACAGCCCCGCCACTTTACAGAGCACACCCGATCTGTTCTCCACCAAAACGGAATATATTCTCTTCATATTAATAACCATTCCTTTCTCTTAAGTCTGTGAATCCGCTCCGCAGACTTTATTTTAAAATATGAACCGAAATTTGTTAACTCTTAGAATACTCCGAATACTGCCATGAAAGTTCCGGC
>OFHN01000663.1_pt1 | contig 29837 bp, 27 predicted proteins | sample 1521321 | NCBI WGS metagenome assembly OFHN01 (sample SAMEA3504130, study PRJEB24116) | mouse gut metagenome | biome: mouse gut; feature: mouse-associated habitat; material: faeces | place: Denmark | collected 2011
TATTCCTGAAATACTCCCAGGAACTGCGGGACTTCTGCGGGTTTGATGTTGTCCCGGATGCCTCTAAATTCACCCGGTTCAAACAGGATTTTTTATCGGACTTACAATCCATGTTCGATCATCTTGTTGACTTGACCGAACCAATCTGCCATTGTATTGATACACAGAAAGCTTCCATGCTTCTCTTTGACACCTCCGGCATTGAGGCATGGGTTACAGAAAACAATCCCAAATATGCCAACCGTATCATCAAACAGCTTAAAGCCTTCAAAAAAGCAAAAGGGATGGACGATTCCTTTGACCCTTATAAAGCCGCCTACGGCTCCATGCCTTCCCATGCTGCCGCCAATCCAGCCATTCAGCAGATGTACATTAACGGGCATTTCTGTTATGCTTATAAATTCGGTATTATTACCAACGGACTCGGCATTGTCCGGGATATTTCCTTTTATAACAAGGGCTTTCTTGATGCCCATCCTGACATCATTGTTGGAAAAAAATCTGATTCCCCGGATGAAGATAAGAGTCTTGCCGATTCCAAGGCATTGATTCCCACTTTAAAGGATTTCTTTCGCAAGCATCCGCTTATCAATCCGAAAACTTTTCTGGGAGACGCCGCATTTGATTCCATTGAAATCTACAAATACCTGTTACAGGAAGCTTCCTTTGAGCAGGCTTACATTCCCCTCAACGGCAGAATCTCCCTTCCGGAATCAGACTGCCCGTTGAATAAGGACGGCGTCCCCTGCTGTCCTAAAGACCCGTCTCTTCCAATGAAACGCGAAGGAAGCAGGTCCCATCTCCGCTGCGGGCTGCCGACCATGAAGTTTGTATGCCCAAAAATGAAATGGGAATATAATAAAACAACCGGGAAAAGCAAACGTGTCTGCCATTGTGAAAATCCCTGTACAGAATCCCCCTGCGGCAGGATGTTTTATATTTATCCCGAGAAAAACCTGCGCGCCTATCCTGGTACGCTCCGTGGTACGGCCGAATGGGATTCCACCTATAAGATCAGGGTAAATGTTGAGAAATCAATCAACCATTTCAAGGACAGCTTCTGTGTTGCCGGGCGTAAAACGCAGAATGAAAAAACGCTTCATGCTGACCTGCTTCTCGCCGGGATTACCCAGCTTATTACAGTAATGGTGGCTGATAAACTGCACAGGCATCAATATATCCGCAGTTTAAAACCTCTGATTGCATAACCTTACATACCGCATACCATTTCACGGGCTGATATCCTTATCTGCTTTGTTTTCATGTCTTAAAATCCTTGTTATCCACATCCACCTCCTGTAAGTCCGGCTCATTTTATTTCCGCAGACAGGGCAATGTACCCAAGTTGTTTCTTTATTCATTTGAGTCAGCCTCTCTTAATCTGCTTTATCTTTTAATTCTTCTCTTTTTAGTCCGTTCTTTTTTGCGCGTGGATACCAAAAGCATAAAGACGCCTGTATTTTCCAAAGAAATCGCGGCCAATTCGGTGTAATGAACAAATCTTCCCCTTGATTTAAAGATAATATATTTTGGCTTAGTTTTTGAAGTGCAATACCAATGTTCTTGTTAGGACCATGACCTAAAGGTATATCTTTAAAAAACGGAAGCATTTCTCCCGCCCCGATACCGAGCGTTTGACCATAGGTTAGACCGGCAGCTTTACACCAGTTCTGCATAATATCGGCAGCTACATGATCTTGCCGCCCCTCATAAAATCCATTGTTAATAATGCAATATACATTAATATTCTTATTCCCAAATCCTCTTTTTCAAGCTCAATAAGAAAGCGCAGTAAAGCTGAATTGATGCTGTCAATATACATAGGAAATGCAAATATAAGTACATCACTACGCTGTATCAGTGAAAACTGTGTTTTGGAAAAACCCATTTCACACACATTATATGTTATTACTTCGTTTTCTTTGATAAATGGTATTAAATATCCAATAAGCAATTCAGATGTACTTTCACCTGCTTTTGGGCTTCTTCTAATGATTTTGAAAATGAAATTTCGTAGTTCTTCGCATAAAAATTAATACCATTTGCTTTCACCAGCTTCTTGGCGGTTTCTCTTTCTTCTGTAGTAGTATTCTCGCCATAAAAATGTACTGCGAACTGCATATTATTTTGATAGCGCCTTTTATGATGTGTTTCGTTGTTTTTGATTTTGAAGAACGGAAGCATCCAAGGAATACTCCGGTCTAAAATATTTTTCACAAACGGACTATAGCAGCCATAAAAACACCTGCTGATAATAGTTACCTTTCCAGCCTTTGAGAGAATTTTCCCAATATTGTTATATCCATCCTTCATTACACATTTGCCGGGAGTTTTTATCCAACAGCCAAAACAGCCGATACAATGCCGTATTGTTCCTGTATCTGAAATAATATAGATATCACTGTTTATTTCGGAAAACAGTGATTGAAATTGTTTATTGTTTAAATCATGTATTAAAATATTCATTCTTTTTTCTCCTGCGTTTGATAAGGTATGGAAATGGACTTAATAATTTCTTCTACCCTTGTTTCCCAATTATCATCAAATTCAACATTAGGCATCACAACAATAGAAGCTAATCCATGCACCAAGGCCCACTTGTTTTGCTAAAAACCGATATCGCCGCTTTTTGCAAAATAGCTAAGGGTAAATTTTCATCTGTATCAGCACTGTCAAAAGATAATTTTATGCTGATATTTTTGCGTGAAAATAAAAAATCGAAGTAAAACGGATTTTGATAAAAGAACATAGCATATGTTTTTCCAAGCATAGGAAGCAAAGAAGGACTATCTTTATATTCTATGACTGTTTTTTCTAATTCAGTGGCAAATAAATCCATAATGTATTTCTGAATGGCAACTACAAATTCATCTTTGGACTTAAAATGAGCATAAGGCGCTGCATTGCTAACCCCACATATTTCAGCTATTTTGCGTAAAGATAACGCTTCTTCCCCTTTCTGTTTAATGAAATCTATCCCTGTTTCAATTAAAGCATGCCGCAAATCACCATGATGATATGGTCTCTCTTTCATAAAATAACTTCCCTCCAATCTTACCACTGACAAGATTAAAAGCAGCATATTGAAAGATTCTCCTCCGGCAGACTCTCCAGTGCCATCCAAACCTCGGTCCGGGCTTCCGGGCTTTCCACGCTCCCGTTCGGAACCTTGATGGCAGTATTTCAGTATGACCGGGTAGTATTTTGTCACAAAGGCATTCAGCGCATCCTCGTCTCCCCTGCGCATCCTCTGTATCAGCAGACCGTCCAAGTCAAGATCCACGTTTTTCCTACCCTCTGTATATTCCTGTATCTGGTGACTGTCCCCTGCCCATTAAAACGGCTGGGGTTAAAAGGCCACAGATTTCAGGTGATTTCCCTGACCAGAATAAAGGGAGTGAACTGCCGGCTCTGGCCTGCCGGATTATCCGCAACCAGATTCAGAAGTTCCGAACCTGTCCAGTCACAAAGCAGCCCGCTTTTTCCCAAGATTTCGATTCCCAGATCGTTGGCATCCACAATCACCATCGCCACCCCCGTTTTTTGGCTGACTTCGTCACAGACTCTGACAGGCTCACTGGGAATGCGGATCCCCATGTGTTCATACGCCGGGATATCCTTTCCGTAGAATCCGTCCAGCCCCCGGACTTCACTGCCCAGCATTCTGTAAAAAGTGCCGCGGACTCCTCTAAACGCGTCAAAACCTGCGCAGCCCGCCGCCAGAAGAACTTTACCCAAGCCGCAATAATTGATGGCAAACTGCATTTTCGTGGGCAGACCCATCCCGGGGCCCGCCGGCGTCCGGCGGACGAAACGGGACAGGACTCTGGCCCAGATGCCGGGTCTGACCTCTTCCTCCGTGACGATCCTCCCCTGACACAGGGCGATAATTTTCTCACTGGAGAAAAGAATATCCCCCGGTTGGTAAATGGGTTTCACATATTTCTCGATCAAATTGATATAGCTTTCCCCGATCTGCACAAAATGCGTTGTGATGGCATGGCGGGCATAGCTTCTGCCGCCGATGGAGACCACCACCTTTTTCCCCTCATTGGCATAAAAATCCGTAACTTCCATAGATGATTCTCCTCTGTGCTTGGTCAGTTTCTTTTCTCAACCAACTATAACAAGCCAGCCTCTAAACCATCTTTAAAACATAAAATAATGCTCATGTACGGTCGAGAAGCAAGTAACCGAAAACAAGAGATAGACCGCCAGCACCACCTAATGTACGTTTTATAAGTTATCTTATCATAGTAAATAATTTTAAGATGTATTCAGCAATATAAGACGCAGAAATGACAGAGCTATCAACCGTTATTTGGGCAAAGAGTTTTACAAATAGACAGAAAGATTGATTTTTCTTGGCAGATAATCGCTAATTTTTCTGAATATGTTAAAATGCGTTGCTTGTGGCAACGGGCAGTTTGGCCTACAATAGCAGTAACAATCGAAAGGAGGCTATCCCTAATGCTCAACGAAAATATTAAAGTAATCAGAAAATCAAAGGGACTTTCACAACAGGAACTTGCTGTCAAACTGAATATCGTGCGACAGACAGTTTCTAAATGGGAGCAAGGACTGTCAGTTCCTGATTCTGATATGTTAATCTCCTTATCGGAAGTGCTTGAAACACCTGTAAGCACGCTGTTGGGAGAAACTGTTATTGAAACGGAGGCTGATACTTTAAAAGCTATTTCCGAAAAATTGGAGGTGATAAATTTGCAGCTGGCACAAAGGAAAACCACAAGAAGAAAAATTATTCATTGGTCGCTTATTTCGTTATGTACAATCATAGTTATTATTTTTGCAATCTTATTGGAATCAGAAAGTCCTTACTTGAGGTGGGATTATAGGGACCCGGAAACCGCTGTCCTTGGAGTGGCAATTCACTCATTTGAATGGCTGTTTGTCAGAGTGGCGCCGATTATCCTTATTGGTGCAATCATTGGAATTTTCTTAACACGGAAGCAAAAATAGGCAGGAGTTATCCAGCCGTTTGACCAAGGATTGACTTCTGCTGTCGTTGGAAAACGAACAGGCTGGCCTCCTATTGTGTTGGAATTTCTTGATTTGAAGAATGATCGAGCACTGCGGGAGTCGGATTTGGAACAGGTGTTGATTGACAAAAGCAATAAGGCCAGGCCCGCCCCGCATCATTCAAGGGCGGGCCATGCATTTGTGGGCGGATAACAGGTATGATCCCTGCATACGTAAAAGGTGGTACTGTCATTGAGCAAAGGATACGCTTCGCTTTCCCGTACCACCGCCACATTGGCCAGCAGGGGAAGCCGCTCCTTTATTTCATCCAGATCCGCCTCCTTCTTCAGCGCGATCACAAGATGCTCCGGCGGATTGTCCAAAAGCTGCTTTGCCAGCAGAAACATGCCGTGACCCGCCGGATCTTCCCGGGCCCGGGCGGACAGATAAAGGATCTGCTTCTCCGCCAGCGCTTCATACACCTCTTTTCCCGTGAGCTGATACAGTCTCACCAGATTGTAGGCCATAACCGAATTGCCGCTGGGAACGGCGCCGTCATAGGTTTCTTTCGGATTCATGAAAAGTTCCGTGCTGCCTGGATCGGAAAGGAAAAAGCCTCCGTCTTGCGCATCGGCAAAACGGCTTACCGCCTCCCGGCAAAACGCTTCCGCCTTTTCCAGATACTGACTCTCCAGGGTGGAATGATACAGTTCCGTCAGAGCCGCCACATAAAATGCGTAGTCGTCCAAAAAGCCGTTTTCCGCTCTTTTTCCCTCACGCCAGCTTGTATATAAGCGTACTTCCCGGCACAGATTTTTTTCGATAAATTGCTGTGCGCTGACTGCCGCCCCCAGAATTTCCCTGTTCCGGGTAAGTCTGTACAGAGCGGACAGCGCCGCTATCATCATGGAATTCCAGGAAGTCAGGACTTTATCGTCCAGATGCAGCCTGAAACGGTTTTTTCGGTATTTGTACAACTTCTCAATCTCGGCTCCGAAATCATCCCCGGATCCTTTGCTCCTTAAAAGATTGGGAATATTTACGCCCTCAAAATTGCCCCGGGCGGTGATGTCAAAGGTCTCCGCAAACAGAGTTCCTCTTTCCGTCCCCAGAACCTCCAGGATTTCATCCCTTGTAAAAGTATAATATCTTCCCTCCAGACCCTGGCTGTCCGCATCCTGGGCACTGTAAAAACCGCCGCCCGGAGAAGTCATTTCGCGAAGCACATAACGGGCGGTTTTTTCGGCAGTATCCAGATAAAAAGGATTGCGGGTTATGGCGTACACCGATGCATATGCCATAAGCAGCAGGGCATTGTCATACAGCATTTTTTCAAAATGAGGCGCAAGAAAATACCGGTCCGTGGAATATCTGGAAAACCCGTAGCCGATCTGATCAAAGATACCGCCTCTGCGCATCTGCGTAAGAGTCTTTTCCACCATTTCCAGCGCCTCCCGGTCATGGTTCTGCTTTGCCTGCAGCGCCAGAAACAGCAGATTATGGGGCATGGGAAATTTGGGAGCGGACCCGAACCCGCCGTTTGCCTCGTCAAAACTTTCACGGAACATCCCCACCGCTCTTCCGCACAGGCCATCCGTATCTTTGCCGTCGCCGCCGGCGTTTGACTGTCTTAAATGGGCAATGATCTGATCCGCCGTGCGCAGGAATTCCTTCCGCCCGCTGTACCAATGTTCCGCCACTCCCCGCAGCAGATCGGAAAAAGCCGGCATACCGTACCGGGCTTCCGACGGAAAATAGGTGCCCGCCAGAAAAGGCTTTTTATCCCATGTCATAAAAATACTCATAGGCCAGCCGCCGCTGCCGGTGTACGCCTGACATACCGACATATACACACTGTCAATGTCAGGACGTTCCTCTCGATCCACTTTTACGGCAATAAAATATCTGTTGAGTATCCCGGCGACGGTGCTGTCTTCAAAACTTTCATGGGCCATGACATGGCACCAGTGGCAGGTACTGTAGCCGATGCTCAGGAAAACCGGTTTGTCCTCCCTCCGCGCCCTTTCAAACGCCTCCTCGCACCAGGGATACCAGTCCACCGGGTTTTCCGCATGCTGCAGAAGGTAGGGGCTGGCAGTATCTTTTAGATGATTGCTCATATTTACACCTATCTGTGCGCACTCAAATCAATCGTTGAATACGCATTTTATTCAGCCTTTCTTCATTTCCTGGCCGAAGGACCCCCGGGGCATCACGAAAACACCTGGGATCTGCAATGCCCCTTCTCATGTCCTGCGCCTGTTTATATATACAGTATCGGACAATCCCGGGGGAATTATCCCATTCAGGCCTCTAAAAACATCTGCAGCAGAGCAGGCAGATGCATGTAAGGACCCTGAAGGCGGTACAGGCCCTCGTTTAACTCATGCTCCTGCACCCACAGCAGCTGCAGGCATTGGCGCACCGTCTCCTCGGGCAAGCGCGCCCGACGGGCAATCTCCTCCGGGGAGGCATACAGATTTTCAAAATCCGCCACAGTCAATTCATACAGGGTTTTAAGCACCTTTATGTCCCCCAGCGTCTGAAGAGTCTCACAGATTGCCGCCATATCTCCCCTGCTCATGGATTGATAATACTTCTGATCCGCAAAAAAGATGCCGTTCCGAATATGTGCCGTGGCCCACTCCGGCTCGGAGCAAATGGACCACCCCTTCATGCAGCAGCGTTGCCAGCTGGAAGGCCTTGCCACCCCCAGAAGTTCATCCACCGTCACCCGGAAATAGGCCGCCAGCCGGGGCAGCAAGGTGATGTCCGAATAACTCTGACCGCTCTCCCATTTGGACACGGCCTGTTCTTCTGTCAAGTAAGGACTAAAAACTTATTTTTTCTGCCAACATAACCACCACTCTCTCGTTTATACAAAGAACAATACAATTTTTCATCTCCTCAAAATCAACACTACCGCTTCTTTTAAATCGTCACTAAATTCTTCCAGATCATCCATTGAAATAACCTTATCATGAATCAGTCCGGCAATATCCCAAAACATGTCAGATTTTCTTAACTCAATACAAACACATGGCGTTTTCCTGTTTCTCTTAATCCGTTTCTCTATCTCCCAAAACTTGATAGATGCAGGCAAATCGCTGTACAAATAGTCCGCATATTCCTTTACCAGCTTCTCCATGTAATGTTCCTGCCATCCACCAATTATCTCCCTGTATAATTTCCAATCCCTTTTTGAAGGCTCAACCATTTTCTATTTCCTCCATCTAAGTATTAAAGGCAACAATATATATGCCAATCTCAGGCAAATTTTTGTCTTACACATAACGATCGGTGTATCTCATGTCATTCCCCACTTTATTCAATTCTTATATACCTTCTGTTTTTAGTCGCTGCTGTGCAGGTCAATCTGCCCATTGCCACTAGTTCATTTAGTAACTGCCTTGTCCTTGGTCCTTTTAATCCTATTTTTTCAGCAACTTCTTCTGTCCTATATAATACTTCTAACTCCATGCACGCAAGTATCTGCTTCTGTCTTTCAGATAACAGTTCCTCTTGCGTTTCTGCTGATTTTTCTGCTGATTCTGCTGATTTTTCTGCTATTTTTTTTGCCGATTGTTGTCCATGTTTCGGAATCATTTTAAGATAAAGCGTTACCTGATTAAGCGCGGTATCTTCTATCAGTTCCGGTTGTACCCAGCCCTCATCTTCCCAAGTTGCCAATATAGAGGGAAATCCGGAACCTGCATTGTCCCCAAATCCAACCATTCTAAGCATAGTCTGCATATGCGGGTTTCTTGATTTTGAATTTCCTCCCCGGTAAATATCCTCCAGAGGAAGCTTTAGAATACCCGGATTTGTAAACTCAAAGCTATTGGACTTCTTTATCACTTTCAATACACCTGCATCCATCAAATAATCGGCATGTATAATAAGATTTACAAATGCTTCCCTCACCGCTTTGTGTACCGGAGTTTCATCTATCCGCTGTATTCCCTCAAGCTTAAATGGTTTCTTCAAATCCTCCGTTAATTTTGGCGTAACTTTGGTAAAAAAATTAAACAGATTATTCTCCCATGTTCCATCGTAGGTAATCCTGTCATTCCATCGAATATCCATTGTAATTTCGCTTTCATTGCGGTAATCCATAAAAATATTGTCAAACTCATTCCGTATGGCAAGTCCGTCTCCAAACATCATCAGACCTGCAAGGGTCAGTCCTTCCTTGCCCTCTCTTCTGTCTTTTCTGTATCCTCCAAGTTTTTCCAGAAATGATTTGTCGTCAAGGGCATTCCAGACATGCCCATCATTTCTAACCTCAAAAATCTGCCGGTATTTCCGCAACGTCTCCTTGTCAATATCATCCATCGTATAATATTCTAAAATCATCCCATCATTGCCATCCGGGTTCTGGTCACGAATCATTCCTCTGATTTCATGTTCCGTTGCGTGATAATCACCTTCGTTATTTCGCTTGAATGTCCCTTTGTATGGATTCTCGCCAATATAAATCGGACGCATTTTATAATCAGCTCTTGGAACCTTAATCACAATCAGGCTAACGCCAGACTCTTCCACAATAAATACATCTTCATCTTTCAGAATATTACGATTAACCTTACTGCTGTTAATGGTGTTCCAAAAATCCTCTACCTGCTTTTTCGCTTTTTGAATCCCCTGTATAATGAATCTTTCTTCTGGCAGTATTTTCTTTTTGTCTTCTTTTACGCCAAGAATGATATAACCGCCTTTAGTATTGGCAAAAGCAGAATACGACTCGTAGGCAGAACGCGGCACATTGCTCTCTGCTTCCTTGCACTCTATGTCTACTTTCTCACCTTTATAGATTAGCTGTTCTAATTCCTGCATGTTCATAATACATCACCTACCTAATCTTTACATGTTGTTTAAAATCGACATCAACATTTGCAAATTCATCATAATAATTATTTTATCCATATACACACATGATACAATACCGTTTCACACCCATTACGATTATGTACTGTTTTCATAATTTTTATATCAGAATATAAAAATTCTCCAATAACAACATTGTCTTCAGATACTTGTATTGTAAATGGGTATTTATGTTTTTTTATATGTTCGAAATATTTATTACAAAAATCTATAAAATTTGAAACTGTAACATATGACAAAATAATATTAAATTTATTACCAGCAGTATCATAATTATAAATTTTATCTATATGTTTATCCAAATATGCTTTATTAAAACTATCCAAATTTAACGCCTCAATAATTGTTATTGGAAAACCATGCTCTTTAATCAGAATATCTACTTCTCCAGCCGCTTTTCCACTTGGTGATAAACCTCTTCTTGTTTGATCTTTAACGTCATATCCTGCTGTGTCTAAAATGTCCCTAATATAATCATTTCTCTGATCTTCTGTTGCATTATAATAAATAGCATTCGCCTGTAGTTTTACACATGATGATAACAATTGCTTAAGTATTTCATTCATTTTAGCACCATCAGAACTGGTAATTGGACTTATTCTATCACATGTTTTCACTTTTATTATGCAAACTTGTTTTTGCTCAATATCACATATGTCATAGGATATTTTCGTTTCAATCTTAACTTGCTTAAGCGCACTTTGAATAAGGTTATCCATGTTTATATGCCTATCAATTCCAATAAAACGACACCCAGTTTTATCTTTTACTATGCCAATACATACATAACCATAATCGTAGTTTCCATATACAACAGACTCAATGCATGCTGCTATTTGATTTGGTAGTACAATAAATTGTTTGCAAACTATATTATCTATTCCAGATTCAACTATGCTTTTTACTTCTTCATATGTCATTTATACAACCTTTCTTAATGGTATTCTGTTAATTCCTGTAAGTTTTAACATTTTTCCAAAAGTAATCTGTTGAGGTGTCGTTTTCCCATCTTCAACCCATAACTCATAATCCTTTTCAAAGTCTAAAATATCTTTTTCCGCCCCATAATACAAAATAACTTGCTCATAATCTGATGGGCGGGTAATTAGAACCATCTCTTTACCATACTTTTTTACTATGAATATGGTATTTGTCAAGTTAATCGGTTCAGAAACATCATATTCCGGCAATGTTTCAAGAAATGCAAATACAGCATTTTTTGAACGTTCTAAAATAGCTTTAACATAATCAAATTTGCTCTGGTCGCCTTCAGAAACATGTACAAAATTTTCTTTAAATATATTAAGTTCTCTTGCCTTTGTAAACTCTTCCATGCTTGAAATGCCATATTGAACCATAAGTTCTTCTGATATTTCTACTTCCTCAACCGCCGCATTTTCACTTTGTTGATAATATACTTTCAATACTTTTTCTAAATCCCTTGAATCCTGTATATTATATTTCTTTAACAACTCATCATATTTTTCAGCCTTCTTCATATTCTGTGCAATTTCTTCATCATTATATAACCAGTGTTTATTATCAACTATTTCCTTAAAATACATATTTGCTTTTTCTGGATTTTCATTAATCCAACAAAACAATTGATTAAAATTACTACGGACGGCTTCATCCTGATTTTTACTCATTCCTTGTTTCTGCTTCACATACTCTATTACCCCTTGCGCTACATCCTTTAATCTTTTTACTCTGCTTTCCGGAAGTTCTAAAAAAATATCAACAGGAAGCAAAATACCCCTGATGTCATCTCCTAGCTCGCACACAATATCTTTAAAAAATTCATCAATTTCACCTGAGTCCAAAAATATACCCTCTAGCGTAATGAACTCTCCCTTTTGATTTGGTAGAATTGGCTTGGTCTTTCTTTCCAATAAGTTTTTATGCTTATATTTTTCAAGATACTCTATAAACGATTCCAACCAAGACCAAACACTTTCATTTTCTTTTAATTTCAAATAATGTGCCAATGTGTCTACAGCTCCATATTCACTTACTCTGTCAGCCATTTTAGTACACCAGTACTTCCTAGCCCTTTCCATTATTTCATCATTTACTTTTTTTACCTTACAGTCATCCGGGATCTGATCTAAAAATAATCCATCTAACAAGGATAACAGATCTATCTGCTCCTCATCATTTTCAGATTGCTCATCATATAAGACAATTATCTTTGCCATCGCTTCCTGCCTAGAAAAATGATCAGAATCCATAGCTTCAAGAATTTCATCAAACAGCATATCATAATTGTATACCTCATAAGCTAAATTCTTTGGCAACTCTATTTTCTTGTTCAACAAATACTCCCTACAATCATGATCTAGCAACGATAAAATTTGTATATATACATCATCAATACCTTCATCTATATATAATTTATCAATACCGCAAAATTGTCCTAATTGGTTCGGAAATATTTCTGCACTTTCAAGTATCTCTGTATTTTTTGTTGTAACCAGTATTTCATATAATCTATTTAGCCAATCGATAGAATTTGCTTCATCTTTTATTGCTTTCTCTAATTCCTGTAAGCTTCCAAATTCTTCCACATCACATACCAACTTTTTAACATCAAAATTTCTACACTCTACCCACAAAGAAGCATACCACCTATGTATCTCTGAAAGTAATAACATGTGATTAGGATATATTGACTTTCCCATTTCCCATACAAGTTCCCTTGTTGCTTTCTCGCTATCTCCAATAATCAACACATCTTGACAATCACAGAAATCAAATAATGCTGTTCTCTCCCCACCGATTGTATCAAAAATAGATGCACATTTTATATGTTCCTTGCAATCTTTAATTATACTCCCAAACCAATCTTTTGATATCCAATCTTTATCAGGCTGTTTGGGCACATGTACAATGTTATACAATTGTTTCCAATTATGCGATGCCGCATAATCTAATAACTCTTTATATGAATTTAATGCCTGCAGCATCAGACCTTTATTTTCATCAATCACCTTATTCTCTTTATCAGTCAAATATATTCCGCTTCTTGGCTCATTTGGATTAAAAAATGTGCTGTTAACAACAACAGGAAACGAAAAATCTTCAGTTCCAATAAGCGGAAACGCACAAAATAGCTTAGGCATTTTTTTCGGATATTCTTCTACCAAAACTTCACCATCCCTGTGCTTTATGGGTATTGCCAAATCTATAGTTTCTCCATGATACAGTAATATTTCGTTTACTCTTTGATTCTCACTATCTGTAATATAAACAGAATGAATTTCCATGTTTCCAACGGCTCTCTTTTCTCCTCGTTGAACATAAAAAGAATGATTAATCCTTATGGAATTTACTTTTTTCACAAAAGCAAACACATATGGAATTGATATATATAAATTCTCCAACCCATTTTTAGCAGTCTCTATTCCATTATTGTCCAATTCGTAAAAAAAACATGTGTCAAATCCCCTGTTTTCAGATGATACTGGAGTATTCATCTCCTGACTTGATTCAAGCTGCCAAAAGCTCTCATTTACAGCAGTAATAACCTCTTCTTTGGTTTCTCCACTTCTATCCAATAATATATCAATTTTCTTCAATGGCTCATCTTCATCCTTCAAATAAGCTTTTACCTTTACCTTTTCCGACAACAAATGTGTAGTCAGGAATCCGGTGCCAAATTTCCCGGTCACTTCGCTATTAGAATCCGGATTTCTCTCTTTTGATGATACCTGTGAGATAAGATGTACGATATTGTCTGTTGTAAAGTTTTTTCCATCATGCTTAAAGGCTAAATACTTTTCTTTCTCATTAAACTCAACCTCAATATTTACGCCCTTTGTATCATCTGCAACATCTTTTGCATTCTGAATCAATTCCCATATCCAACGACAAGCTGTTTTTTCGTCATTCTTTAATTTTAGTTCTTGCATCATATCAATTATTTTATTTGCAATAGCTGTATCATATGCACTGTTTCGTGATGCTTGTACTTTATCTGAATATGACATTTTTCCTGACTCCTTTTTTTGAAGTATATGGCATGTTTCTTACATGCTTTATATACTTTTCTCCAACTCTTTTTTACGTTCTTTCCAATCCGGCATCATCATGGAAACAAAATCCCAAAACTGTCTTGAGTGATTAGGATGTATATAATGCGCAAACTCATGTAAAACAACATACTCGATGCAATTTCTAGGTACTTTTATCAACTGGCTATTTAATGTTATGATACCTTTCTTCGGCTGACAGGTTCCCCACCGTGAAGTCATATATCGCACTCTTAACTCTGGATAGGGAACATTATACTTTTGAAATATTACATATTTCTCATCGACCAGCTCTTTAAATATCATCATTTGATATTCTTTTAACCACCTATTCATCATTGTTTCTTTGTGGCGAAAATTACTTTTGTCCTTCACCTTCAAAAATATATAAATACCATCTGTAAATACAGTCTCTTCTCTTGCTTCTTCAACTTTTAATCTTAGATTTTTACCTAGCAAAGTGTAATTCTCACCACTAACATATCTTTTAGGAACCTCTTTCATCAACTTCCTTTTTTCTTCAAATTTGGTTAATGCAGCTAAGATATACGCCTGCTTTTGCCTGATAAATGCATCAACAAACTCTGTTGTAACACTATTATTTGCTGATACCAAAACTTTGCCGTCCGATTTCACTCTTAAATTAATATTCTTAACAGGCTTTCTTGTCAGAAAGTAGGAAATCTTTCCATTTTCACAATCAACCGACCGTTGTTCTATATTAGCCTCCATTACCCCTTGAATCTCCTTAGAGCTGTCGTTTTCACGTTTTCAATCACTTTGTCAATTACATCAAACGAGAACTTGCATTTTCCTGCACATTCGTATTTGTAAAACAAATCATCTATATTCTGAGCAATTTTATCATGTATACTTTTATTGTCCGTCCAGTCAACTTGGTTATGTTTTTCAACAATGTTTGTAATTTCAAGTGCAATATCAGCAAACATATCCTGCCTTAACTGCGCATTAGACGCTGCGTATATATTATCTTCCATTACGAATGAAGGTTTTCCTGATGATACTGGTTTCCCTCCATATTCTACGGGATCCTCTGCCACCATTAAAGCAGATGTCAGTTTCCATTCATCCTCCAAAATTGCACTAACCACACCATAGAAAGCTTGTGCATGTACATTATTTTTTAACTTCTCTGGATACTTTACTGTTGATACCCCTGCTACATAATCAGCTATAACGGAACGCATTTTTGCAAGGTACTCCGCATCTGTTATAATCCTATCCTTATATTCTTTTAATGTATCCTTGATTCTTTTTGAAAAACTATCATAATATGCAGGATTTTCATCTCTTTTTACGCTTATACTTTTTGCTAATTTTGACTGAATTGCATCAGCTTTTGATCGCAATGAACCCAGTTTTTCTAATTCTTTTTCCAAATCAGACTGATTTAAAATATCAACTGGTTCTGTTATTTGTTTCAGTCCGGCAACAGACATATGTGTATCAAGCAGGTTTTGCATTAATGGCTCATACTCACTATTATCTATTGCATCACAATAACGAATTTTAACAGAACGCCTAACCTTTGAATAAAACGCAAATGTATTCTGATATGTTATTCGTTCATCTTTGGGTATATCTTCATATGCCACCTCAGAATTCAACACTACAGCCAAATCCTTGCCAAACTGACATAGCAAATCATAAAATTCGTTTCGTTTTTTCTCATCAGATAAAAATACTTCTATTTCTTCTGCATCATTTTTATTTTTTACTGATGCAAATAAGTCTTCCAATCTACTGTAAGACTGGCGAAGATTTCCTACAACACTAACAATATCAACGATTGCCCCTTTCAAATCTCCCGTCTCAAAATTTTCAAGACCTGCACCACTATACACATTCATTGCATCGTCCAACTTCTGAATCAGACCACGATAATCAACAATAAGGCCATAATCTTTTCCATCATAAAGGCGATTTGTTCTTGCTATTGCCTGCAAAAGACCATGTTCTTTTAACTCCTTATCTATGTATAGTACTTGACACAATGGCGCATCAAAACCCGTTAACAATTTGCTGCAGACAATTAAGATATCTACTTCACCATCTACAAACCTATTTTTGACCGAATCCTCATAAGCATCAGCATCACCATATTTTTTCATTATTTTACTCCAATAAGCTATGACTCTGCTATCTGCCCCGTCGTCAATGCTATCAACACCCTCCCGCATATCCGGTGCCGAAATACAAACCTCGCATTTCAGATCCCCAAACTGTTCAAAACATGCCAAATAAGATACTGCGTCCCTCTTACGGTTTGTCGCAATCATGGCTTTAAATCCGGTATCTTTATATCCTTTGGCAAAATGATTATTAATATCTAAGGCAATTCTTTTTATACGAGCCTCTGTAGAAGCAAGACGCTTCATGCTGCTCCACTTTCTTTTTAAATCCTCTCTTTGGCTTTCTGTCAATCTCTTTGTAGTTTGTTCAAACCACAAATCAATGTTTTCCTCATCAACAGTCTGTTCTACAAATCTACCTTCGTAGATTAAGGGTACAATTGCCCTATCATTCACTCCATCCTTTATCGTATATTTGTGAATAAGCTTTCCAAACTTAGTCATTGTATTTCTTTCGTTTTTCATGAGAGGTGTGCCTGTAAATCCAATATAGCAGGCATTTGGAAATACAACTCTCATCTTAACTGCTAATTCTCCATAATTTGAACGGTGGCTCTCATCAACAAGAACAAACACATCTCTGCTCATATTCTTCAAGCCGCTGCTTTCAACTGTATTAAACTTGTTTATAATCGTGGTAACAATATCCACTTTTCCTTCATTAATCAAATTTATCAAATTTTTGCCACTGCTCGCTCTTGCTGGTTTACATCTCGTATGCATAAATGTTTTTGCTATTTGCTTATCTAATTCTTTTCGATCTGTAACAATAACCACTTTAGGCTCATATTTTGCCATTTCCAACAAAATGTATTTGGCTAACATTACCATTGTTAATGACTTTCCCGACCCCTGCGTATGCCAAATAACACCACTTTGTCTGTTCCCTTTTGAATCGTTTGTGTTTATTGTCTTAATGATTTCTTTTATAGCAAAATACTGTTGATAACGACAAATTTTCTTCACATTAGCATCATATAACACAAAATACTTGCTTAACTCCTTAAGTCTATGCAATGAAAACAAAGATATCATGTTTTCATCTTGAACAGTAGCCATTCTATCCGTTATGAGCTTTTTCTTTGCTTTTTCTATGAAATCCGTATCTTCTTCCTTCCAAACACTCCAATATTTTTTCCCTGTCCCAGTGGTCGCATATTTAACAGAATTTTTGTTTGTGGCCATAACAATTTGCACATACTTAAACAGGTGCGGAATATAATCTTCCTGCTGGTTACGAATCATTTGTTCCACACCCTGTTCAACAAGGATATACGGAGCTTTACATTCAATCACTGCAAACGGAATACCATTGACAAACAAAACAATATCCGTTCTTACAGTACGCTCGCCATCATAACTATCAACAGAATACTCCTCCGTTACATGAAACACATTATTTTCAAAATGATCCCAATCTATATACTTAAGATCAAAGCTTAACACTTTACCGGCGCCAACCATTTCCTGATAACTCTTGCCTAACATCAGCGCATCGTATATTTTCTCACTGGTTTTTATGAGCCCATCTGTTAACGGTTCATCTAAATCCTCGATAGCCCTTTCTATATTCGCTGAAGAAAACTCCTGCTCTAAGCCGCCAAATTCAAAACGATTCATTCTGCGAAGCTGATTGCGTAAAATCCCCTTGAGCAATACTTGATATTTACTTCCACGCTGCAGATTACATTCTTCTACTGTCAGATATGTGTAACCCATTTTCTGTAATAATTCTAAGGCAGGCTTCTTGCTTATGTTGTCCTCTAAGTATAGATTCCCATCCATCTATTCCACCTCCGTATTCTCCTCGCCTACTCGTACTATACCTGTGAGAAGAAGCTGCATTATCGCTTTCTTTTCTTGCTTTATCAGTTCAAGTTTTTTCTCCAACAAGATTATTTCTTTATCAGTTGTCATAAGAATTTCCGCAATTATTTTCTGCTCTTCATAAGTGGGTAAAACAATTTTTATATTGAAAAAATCTTTGGTTGAAATGTTTAATAATCCATGATTTCTAGCACCTTCCTGAGCAACATTCCGAATCTCCCTATCTGCCATTCCATATTCAAAGTAATATTCCAAGTAATCAAGCGAAATATTTTTATCTATTACCCTAAAACAAATATATAATGGTGAAACAATTCCCATATCATAGTTTTTTAATCTTTTTACCGCACCATATATATAACCACCCGAATAGCTTTTATTATACGCAAAATCATTTCTTTGCAATAGATAATAATTTTCTTTGTTTTTACTTGCGATTTCTTTTTTAAAAAAGTCTTTTTGACTTATTAATCCATATTGTGCTGAGATTGTAAGAACATTTGAATTATTAATAGTATTTTTTGTTTCAATTATAACAGCAATGTCCTTTAACTGCACTTCTTTCCACCCTCTAGGTATTTCTCCTCTCTTTACCATTTCCATCTGTTTCTTTGTATTTTCCAACATATATTCACCTCATCATTCATCCCTTCACCACTTTCCTTAACATATGAAAATGGCCTAATCTGCAAATCCTTTTCAATCATACATTTGAAGTTGTCATTTTGCATTACAGACCCAGTTCCTTCAAATAAATATCCATCTGCGCCTGTACTTCTTTCAGTTCTGCATCAATATTTGCTATATTAGTTCTTACTTCATCAATATCAATCAATTCCTCCTCTTCAAAAGTATCCACATAACGCGGAATATTCAGATTGTATTCATTTTCTTTTATTTCTTCCTTTGATGCCTTATATGCATATTTATCAACTGTCTCATATGCTTTATAAACATTTATAATCTTATCAATATCTTCATTCCGTAAAATGTTTTGGTTCTTTCCCTTTTCAAAATTACCTTCTCCACTTGCATCAATGAACAACACCTCTTTGCGGTTACGGTTTTTCTTAAATACCAAAACACAAGCCGGAATAGATGTTCCATAAAAAAGGTTTGCTGGCAGTCCTATTACCGCATCTAACAAATTAAGTTCCACCAGCTGTTCTCTGATTCGGCCTTCCGAGGCACCTCTAAACAAAACGCCATGCGGTAACACGACTGCCATTCTCCCATTATTCGCGTCCAAACTGTGTAACATATGTAAAACAAATGCATAATCACCCTTACTTGAAGGCGGCACACCCCAGTCAAATCTGTGATAAATATCCAAATCAACAGACATCTTAGGTTTTTTCTTTTCGTCTGTTGCCTCTGGAAGAAAACCACTATCCCATTTATCAAGTGAAAACGGAGGATTTGCAACAACACATTGGAACTTCATCAATTTATCATCTTCCAAGTTTTGCGGATTTGATAAAGTATCTCCTTGCCATATCTTTGCATCATCAATTCCATGCAAGAACATATTCATACTGCATAAGGCCCATGTCTGCATATTCTTTTCCTGACCATATATAGCGACTTTGTTCGTTTTAGCCTGTCCATATGCTTTTAACAGCAAGCCACCACTTCCACATGTCGGATCGTATATCCTATCGTTCTCTTTTGGCTCTACCAACATTGCAACTAGTTTTGAAACTTGGCTTGGTGTAAAAAATTCACCACCTTTTTTACCTGCATCCGAAGCAAAATTTGCTATCATATATTCATATGCATCGCCAATAATATCATTACTTTCTAACACAGATGGTCTTAAATCCAACCCATGGAAATCCTCCAATAAATTTTTCAATGTAGCATTCTTTTCTTTTTTTTCGCCAAAATCAACTTGAGAATTAAAATCTATCGCTCGAAATACATTTCTTAATTTTCCACTATTGTGTTCTTCAATGTTATTGAGAGCAATATTGATTTTCTGACCTATTTCAGAATCACTTCTATTTGCATATAAATAATCAAATGTTGACTCTTCATCTAAAACAAAAGGTTCTCTGCTCATAGCACGCTCTACTCTACGAATATCTCCCGCATATTGCTGCAGATATCTTTCCTTTGTTTCCGTACAGACATCACTTAAATATTTTACAAATAACATTGACAAAATATAGTCTTTATATCTCGAACTATCAATTTTCCCTCTAAAACTATCACAAGCTTTCCATAAAATCTTTTCAATATCACTCTTTGTTGTTTTCATGTTTTTTCCTCATTTCTTTCTGAATTTTATCAATGGCCGTTTTATAATACAACTCTTTCTGTCTCAAAAGCTGATCTAATAACATCAAATCTTTTTTTGATAATAAATAGATATCCGCTATTTTTCTTTGTTCCTTTAATGTTATCTCTTCAATATTCAATGATGCATATGACATAGGTTTAACTGTACCTATCATGGTACTATTAACGTTTTGTTGGAGCTGTTGTCTAACTTTTTCAGTATTTAGCAGCCAAAATAGATATTCCGGAATAATTTTTTTTGTATCTGTTCTAATCACCACAAAGTGAGACGATATAATCAGCCCTGTGTGCATTTCATCAATCAGTACTGCCGTAAATGGAAATGTCAATCTCACAACAATGTCTCTCAGTTGTGTTATATAGACCGGCTTTATTTCCTCTATCGTTTCAAAATCGTCAAGTAAAAAATCCTCAATAAAACCTTTATTATTAATTGCTTTTAAATTTAATAATCTATATTGTATAATGCTATCACTCACACCTCTTGCCTGTTTTCTTGCTGTAACAAGTCCAGTATTAATGACAGCTGCTTCATCTAATCTCACGATTTACCTCCTGTTCATTATCATAGTGCTATCTGCTGGTCTGCTTTCTATAAACTAGCAGATTAGTATCAATTACTGCACCCTGTCTTCAGCATAATCGACTACATAATAATGGTTAGAATTTCGCTTGCATTCCAACACAGGAATTCGTTTTGTTACTTCTCGTTTAACCTTTCCATCGCTATATAACTTATCCACCCACTCTATTGGTTTATTATAATATTTCATTTTTCCACCACATTTAGGACATTTTTCAGTATGTATTTTTTCTATTACTATTTTTTTGCCATATCCGTTTATTGCAAAATTACAAATCAATGGATGTCTTGTTTGCAAATTTGCAATTTTTCTCACAGTTAAAGTAGTCGTTAATAATAAAAATAAAACAACAAGTACCAGCGAACTTATCTGTATATTATTTGTATTTAAAGTTTCTAAAGAACCACTTAAAAAAGTTACTATACTACTTATCATTTTCCCCAGCGGCAGCAAACTTAAAATTCCAATAATACAACTCATCCATGTCAACACTGCTAATGTGAAAGGGCTACGCCATACAGGTTCTGGTGTATACACAGCCCTGTTTTGTTGATCTTTTTGTTCAACGCAATTGTTAACTATGACATCCGCTATTTGTGTTCCATTGCCAAATGAATTATTTTCTATTTTTATGTTGTGGCTATAATCTATTTTTTTACTCATATGTCCTCCTCTATATAAAGGCGGAATCGCAACACCTTTGCATAAACCAAGTGATTCTACTTTCTCATAACAATTGAATTGCTTGGCATAATTGTATAAAGTCTTTACGATTTCATATTATGCTTCGATTTTCTGAAGACTGTAAGGTTGCCACCTTATAGTCTTTTTTGTTATGTGTTTTATGAACAATGTAATTTTATAATGCCTAATCTTTTTTGTCAACATTTTTTGTTATGTATAGATTGAACATATTATTTTCTGCTATTTACTATAATTCACCTTTTTTTCCATTTTGCATTGCCATTCCCTCTTATCCACGCTCATCTCATACAGCCTTCCAAATTCGCCATACAATTCATCGAAATTTTTTCTAATTTCCAATCTATCCAAAACACCCCTATTTGAAATTAGTTAAACTTAGAAAGCTTTGGGAAAGTCTGTATTCTACTAAAACTTTTTCAAAACTTGTACTCCTGAAATTTTTAATGTCTTTCGCCAGATACGCATGAGAGACGCCTCATGCCTCTGGTTAGGGGACTGCCCCTAAAACCTCGCTGATATATATAGTGAACTTAAAATATGATAGAATATTTCTATTCTGATTGCACTTTCTGCTATCATTTTCCTGTTCTGATAGTACTTTTTAAGTTCTTTTTTTGTGGGACAGCCACGCCTTTTTCCCTGCCGTTTTTCAGTGATAGTGCTTTTTGCAATCACTTTTGCGGAATGATGGCACTTTTTTAGTTCTTTTTCCAAAAATGAACTCACTTTTTACTATCAACTGTCAATCAAATCCTCTAAGTCATAAGTTTTGGAACTCATGGCATGGTCAACATTTTCAGGAGTATATTCGCCGTGTTCTGTCAGTGCTGCAATTACTTTCTGCCTGATTTCTTCCCGCTCCGCATTCGGCATTGCTGCTATATAGTGTGGCGGCAACTTTGATATTTCTGTGATTACCTCCTTTTCGTATCCGTAAGTATTCTCAAAGTCACTTACGAATTTTTCTTTTGCCAATACTGCTTTTGCCTTATTTTCCTCACTGGCTAACTCCACCAGTCCGTCTAAGAACTCAATCAGCTCCCTCTTTGTAAAGCCCATCTGTAAATCTTCCTTCTCAAAACAAAAAGGCAGGACCGGATTAGCATTGCACAAACGGATTATCCGTTTAGAGAGCCAATTTAGTCCTACCTAAATCTTTGTTATTTTTTTCACCTCGCATTTCATTAAAGCCATAGAATGACCGTATCAGTAATCGACCATTATCTGACTTTCGTAATGTAGGTTTTCGATTTTGATCAGCGCTGTCCTAATCTTGACCTAAAATGGGCTTAAAATAATAGGACTAAATCAGTGCAAACCCTTGATTTTACTCAATGTCATTAACTTAAGGAATCTTTTACATTTAAAATTGTAAAAGATTCCTTTTTTCTGTATTTTTACTGTATAATAGAAGCAGATAACTGATGTTTTTCTTTTAAAGGCAGGTGATTTTATGAAGGACTCTCAAAAACGTACCTGTTGTGATATCAGTTTGATCCATCAGGATGAATTCCATGACTTCTGCAGAAATGGGAATCCGTCCTCATTTATAAGGAACAGAAAAATGCCGCTGAAGGATCTTGTGTTCACCATGATCAACCGGAGGGGGATTACTTTGAGCCTGGAACTACGAAACTATATGAAGACTGCACATCCGGGAATGGAAATATCAAAACCCGGCTATCTGAAACAGCGTATGAAATTGAACCCGCTGGCTTTTTATGAGCTCTACCGCCATCATAACAGGAACTTTTACGCGGAACCCGGATTCTCTACCTTCCACGGATATCTGGTCCTTGCAGCGGACGGATCAGGAATCAATATCCCTACTACAAAGGAAACCCTGGAAGAATTCGGGACATCCAGCAGGAAAGGAACAAAGCCCCAGGCATCCATAGGGCTTGGATGTCTGTATGATGTCATGAACCGGATGATTCTGGAGAGCGACTGCCGTAAATGTAAGTTTGATGAAATGCGGCTTGCAGAAGAACAGCTTGACCGTGTGCCAGAAACGGTCGGCAGCTCACAGCCGTTTCTGGTCGTCATGGACAGGGGATACCCGTCTACCCCGGCTTTTATCCGGATGATGGAGAAAGGCATCTTATTCCTTGCGCGTCTCAAATCCAGTGATTATAAAAAAGAACAGGCCGCTTTGTCGGCACCGGACACATGGGTGGACATCCATCTGGACAAAAGCCGGATCAGACATTATAAAGGAACGGATATTGGCCGGCGGATGGAAGAGATCGGGCACATTACCCTGCGGATGGTCAAAGTGCCGCTGCCGGAAAACCAGGAAGAAGTGCTCATCACAAATCTGCCACCGGAAACCTTCGGCTGCCAGCAGATAGCGGAACTGTACCATATGAGATGGGGGATTGAAACGGCATACGAGACACTCAAAGACCGTCTGCAGATGGAGAATTTTACAGGGACCAAGCCAATCCTGCTGCTGCAGGATATATACAGCACAATCTATATCAGCAACCTTGCGGAGGACATCATCCGTGATGCCGAGGCGGAATTGGACGAAAAAGAAAGCCACCGGAAACATAAGATGATGATAAACCGGACATTGAGCATTGGGATACTGAAAAATGACCTGATCTATATCTTGTTGGAAACGGACGAGCGGAAACAGGATGAACTGTTCCAGCAGATTTATGAGGACATCAGCAAGAATCTGGTTCCCATAAGACCAGACCGCCATTACCACCGGACAAAGGGGCAGCTTGCGGGGAAATATTCAAATACGCATAAAAGAGCTTATTGAGCATAAAAGTTGTAGAACACGAGCATGTCCTGCATGATAAATACAGTAAAATAGTATCAAATATTAGAATTAATTTTCCAGAACAATACCGGATGTCCTTTACCCCATGGATGGGTGTAAAGCTATCCGGTATTGCTTTTTCTTAAGTTAATGACATTGTGATTTTACTGGTCTTCTCTTAATTTAGTCCTATTATAACACCTCCATGATTGGTCACGCCCATGGCCTGTGCAAGCTGCTCCTGGGTAATCCCCATTGTTGAACAGCGAATTCTGGTCGCCACCAACAGCACATTATTTTATCCACCCAAACAGAAACAGCGGCGGAATCGCATCTCCAAATCACGATTCCGCCGCCATTTTATTTATTTTGTCGTATCACTCTTATGTCAGAGCCTGGTTGTTTGCTGCCGCCATGACGATTTCAGCACTGATACAGTGCTGCTCCTGCTGGGCGCCTATTGTCAGCGCATCCGTCATCAGGTTATCGATCTTTCTTGCGTTCCCCTCGCTGTAACCGTGGACCGCGCTCAGCGCACCTCCCTCCAGGATACTTCGGCTTCCTCCGGCAAGCTCCAGCTTATGGCAGATATAGTCCGGCACCTCCTGGTCGGAAAGCCCTTCGTAATTATAGTGTACCGTGATCCGCTGGCGCAGGGCCTCATGCACCTGCTTGTCCAGGATGTGGTTCAGGTACGGCTCTCCCACCAGCACCAGGCTGAAGCAGTTTAAGGAGTCATAGCTGTGGTTTAAGAGCATTTTCAGGTCACGCAGGATGTTGTAGTTTAAGTACTGGGCCTCGTCGATGGCCAGCACCAGGGGCTGCTTCTTCTCCCGATAAAGGTAATACACCCGCTCCTGGATGGCACGGAACATACCCGTCTTGTTCCCGGATGCCTCCAGCCCAAGGAGGGTGCAGAATTCCCGGTAGAACTCCGTCACGCTGATGGTGGAGAGGCTGATATAGGCTGTCTGGTACTGGTTGGGGTTCAAGCCCTTCATGAAACAGCGCAGGGCATAGGTCTTGCCCATCCCTGGCCTGGCCGTAAATATACCGATCCCTCTTACTGTCTTTAAGTATTCCAGCCTGGAGAGCATCTCCTTATGGTCCCTGGAACGGAACGCATCCCTCTCTTTTGTGTTCTGCTTGTCAAAGGGATTGAATGATAACCCATAGTAATCAGTGAACATCCCCACGGCCCTCCTTTGCATAGTCGATGGAAAGCGCCGCCTGCCGCTTTGTCCTGCCATTCGCCACCCGGTCTGTCAAGCGCAGGGGATAGTGCTGCCCGCCATAGAGGATGTAGGCGCTGCCGGTGTCGCCGGGCAGAAACCTTACCTCCACTTTCTGGCCGATGAACTGCATGGGCGCATCGTAGCATTCATTCAGCAGGTGGACGGTGGCATCCCGGTTTACGTTCCGGACCACCCGGTTATGGAAGGCTTCGTCCAGCCATTCCCGGGACTGCGGTCTGCGGATCCGGCCGTTTGTCGCCATGTATCTCTCCAGCGGACTTAAGCCCCGTGCCGCCATGCTTCGTGGTATTGTGCCTGCGGATGTATTCCGAAAGCAGCCGGTTGAACTCATCCAGGCCCTGAATCTGCGACACGTCCAGCCCATAGAGCCACCGTTCTTTGAGTGTCCGAAAATTCCTTTCCACCTTTCCTTTGCTGGCCCCGTCCCTTACCGGCGTATGTAAGAGCACTGTCCCCACAGAGCCGCAGATAAAAGAAAGCTGCTCATTGCTATAGGGTGAACCATTATCCACATACAGCTTGTTCGGGATCCCATAGGCAGCGATGGCTTCTTTGAGGGTCTTCTGGAAATTCGCAGCGTTTTCCTGGTAATAAAGCTTCCCGCCCACGATCATCCGGGAATGGTCATCCAGGATCATGATCAGATAGACACGGCGGGACTTCCCGTTTTCCCTGATATAGGGAAGATAACAGGTGTCGGCCTGCCACATCCCCCCAAAATACGCCTCCTCATAAGCTTTCCTGTCCTTCACGGATGTATCTTCCGTACCCTTAAGATCGTTGTGTTTGATATAGCGCTGGATGGTGGAGACGGACACCGTTGCCGGAAGTGTTCCCTCCTGCACCAGTTTCTCCCTGACCTGGGTGGCATTCAGCCGCGGGTATTCCTTCCTAAGCCTGCGGATCTCCCTTTCCGCTTCCTCCGGGATCACCCGGGTGCCGCCCTTGTCACAACGGGTTCGGGGGACCAAGGCCTCCATGCCGCCTTTTTCATAGAGCTGGTACCATTTCGCCACGGTCTTGGGCTTATACTGGAACACCCTCCCGTCCGGCAGCCGCTGCGGGGTGAGCGCCACCCGGCGGCAGTAAGCGGCTATGGAATCATCCGTATAAGTTCCCTGCACCAGCGGCGCGATGATCCCGAAGCGCATCTGCGCCACTTCCATCTGTTCCTTCTGCGTCTGTGCTGTTTCCATAAACATATATCCTCCTTCTATTGGTGTTACAGACAGACTAACAGAAACCATTCCGAATTCCCATTCCCGTCTTATGTGGAGCCGGATGGCTGGCCCGGTGCGCCGGACGGTGGATCCGGGGAGGCGCCGCGCAGACGCTGGAGGAACGAAAAGACGAATTTCCGGCAGAAACCCTGCAGGAGGATGCCGTCCATGCCGTCAAGGAATGCTTCCGCAGACGCCTTCAGGTCTTCCAGCATCCCCAGCCACAGGGCCTTATGCGCAAGGAAGAGGGCTTTCCAGCGGTAGAAGGTAGAAACAGAGATTCCTGCATGTTCACAAATCTTCTGTACACAGGCCCTGTGCAGGAAGTAGTCCCGCAGCACAAGGAGGATAAAACGCAGGGAATAAGAGGAATAAGGTACCAGGGGACTGGGGAGCAGGGCATGGGTATGGCCGCAGGAACTGCACTGGTAACGTTGTACGGTTACTTCGTATGTGACGGGAAAATCCTTTTTCCACTCCACCAGGTAATGCGTATAAGACGCAAATGGAGACAGGCATGCTTTTGCATGGCAGACAGGACAGACACCATCCGTATGGGACAGGCTCTCTGCCTCCTGCTCAAACCACTGCCTGTCGGAAAAAGATATTTGGTTCAGCTTGCAAAAAACAGTAAAAGGACGTATCATTGGTATGGCGGATCCTTCCAGGGATCCGGCTGATGAATGGGGAGAGAACCAAACTTTGGCGGGTGGGGTTCTCTTCTTTTTGTGTCTCCTGCTACAGATACCATCATACTGCTTTTCCCGTCCTGTGCAAGAAAAAAGCGTGCCGTTTTTTGCTGCACGCTGTATGAGTCCACTTATGGAGGTGCGCGGGCATGATAAAACCGCTTGCCCACAAAGCGGATATATGGTATGATTCTGTCCATAGCGGTAGTGGTGACTCCTGTATGTATAAGGCCTGTTGGTTTGTGGTGAATTAACAATACCTTATTTAGGACTCATTTATTACTGCTTTTTTACGAAAAAAAAAATCGCTATGCGTAACCTTGGCAGGCCATCGCACAGCGATTTTGTTCAAGTTCTGTGAGGGGCAGTAGGCAAGCTTTTCACGTAGAATTTATGAAAGGAGTGTCGAGACTGTCTACTCGACGACAGGTCATGAATTTGAAAAAAGATGCAGACATCATCATAGACGCCGCCCTGCGCAGCGTGATGCCGGATGAGGCAGTGGCACAGGCACTGAAAGGGAAATGCTTTGGAAGCGGCAGGTTATATCTGGTAGCTGCAGGAAAGGCGGCATGGCAGATGGCAAAGGCGGCTGCCGGTATTCTGGGGGACAGGCTGCAGGCAGGGGTATGCGTGACGAAATACGGGCATGTGCAGGGCCATATCCCCAAGATCCTGTGCTGTGAAGCCGGACATCCCGTGCCGGATGAAAATTCATTCAGGGGTACGCAGGCGGCATTGGATCTGGTAAGGGAGGTGAGGAAAGAAGACGTAATTGTCTTCCTTTTGTCAGGGGGCGGTTCGGCACTCTTTGAAAAACCGTTTATAGCGGGAAAGGAGCTTTCGGACATTACGTCACAGCTTTTGGCGTGCGGAGCGGATATTACAGAGATGAATATGATACGAAAGAGACTGTCTGCAGTAAAGGGAGGCCGTTTTGCGAGGAGCTGCGCCCCGGCGAAAATATACAGTATTGTGCTTAGCGATATATTGGGTGATCCTCTGGACATGATCGCCTCCGGGCCTGCGTATCCCGACAGCAGTACCTGTGCGCAGGCGCAGGCGGTGGCGGAAAAGTATGGGCTTCGGCTCAGTCACCGGGCAATGGAGCTGCTGAAAGTGGAGACACCCAAGGAGCTGGACAATGTGGAAACCGTAGTCACAGGAAGCGTTGCGAATCTGTGCCGAGCTGCGGCACAGGCCTGTGAGGCACTGGGGTATCATCCGTTTATCCTCACGGACCGGTTGTGCTGCGAGGCCAGGGAGGCAGGCAGCTTTCTGGCGTCCATTGCCAGGAGCCATCAGGATTCGAAACAAAGTCTGGCGTTTGTGGCAGGGGGAGAGACCGTGGTGCATCTCACAGGAAGCGGAAAGGGCGGACGGAACCAGGAACTGGCATTGGCGGCAGCGGAAGGCATCTGCGGGTTAAAGGATACAGCTGTATTCAGCGTTGGAAGCGACGGAACGGACGGCCCTACGGATGCGGCGGGAGGATACTGCGATACACACACGAAAGAGCGCCTGATGGCCGGAGGGATTGATATTTATCAGATACTGCAGGACAATAATGCCTATGTGGCGCTGGAGGAGGCGGGGGGACTGATTAAGACCGGGCCTACCGGCACCAATGTGAATGATGTTGCAGTATTGCTGATTAAGAGGGAAGGTGCAGGCCGGTGAGCCGTCATAGTTTCAGAAAGCAGCAGCAGCCAGTGAATCGCCGGAAACCCCGGAAGGAGATCAGGCAGTGGGGCATCTGAACCTGCAGAGAATACAAAATTCAGAAGTATATAATTCTATCCAATGAAAATAAACCTCCATGAGCGGTTATGTCCATGGAGGTTTATATTTTTTACATATCCTTAACAATTCATATATACCCCAATTACATGATTTAAAATAGTAAATTTTCAATACAAATCGCGTCATCAAAACGTGTTATCAAAAACACACATACTAAAATCTGATAAAACGAAAGGTTAGTGATAACTTCAGACGTACAGATTTCGCAGATTAAGCTCATCTAAGAAGCAGAAAACGGCGATAATTCAACTATTCCACCGTAGATATTTAATAACATATTAACACATATGATGTTAGTTGGCAATAAGTTTACGAATTTTTAACTTCTTTGGTTTGTTTTGTCAATTTTTATCCGGTGGACTTCCTTTTATAAGGTGATATAAAGCCCGGGGAGTATCTTCGGATTCCCCAATTTACCCTGATCAGACATTTTGGGGTCATATTCGTGGTCAAAATCTTTGTAACAGGCATATGCATCCCGAAATCCGTCTGCCGTCACATGGATTGCCTACAAATAATACATGCAAAGTTATTTTCCGGCAGTCCTATGAAAATACTGGTCAGCTGAGAAATGGTTCTTTCTAAAGTTAGTTGAAAACAGATGATTTTTCTGGATAAATGTGGTATA
>OFHN01000666.1_pt1 | contig 29750 bp, 47 predicted proteins | sample 1521321 | NCBI WGS metagenome assembly OFHN01 (sample SAMEA3504130, study PRJEB24116) | mouse gut metagenome | biome: mouse gut; feature: mouse-associated habitat; material: faeces | place: Denmark | collected 2011
GCTGGATACCCGCAGCGGCAAGGACCTGATGGGGACCTTCATCGCCGACCTGGTGCTGCAGATCTTGTCCTTTGTGGCGGAGAGCGAACGGACCAATATCCGCCGGCGGCAGGCGGAGGGCATTGAGGCGGCCAGGGCGCGGGGGGTCCGCTTCGGCAGGCCGCCCGGGGCCCTGCCGGAGAATTACCACAGCGTCTATCAGCGCTGGCGGTCCGGCGCCATCACCGGCGTGGCGGCGGCCAGGGAGTGCGGGATGCCCCTCTCCACCTTCCGCTACCGGGCCCAGCTCTATGAAAAGGCAAAGCGGCAAGATCACACTTGAAGCCCGGGGAAAAATGTGGTATATTCATATGAAATGTGGTATACTTTGATCCGACACCCCCCGGCGAAAGAGGTGAGCTCCATGGTAAAAAAGGGGATCAAGACCGCGGCGCAGAACCGCAAGGCCTTTCACGACTACTATGTGGAGGAGAGGTATGAGGCCGGCATCGAGCTGGCGGGCACGGAGGTCAAGTCCATCCGGGCCGGCACGCTGAACCTGAAGGACGCCTACTGCACCGTGAAGGACGGAGAGCTGTTCGTCCACGGCATGCACATCTCCCCCTATGAAAAAGGCAATATCTTCAACAAGGACCCCATCCGCGTCCGGCGTCTGCTGATGCACCGCCGGGAGATCCGCAAGCTCCACGCCCTGGTCAAACAGGACGGCTACACCCTGGTGCCCCTGTCCGTCTACTTCAAGGACGCCCGGGTCAAGGTGGAGATCGGCCTGTGCAAGGGCAAGAAGAACTACGACAAGCGGGATGCCGCCGCCCAGCGGGACGCCAGACGGGAGATGGAGCGGGCCATGAAGACCCGGTGAGGGAGGCGCGCACCGGCGCGGAGCTGACGGTCCCGGCCTCCTTCCGGGTGAACGAGGGGGGCGGCGGACGGGTGATCGCCGTACAGGGCCCCGTCATCCGGGTAGAACCGCCGCTGCGGAAGGGGCGGACCTTTTTCGTCCGGCAGGCGGCGGGACTCACGGTCCATTGCCCCAGGGGCAGGAGCTTTGAAAACATCCTGTTTGACGCCCGGGGAAGGACGCTCTGCCGCTTCACCGCCGGGGAGAAAAACGGGCAGGTCTTCCTCCAGTACCTGCGCGGTCATGGCGTGCCCTTTTACCGCCCGGACGGCCAGCAGCTGGAGCCGGCCCCCACTGCCCCGGAGACGGGCGGCGAGCCCCTTCGCCACACGGACCTGGAACGGGTTTTCGGCCCCCGCTTCACGCTCCAGCTCCGGCGGACCGACCCCATCGGTGTGTGGATTGTCCTGGGCCTGGGGCTGCTGCTGTTCCTCTTCGGCTTTCCCGCCGTGGCGATTCTGAGCGGGTCCCGGGCGGCGCAGAGCCTGGACCTTCTGCTGGCGGTAATCATCACCCTGATCGCCGGTCCCTGGGTTCTGGCTCTGGCAAGGGGGCAGCTCTTTCCGCCTGTCCTCACCGTGGAGGGGGAGCGGATGCGGATCACCACTTTTGGCGGCTGCCGGGAGCTGCGCCTGGAGGACCTGGGCGGCTTTTGCTTCCAGCGCTCCGATGAGTGCTACATCTTATATGACAACAAGGGCAAGACCGTGGCGAAGTTCAGTACCCGGGACGATTTTGGTCCCCAGTTCATGGACTTTCTGACGGATCACAATATCATCTACCGCCAGCGCATTTGAAAATCTGTGAATCCGAGGATTTTCAGCCGCCGGACCGGACGGCCCGGGGGAGGAGCGGCGCTCCTGTGTGCCGGCCGCATCAGACTGCGCTCTAAAAAACGGGCGCCAAGAAAGGAACAAAACCATATGTCCAACCATCCCACTGTCACCATCACCATGGAGGACGGCAAGGTCATGACCGCCGAGCTGTACCCGGAAAAGGCCCCCAACACGGTGAACAACTTCATCTCCCTGGCCGGCAAGGGCTTTTACGACGGCCTGACCTTCCACCGGGTGATCCCCGGCTTCATGATCCAGGGCGGCTGCCCCGACGGCACCGGCATGGGCGGCCCCGGCTACGAGATCGACGGCGAGTTCTCCGGCAACGGCTTTGACGGGAACGACCTGGCCCACACCACCGGCGTGCTGTCCATGGCCCGCACCATGGTCCCTAACTCCGCCGGGAGCCAGTTCTTCATCATGGTGGCCCCGGCCCCCCATCTGGACGGCCAGTACGCCGCCTTCGGCCAGATCATCGACGGCACGGACCACGCCGTCGCCATCTCCCGGGTGCCCCGGAGTATGATGGACGACAAGCCCAAAAAGCCGGTGGTGATCCAATCCATCAAGGTGGACACCCACGGCGTGGAGTATCCCGCCCCCGAGACCCACTGAGGGAGTTTCTCTCAAAAAACGAGTGATAAAGGAGGCGCTTTATGAAGACCGCTATCATCACCGGAGCGTCTGCGGGCCTTGGTCAGGAGATCGTCCGGCAGCTGGGGGATGTGTTCCCCGAAATCGAATGCTACTGGCTGATTGCCCGCCGGGCGGACCGGCTGGAGAGCCTTGCCATCAGCCTGCCGGGGAAGGCCACCGTCTGTCTGCCCATGGACCTGTGCGACCCCATGAGCTTTGTGCGGCTCCAGGAAAAGCTGGCCGAAGACCGGCCGGAGGTGTGCCTGCTGGTGAACAACGCCGGCTGCGGCTATCTGGGCCGCATCGGTGAGACGGACACCGCCTCCCAGACCCGCATGGTGGACCTGAACCTGCGGGCCCTCACCGCCGTCACCAACATGGCGGTGCCCTATATGCCCCGGGGCGGGCGGATTTTGAACGTGTCCTCCATCGCCTCCTTCTGCCCCAATCCCCGCATGACGGTGTACTCCGCCTCCAAGGCCTATGTCTCCGCCTACACCGTGGGCGCGGCGGAGGAGCTGCGCCCGCGGGGCGTCACTGCCACGGCGGTGTGCCCCGGCCCCATGGCCACGGAGTTTTTAGAGGTTGGCAACATCGCCGGAAATTCCAGAATGTTTGAGATGCTTCCGTACTGTGATCAGGTCCGGGTGGCGGCGGGCGCCCTGCGGGCCGCCCGAGAGGGCCGCACCATCTATACGCCCAGGCTCTTCTACAAGTTCTACCGCCTGCTGGCCAAGGTCACGCCGGTAAAGCTGATGGTGAAATTCACAAAAACCTGACAAAAATAAAAATGTCACGGAATCGTAACACATTTCGACGGAGAAATGTGTTACGATTCCAAGTGGCAGTTTCCCGCAGTACCTCATAGATACCGATCTCGATTCTGCGCGCCTCCGCCTTGTCGCAAGATGCGAAAGAGGGGGGAGTGCCCGCCTCAATGGCCTCCCGCGGGAGTCCGGCGAAGCGAGCCGCGCGGGAAGAGGAGGGCAAAGGAGCGAAGTGCAGTTTTCGTGCCCAGCCGCAGGTCCGGCGCGAAAACGGAACGGAGCGGATTTCGCCCGACGACGAGGGGGTGTACCGGTTTCGACGGGGGTATGGAGGCGGGACCAGCGGGCGGCGGCGCCTGACCGCCATAAAACGGGCAATTTATAAATCAAATAACAACAACACTGTTGCTGTTGCTGCCTAATTAAAGGCAGCCGTCCGACCCGGAAGGACCGCGAGCCGGGAAGGGCGTCGTTTAGCGGTAAATGTGAGTACGGTAAGCTTTGCCCGTGCCACACATCATGAAGCTCACCTGACCTGACGGCGTGACGGTTTGCCGTCTGGAAGGGGAACAGGAAGGAAGACTTCCGCAATAATCGTCTGCGCCCGGAGAACATCCCGTTAAAGTGCTTTCGGACGGGGGTTCAACTCCCCCCACCTCCACCATTAAAATCGCTGGTCGAACCCAAAGCTATGAGATCATCGTCTTATGGCATGGGTTCTGGCTGGCCCTCGACTTGGCCGCTCAGGTTTGACCTGGGCGGTCAAGCCGCGTTTTGGGGAGGTCCGCGCGCCTGTCCGAGAGGGCTGATAAGCCCGGAGCTACCCCAGGAGCTCCACAGTCTCCCGTATCGCGTTTCAGGGAGGGGGCCCTGGTGTTTATACTCCTGGGACCTCGGACGCGATATGGAGCTCCTGGGGCTTGTTTCTGCAAGCTCGGCGTCGAGAGCGGCAAAAGCCTCCATAATTTCATCGGCGCTTGTACTCATTGTCGTCAGTCGTAAAAGGGCCTCCGTAAATTCGTCTAAAGACGTTCCGCCTATACCGACAAGCGCAATGTTCATAACTACTCCTCCGGCCAGTCGGGAAAGAAGGTGCGCTTAAACCAGCGCTCTGTCTTGTACCGACCAATGAAACGCGCGCCAGCCCGGTCGACCAGGCGCAGCTCCGCAAGCATATCCAGAATGAGGACGACGTCAGCCGCCTCCTCGGTCAAATCCCGCATGGCCTTGTCCCTGGAGACCTTTGTGGTGCCGGCGAGAACCCGCCGCATTTTCTGAGCCGCCTGAATCAGCTCGCCGCAGTCCTCCGTCAACTGGGATAAAAGCTCTTTCGGTCCCAGTCGTACGGTCAGCTCGCTTTGCTTGCACTCCCCATCAAGGGAGAGCGGAATAAATGGGTTCGTCATGCCTCGCGCGCCTCCTTCTGAATGACCTTGATCTTGCGCTCGCGGAACCAGGCGGGCTCAACGTAGGTCAGGAAGCCGGTGTCCAGGTTCAGCAGACGGATCAGGCCGTCGCGGGTGACCTCGGCCCCGATCATGCGGTAGCGGTAGGACTGACCGAGCTTGTCCCTCGCGGTGAACTCCGTCCCCGTGAAGAGGACGATCTGGCCGCCAGCCTTCTTCTTGCGGGCCCACACGCCGCAAGAGGCGCAACTTGCGCTTCCGCACTCGCCGCAAAACTCGCCGTCGGGATCGGTTCCGCAGCCGCCTTCGTGATAGCCGCCGACCTCGTCGTAAGTACCCTCGGGCTTTTCCTCGGCGCTAAAACGCTGCGCCAGCTTCTCGCGGAGGCGGTCGAGGCACTTGTCGCAGAGGGTCAGGACCTGGCCGCTGATTTTGAGCTCGTAGAGCTTTTCAACGCGCTCGCCGATCTCGTTGCCGAGCTTTGAGTCATAGTTGTGCGCGTAACAGATATTGCAGCTCGCAATATCGTGGGTGGAGACCCCAAAGGTCAATTTCTCTTCCTGCATAGTGCTCCTCCTTTAGTGATCGCCGTAGTCGTCCGGGTGACCGTCCCCAAACATAAGCGGACAATCGTATATGTCACCACCACAGGTGCTCCAATACGGGCAGGTATCGCAGTCAAACATCAGATTTTACACCTCCTCTCCCATAACCGACTTCGCGAGAGTCGCGAAATGGTCCCGCAGGGTCTTGTTCCGAACGACCTCGGGGTGATCCTCGCCGAAGTTATAGGTCAGATAGCGTACCGGGTCGTCGAGCTCGTCGGCCTTCGCCTGGAAGTAGGCGGCGACTTCGGCCATATTCTTGATAGACTTGACCTCGATCCGCGCGTGCTCCTTATTCCAGGCGTTAGCTTCGGCTGTCTTGAAACGGTCGCTCACGCCCGAAACGATCGGCCAGAAACAGAGATTGTACTTGGCCTTGCTAATCTTGCCGGTCTTCGAGATTTTCGTGAGGCAGTGGTCCGAGCCGCACCAGCCAGGGTCGCCCGGCGAACGGGTCACGAAGTAGAGGCCGTTGTCGTTCTTGAAGTAGGCCCCGGTGATCTCGACGATCTGGCCGGTCTTGATCTCTACACCATTCTTGTCCAGCATTGTCATTCCTCCTTGCCCTCGTGACCTCCGGGGCGGGTTGTTCGGTTTAGCCGTAGTAGCTAACGCCATTGTCCTCAAGCTCGTCCAAATACCAGCGGAGGTTGTTGCAAAGGAAATACTCGCGGCCGTCCTCGTCAACATGAATCGTGCGAATGTTGTTGTGGCTCTTGCGGCCAGTGCTATACAGCTCGCCAGTGAAGTTGATCTTATTGTTGCCGCAGCGGCTAACAGTCAGAACCTGAGAAAAAGTCGGGTGCTTCATATCAATAACCTCCATAAAGTCGTGTTGTTCAACTGACATTATGAATTTTACCGTGTTCGGTAAGGTTTGTATGCCGACAAAACGCCCAGGGTTTTACCAATCTCGGTATGCGGTTTTAACGGGGGAACCGAATGACCTCAACCCGAGAAGCAAGGCCCTTTTTCCCCATGAGCTTAATCTCATAGCCATCTTCGACGCGCTGGACCGTGATATTGTTGCGGGTCGCATTGGAAAAACCTTTGCGGCGCTTGAGCTTCCGAATAAAGGCCGCTGACAATGTAAGACCCTCCTTGGCGGTGTAGCCGTATCTTGCGTGGTAGCGCTTGGCCTTTTTACTTACGATCTCATTGATCTCGTCCAAAGACTCAGTAAAAACGCGCGGTTTGTAGGAATACGGGTTAATGGCATAAAACTCCCGAATGAATAAAGGCTCGGCGTCCTTAGGTTCAAACTCTTCGGGACAATTAACCTCGACGACCGCCAGAATCAAAGAGTCAAAGCGAATATCATTGTACCGAGAGTTGCAAACCTTAATGCGAATGCAGTGCTTGCCCTTTACCATATCCACCCGGAATGCGTAACCGAAGGAGCTGTCTCCGAAAGCGATCATGTAGCCGTCGGCCATATACTCAGCGACCTTGGCGTTTGCTGCGGCGAGAATGTCGTTCATCTTGATTATCATACTTGTACCTCCATAATGTCGTATCCGCTTGTTGTTGCCCGGTTGACATTATGAATTTTACCGTGTTCGGTAAGGTTTGTATGCTGACAAAACAACCGGAGTCTTACCAATTTCGGTATGCGGTTCTGCTAAGAATAGGCCGAGTTACTTCCTCGGCCAATTCGGGTTAGGCGGATTGCGCCAGTTACTGGGAATCTTCTTGATTGAATAGCGCCATTTGTAGGCGCTCTTTCCGATCCTGCGGAAAAGGGCCTTTTGCGCCTGACGCGGAGTTGTCTCGGCGATACCGAAGACAAACCGCTTTTGCATGTCGTTCCATACTCCGTACATATCAAAGCCCCCTTTGCCGGCGCTGAGCCGCTTGCAACACGTTTCGCAAAAGTATGGCTCTGGTCATAGGCCCTACGCCTCCAGGAACCGGCGTAATGAAAGAGACTTTTTCTTGCACTTCTTCAAAGCAAACATCTCCATGGAGTTTGCCGTCCTCGCCCCTTGTAATTCCAACGTCAACAACGGCGGTACAGCGAATAAGCATATCCGCAGTTATGAGGCCCGGAACGCCGGCCGCCGAGATAAGAATATCAGCGCGGCGGGTATAACTTGCAAGGTCCGCAGTCTTGGAATGACAGATCGTAACGGTAGCGCCCTGCGCCAGTAGAAGGTGTGCCAGCGGCTTGCCGACAATATTTGACCGGCTCACGATCACACAATGCGCGCCCTTAATAGGGATTCGATACTCTTGCAAAAGGTCAAGAATACCAGCCGGCGTACATGGTACGATAGCGGGTTCGCCAATAGCAAGACGCCCAGCATTGTAAATTGTGAAGCCGTCGACGTCTTTCGAGGACACAATCGCCTGCAAAACGGGCCAAGGGTCTAAGTCATACGGGAGAGGGAGCTGGACAAGAATCCCGTCAATATCGTTTCGCATGTTAAGCTCTGCAACCAACTCCACAATATCAGGCTCCAAGACAGATTCGGAAAACTGATAATCCTTGCAGACGATCCCGCACTCCTCGCAGTCTCGTTTCTTATTGCGGACGTAAATTTGCGAGGCAGGGTCTTCGCCGACTTGGATCACGGCTAAACCGGGACGGTAAAGCAGCTTATGCGTTTTCTGCCTGACTTCTTTCTTGATCTCGGCAGCGCGTTTAGCGCCGTCTAAAATAATAGCCATATCGCGCCTCCTTCAATATTTATCGCGCTCGTCCCAATACTCATAGCGCTCATGCCAGCGCAGGTAGTTAGGGCCAAAAATACGCGCCTGGGCCTGATCGATCTTAACCCGGTAGTACTCGGCCTCGTCGCTCTTCTCCAATGCCTTTTGGCTGAACGGCCAGAGCTTATTGAATCCTTCACAAACTCGCTGAAGTCGAGTTGCGCCGAAAGTGTCCGAGCCCATCACCTCCGGATCGTTCAGCACCATGGCGATCGTATCAAGTACCAGCTGCGCGGTCCAGGATGATACGATCTCATAGCCGAGCGTCTTCTTGCGCTGGAGCTCGGCGGCGTAGGCGTTTTTCCCCTTTTGAGGAGGCCCACGCCGCTTTTTGCCTGCCATGCTGTCCTCCTTTCTCCGCTACTTAGTTACTACCTCAACAGTGACGGTGACCTCTTGGCCGGGCTCAAAAAGGCCTCTCAGTTTGGAGGTAATCGCTTCGGGCGAAAAGCCGCCGGAGAAGGTCAACGAAATGCGTTCGAGCGCCGTGTTTTTTTTTGTCGGCGGCGCGCTCGGTCTCACCCTCTTCCGTCTGCCTGTAGTCCTGCAAAAAGCGAGCGGTCTCAGTCGGCGTCGTGTGGCCGGAAAAAGTAAAACCGAGATTGCGCAAGTAATTCCCACAGTAGGTCCCGCTGATCCCGAACATGCGGGCGATCGCGTTGGGACCGACCTTGTACTTTTCGAGAATGCCCTCGATGTACTTCTTTTGCAGGGTATCAGGTACGGCCTTAAAAGCCGCCCAGGGCATAGCCTCGCCGGGCGTGATCGTGTGAATAGGCCCGTTCAATTTTTCCCACTCCTTTCTCGTCAAGCGGTCCGAGGAAAAGCTGCACCGCCGGCGGCGGGAACTCCCAACTTTGTGGGAGCTCCGCGCCGTGATAGCTTTCTCTCTTACGTCCTGCTTGAAGATATACGCCTCGTTGGTCATTTGAGAATATCCTCCGGCCGGCAGTCTAACGCCGTCGCCAGCTTAACCGCCGTCTTGAGCGCGATATTCTCCGGCTTGCTCTTGCGAGTCTCGATCTTGTGAATCTGCTGATAACCAACGCCACTTTTCTTGGCAAGCTCCATGAGCGTGAGGCCCTTAGCCTGCCGCAGCTCTCTTAAACCCATCAGGTGTCCTCCTTTGCGAGCTCAACAAGCCCGGCCTGCGTGAGCTTAAAAACGGTATCGGTCACCAGGTCCAGATCGCTCATACCTACGTGATAGGTACACTCGGGCATGGCGTCAAACCAGAGACAGTTTTCGCCGTCACTGGTATCCACCCAAGCATGCAGGATCGGGTTGCCGCTGTCCTCGTCCACTTGGGGGCCACCCTCGTTGGGGTCCTGCAAAAACAGGTGCCACCACGGGAACATATACCGGCAGCCATCAAAGATCGACTCATAACGCGCGTCGCTGGCAATCAGCTCAGCGGTAGGCTTAAAGCCAAACTCGCGCAGCCGTTCAAGGGCAACGCCCTCTTTAAGTTTCAGACTCATTTTGTCCTCCTTGTTCTACCCGGCCCTTACGGGCCGGGGATATTCAGATATGTAGATTAAACACAGAAGCCGAAGGCCACGCCAAACGAGCTGCTGGCGCCGGTGGTGTCGGCGCTGCCGTCGCTGTAGACAACGCAGAAGCTGTAGGAGTTGCTCGCATAAGGAGAACGCTCCCACCAGCTGTTAGCAGGACCATCCTTGCCAAGGCCCTTGATCCGGTTACCGCGCCGCTTGAAGTAGGGCATTTGTGCACCCCGGTCGGCGTCCTTCTCAGTCCAGTCCTCTTCCCCGAAAATCTCCATCTCGGAGAAGAGCCAGAGCAAGTCAAAGCCGCCTTGAATCGCACGCGGCTTGATGATAGCCCGCAAGTCGTCGGGCAACTGCTCGAAAACCTCTTCGCTGAGATACCGCCGCATATCGCAGGCCGTCCAGCCGCCCTCGTTAATCCCGGTCGCGTTCATGCGGTATGGGGTCTTGAGGCAGTCCTTCAGGCCAAAGATCACGTCGCCCGGCTGATACATATCCTTGCCAACGACCACGAAAACGACCTCCTCGCCGGTCTTCAAGGTGTCACTGATCTCGTCGCCGATCTCGAAATGCGCAGACGCCTTGTAGCGGTCGGACCACTCGCCGACCTGCGCCCAGGTAATAGCGCTATGAGCGCAAGTAGCGAGGTCCAACTGCCGGGGCTCGCTCGGCTCGACAAAGGGCTTGCCGCAATGGGGACAGAATTTATACATTTTCAGATTCCTCCTTAGGCTTATTGTTGCGCTGGCGAATGTACTCTTTCCAGCAGTCGAGTTTGTCAGGCGGGTCCGGGCAGCCACCGCTCTTGCAATACTGACACACCATCGGCAGCCACTCGTCAATGCCATTATAGTTGCAAGGGCACTCGTCGCCGATAGCCTCGTACAAGAGCTCTGCGACCTGATCCAGCGTAAAGAGCCCTTGGTCCTTTGGCTCAGTCTTCAGGTCCGTCAACTCCAGTCGGCAAACGCGGGGAATGGTGAAGATTTTCGCGTAGGCCTTCTCTTCCCGGCAGCAGTTGAGCATATACTGCATAACCGCCTTGACGCATTTATCAGTCTTGTCGCCGCTCATATCCGTGGCGAACATTGCGCCAGGCTCGCCACCCTTTACCGGCTTGGCCTTACACAGTCGAATCTCATTGCTGAGGACCGTGACCATAATGTCAACGTCCTCCCATTTGATTGCCAAGGTATCGCCTCCTCTCTAAAAGCTATCCCGGGAGCTCCACGGTCTCCCGTATCGCGTCCGGGCCCTGGGGCCCTGGTGTTTACCCGCCTGAGGCCTCGGACGCGATATGGAGCTCCTGGGGTTAGTTTCCGCTAACGGTCGGGTAAAACTTAATCAACCCGACCCATAGGGACCTCGCACACGCCGCAGGTCAGGGTGAGCTCGCTGGTAGTGCGGACGGTCTGGCCGCAGATGGGGCAGACGTAGGAGTGCGCCTTAGCGCGCTCGGACTTGGCCCTGGCTTTGGGCATGATCCGCGCGAAGCGGACGGTCAGGTCGACGCCGGCCTCGGTCAGCTTGGCCTTGAAGGACTCGGTGGGAATCGTGTGGGAATAGCCGTTGGCGCGGTCGTACTCGACCTCCAGGTCGCGGGCCTCGCACTCGGCCTTGAATGTCTTGTTGTGGTAGCGGCCCTTCTGGCACGTCTCGCTGATCTCGTTCTCGTTGCAGTAGAGGTGGACCATCTCGTGCAGCAGGGTGGCGCAGGTCTCCTCCTTGGCCCGGTTGATGTACTCGGCACCCAGGTTGATCTCGTACATGCCCTCGGTCTCGCCGGCCTTCCAAATCTTCTTAGTGGAGCAATGGCCGTAGGCCTTCGGCGTAGTCTGGACGGTGATCACGGGCTTGGGCAGCTTGCCCTCGAAGTAGATCGCGTTGAGCTTGTCGAAGATGTCCTCCAGGGCTGCGATGGTCTCGCTCATCTTCATGGGATCGGCGGGGTCAGCCTCGGCGCTCTTCTTGGCCTTCTTGTCGGCCTTGGGCTCCTCGGCGGGAGGCTCGTCAGCGAGCTTGCCCTCGGGCGTGGGGGTCTCCTCGTCGTCGCCCAGCAGGTCGTCGGCCCCGCCGGGCTCGGGCTTGTCCTCGGGAGCGGGGGTCTCGGGCTCCTCGTAGATCGTCCAGCGGCGGTCGTAGGTGGCGGCGGCCATGACGGTGGGCTCGGCGTCGGGCTTGTCCACGGGGACGGAGAAAATCTTGCGGTTCTCCTCGTCAATGCTGACGACCTGGCGGACCTCCTTGGTCTCCTTGTTGACGATCTTCTTGTTGGCGATGATGGTCATGTCCTTCATTTTGTGTTCCTCCTGATTAAGTAATTTGTAGGTTGGCTTGTTGCTCTTGACATTTTGAATTTTACCGTGTTTGGTAGCTCTTGTATGCCGACGTAACAGCCGGGATTTTACCGATATTGTTAGGCGGTTTCGCCAAGGCGCTACAACCGACCGCTCTCGAGCAAAGCTGTAGCCTGCTCGCACAACGGTCTCCAAGTTTTCTCTGGGACCTTCTTAAACTTGGCGAGCCACGCGATATAATCGCAGCACTGGTAAATTGTGAACTCACTAAAGCTACCGCGCTCCAGAGCATCCAAGCTCCGTTTGATCCGATCAACCTTGCGGGTAACTCCCGCAGTCACCTTTGCCATGTGCGCACCTCCTTTAATCACGCAACGGTGATAACGTAGCGGGTAGCGCCGATGTTGCCGACGTAGTAGGTCTTGTCGCCGCAGGTCTTCCAGAAACGGAAGGACACGGTCTCGTTGGTCGCGCGGCGCTCAGTCTCCTTGCCGTTAAGGGTGCGAACCATCTCGGAGAAAGCGACGCGAATCGACTTAGCATTGACCTTAACGACCTCGCCGTGACGGAAGGTCTCGCTTCTAAACATAGTGCCGCAGGAGCAAGCGCCGTGGTGCGCGATAACTTTCAGGCCGTTATTAATAGTCATTGTGATAACCTCCATAATGTCGTGTGTTTGTTGTTGTCCGGTTGACATTATGAATTTTACCGCGTTCGGTAAGGTTTGTATGCCGACGTAATAACCGGGTTTTTACCAATTTTGCTATGCGGTTCTGCCGACTATTCCTGCCGGATAAAGCGCTTGCGGCCTTTCAGGAACTCAGCGAGCGACTTCCAGCCCATCTCCGTCAACGTCGTGCGGAACTCGTTAAGGACGTGCTCGTCGTTTTCGCCGTAGACGTTGCGCTGGCAATAACTGCCCTCGCTGTCAACCGTCGTAACGTTCCGATATTCACCACGGTCCTCAATGCGAATATAAACTTTCGGCATAAGACTACTCCTATCTGAAAAATTGCCGTGCCGGCATGGTGCCAAAGCCGCGGGCGATATACTTCTCAAGAACCGCCTGCGCCTCGTAGTCATAATTGATCCGGTCGTGAACCTCCTGGATCGTGGCCCCGTCTTCGCCCAGAACGACGATTAAATCACTCGCCGCTTTTGTACTATAGGAGATCGGTGTCTTACGACCGGGAATGATCCAGGCGACGTCGCCTTTCCCATATCGTCTCTTTGCCATGTGTCCTCCTCTCTTTACTGCGTTAAAGTGCCGCGGCCAAACCGAACGCCGGGCGGGAGGTCAAGCCTCACCGCTCGGCGTCGTATTCTCGGGCAAGCGGCCCGCGATAAATAATTTACACTGCCGGGCCTTATCAAGCAGCCCGCTCGCCTCTCCGTGATAGATCGGCGCCCAGTCCTCGTTATGGCCGATTCCCGTCATAGTCGGGAGGTTGAAGTCATAAACCGCCGTGCAAACGCCGGTAACGACGTGGCGGAAAATCGTAAAAGCCGCCATATCGCTACGCCTCGCCCAGGTCGACACGGACCTCACAGATCAGGTACTCGAGCCAGTCGTCGTCACGATACCGCCAGTGCGAGATTTTCTGAGGGTTGCCGGACCGGCTCTCGATAAAAGCCTGCGCCTGCGCCAAAGAGCTATACCCCTCGGAGCTGACCTTGCCGGCGCTCGCCTCCGGCGTGACCAGCACGACATATATGGCCTTTTTCATGCCTGCGCCTCCTTCTTAAGTATTGTGGCCTGGAGCTTCTTGAGCGTCCGCAGAATCCCCTTGTAGGCCTGCGCTGCGGCAACGTGCTCCGGGCCATTCGAGTAGCGGAAGTGCCGGATATAGAGCGGAAGGTCTACGTCGTAATAGTCGCCCAGCACGCAGAGCTCCAGCTGATCGATCGTGTGCTCGCCATGAGCCCAGTCGATCGCCGTGCGGATAATCGCGGCGCGATAGGCCTCGGCCTCGGGGATCGTCATGCCTGCGCCTCCTATCTACCAAAGCTCGTTGCCCTGACGCTCGATCTCAGCCCGCACCGCTTTCAGCTCCTTGGCCGTGAGGTCGTGATGGACGATCGTGCACTTGCCGTCCCGCTTGATAACGTCATAGCGGATTTTGACCCGACCGGGACCACGGCGGCGGTCATTGATCCGGGCAACCGTCTCGTCGGTATGCGTAACGGCATACCCGTTCTCATAGTCATAGGTCATTTGCTTTCCTCCTTTTCAGGGTCATGGCTCTTCGTGTAGTAGTAGCCGTGACCACGTTTTTCGTCGTCAAACGTAAACTCGCAAATCTCGTTAAAGCAATAGCCGTCGAAATTCAGAACAAAAGTCTGATAGTCATACGGGAGCACCCGGCAAACTTCCGACTTGCAAGCCGCCTTATCCGCGTCGTCCTCATATCGCGTACCGCCACAATAGCCGATTTTCTTGTCGCCGATAACGAAGTAACTGGCATTGTAGGTATGACTGGGACTTGCGAACTCGTCCAGGTCCAAATTGAACTCAATGCCCTTCTTCTTACATGCGAAACGAATTTCAGCGAAGAACTTAGCGGGCGTCACGTTGCTCCTTTGGAGCTCAATCTCGTAATTCATAATGGACCTCCCTAAAGTTGCGTTGTCCGGTTGACATTATGAATTTTACCGTGTTCGGTAAGGTTTGTATGCCGACAAAGCGCCTGAGGTTTTACCGATTTTTCCGGGCGATCTGACGCATTGCCGCCATAAATGACGCGCTCACTCCTCCAGCATTTTGCGAGCTCGCTGGACCTCGTAGCCGCGCAGCATCTTGAACCGCAGCCAGTCCGCCAGCTCCGAGCCGACGGCCATGCACATGCACTCGCCAAAACGCGGGCCCATAGAAAAGGCGCACTTGACGATCTCGTCCGCAACAGCGGTGACCATTTTGCGGTTGGCTCGCGCGATATGAAAGGCGTCACAAACGGCCTGCTCGGCTTTATACTGCCAGGAGCCGTAACCCAAAGCCGTGTCGCAGTCGCGAGCGATCTCCTGTACCGCAGCCATAGCGATCTCTTTGCTCGTCATATCGATAACCTCCTTGCGGGCGTTCAGCTTCCCGCGACTGCAGGCCGTTCGGCCTGCGCTCAGTATTCCAGGCGCTCCGCAGTTTCGGCCGGTTGCTGTCCGGCTCTCGTCAGGCGGGGTTACTCGCTCAGATACTCCTCGATAGCCTCGATGATCTCGGCATCGGTCGGCGCATAGTCGCCGTAGTCAAAAATGTCAAACAGGAATTCGTCGTCATGCTCTTCCAGGGTGATCCGCAGGTCGGCCGCCTCTGCAATGGCGAGAACGCGCTGACGGGCGTCGTCCCAAAACTTGTTGGCTCTCTCAAGGTCAGTCATTGTTATGTCCTCCTGAATTTTGATTTAGGTTGTTTGCTCTTGACATTATGAATTTTACCGTATTCGGTGAGGTTTGTATGCCGACAAAGCGCCCAGGGTTTCGGCGACTTTTCGGTGCAATGCCGCCGAAAGGCTTACAGGTGGTGATTGTACTTGAAGCGGCTGTTGTTCTTGCCGAGCTGAATCGGCGTGACCTCGAAGCAGCCGCCGCTCCGATCGCAATGCTCAGTCCAGGCCCGGCCGCCGAACTCCTTGAGCAGCTTCTTCGCCGTAGTGACGGAGCAACCGCAGATCAGGGGCTCCGCCTTGTCGCAGTGGTAGTGCTCGCACTCATACCAGCAGCCCTCGCACTCGCGGCAAGAGGTATGGCCGAGCTCGCAGTGGCCGCCCTTATTGCTCGCGCCGTTGCGGTAACGGGTATGAGGATCGACGCCCTCGGGAAACTCGTAATAATTCAGTCGCATAGTAGCGCTCCTCTCTTTCGTGTCGTCCTGCCATCGTCAAGTCGGGTAGGACAACTCCCGGCGACAGGTTTGCACCCGTTTCGGCTCACTTAGAACTCCTCAACGATCTCGGTCACCATGAAAAACCACTTGCTGCCAGCACGATTATACATATCGGGAAGCAGCTCGTCACGCGCATAGCCTCTGACGATAAGCCGCACGTCTTCTTCACTGTTGATACCATAGTTGATCTCTTTGCCGGTGACAGAATCAATTTTTGTAACCTGATACCGTTTCATCGTCGCGCCCTCCTCAAAGTTGTTTCGGCGTGTTGCTCTTGACATTTTCAATTTTACCGTATTCGGTAAGGTTTGTATGCCGACGAAGCGCCCAGGGTTTCGGCGAGTTCGTTATGCGGCTTCTACGGGTTGCGCCGAAAACAGAAAGAGCGCCGGCCCGGAGCGAACCCCGAACCGGCGCGGCGGTCTATTTCCATTTGCCCTCAAAGAGCTCTTCGCGGGTGCCGTCCCGCCAGTAAACGTTGCGGCGAGTCCAGCCGTTGCTCTGGAAGGTCACAACGTCGATCCGGTCCTTGGCGACGGAGATCATGACCTCCTCCAGGTTTTCATTATCCCCGGAAAAAGGGACTCCGCCGTCGCCATACTCGTCCATGATCCGGCGCAAGCCGTCGTAGTCGCTGGGGTCGACCGTGAAGGTCAAGGGTCTTACTTCTTTTTCCATATCAAAGCTCCTCTCTAAAATTAGGGGGTTTACAAATCAGGTGGGGGACGGTATAATGAAAGAACCGTCGAGCCCAGCCGGCCTTGCGACCGGCCAAGCTCTCAGGTTGGCTACTTATCAGCCATCGCCCTCAAGAAGCTCATAGAGCTCTTCAGGAGAGACGACTTCAATCAACTGCCCGTTGACCGTGCCGAGGTAGCCATAAGAGGTGTAACCTTCCTCCAAAGGAGCACCCCCTTTCATACGAGCCTGCTGTTTGCGCCAGCGGGCTCGTTTTTTTTTGTCAAGCTCCTTTCCTCTTGACATTTTTAATTTTACCGTGTTTGGTAAGCCGCGTAAGCTGACAAAGCGCCCGATGTTTCAAGCAAAATCCCGAGCACTTTATCGGCATACAACTATTTACCAATCATGGTAAAATGGGTATCGTGAGGGGAGAGGCCTTTATAAAAATTGCCCCGGCCGACGATAAAACGAGCCCTCCTATATGGCCGGAGGCGGGGCCCGTTCAGGTAGCAGTTAGCACTTGCAACAAAGTTTTCTTATATACTTCAAAATAGGCTATTTTCTATTTTTTACCAGTCACGAATAAGAATTATGAGGTTTTAGTCTATTATAGAAAACTTTGTTGCAAGTGCTACCAAGTCTTAAAAGCCTTGCGGTTCAAGCCCTCGGGCCGATAGCACTTTCGGTAGCAGTTGCCGGATCAAGTGCTACCTGCTACCTGACTAAGCTCTGCGCCTGGCAGCACAAAAAAAAAGAGCGGGCTGAACGGCCCGCTAAAATACGTTCTTTTGTTCTTCAGGCAGAAAAGTTGTCGAAGTGCGCCGGTTTTATCATGCCTCCATTATAGGCCAAACGCCGACTTTCCTTTATACTATTTACCAATGTTGGTAAATAGAAAGGCGGGTGACGGTATGGCCTACGACGCGCAGCGGGAAGCGACCGCGCGATATAATCGGAAGAAGTACGAACGGGTCGAGCTGCGGGTCAAGAAGGGCCAGAGGGAAATAATCAAGAAGGCCGCAGAGGAACGCGGCAAAAGTCTCAACCGTTTTATCCTCGACCTCGTGGCGAAGGAGCTGGGGCGGGATGATATATAACCTGATCTGCCGGTATCTCGACGCCGGAAAAGAGAGGACCGAGCCTGGCATACCCGCAAGAAGTCTTTTGGAGTGCTCGGCGCTCGTCCGGGCCTTTATCCTCAACAATGACCTCGGAGCGGGAGAATGGATCGCCGGAGAGGTCTACGACGGGAAAGAGCTCGTCGCCAAGCTGGCCTATAACGGCCGCGCCATAGCGTGAAAAAGCAGCCCTCCCGCAGTCGTGCGAGAGGGCTGTCATTCTAAAGAGCTCCCCAGGAGCTCCACGGTCTCCCATATCGCGTCCGAGGCTGGAGGCCCTGATGTTTATACTCCTGAATACCCGGACGCGATATGGAGCTCCTGAGGCTTGTCCATGAGCATTATACCTTTTTGGCGTAGTCCAGGCTGATCCAGCCCGCTCCGCTCTTGAGCTTGCCCCACCGGGTCGCACCCTTTCCGTCGGCCTCTTCCACGATGGTATAGACGCCGGGCGCGATATAACCGGCGCTGGCGAAGTTGGTGCCGGCGCCCCTGCGGATGTTCAGGTTGGCGGCGGTCACACGAACCTTGTAGGACTCGCAGGCCGTCGCCGTATGAGGCGGAGCGGGAATAGGGGCGGCGGCCCCGCCGTTGAGTGCGTCCAGATAACCCTTGACAAGAGTCTTGAAGGCTTTCCAGTTTTTCATGGCCGTCGCTTTATTATTGCTGGCAAAGATATACGACGGACACCACTTCTTGCCGGAAATAGGGTTGCAGCACTGTTCGTCTACGTCGGAAAAACGCTTACCCGCCGACTTGTTCACCCAATAGGTATGCGAAACAAGGGCGTTGATAGAAAGACCATTTTTCCAGAGAAGCCAGGCCGCGATTTTTGCGCCGTTGTCCTTTGCGAGCTGATCGTGCTCCGCAGTTTCGCCCATGATGATCTCCATGGACAAGCTGGTCATATTGCCGCCAGACGCAACGGACCCGTCGCCCGAGTGCCAGGCTACCTCTGCGGACCCGCTGGGGTCAGCCGCGCAAAGTCCCGTCCCCGCCCGAAGGTTCTGCCACGCGCCGGTGTCGTCCACGTAGAAGTGAACGCGGGAGCTGTTCATATTCTCATTGTAGGTGGCGCGTGTGTACTGCTCGCCGTCGTCGTAAACGTTGTCGAGGTCGTTTGTATTGTGGATCGTGACGAAGGCCACCTTGCCGGTGCCGCCGCTTAATTTCTGCTGCTTCTTATACAAAGCTCCCGCAGAAAAACCGGCTTTTTGGGCCTTGGCGGCGTCCTTCCAGCGGGTGCCGTCCGGGATGATTTTTTCATTGATCGTTACGCCGTTCATAGTATAGACGGCGTTGGGCGTCAGCTTTGCCATTTTAAGCTCCTCCTTTTTGGCGTATTTGTCATAATACTTTTGACCGTATTCGGCCCGGCGCTTGCAGTTGGCCGCGCTCTGATCCGCGGGCCGCTCAAACTTGAGGAGCATGGCGTCGGAGGCCTCCCGGACGCTCTTGGCAGTCTTGAGGACGGCGAGCACCTGCGGATAGCTTTCAGCCAGCTCTTTCAGGAAAAAGTCGAGCTGCATGTCACAGTCGCCGATTGACTTCTTCGCGGCCTTAGCGAAGGCCAGCAGATTTTGCTTGCGGCTCCAGTAGGTCCACTGACACAGGCCATACCCAGCGCCGTCCCGGACAAATCCGGTATAGGCCCCGCTGTCAACCGCAGCCGTATAGCTTGCGTCCGAGTAGCCGAGCTTTTTCTCAAAGCTGTTTTGCAGATTATCGGGCCTCAGCCCGGACTCTGCAAACAAATTGCCCATAGCGCCGGACACGCCGAAGTCATTCAAGCCTGCGGCCTTAAGTCGCCGATAGATTTTCTCTTCTGTATTAGTCATCCGCTCCCTTCTTCCTCGTTTGTCTCAGGTAGATTATCTTTAGATCGATTTTTGCCGAAGACCGTGCCCTCGTTATGCTCAAAAATGTTCTCTACTACTTTCAAAATGCCGACGCCAAGGATCGTCCTGACAGCTTCTTTAGAAAGCTCCTCAGCAGGAAACGGTTGCAGCAGAACAACAGTAGAGTAGGTTGCAATGGCATACGACCAGGACACCCAAATAAGGGCGCATATCTGCGTGGTGACAAACAAAAAGCGGGTTATCGAGCGTAGAATGCTGGGACGCTCCTGCTGAGCGCGTAGCGCTCTTAAGCGTTTTCGCAAATGGCGAATGGTAGCCTCGCAAAATATAATGCCGATAGCAATGCCGACCACTAAAGAGCATAAAGCGGTCAATACGATTTTCATATGCGCACCTTCTTTGAAAGCCTCCGAGCCGACACGTATACACGCGCCGGCCCGGAGTAAAAATTATTTACGATCGCTCCAGTCCATAATTTCCTTGAGCTTGTCAAAGCCGAACATGGCCGCGTAGGCCACCATAAAGCCGACGACGACCAGGGCCGCGATCAGATACCAGGCCAGCCGGACGGCGTTGATCTGGCAGTAGGCGATTCCCGCGCCGAGGGTCAGCACCTCGGCGACGATCAGGGCCAGCAGGTTTGTGGGCAGCTTCTCCCAGGTGGAGGTCTTGAGGACCTGGACCACGATATTAGTCAGCGCCACCAGGACGCCGATGATAGTGATGATAGCGGGCAATTCCATATTGTACCTTTCCTTTCTGTCACAGGGCGCCGTCGTCGTGCGCCGCTTTGTTGAGGTGCTTCTCCATCATGTTCAGGGCCTCGGTCACGGGGCCGTTGCAGCCTTTCTCCTTAAGCCCTTTGAGACAGGCCAGAACGCCGTAGCAGATGATCGTCTGCTCGGCCTGAATGGCCGCGAGCTCGCGGTCCTGCCGCTTGTTCCGCTCCACAAACTTGAAGAGCCAAAGCCCCAGGCCGCCGATCACACCCAGGGCCGTCAGCAGGGCCGCAAACTTGATGATAGCGTCCGCGTTGATCGTAACCTCCATATTACTCCGTCGCCTCCTCCCAGCCGTGGGCTCCAGGCTCCCACACGTTGTCGTCAACGGTGGAAATCCAGTGCTTGTCCGCGTGCGACACCTTTGCGCCGAGCGGGTAGGAGTCATGGGCGCCGATGGGCTGGCTCCAGGCGGGCCACTCCTCCGCGGGATCGGCCACCTGGGACCACATGCTCTTGGCCTGGTCGGGCGTCCAGTCGTCCTGCGACTTGTGGGCCTGCACGCAGCGGTAGAGCGCCCCGCCATAGCGCCGGATATTGCCGGCGGTATAGGAGACGCCGGAGGCCCAGGGGGCGAAGAGCTCGGTATGCTCGGCGGCGGTCGCGTCGTCCACCGCGCCCTGCTCCGCGCCGATCACGAAGAGGATCGACTGCACCTCGTTCTGACTGCGGAGCACCTGCCCGGCGTCCGTCTGGATCAGGGAAACGGCCTCCAGGCCCTCGGCGCCGTCCCGGCCCTCCAGGGCGTAGACCTTACCCTCCCAGGCGATCCCCTTCGCCTTGGACTCCTCGCAAAGCCCATACGAGCCGTTGTCAAGCGGCTCGACATAGGTCGGTTGCTCGGTTAATCCAATCGAAGTCCCGTTTTTCATGATCTGATACATTGTTGACCCTCCATTTCGTTTTGTCGTCGGGATGGAACCCGAATAGACGTTTGAAGTAATTGTCAATACGCCGCACAGCCTTCCAGGAGTCGCCCCGACGCATGTGCCCGCGGAAGCTCTCATAGGCGGTGCGGACGTCCTCCAGGGTGAAGCGGTCCTCCTCGACCCACTTGCGGAACTTGAAGAGCTTCCGCTTCATGGCCCGCATGGAGGCCCGGCTCATTTTCCGCAGGACCCGCCCGGTCTCGGTCAGAATGAACTTGGTTTTGAGGAACACGATTCCATGGGAAATGGGCCTGATCTTGGTCTTGCGCTCGTTCAGCCTGATCCCCAGCTCGGCGCAAACCTCTTTGATCCGCGCAAGGCACTTTTTCAAGTAGCTCATATCCTCGTGGATCAGATAGCCGTCGTCCATATAGCGGCCGTAGCCCTCGATCCCGAGCTCCTGCTTGATAACGTGGTCGAGCCGGTTGGGAAGCATGAGCGCCGCCTGCTGAGAGATTTGACTGCCGAGCCCGTACCCGACCGGGCCGAAGTTCTCGAGAAAGGTATTCGCCAGGTTCCGCGTCCGAACGTCGTGGACGCGCCGGGCAAGCTCCTCCCGGACCGTCCAATGCTGGGCGTCGCCGAAGTAGTTAGTGAAGTCGAAGACGAGAATCCCGCCCTTGAGTCCGTGCCTGCGGTAGTGCCGCTGCAAGTGGCAGTTGAGGCGGTCCATCGCGAAGTCGATCCCTTTGCCCTTGATACTCGCGGCGTTATCGTAGATAAACGCCGACTGGAAGAGCGGCGAGACGACCTTGTCGCATAGGGTCCTCTGGACCACCCGCTCGCTGATATGCACGCTGCGGATATGCCGCCATTTGCCGCGGTCGTAGAGCTCGAACTCGTAAAAGCCGCGGCTCTTGTAGGTGCCGTTGAGAAGCGCGCCGCGGGTCTTCGCGGTGTTCCCCACGATGTCCATGCGGTATCTCTGCGTCGAGCACTTCCAGCCCACATTTTTGCAGCAGAGAAGGCCCGATTGAAATAAGTTGTCAAAAGAGAAGACTTGCTCGAAGTCGCCGCAGGCCTTACTCCGGGCAAGCCTTTTCTCTTGTCGTTCCCGAACGCGGCGCTGGTATCTCGCCTCGCGCCGTTCTTCGCTTGTCATAAAAGGTTGATCCCCTCCGCACAGTTTATTGTAGGGCGCGTGTTCTAACTGCGTAGCAGCGCCGTCCATGAAACTCAGTACCCGCGCGCTCCTGAGCCATGCAAGCAGCGTCCGGACGGCTGCGTCGGCTGGGTGTTTTTGGCCCGACGGCCAGGGCTGCAAGTCCTCCTTCCGTATAAGGTCCTGCTTTCGGCCCTGAAAAGGGCTTACTCGGTCTCACCAGGAAAAGAAACGGAATCCGAAGGCCACGCCATTCGAGTTGTTGGCGTTGTTGTTGTTGGCGTTGCCGTTGCTGTTGACATTGCAGAAGTTGTTGGAGTTGCTCGCATTAGGAGAACGCTCCCACCAGTTGTTAGCAGACAGGCAACAAAACAGGACTTGACCCACAAGCGTCGAATTAGTCCGGGAGGTCTTTATATCGGGCGCGGTCCGAGCGCCTGATACCGGAAATAAGTTTGGCCTCCTCGTTGATAAGCTCGCCCCACGTCATGAAGGCGGTCTCGAAGCCCTTGAAGTTTTCGGGATTTTTGCGGAGGACTCCGGCGAGGAGGCCGAGCTGACGGTCAAGGGATTGCAATGCCGCGTTGGCGGCGATCAGGTGGTCCCGGCGCGTCTGCGCCTCGTGCTGATTCGTGGGGTAAATGCTGTTGGCCGAAACGACGTGATCGTACACGTCGGAGGCCAGGCTCATGACCCTCGTCGTCAGCAGGAAGGTGTACCGCTTGGGAACCTTGAGGCATTGCTCCAGGGTGTGACATTCGATCTTGCGGGCAACCTCGATAAACTGGATCGAGCTCTCGCCGCGTTTAGACTTATAAACTGACATTGCTTCTCCCTTGCCCCGGCCCTTTCGGGCCGGGGATATTTGTAGATTTATAGATTAAACACAGAAGCCGAAGGCCACGCCATACGAGCTGCTGGCGCTGTTGCCGCTGGCGTAGCCGTTGCTGTTGACATAGCAGAAGTAGTCGGAGTAGCTCGCACGAGGAGAACGCTCCCACCAGCGGCGAGCAGAGCCGTTGTATTTCTTGACCTTACTGTTGCCGGCCTTGTACCATGCGTACTGATCGCCCTCACCCGCGACGGAGTAGGTGGTCGAGCCGAAAATCTCGACCTCGGCCAGCAGGAAGAGGGTATCGGAGTAGCTGCTGATCGTAGAGCTCGCACCGCCCGCGCTGGCCTTCTTGGTGACGGTCTTGATAATGCTCTGCCAGGCCGAGGGCATCTGCCCCTTGATGGTATTCTGGAGCGTGGTCCGCAGCGCGCAGTTGCCCCAGCCCCCGGAGTTGGTATTGGAGCTGTTCATCTGATACGTGGTATTGAGACAGTCCTTCATCTGGAGGGAGATACCGGCCTTGCCCGTGGCCGTCGTGCCGCCGTAGGCGGTGGCGCTCGCCAGGGTATCGTGGTTGAAGCCGATAATCACAAACTCGTAGCTCGTGCCGTTGATGGAAATGCTCACCGTATCGCCGACGCTCAGCTTGAAGTGGCTGGCGCCGTCGTCGATATAGACCGAGGTCGTGGCCTTGGTGATCCCGCTGTTGTTGGAGATGGCCTTGGCGTAGGCGCTGAGCTTGGCCTGCGTGATACTGCCGAGGCCACTGGTGTAATTCACCCCGGAGGCCGCCGCCGTACCGGCCAGAGCCTCGAAAGAGACGGACACCGAGCACTCCTTGTCCACGGGGGCGGTGTGGTTTGTGCCGGCCGCCACCTTGACCGTGATCTTCGCGCTGCCATTGGCCTTGCCGGTCACGGTCACGGTGTTTCCACTGACGGAAACGGTCGCCACGCTGGTATTGCTGGAGCTGGCGGTGATCTTGCCGTCGCCAGCCCGCGTGACGGTGAACTGCTTGCTGGGCTCGCGGGAACTCAGGGCCAGACTGGACGCGCTCAGACTGGAGGCGCCTGCGGCCTTGCCGATAGACCAGACGACCGTCTTAGCTGCGGTGGAGCCGTCGGGCCAGCAGTAGTTAGCGCCCAGCGTGAAGCTGGCGTTGTAGCTGCCCACGTTGGTCCCCTTGACCGTGCCGCCGAGCGTCATTTTCGCGGAGTCGTAGCCGGTCCAGCTGGGGCTCTGCTCAGCCCCGGTATAGGCAAGACTCCCGCTCTGCGCCGGTACGGCGGCCGTAGCCTTAGCGATCGTCCAGGCTACGGTCTTGGCAGTCGTCGTGCCGTCCGACCACTTGAAGCCCTGCTTAGGGGTAAAGGTGGCGTTATAGCTGCCGGCGTTCGTACCCGTAGTCGTACCGCCGAGGGTCAGCTTTTCGGTGTCAAAACTGTTCCAGCTGGGAGACTGAGCGGAGCCCGTGTAGAAGAGAATACCATTCTGACTGGGTACGGCGTTGATCGTGCTGGTCAGGTCGGTCAGGCCCTTGGCGGCGGCGTCCGCGGTGTCCTGCGCCGCTTTAGCGGCGGCAATGGCGGCGGCGGATTCGTTCTTAGCGGTTTGGGCCAGATTGAGGGCGTTGGTGGCGGTCTCGCTGGCGCCGCCTGCGGTATTGATCGCGGCCATGGCCGCTTCAAGAGCTTGGTTGGCCGTGCCGATAGCCGTACCTGCGGCATTGCCGGCCGCGTTGGCGATTCGCAGGGCCTCGGCGGATTCCGACTTGGCCTGCGCGGCCAGCTCGCGCATACCCTCGTGGGCCTGCTCGTTCTGGTCGTGAGCCTCGATCAGCACCGTCAGCGCGGCGCGGAGCTCGGGGTCCAGCGTGCCCATGACGTACTTCTTCACGTCCTCGGCGGTCATCCAGGCCTCGGCGGGCCGCGCCGTACCGACCTCGACGCCGGTGGTGACTTCCAGGCTGACGGGGTAGCGCCGGGTATCGGGGACGCTGCCGGGCACGTATGCCTTGACCTTCTGCTTGGCGTCACCCAGGGACCCGTAATAGACCATGATCTCCTCAGGGTTGTCCTCGCGCGCCTCAGGCGGAAGCTCGGGGTCGTAGTCCGGATTGCGCACAAAGACGCCAAAGCCGCCGATCCAGAAGTCCTCCTTGAGGCCGCCGTTCAGGTCGCTTCGGTATTCCACGATAAAGTTGACATTGGTCCCCTCCCACACGGGGACGGTGTAGACGCCGTTGGGGCCGGGCTCGATCGGTTCAGTCAGAACGCGGGCGGCCTCGTCGCTCTCGCAGGTGCCTTTGTCCATGACTACCCTGGAAATATCCAGGTGGTCGCCGGCGACCTGCCGCGCAAGTAGCCGGTTGCCCGCCTCCGTGATAACAAATCCGTAAAACATTCGTTTCCTCCTTCTGATTTATTCCGCGGCCGGGAGGACCGTGGAGGTGTATGTGCCGAACGCGCCGCAAGCGACGATCGCGGCGGTCAAGCCGTAGTTTTTGGGGACCTCAGGCAAGGCCGTTTGAGCGTAGCCCTTGCCAAGCCAGCTCGCCACCTTGACGGTCCGGCGGTGGCCGTAGTCCTTGGGAATCTCCGGGAGGCCCGTCTGCGAGTAGCCCTTGCCCATAAGCGAGGTAAAGAGAACCGGCGCGCGGTGTCCGTAGTCCTTCGGGACCTCCGGCAAAACGGTCTCAGTGTAGCCCTTGCCCATGCTGGAGATAATGCGGACGATCGCCGGGTACATGGTGGAAATGATCTCCACCAGGGCCAGCGCCAGGTGCGCGGGAATCCGCTCCAGCAGAAGGGCCCGGCAAGCGTCAATGTCAAAGGATTCCGTGACGGGGTGGCTCACCATGACGGAAATAACGCCGAGGGCAAAGTCCACGTCGACCACGCCAGAAGTAAAGGCCCCGGCGATACTCTTGATCTCCGGGGCCCCAATATGATCCTGCCCTCTGACGTAGGTCGCGACGACCTGCCGCCGCTCCTGGAGCGTCTGCTCCGGCGTCGGGTTGATATGCAGAAACGCCTCCAGGGAGGCGATCGTGCGGAGGTCGGCGGTCATGATATAGCCGTTATCGATCAGGGCCTCGACCGTAGCCCGTACGCCGTCCAGCTCGATCCCTTGGGCTCTCCAGATGGCGTCCATCTCCAGTACGTCCCGATACCAGACCGGATAGAACCGCCTAATCTCCTCGTAGACGTGCGGCCATGCGTTGTCATACAAGCCCATCGAAGGCCACCTCCTTCAGGACGGCGACCGAATCCACGGAAATTGCGATATTTTCCATGCCGCCATTGATGGCAAGATCGGAGTAGTCGAGAATTTCGTCCAGGGAGTAAAGCATTGCGCCGATACTGGCAACCCGGACGACAACAAGCTCGTCCTCCGGCGTCCGCAGGGCCAGGTTTTTAAGGTAGGCGGTGATCGCCTTTTTCGCGGAGTCGATCGCGCCCTTCATGGTGTGCCCCGAGGTCAGCGCCACGGAACATGTTACCGTAATCTCGACGGGCTTGGCCGCGACCGCCGTAAAGTGCGCGCCGATATTGGCGACGCCCTCGCCGAGGCCCGTTCCGCCCGGATCGATATATTCCTGTACGCGGGCGGCCACGGCCTCGGTAACGGGAAGGCCCTCGTTGTCCAGGAGCACGCCCTTGACCGTGTTCTCGCCGGCCCATAGCGGGAGAATCCGCGCCCGGCCTACGCCGGAATTGAGCTCGCACCAGGTCTTGTAGTGCTGCTTGTTGCCATTTTGCGCCTGCCCGGCCAGCTTCTCCTGTACTCTCGCCCGATAGGTCTCGTCGTCCTCCTTGTCGGTGCCGGGCTCCACCATGGGGCCGAACTCAGAAATGGCGAGCCCCTGGATCGCGTTGACCGGCGTGGCCGGTGTATGCTCCAGGACGGTATTGGACTCCTCGCCGGGAGTCTCGGCCACAAGCTGGAGAACACCGTCCGCGTCCTCCAGGAAAAAGTAGAGGCCGTCAGTAAAGAACCGGGCGCCGAGCGGGGGCTTGGTCCCCTCGTAGACGTAGCGGTAGCGCGCCGGCGTCGCCAGCCCTCGAACAAGGCCGTACTCCTGTCCCTTGCGGTCCAGGTAGTCTCCCGAGGTCGTGCTGATAAATACCAGATCGAGCACACACCCGGCGTCAATGTAGAAATTCGCCAGCTTGAGGGCGCACGCGGCGATTGCGTCGTAATAGATCGACCCCTGCCGGGTGTCAACTCCGTCAGGGGCCATGGCGAGCATTTCAGCCAGAATATTGTCAAAAGTGCGGTCTTCAAAAGCCACTCAAATCACCTCCTCAATGACCGTCGTGCCGTAGACCGTTTCGGCGGTAAACGAGATATAGCATTTGTCCTCCTCAAAGGAGAAGTCGAAGCTATGCACCCGCAAGACGCGGGTGTCGGGCTTCAGCGCGTCCTCGACCATGCGGGGAATCTCGGTCTCGATCAGCTCCCGGCTGGCATCCTTGGCGGTAATCTCGTTCTTGAGCTCGCTGCCGTATTGGTTGTTATAGACCAGGCACTTCCAGCGCGGCGTGATGATCGCCTTTCGGATCGCCTGCTCCGTCGCTTTCAGGCCGTCCACCTTGCCGATGATCCGGCCTCGGTCCAGGTCGAGGGCGTAGGTCAAGCTGGGTTTTTCTCGGGCCGTCTGGAGAGTGGAGATGGGAATAGGGATAAAAGTCGGCATGTCATTCCTCCTTACGGTCCAGAACAAAATACTTTTTGCCGTCGTTGTAGCGCAGCAGGTAGACTATATCGCCGACCTTTAGCGCGTTATAGACGGTCATGGTGCCCTTGTAGAGGTTGAACGTCCGCAGGTGGTTCACATGCGTGCCGTCGCCACCTACGTGGCCTCCATGCGCACCGTCGATATAGGTCTCGCTGTCCAGCGTGCCCTCGTCGAGGCGGTAGGTCATTTTGGTGGTGTAGTCGGTCAGGTGCCAGGGGACCACCAGCGAACCCGCGTTGAGGATCAGTTTGTCGTCGTTGGTAGCCTGGATTTTAAGCGGCCCGACGCCGATCACCTTGGCCTCAATGACAGACCCGTCCTCGCTCATGGTGGCGCCGCGAATGAGCGCCATAATGCTTTGGGGTTCGTCCATTGCTCAGGCCTCCTTTAGCCGTCAATATCCGCCGCCGATACCAAGGAAAGGCTCATGCTGTGATACTCGCCCTCGAAGGCGTGATCGTCCCGCTCCACGTAGTAGGTCTTGGAGAGGTTCAGGTGGGGAATGCGGATGAATACGCCGATACCTGAAATGACGTCGGCCTGTCCGACCGCAGAGACGGAAAGCGTCTCCTTCGGCCGGCTCTTTTCCGCCAGCATGGACTTGACCAGGGCATTGAGCTGGGCCTGGGAGAGGGTGTCGTCAGGTTCGTCAACCTCCTGCCGCATACCGATCTTGCTCTCAAGCCCGGCGTTCGAGGCCTCGGCCAGGACCGTACCCTCCTCAGAGAGGAGGCGAATACGGGTTTTGACGTTCTCGATATTCTTCTCGGAGTCGTAGCTGATAAGGTTCGCGCCGGCCTCGATCACCCATTGGAGAATCGTATCCTTGCGCCGCTTGAGCTGCATTTTGCCGCCCCAGCTCATAGGCCAGAACCGCACGCCGGTCGCGTCGTAGGTCAGGGAGAGGGCGTCCGTGATAACGTCCCAGCCCGTCGTCTTGGGTTTCGGTAATTCCTCGATCACATAGCCCGTATCGTCCACGGCCCCGGTCGGAATACCGAACCGGCCGCAGACATCCGAAAAGATTTGGCTCGCCGTCTTGCCGCTGTACGAGAAGGTGTCCTTGTTGGTGGAGAGATAAATCCCGTTGTCATGTGCGGTGATTGTGAGGAGCTTCTTCTGGCTGGTTCTCTGCCGCTCCACGATACCGCGGAAGAGCTCGGCGTTGTCCCAGTAGAAAATGCAGTGGACGCCCTCGCCTACGTCGATCTCCGGGCGGGGGCGCCCATAGTTGTCGTCGTCCAGCAGAGTCGCGGTCAGGCTGCGGGAGGAAGATCCCTTACGGCCCGAAATTTTGACTTTGCTGGTAATGTTGGTCATGTCCCAGGTCGCGCCGCCCTTAATGACCAGAAAACGCATACGGCTCATGGCGACCTCCTTACGACGGCATTTTCAAAACCTGGTTCGGGTAGATGGTATAAGGGGACGAGATACCGTTCAGCTTGGCGATCTCAGGCCATTTGCTGGCGTCTCCGAGCTGCTTTTTCGCGATATTGTAAAGGCAGTCGCCCTTGACAATGCTGTAAGTGCTCGGGGCGACGGTGTTGTCCGTCCGCTCCTCCGCGTCGTCCACGGTGGCGGTCTCCGTCTTGGGGTCCACCGAGACTTGCCGGATCGTGGGCTGGCGATACTCTTTCAGCCGAATGGTGTAGTTGAGGTCGCCGATCGCGCCGCCCTCCTCGTCGCAGTCAAATTGTTCAATCGTGCAGTGAAGATTGATTTTTGTGCCGGTCACGATCAGGTGACAAGGTTTCTTGCTCCCCATCCAGGTCTTGATCTTAAACTTGATCTCTTCCGGCCATGTCAGGCTGCTTACCTGCATACCGGGGAAGGGGTTGTTGGGAAAGAAGCTGCTCCAGGAGACTTCCGCCTCCGGCTTCTCCTGCATGATGGTAACCTCGCCCAGGCCGACAATATCGACGCTTTGGTTGCTGCTGCCCTGTTTGAGGTTGATCTTTTCGGGGTGGACGGGGAACCGCAGCTTTTGCCGTTCCCCGTCGAAGGTCAGCCAGATTTGATATGCGTTAGAAGTCACGGGACCCGTCCCCCTCTTCGAGAATTTCCTGCTTGAGCGTGCTGATCAGGAGCGGCCGCAGGTTATCCGCCAGCCACTCGGCTGCCGTGTCAGGGTCGAAGTTGTTGCCGGAAAGCTCCAGAGAAC
>OFHN01000668.1_pt1 | contig 29722 bp, 33 predicted proteins | sample 1521321 | NCBI WGS metagenome assembly OFHN01 (sample SAMEA3504130, study PRJEB24116) | mouse gut metagenome | biome: mouse gut; feature: mouse-associated habitat; material: faeces | place: Denmark | collected 2011
CATAGATCAGCATATCCAGAATCCCGGAGGAGGAATAGACCTCCTCATAGACGGACAGGCTCTGATAGGCAGCTTTCGCCCGGGTGAGCAGGCTGGAGCCCTTATAGGTATACGGCACCAGGAATTCCTGGGTGGTATGGCTGAAGGCCATGGAGTTCATGGTAGTTAAGGCTGCTTGAACAAGGTCAAACCAGTCAACGTTCCAGCATTAAGGGGTAAGGGACTCACAAGACTCCACTCCTAGCAGAGGGGCTATTGACAGTGGATTTCCTCCTTGATGATGGCGGAGGAAGAGCCGTAGGTCAAAAGCAATGCCAGCAGGGGCAATATGAGCATGGCGCAGTAGGATGCGAACATGATTTTGAATATGCTGTTTTTGGAACGCTCTCTACGGTTCATGACGATCCTCCCCCCATTTCCCCTGATTTCTCCCACGATGGACCTGCAATGAAAAATATGTACTGTCCATAGTGTATCAAATATCATTCGAAAATTGCAAGGCTAACGCGGAATTTGTACCATGCGAAAAATATGTACCATAGGCGGCATGTCCACAGATTCCGGGGCCTGAAAGGGACATTTTTCGACAAACGTCAATCTGCCGGAATGAACCTTGAAAAACGGGCGAGCTTTGTGCAATACTAAGGTCAAAGGAATCCGGAGACGGAAAAATGTACAATATAAGGAGGGATATATGGGAACGGAAGTCAGAAACACGAACCGTCCCGACAAAGGGACAAAGGCCCAAACGCCTTTCAACAGAAAGTTCCATAGAATGTGGCAGGACAGACAGCTCTATATCATGATGGCGATACCGCTGGTATTCCTTATCCTGTTCAGCTATTGGCCCATGTACGGGGTGCTGATCTCCTTTCAGAAGTTCAGCCCCACCCGGGGCATCTTCGGCAGCAGGTGGATAGGCTGGGCTAACTTTGGAAGGTTCTTCTCCACGCCTTCGGCCACCAGGACCATAGCCAATACCTTCCGGGGACGGTTTGTCAAGAGGATTTTTTGATTTCCTCTAAATTGAACTTGTCAGAAGCAAAGCAATCGCCTAAAACTTCATGGACACAAAGGCCACGAAACGCTGTATCCATGGGCTTTTTCGCCGTTTCGGACTGCTTCACACTGACAATAAAATTGGTGTTTCCTATACGGATAGAATATTGATTTTCCATAGTGCTCCTTTCCAAAAATCGTGGGCTTCCGACAGCGAAAGCCCGGTTTCGACGCCTGGGCGTTCAGTTTAGAACAGGTGAAGAAGTCAAAAAGTCGGGAGTGTAGTCGAAGCGGCTATCTCTCCCAACCCTTGCTCCTGTTCTTCTGTTTTCTCGCTTCACGCTCGGCCTGCCGCCTGCGCTCCGCTTCCTCCTTTTCTCTCCGCTCCTGCGCTTCCTTGACGCTGAACAACTCCCTGACCTTGCTGACAAACACCCGCACAACATCGGGAAAATGCTCCATAGCGTCCAGAAACGGCTGGCATTTCTCTTTCAGAGCGTCATACCGTTCCTGCGCTTTCTGCAACGCCGATGAAGCCCTGGAATACTGCTGGCGGTAATAGCGGGCGTTCTCTTTCAGATTGTGAATCTCGTTCCGGCTGGTAATGCCCTCCTTTGCCAGCGAGGTAAGCTGGGAGTAGTCCTCTTTGCTGATAGCGACCTTTCCCGTGATGGTCTTTTGACCCATGCTGTCAATGTCGCTGAGGGTCATGCTGACCTCGTGGGCCGCCTGGTATTTGGTCTGCTCCCTTGCAACCTTCTCTTGGAGCTTGGAGAGCCGTTTGGTATCCTGTTTAATCTGATATTGGAGCGAACTCAGATTTTCGGAAGTGCTGCCACGCTCGCCACGCTGGAAGTCGGTAAAGCCATGCTCCCGCATATGCTCAAACAATTCATCTTGCAGGACGCTGTATGACGCCCGGTACTTCGGCTTGCCGTTCTTCCGCAGGATTGCCCTGCCGTGTTCATCGGTGAGGGGAATATCGGAAGCCCATTTCTTGGAGTGGCTGATCTGATGGATAACCTCTTTCACCGTCCCACGCAGGGCGGGGTCTTTACACCGCTTGCTCCACAGGATTTCTTTCTCAACCACAGGCAGGACAACGGCGTGAAGATGGTAGTGGTACACATCCTTTCCCAACTCGTCACTTGCCGCCCGGTTGATTTCATCGGCGTGCATGACGGCGGAGATGACATTCTCGCTTCCGAACTTATCTTCCAGAAAGCGCACCGCCTCGGCGTAGAACTCCCTGGCGTAGTCATAGCCGCCGTTCCGCTCAAAGTACATCGTGTTCACATCAATGATAATCTCGTCAAAAAGGGTAGCGTCCTGCCGAAGCCCCCGCAGGCTGATTGCCCCATCCGCTTCCATCTCCCGCAGAATTTCCATATAGGACTTCCCGCCGGGGTCACAGAAATGGACATTGAGGGGTATCCGCTCCGGCACGACATTGATGTTGTCGTAGCTTTCGTTCTTCCTCTCATTGTGCCGTTCAGCCGCCCCAATGTCGGAGGACTTGTACTGCTTCACACGGGCGCAGCTCATATCGGGCCTTGGTTCTTTTGCCATCGGTTCCTCCTTTCCGAGAGGTGGCGGGGGAGCGCCGTTACACAACATTCTGCGAATGTGTGTAACCCACTATGACACTTTCGGCTTCGCCGCAAAGATGTCGTGGGCAAGGGCTTTCCCCCCTTGACCTCCCTTAAAACCTCAATCAAAAAGGCGGGCCGTCATCTGCCATGACTGCCTGCCTTTCCTCTTTCGGTTTTTCGCCCATCGTCAAAGCCCAGTACCAAAGAAAGCCCTCCTTCACCGAGTGAACGCCGGCTTTCTTCTTGGCCTTTTTGATGGTCGATTTCTTGAAGCCTGCGGCTTCAAGTTTTACTTCGCACTCGGCAGCAAGCTGCGGCCTGCCGTCTGAAAGAAGCTCTTTCAGAAACGCAACAGCGCCGTCTACCTTTTCGCTCGGCCTGCCCAGCTTTGGGGCAAAAAGGGAAAAGGCTTCGTCCGCTGTCAGTTCAATTTCGTCCTGGAAGTTTACGCCCTTGTCGGTCACTTCAAAGACAATGGCGTTGCCGGTCGGGGCGAGATTGGACTTCACCTGCACCATATACCGCTCCGAAAGGTTCTCCTTGTTCTGCGTCCTCGCCACCGCCAGAATACTTCTTGCGGCGGCGGCAATGTCGATTGAGCCGTTGGTTCGGTACAGCGGGGAGGTATCCCTGTTCTTGTTCATGTGCGCCACAACAACGATTGCACAGCCCGTTTCCTGCCCGATTTTGATAAGGTGGTTCAGCTCCGTCCTCGTTTTGTTGGCGTCGTTCATGGAGCAATCTTCCCCGATATACGAACTCAACGGGTCAAGAATGAGCAGCCTGACATTGTACCGTTCGATTGCCTGTCGCAGCCGGTCATCTCCAAAGGTCAGGTGCTTTTCATTCTCCTTGATGAAGATAAGATTATCACGATTGCCGCCGGAAGCGATAAACCTCGGCACAACCGTATCGTCTGCATCATCCTCCGTGGTCTGGTAAATCACCGTCATGGGTTCGCTTGCTTCCTCTACCTCTTGGAAAGGCAGGGGCTTCCCATCGGTCAGCAGGGCAGACAGCGCAAGCATGAATTTGCTCTTGCCATCGCCCGGATCGCCTTGGAGCAGGGTTATCTTCCCGAATGGGATATAGGGATACCACAGCCATTTCACCTCCCTGGGCGTGACCTCGCTCGCCCTGATAATCTCCAAAGTAACCGTGTCGTTGCTTCCGTTTGGGGTCATTGTGCGACCTCCTTTCAGTTGATTTTGCTGCCCTGGGCAACAGAAAAGCACCGTATCGCTACGGTGCTTTTCTCCGGCTCAGATGTGTGCTTTGATGGGGGTTGAATGTCGCTTGGGTTGGTGGTATACTATATCCATAGTGATTCGACAAACGCTAAATTTACGGGGGTACCTAAATGAACCTGCTTTATGAAAAATATAAAAACTTGAAGATAGATGGTAGCTGGATTGGCTTAGAAGCGGGAACGCAAACACCGTATTTTTGCACTCCTATTGGAGCGGAAATCATTGGCTGGGATAATGGCATACACTACTGCTTTATTAAGAGCTTTGGAGATATGGTGTTCTGCGTCAACCCGGAAACCTGCTGCGATTACAATGTCTATCCAATTGCCCGTAATTTCTGCGATTTCTTGGGGCTGATACTCGCCACTGGTAATACAAATACTTTGCAGCAGATTATTTGGTGGGATAAAAAAAGGTTTGAGGATTTTGTTAATAGTACAGAAGAACAGGAATATAGAGTTCGGCCCGAAGTGCAAGGTGTCTTGAGTACAATTCGCAAAGGGATAGATATAACACCGATAGATACCCCATTTGAATATGTCAAGGATTTGCAAAGCAATTTTCCCTATGAACAAATTCCATTTACAAATGAGTATTATGATACTTTAGGAATTGAACGGCCAGACGGAACAGAGCCAGAGGAAAACGGCTTTGAGTTTAGAGCGGTAGAAATTACGGTTGATAAAAACTAATTTACCGGCCTGATGAAAAAACAGGAGGAATAGAAAGTGGAAATTGTTGCGGCTATTATCACCCTTGTGGTGGGCGTCCTGGCAGAAGCGACCATCGGTATCAGCTGGAATATGCGTGGCGTGGGGACGCTGCTGGGCGTTGCGATTATGGGAGCATTCATCCTGTGGGCGGTCCGGCATCCGAAGGACAGAGAAAAATAGTTTTTGGAGATAGAACGCTAAATCGGGATTTGAGGTGAGGATATGAAGAATAGAAAGAAAGTTGCGGCAGCTATCGTAGCAGCAGTATTGCTGTTAGTGGTTTTGTTGTTTCCAATCAGAATGAATCTGAAGGATGGTGGCAGTGTTCAATACAAATCATTGACCTATAGCATTACAAAAGTGCATCGTCTGATGACAGAGTCGGAAGCGGAAAAAGAGGGGAAAATTAAACCATTTGAAGATGGATATCAGATTGAAATTCTTGGTATCAGGGTTTTGGATACGGTTAAATAAGTAACTTCCAGTTTATCGGTCTGATGAAAAATAAATGCAGATAATTCTGCAATCTCTATGAATCTATTTTTAGGAGGAACCCTCATGAACATCGGAAATTTTCCTATCATCTCCAACAACATCACCAACCGGATCACCACCGGCGCACCCCAGACAGGCTTTCAAAGCGACTCGGATGCCGTATGGATGAAAGACGGCGTGGTTCAAGGTTCTGCGCAGTTGCTGAACCCGGATTTCTCCGCCCGGCAAGGCTACCGGGAGGACTACTCCATCCGGGATGCGGCGGAGTATCTCTGGCGGCAGGAGACGCAGACCTTTAACTTGAAAGACCTGGACGATCCGGAGAAGTCCAAGGAGTTTCTGGAAAACTGGCGGATGCAGGCCCGGTGGGACCTGGGCATCCAGGACGGCGGCCCCACCAAGGACGAAGTGATCTCCGCCTACATACAGGACCTGCGGCAGAACGGTCTGGACGGCTCGGTGGATTGGAGCGCCCTGACACGGGAACTGGACGCTTTCAAAGCCACCTCCCCGGAGGAGCTGGAGGACGGTCTGGACTATCTGGCTTCCCGCTATGTGGCGGCGCGGGATAAGCTGGAGCGCAATTATACCAGCGGGGAGCTGACCGCTCAGCTTACTAAACTGGAGGAGGTCTATCAAGCCGGGAAATCCGGGATGATCGACGGCTACACCCAGGCTTTGCAGGACAATCTGGGTCTGTCCAACAGCGACGCCCAGGCGGTCCGGGACAGCTTTTCCTCCATTCTCGCGGAGAAAGAGGAGGCGTACCGGGGCGCGTTGAAGCAGGTCCATGAGGCGGTGGCGCAGACCGGTCCCGACAGCGTGTGGCTGAAGGACCACGACGCCTACATTGCCTCTCAGCTCCGGACGGCGGGCAAGGCGGGTAAGGCAGGTCAAAGCGAGGCCCGGTACTCGGTGCAGGACCTGGCCGCCGCCGGGAAAATCGCCCAGGACTATCAGGCGGAAATTTTCGGTGCGTCCTCCTGCGGGCGGGACGAGGCGAGGCTGGGCCTTAACCTGGCTATGGCGGACATGAAGGCAGAGACGATGATCTCCAAGGGACTGGTGAGCGAAAACATGGCCGCGTTGCTTCGGAACAGCCGCGCTCAGGGGCACGAAAACGCGCTGACGGCGCTGGACCAGGCGCTTGCCCAACGGGAGAGCCACCTTGCCCCTGGCGAACCCAAAGGGACATTCGCCCCTGTGGATCGCTCCGTGTTCCAGGGCATCTACGACGCCACGCTGAACGCCTTCCGGCAGAATGGCGGCGATGGGGCCGGGGCTATCCGCGCCGGGGCCTCCTACGGGCAGAGTATCACCGCCCAGGCCACTGCCCGGAATCCTCAGGCCCTGCGCTGGGGCATCAACATGGAGAGTTATTGGAAGAACTTCTACACCGCTCCCGATGCCAAGGAGGTTTCGCCGCTGGAGAAAAGTGTAAACCGGCTGATGGAGCAGATCGGCAAACCCTCCAGCCTGGGCAGTTCCGCCTATCAGAAGTACGCGGACAGCTGGCGGGACTTCCTTGCGGCTATCGGCGGGGGCGGGCTGAATATTAAAGCGTAGCATAAGAGCAAAGACTGAAACAAAATAGAAAACAGGAGTGACATCTATGTTAGAATTTCTCAATCAGCCACTGAACGGAACCTCCTCCCTGATTTTGGTGGTAGTTCTTGTGGCCGTCATTTTCATTGCAATCAAGCTGGGTCACAAAAAAGCGAGAGATATCTCCAAGCAGTTCCTGTCAGAACATTCTGATGCCGCCACGCTGTATATTTACGGAGAGGATCTCGACTCCAATAGTGCGGAGTTGGAGTGCATCCGTGGTGTTGTCTCAAAAGTTTATGATCCACGGACAGTTCCGGGTGCCAAAGCGCAAAAAGGTGTGGCCTGCCACGTACTACCTGGAACAGTAGAACTGAATGTCAGAATTACTTGGTCGAAGAGTTACTATGTTGCCAGAAAACATGGCAGTATGCAGGCGCATTTCACCTTTGAAGCTGCACCCGGCCATTCCTATGCTGCTGTTTTCAATGTGAAGGATTCTAAAGCTCAAATTATTTCGCTTGGTGTGCAATAAAACATATAGATAGCTTACCATATCCTGTCCCCATCCACAGGGTATGGTAAGCTGTCCCTGACAGCAGACATTCAAAACGGAGGAAACAATCATGGAATTGGAGTGGGAACAGGGGCGGCAACCGGCCCACACCGCCGCGGCGCTGGCGGGGGCATTCCTGGGCGCGGCGCTGGGAGCGGACTGCTTTCTGGCGGCGGATCATCTGATCGGCGGGATCCCTGCCGTACTCTGCGGAGCGGCAATCGGGTTCTGGGCGGTTAAGGGCGGGGGGCTTTTGGCCGGGAAGAATAACCAGTTTGTGACGCTGCTGGCACTGATCCCGACGCTTCTCTGGGGTGTCCTCGTCAACCATCTGAGCTTTGCCCTCAATACCGCTCCCGCTGACCCCGCTGGCGTGTGGGAGGCATTTATCAGCCCTCTGTTTATTTCGGATGGCGTCAACTATTGGTTTCAGCTGGCAAAATTGTTGGCTGTGGTATTGGGCGCCTGGACGCCCCAGTTCCGGGAGGCGAAAAAAGAGCAGGAATTTCTGGAACAGGCATCCCGGCCCTGTAAGCCTCCCCAGGAAACGCCGCCTGCGGATATGGAAATCTACCTGCCCAAGTATGCCTGGATACGCCCCTGGCTTCTGCAAAGGCGGATCACCCAGGGACTGTGGCTGGCGGTTCTGTTTCTCCTCGTCTGGCTGCCAGATCTGCTGGGCCATGAGCGGATCTGGTTCCGCACGCTCTGCGGTATGGGGGTCAGTTTTTTGGTGATCGCCTCCCTGCCTGGACCCTCCGGGCATATTCTTGCTGCCCGCAAGGTAATGTATGCCAGAAAGGATGGGCAGCTTTGGCTGATTGCCATGCAGCGCATCCACGATACAACGCTTCATGTACGCTTCCCGAAGCTGGCACAGATATGGGATCAACTGCCTCAAACTCAGCGCACCCGCTTCAAGGCATCCATTGCCTCGCTGCTTTCAAAAGAAAATAACATCGCCGTCAAGATCAACAGGCCCATGCTGGAGTACCAGAACAAATGGAGATGGGTCATATCCAATGATGTTGGGCGCAAAGCCTACATTCCAAAGGTCTATCCCCAATTCAGCCCGGTTCCTGGCGATACGGAGCAGCTCAAAGAGGCTGTGCCGGTCTGGTGGCGCAATCCTTTAATGACTCTGGTGATTACCGTGTTCTGTCTGACGGTTGGCATGAACATCGGACTGAAAGAGGAACGCCAGGCCGCGCTTCTTCCGCCGGAGCCGCCTCCCGTGGAGGATATTGTACCTGACCTGGACGATTCCGTACCCGTCACAGAGGCCATAGCTCCCGAGGTGATCGGCGACTACTACTTAAACGGCCTGATTCTCCAGACGAACGACGCGTTTCAGGCGTCCACAACCGAGCTGGAGGACCAGGAGAACGCTCTGTCCTACCAGCTTTCCCTGCAATACGGCGTGGGCGAGGAGGCCGCCCAAATTTCTCTGGAGAGGACCGAGGGAGAAAATGCCCGTTGCCTCCGCCCGGACAGCGAGGACTTCCTCTGGGGTATGGGAGACAACGGGGTCACCTACCGCTACAACCTCCGAACAGTACAGCTTCCACATAATCAAACCTCCCACACCGCCGTGGCTCTGTCCGAGCGTGGAACGCTGCTGATTGTCGAATGCGTCCACGGCAAAGATACCGACGAGGAGCTGGCGCGGGGGACGATGCTGTATATGATAGAACACCTCCAGTTTACCGGCCCGGCCATTACCGAGGAAAACTATCAGGAGCAGCTACGCCCGGCCATCAACATGGGCTTCAACTACTGCGGCCAGGCGTTCTTCAAGGCCCCCCAGGGGATGTTTGAGTACGATGTGTTTTTGGATACCTTCATGCCCTGCGGCGGGAAGGTGAACTACTACGATGACGGAATCTCCATGATGACCAAGGCCCACGGCCTCCGGGTCTCCGCCGCTATCATCCCCAGCGATGGAACCGCCATGGATGTGGTGGAGCAGGCGTATCAGGACCTGAAGGCGGCGGGGCGGCAATACGATGAACAGACGCTGTTCCAGGACGCCTACAACGCAGAGGGCAACAACGCCTGCCGCCTTACAGTCTACTACGACGGGGGACGCACCCGCGTCACGGTGCTGGTAGCCATAGAGGAGCGGGAGGGGTGCTATCTCTTCAAAGAGATGACCTGCCTGCCCGAGGAGATTGACAGCGAATATCAGGCGGTGTTCAAGGAGATGGAGGCCACCTGCGGCATTGAGGTCTCTGTGATGGAGGATCTGGGCCGGCACAGTCAATGACAGAAAGAGAGGGAACAACATGGATTTGGAATGGGAGCGGGAAACGTCCCGTGACAATGTGATTGCAGGCACTGTGGGCGCGTTTTTGGGCTCTTTGATCGGCGTGGCCTGTATCGTGATTCTTAGCAAATTGGGATATGTGGCCGCAGTGTCCGGGGTGGTCATGGCGGTATGCGCCATCAAGGGTTATGCCCTGCTGGGAGGCAAACTCACCAGAAAAGGCGCGGTCATTTCCGGGCTGTTCATTCTTGTGATGACCTACGTCGCCACCAAGCTGTGCTTTGCCCTTGCGGTGATGGAGGTCGCCACAGAGGAGGTCAGCTTTTTTCTGATCTATCAGAGCATTGGGCTGTTTCTGGAGGACAGTGAGCTGAGACGAATTTTCCTGGGAGAACTGGCGCTGCAATACCTCTTTACCTTGGTCGGCGGAATCCCGCCCCTCATCTCCAGCCTCCGTAAGCCGGTCAAACGTCCGGAAGGCCCCGCTGAACCGGATGAACAGCCGCCCATCCAGGGGGAGTTCTACGCCCTGCGGAAAGACTGGATGCGTCCGCTGCGGCTGAGCGTTTTTGTACCGCTGCTGGTGATCATGGCCATATCGGTGGGCGGATTTATCGCCACCGCGTTTATCCAGGAAACCCGGTGGATGACCGCCATCGTCTTGGGCGGATTTATCAGCGGGGTGTTCCTTCTCTGCTGGTCAATCCCTACCCTCCAGCTGTGCAACGCGTTCCACATCTTATTCGTCCGGGCCGGCGGGAAACTGTGGCGGGTGGATTTGCAGAGATTTTGCAGCGTCCAGAACTGGTGGAGCCAGTCCTCCAGCAAACAGGCAGCCATCAAATGGGACGTCCTGTGTGAGATCAGCTGCCTGTTGGACGGCGAAGCCCCCAGTTATGGTACCGGTGCCTTGACGGAGCTGAAGGACCTCCAGGTGGAGAAGGAGGACAACTGGAGCTGGACGTGCTTCTATGAATCGGAAAACGGTAAGCGGAAAAAACTGCGGATCAGCAAGGGTTATCCCGACTTCTGCCCCGTCTCCGGCATGGAACGCTCCCAGGGGCCGACGCCCGCCCGCTGGATCTTCATTCCCCTCTCCTTTGCGGTCACAGCTGCGCTCATCGCCGGAATCTGGGCATTGGATATGTCTGTCTATGTCGGCCCAACGTGGAACCGGCCCCAGACCTCGGACTCCGCGCCGAAGGGGAACACACAGCCGGAGGTCAAGAGCATTCCCACCAGGGTGCCGGAGAAGATCACGGAATATGAGATGTCCGAGGTGTGGTTCCGGGTGGACAGCGGCTTCCAATACAGCCGGCGCACCTTCTTGGACGGTGATACCGGGACTCTATACCGGGCCTATGTTCAGTACGGCGTGGACGCCAGCGACGCTTGGAATACCCTGAGCCAGCATATCAGCGAATACCGTATCTCCCCTCTTTACGACCGATTTGACGCGGCCTATCTGGAGCAGGACATGCTGACACCGCTGCATGAAACGTCCCGGTACAATATCGTTTCGGTGTACCTCACCGACGGTCAGGTGTTCCATACCGCCGCCGTGCTCTCCGATGACGGGGCGCTGTTCACCATGGAGGCGGAGCAGAGTGCCTCCGACCGGAGCGAGGAGGTTCTGGCAAATCTGATGTTCACCCTGGAGAGCGTCCGCTTTGATGGGCCTGTGGTGACAGAGGAAAACTATCAGTCTCAGATCCATGTCTCTGAAGTCCGGGACTGCTCTTATATGGCGGCGGCCTATCTGAAAACCGACCTCTTTGGACACGACGCTTTTGTGGATGTATACGTCCCCTACAGCGATTCGCCCATCTACTCCGCCGGTGGCCGGGCCATCCGAACCGAGGCTCACGGGCTGCGGGTCTACGCGACCATTGTGCCAGGCGAGAACGCCCAGGCGGTGGTCGACGCCCGCCAGCAGGAGCTGGCCGCAACAGGTCAGGTCTATGAGGACGGCGTGGACGACGAGACGTACCGGGAGGATCTGGACGCCGCCTGCAAGCTGACGGTCTACGAGGAGAACGGCCAGAAGCGTCAGGCCGTTCTGTACGCGGACAGCAAGTGGGAGGGCTGGTATCTGCTCCGGGAGATCACGGGCCTGCCTGAGTTGGTGGACGAAGAATATCCCGCTGTGCTGAAGGAACTGGAGGAGATCTTTGGCCTGACCATGCCTGTGTTGGAGGAGCTGGGAGGTTCGTAACGTGAACGCTCATAAGAATAAAGGCGCGTTGGGAATCCTCTCGCTTATTTTGTGGGCGGCTCTGCTTACGGTCATCGCGCGGATATTGGCCCATCGCGGCGGCTGGGATTTCAGCGGGGTATTATTCAAAGTACTGCTGTGGGTCATGCTGTGCATCGCGGCGTTCTTCTGCTGGTGGATATTTACAGGTCTGCGGCTGAACAGATTTATAAAACGGCTCGATGAGGCTGGTTATACATATCTGGAGACTCACGATGTGGATGCGTACCTGCGGGAAATAGACACCTGCTGTGAGATGCCAGGAGTTAAAAGTTTTGTACTCTCGGGGATACCGGCCAGGGATTATGTGATGATCCTAAAAATCCGGACGCTTCGGGAGGCAGGGCGTGGAGAGGACGCACTCGCTCTGCTGGAAGCCGCACAGCAGTCCATGAAGGGCGAAAAAGCTCAGCTGCTTTTGAGAGCAGAGGAAGAAAAGCTGGGGGAGCAATCATGAAAAAATGCACTGCGGGAATGTTCTCTAAAATTGTGGTGATCTTGCTTTTTGCTGCGTTTTTCCTGCCAATGACGGGCCTGTTCCTGTACTTGGCAGTTTTCGACCCTGCACTGTCCCATGAAGGGCGGCTCCTGTTTTTCGCTGGGGCAATCCTGTTCGGGGGCCTGGTTGTATTCGCTGCCTATCGTGGGCTCTATCTGGGAATCGGCTGGGCAGAGTATGATGCGGAAACAGTAATCTTCCACTGCTCCCGGCGGGAACAGCACCGCTTCCGTTGGGATGATATTCCGGGAGACAGAGTTCAGGCCGGTCCCTGGCAGGGCGGGTATATGTTTATGCTCCTGGTCGGAGGACAGCAGCGGAAAGTGGGCTTTAGCCGGTTCTCGGCTGGGTTCAAAGATTTTGAGCGGACAATGGAATCAGCTGGGGTGCTGAAACGGATCGGCATCACAACAGCAGAGGATTTCAAACGGAGCGCGGAGCAGATTTTTGGGCAGTTTGAGGAATACAGAAAAACTCGCCCTGGCTCTGTGAGGCCGAAACCGGAAGGTGATTGCGTTCTCTGTCCAGACTGCAAGGGAGAGGGAATTACCGCAAAGCGGGTTTTGAAGCTGGATATTGGAAAGGTGTGCAAGACCTGCGGCGGTTCTGGATATGTGCCGAAGCAACCCTAACCAATCCCAGAGGACGTCTGGGCGTGCAACTGGACTTTGAGGAGTTTGAAGTGGATGAATTGGGCATACAGGCAGATTTCGGCGGTATGGACGAAATGTTGTCGATGCTGGGAGATATCTGTATCAAGCTCACTAATACGCCTTGTCCATCTAACCGAGCAAAGGATGTTGAGAAAGCGATGGAGCTGGTCTATCAGACGCCCGTGTTCCGGCAGTTGGTGGGTCTGATCCAAGGCGCGTTGAAAACAGCTCTCACCGCCACGCCGGTACATTATTCAATTCTTCGGACGGAGTACCAGTCAAAGGGGATTCTGCCAGAGGAGTACTCCACTGGACTGCTATCCTTTTGAGGCAGATAAAGAATAGGTTTTGATAATCAGAAGGAGAAATCATAAGCTATTTCCCAAATATGAAAGGACGATGTACTATGGAGCAGAAACTCTACACTATCGAGGACTATCGCGCTCTTCTGGATACTCCAGTGGAGCCTTTTAAGGAGGATCTGCGCAAGCTGTGTCGGACGGCGTTCGGCTCCGAATGGATGGACAAGCATCCTGGACAGGAGGCTATTGACAAGCTGCGCTCCTATGATTTTCTTCCCCCAATTTTTATTGCCATGTACGAAGTTATCAGCGGTGAGGAACGGCTTCACCAACTGGGGCTTCTATCGGCGGACAAGGCAGCGATGGCCGGAAAAATGTTCATCTATTGGCGGCATAAGAAGGAGTCCTTTTCATTTAAGCAGGAGTATGAGGGGGAAGTACCCGCTCCAGCTGCAAAATTCCCTCCGCGAGTCGGTATTTTAGTCGGGAAAAAATCCCCGTATTTTGACGATATTGAGTGGACTCACTGGTCCAATATCTACGGAGAATCTTTGGCATCGCTTTTGCTCCGGCAGGTGGGAGAAGCACTGTCTGCCGTGATGCCTAACTGTGTCTGGGTTCAGGGGTCTGTAAAGAAGGAGGGCAGGCTGTCCCGCTATGAGACGATGGCTAAACGATTTGATTGCTCTGTGCTGGAGTGCGTCGCTCCCCACGGCTGGGAGTTCACCTGTGATTTAGAGCGACAGCTTCTCCTGCGCTATTTTGACTATGACCGGAAAAAGGTGCTGATCTACAGCCAGAACCTGGCCCAGCTGGAAAAGCTGGGAGAGTGCTGGCCTATTGTATGGCAGCGGCGGGACGGGAAGAAAATTCTGGACCCGGCTAAATTCATCCAGTCCCAGGCCCCGATTACATTTGAGGAGAAACTGGAGGCCATGTCCCGCGCTCTGTTGGGCAAGCGATCCTTAGCTCTGGCCCCAGAAGAGATTGACAAAGCTGAGATGCGTTTGGGTATCCGATTCCCGGAAGCTCTGCGCCAGTTCTATCTGCGCTTCGGCAAGGGCGGAAAGCTGTTTACATCTGATTCCCTCCACGACATCCTCACCTTCAAACAGATGACCCCGGAAGATGACGACTTTGGTGAGGAGTTCCAGGAGGCCCAGGAGCAGGGAAGTCTCCTTCTGGCTGTAGAAAATCAGGGTGTGTGGCGAATCTATTTGAACTGCAGGAGCGGTGAGCTTTGGATGGATTGGGGCAAAGGTCCGCAGGATTGCTGGGGCTTGGATATGGAGGGCACACTGCTGTACCTGCTGTCCATGAACGCTCTGGGCTTTCTGCCAAGAGGCGGCGACTGTGACATGGAAGATACCCCTGAGAACCGGGAACTGTTGGGACACTACTTCCACTTTTTGACGGAGGGGAAGATGGCCGTCTTTGCCGATCCGGATAAGGGGCTGGTAGGCTGCCGGTACAACAGTGAGCAGATTTATATCAAGGCCCACAGTGAGAAGCCCCTGAACCAGCTGGAGGAATATGCGGATATTTTTGTAGGGGAGTTTTAGCCATGAACGAGCAGCAGGAAAAAGAATTTATTGAGCAGGCATTCCAAACACTGAAGAAGCGCGGCTGGCTGCCTGAACCGTTGGAGCCCACAGGAATTACCGATCAAGCGATTGCCGCTTTTGAGGAAAAGTATCAAATCAAATTACCTTCCATCTACAAAGCGTTTCTTCAATCCTATAGAATGGACGACGAATGCTTTGATGGCTTCTGGTGTATCGCCAATGTGGGGGATGAACTAAGGCCGTGGCCCATCACGCTGTTTGATATGTCATCTATTGGTGACAGCGATTTTCTGAGCAGATCCATAAATGAATTCCGGAAGTGTGCAACGGACATTTTTTCCTACTCCGCCGGGACAGAACAGTATGGAAAGTATCTGCCTGTTGGAAATTGGGACAGCGATTGGCTGCTTTGGGACTTATCTAAGCCACTGGATCAAGTGGACGAAGAAGATGAACGCACCTGGACGCTGGTTACCTTTGCACACGATGCAGAGTGGGACGAAAAATACTGGGCGGAAGGCGGCTGTCCATGTATCCCAGACTTTAGGACTTTGCTGGAATGGTACTTCTGTGGTTCTCTGGAGACGGAATTTGAGGAAGATAATGGAGTAAAGGTGACCCAAGAACGGATGAAAAACTGGGATTTTCGCTGGTACTGGTACAAAGACCGCTGGAAGGAAAAAGCGTGAGGAGGAATGCGCAATGACTGAGCAGCAGGAAGCAGAGTTTGTGGAACAGGCTTTTGAAAAATTGAAAGAGCGGGGATGGTTTGCGGATCAAGAGCTGGAGCGGTCTACCGTCACAGAGGAGGAAATTGCCGCTTTTGAGGCGAAGCATCAGGTGACGCTGCCCTCCTTGTATAAGGCATATCTTATGTCTTATCGCATCCCGGATCGGGAGTATATCATGTCTATCGCAGAAGACCCCAACCGGGATTGGGAGTATAGCGGCGGTCCCCTCTGGCTGGATCTGCGGGGCGCGGTGATGATGGAGGAACTGGAAAACTGGATGGAGATTTTCCAGCAAATCCGGGACTACTGCGATTTGCCGGAGGAGAGCTTCCGGTATCTCATTCCCATTGGGGACTGGGGTGCGGGCTGGGGGCCGCTGTGCCTGGATTTGTCCAGAGAGGGCAAAGTGGACCCCCAAAACACGGATACCTGGTCTGTGGTGTGGTTCGACCATGAGGACTTCGAGTGGGAGCAGAGCTATCTTGGCGAGGACGGCCTGCTCCACGGGCAGTCCGCCGCACCGGATTTCAAAACGCTGCTGGAGTGGTATTTTTGCGGCTCCCTGGAATCTGAGTTTGAAGCGGCCACCGGCGTTAAGCCTACCTATGAGTGGTATCAGAGTGGGGCGCATTTTTGACGGAGATGTTCAGAGACTATGCTTTATAAACAGAAAAAGGTCATTTTGTCACTGGTAAAGCATAATCAGTCTAAGAAAAATTGGGAAAGCAGATATTGGTTTTTATATAAGGATTTCTTAGATCCGGCTGATGCTTTTACGGACTTTTCATGTGAAAGACATGATGGAAAACTGGGGTATATTGCTTTAATTGAAAGCCTGCTCAACAAGGATCGTGACGCAAATATTTTTGTAGAGGTATATGGGATTGATGGCGATGATAAAGACGTTTATATCTATGCCGATACTTTATTTATCTTTAGCAAACTATCGCTTCCAGAGATAAAGGAAGTTTTTAATAAACCGAACGATATATTTCCAAGTGATGTTGGAGAAATAAAAATTCCGTTTCAGCAGATTTTCGTCATTGGCGATAATGGCGATTTAATTCCAGCCACAAAATTCTTCAAAAAGGGGGATTCCGTTTATTACTGCTGGTGGGACTAAATTTCAAGTGAAAACAGCCAAAAGCGGTAGTATATGTGGATCATGACGATTATTCTATGAGCCGCCAAAGTGAAATCGACAATATCAGAGAGTACAAATCCACGCTTTTCAAAAATTTTCACGACCTGCTTCGGTGCCTGTTCCTGGGCGCCGTGTGTGATGGGGTGACTGGAGAGCTGGAAAATGCAGAAGGAGAAACATAATGTATTCCATAGAAAAAGAGCTAAAAATACTCCGGCAATTCGTAAAGCTGGAGCACATGGACAACGCAGAGGGCTGGCGCTGCTATTCCGAGGATGAACTAACCGCAGCAGAGGAGCGGCTGCGCGCAAAGCTGCCCCTGCCCATCCGGGAAATTTACTTGTATATGGCCGATCTGCTGATATCTTCCAACTATCTGCGTCCTTTAGAGCTTGTCCACTGGGATAAAGACTATCTGGCTTTTTTTGAGAATCCCAATGCGGATAAAATTGTTGGAATCAAACGAGATGATCCCTCCGATGACCTATATGAGTGGGAGGAAACTGATCCGCAGGATATTGCCTGGGAGTACGAGGATGATTTTAGAGACGCCTATGAGGAGCAGGACAAAAAGGGTCAGAAAAAGGCGGCGGGCAGATTTCAGAAATACTGGGAAAAGCTCAATGCGAATCCGAAACACAGTCCTTTGCGGATTGCGAAATGGAAGAATGAACCGAGGTACAACCGTTCTTTAGATGGGTATGGGTTGTTTTTGGTGATTAACGCTCTTTGCGGATTGGCAGAGATGACCAAGCACAGCTTTCCAGATGAACCAGCGTGTTATTTCTGTGAGGCTTTTGCGAGCCATACAGCGGAGTATTTCCAGGACTTGGACCGCCGGATTCGAAAAGAATTCGTACCTTTGTCAGCCCATTCGGAATTACTGGAAATGGAAGTCCCTGTGCAGATGGTATATGCACGTCAAAATCCCGATGCCCTGTTGATTTCACAGGATATCCTTCTAATATTTCTGACAAAGACCCCGCCGGAGCAGACGTTTCTTGAGAATATCCAGGAGCTGACTGGCCTGCCGCTTTGCGCCGGTCTTTGAGCCGGACAGAGGTAGACCCATGAAGGAAACAAAAAACAGAAAGCGACTTCACCTGATAGCCTTGGTCCTGGGTGCGTATGCCGTATTTCTCGGCTTCGGCCTGATTTTGGCGGGCCTTGAAGATTTGCAGGGAGCTGTTGGGCCCATCCGGATACTGCTGGGACTGGGGATGATGGGGTTCGGCTTCTATGGGGTTTGGGATGGTATACGGGACAAAATTCGTCCCCAGAAAAAGTCCATACTAAAATCTCCAACACAATACATTCTGACGGACAACTCTGGAAACCGCACCTCCAATGTCACCGCAGATGGAATTCGTGAGGAGTTGGGAAAGCTGCGGGAGGGGGAGCGGGACAGCTTCCACATACAGCTCCTGACGCCATTGGAGATTCCTGAGTGGGGTGAGTTGAAGCAAATTTCCTGTACAGCCCAGACAACGCTTACACTGCTGGCGTTCTTTCAGACGGCGGATGGCGGTTGGCGGCTCCGCACCAGGGCGATGGATTTTGAGGCGATGGCAAAGTGGTTTCGGAGTTGGCTGGAAGAATCCTTGGCGCTCTCCGACTGGAACGAAAACTGGGAAGCACTGGAGGAGATTCCGGCCGCCCAACAGGAAACCGATGACCCGGAAAATCAGGAATTTAGAACTCGGGTTCTTAGAAATCAAGTGGGGGCTTACACTGTCTGGCACCGGCAGCTGACGATTGTTGGAGAGGCATGGCGCAACGAGCACCGGTTTTTTACCGCTCATGATGTGGAGCTGGCGGTCCAGGGTGTTTATGAAGGAACGTATCAGTACGCCATTTTGGAGTGGGGATCTTCCTCCTTTGACCTGCTCCCGGATCAGGAGGAACCGCTTCAGGTGATCTGGTGTACCAATATCCGAGATGAAAAATCCCGCAGGTATTTCAGGAAAGCGGGCACCGTTACACAGGTAAAATTCTGGCTGATCCAATATCTCAACGAGGGATATATGGACGAATACTGGGACGACATCACCGCCTTGGCGGGAGGGAAAGAAAGGAAATAACATGGGTAAGTATTTTAGTGATGTGGTGGACAAAGCTATCGAGGACATCTATTACTGCTACGACACGGAGCGGGCCGGTGCAGCGGCGGAGGCCCTGTTCCAAGCGGCCAAGGACGGGGACGGGGACGCCTGCTACTTCCTCTCCCGGTGCTTCTCCGGCACCTGCTACAGCTGGGAGTACCACCCCTTCGAGGAGAACGAGGCGGCGGCCTATGCCATGCTCCGGGAGGCTGTGGCCAAGGGCAGCGCCGTGGGGGTGCTGGGCGCTCTGCGCATGGACATGCTGACGCCGGACATGCGGGAGCGCATGCCCTTCGAGAGCGTCCGGGCCGCCTGGGACGCGGTCAACAAGAAGGCCAAGGCCGGGTGCCTCTTCTGCCAGTACATGATCGGAAACACCTACTACTTCCTGGATGTTATTGAGATCGACAACCGATCGGAGCGGGAGTTCGGGAGTCGAAAAGCCTGGGACAACTGGCGGAGGGAGCAGATGGAGAAGAGCCTGCCCCTCTTTGAGAGCGCCTTTTCCGGCGGTATGGGCCTTGCAGGGCGGAACTACCGGGATTTCTATGAGGACGGACGGGGAGACCTGATTCCCCCGGACAAGAGCAAGTATCTGGAGATCCTCCGCCGGGGGGCAGAGATGGGATACCCGGAGTGGATGTACCACTACGCCGCAGAGCTGGAATACACGCTCCACAGGCCGAAGGAGGCCCTGCCCTGGGCCCTGAAGGCGGCGGAGGCGGGGCACCTTTTCGGCTGGCATGTGGTGGCGGACGTCTACACGGACGGCGGGGAGGTGGAACCGAACTACCCCTACGCCGTCGAGTGCCTGGAAAAGACCGCCAGCCGCGGCAACGACAACTACGCCTGCGGTCTCTTGGGGATGCTGTACTTCCACGGTCTGGGCACCCCTCAGGACTACGGGCGGGCGGTGTATTACCTGGAGCGCAAGCAGAGCGATACCTACAACGATTTGCTGGGACTCTGCTGTCTTCTGGGATACGGCTGCCAACAGGACGTCCAGCGGGGCCGGGAGCTGCTGGAGCGCGGCAGGGACGGGCGCATCCGGGACTATGGCCTGGGGATACTGTATGCCGAGGGCCTGGGGGTCCGGGAGAACATTGGGAAAGGTGTAGAATATCTGAATAAGGCAGCGCAGGCAAACTACACACCGGCTAAAGAGGCCCTGACCCATTATAAAAAGAGCTGGTTCGGAGTCTGGCGGCGAAAATAAAAGATGAGGAAATATAAAGCCTATTCAAGAGACGAAATCGTTTCTATCGCTAAGAAGGCCGAAATGTCTATTGATGAAATTTGCGGAGCTATTCAGGGAGATTCGTCAGCTATATTTAACTTACTTTATAATAATTCAAAGGGATTTGAACAGGCGAGAATGTCTCCCGAAGACTATTATTATTCGCAATTATATTGGAGTTGCAGATACTTATACGAAGTTGAGGCTAAAGGTGATGAAGCTCCAGATTTCGAGGCATCTATCATAGATATTTTGAACTACCTAATAATTGTATTGGCCGAATTGTACGGTGAGGATGTAGACTCACATCAAATATTGAAAATTGATATTGAACTCGAAAAAGAATTTGGGATAAAGCGGAAAGGTTCTTTTTGTTCGGAGTCCGGCGGCGGAAGTAAATTGTTATGAGGTGGAATTTGGGATGAAACAAGAAGCTTGGTGGAAAAACTTGCAGCCACTGCGTATTCGTCCATGCTGGGAATTGGTGTGGAACAAATTAGAATCTTTGGAACCAGAGGATTGCAAGGAAGATGATGCCGCTTGGCAGTTTACTTTTGTTCAAGATATTCTATATATGAGGAAGCAAAGCGGCGGCCAAATGGTTCACATCGATTTAGGATGGTATCCAGACGGTGATCCTGATGGATCATATAGACTTGTTGCCATTTTAAATGATGATTGGGAGAACCCAATCTTAGAGTTTATGTCTCGACGCACATGTGAAATTGTGGAAACCATTGAATATTGGCTGTTTGAATGTATTCCAACAAGCCAACCTGTTGATGAAAAGAGTTTTAGGAAGCGTCATCCCAACAAACAGTGAGAAGCAGCAAGAATACACAAATAAAAAGGAAATTGGAAGTAAACACATTGGTATAAGGTGTATATTTCTTTTATGGAGGATAACCTCTCATGTTTTGGAAAAAGAAAACTGTCTATGAAACCAGGCCGGTGTACTCCATCCGACAGGAGCTGGAGCGGCTTCGACCCTTTGTCTGCCCCAGGCAGAGCGAGGGTACTGGAACATACACCGAAGAGGACATACAGGCCGCAGAGGAACGGCTGGGGTATCAGCTGCCCATCCCTGTCCGGGAACTGTATCTGGTGATGGGCGACATCATGTGCCGCCAGGACGTGCCGGATGTCCGGGAGTATTTTCTCCCGCTGGATCAGCTCCACTGGGACGGCCGGTATCTTCTTCTGTATGCCGGCACCTCCACGAACTACGGCTATGGGATCGACCGGAAGGACCCCTATGTGGATGTATTCCAGTGGAAGCGGGTAGGGCTGACCCCAGAAGGCCGGCCGCTGCCCGACACAGGGAAACCGTCCCGGTCGGAGGTCGTGCCCAAAAGCGCACGCCGTTGGGGATACACCAAGCTGGTCTATTGGGACAAATTTGTATATCGAAAGGTTCTGGACATTGTTTATCAAGGATGGTTCTTCCGCAGAAACATCACTGATGAATTGGATCCCTTCTTCGTCTCCTGCATTCTTCCTAAGCCTGTGCCGGCACTACGGGAGTTGAGGGAGACTCTGGCAAAATATTTTGCCCCACTCTGCCAACACCCGGAGCTGAACCAGGTACAGTTGTTCCGTGCTACAGATCCAAAGGATTCCCTGGTCTACGGATGGAGCAGGGAGTCCCCCAACTGCCTGCTGCTGCTCACCGGCACAGAGCAGCACTATGGACTGATTGCCAGCGAACCTGTTCCCTACAGCTTTGCGGAGGAAGTAGAGCGGCAGACAGGACTGGTATTCTATGCAGCCAACCAAACCGGCCTGGACCGTGTTTGGGTCCGCGCGGAAGATATGAAGCAGGCGGGTTTGCTTTGATAGAGTGAAGGAGGAAACATCTATGTTTACAAGAAAGAAAAAACCAGACTTTCCGCTCCGGCCTCCCTATTCTATCCGGGAAGAACTGGAGACGCTGAACCCCTTTGTCCGTCGAGACAAGATCGGCGCGATGCAGCCCTATACAATGGAGGACATTCAAGCTGTGGAGCGGCGGCTGAACTTTGAGCTGCCCGCCCCGATCCGTGACCTCTATCTGGTGATAGGGGACTATATGTGCTTGCAGGACGAATTTTATTTCCGCGCCCTGGAACTGCTGCGCTGGGATGGGGACTACCTTCTGCTTGCCCACGGCGTCAGCGACAATCTTGGCTTCGGCCTCAAACGGAAGGACCCCAATGCCACGGTCTATGAGTGGATCTGCAATCCTGCTATCACAGAAAAGGAACTTGAACATGACCAGCGCAGCTATGTTCATTTTGAATCAGACTTTGAGCTATACCGTCATAAGGGCGATAGCTCCGGTGCAGAGGCTGCAATAAAAGGGTATTTTGATTTCTGGAAGAGCAAGAGGTTTCGTTCAGAGATTATCCGGCTCAGTATTTCCCAAAACATCCATGCTTCCTTTACTTATTTTTGGGATGCGTTCATCCTTCATTTTGTATTGCGCCGCATGGTGGACGATGCCGACCAGTTGGATCAGGCCAGGATGACGGAGGAACTGGACCAATGTTATCTAAGCAGTGATTTACCCCGGCTCCCGAAGGCTTTGGAGGAGGCGAACAAGGCCATCGTTCCGCCCTTTGTTCCGCTTTCCTCCCATCTGGAGTTGATTCAGGATTCCTCACGGAGCGTTTCTCCGGTGTTTGCCTATCTCAATCAGGAGGATGACTGTCTGCTGTTGATGCACCCGGAGGCAACAAATCATTATTTTCTTTTGACCCAGCAGCCCGTCCCCTATTCTTTCGCTCAGGAGATGGAAGGAAAAACGGGACTGCTATTCTACTCACGCAACGGGAATGGAAAAGATAAAGTACTAACCCGGCACCAGGAGATGCGGGAGCAGGGATTGTTTCGGCCCTCATAAAAATACTCAGATGGAATAAAACTGTCTATGTTTAGTATTTCTTAGTTTCCTGGCAAAAAGGAGTACGCATGTTACAAAGATTTTTTGCATCACCAACGGATATTAAGGCTCTGTTCCAAGAAATTGAGCAGAGGCTTGATATATGCTATGTATGGGGATTTAGTGTCCCATGTCTTGATATATTGAACATATTCGATTCATGTAATGAAATTGACTGTTTCGGATATGCTCTTGACTCTACATATTGGATAGACATTCATTTCCGCGATACGACATTTAACCTGGTTCAAAATGCTGGGGGTTACTATTTTTCCAACGAGAGAGTTCAACTGCATATTTGCAATACAGCTACCAAAACGGTTCCAGATCGGGCGTTGATTATGAACGAATTATACTGCCCACCGAGAGCAGAAAAACAAAATAGAAACCTTTTTTTGACCATCAAAAGGACAATGCGGAAAAGGTGGCAAAGTATTGACGGTATTCTGTATGGCCCGGAGGTTTTTCAGGAGCGGGAACATTTAGTGTTTTTAGGAGACACTACATTCTCCTTTTCTGGACAAGAGCGATACACTACAGCATTGGAAACATGGTGTAATTCACTTACTCCAGAAATCATGAACACACCGTTTTCCTGTCTCCCTCCAGAACCAGAGATACATTTTTATGCGACATCATGTGATATGTTGACCATTTTTCAACAGTTGGAGACACAAAGCTCTATGCGCTATTGGTGTGACAAAGAGAGTGTGCGCTTTGAACAATTTCATCAACTATTCTTTGAGAGGCTTCAAGATAACCAATCACCAAAAATATTTCATGCGATTGATATGCTCACGCATAATACTGTTGATGTCATTCTGGGCGGGCTTAGAACAGATATGAAGGATGTCGTTGTTCCAGGAATGATTACCTATATGGCCGGTTGTCCCAAGTATGGAGGGACTCTGCTGCGAAAACTGAGTAATCTGTTTGAAACCTCGTTCAGTAAGATTTCTATTAAGCACTACGGAACCTATTATTTAGGCCCAGACGTGTGGAACGCTAAAGAACGCCTGATTTTTGATAATGGTGACCCGCGATTTAGATGGAACAACGGAGAACTCACAAACGTTTGGAGAGCGGAATGGGAAAATATGAAATAGCAGCTCTATGGCCTAAATTTCATTTGTACTTATTTGTCCCCCAGCGACCTAAACACATAGGTAAAGGAGCCTGTTGCAGATGGCCTACTCCCTGATGATTGCGCCAATCGACTTTGCAGGACACCAGAAGATTGCGGCGCGGCAGTTTTTTGATAACTATGCGTTCTTTGAGCTGACCCCAAAGCAGGCCAAAGAATATTTCCTGTGGTACAAGAGTGAAATCCCGAACCGGATCGCTCTGCTGTGGGAGTACATGAAGCAGGAGTGCCCGGAAGCGGAGCCGTTCGACTACTCACCGGAGTCGCTGATCCCATTGTGGGAATGGTATGAGACGAAGATCGAGCAGGTTCCCATGACCGCAAAAGAGATTGAATACCAAGTGTCCAAATATCCCAAATGGATAGAGGAAGAAATCAGAAAAGAGACTATGAAATATACAGATGAAACACTTTCTCTTGCATTGGATATATCTATTTACCTCGGTGAAATAATACTAAAAAGCTATCCAAACCTGTATTGGGGGTATCGAGCAAAGCCCAAAAATGAATTTTCTGCCAACAGACCAGTTATTTTGAAACTTGTAGGCAAGAGGGCTTACTTTAATCCACATAGAATTGTTTTTGTGCTTATGATAAAATCCAGTAAGGCCCACGGTAAAAGTCAGCTGTATGACCTTTACCGTTATTGGGAAGATGAATATTTCATTCCATCCATAACACAAAATTAGAAGGACTGTCGTTATGAATTTAACCGATATGTAAAGGAGTTTGTTACAGATGGCCTATGATGAAATACGAGCATGGGTTGTAAAGCAATCGCAGAAGGGATGAATGCAAATGCTGGATATACCCAAAATCAAAGCGGTTCTGAAAGAAGCCAGCCAGTGGGACATGGACTATCCCATCTTTGTCAGCCACTCTCATGCCCACCTTTTCCCGCCTCCCCTGCCTATGGAGGAGCTGGAAGCATGGGAAGAATTGATGGAGCTGCGTTTGCCGGAGGATTACTGAACCTATCTTACCTGTCTGGGGAATGGCGGTGCTGGCCCCGCCTATGGAATCGCCTCTTTCTGCTGTCCTCTGGATGATAGTCTGAGGGAACCGGTAGTATTTAGCGATGACCATGCAAAACGATTTGAGGAATTGTCCTGCAAGTGGTTTAAATACTCCCATGAAAATGAGGATCAGCTGTATACGACATATTGCGAGCAGACACCAGAAGAGCGACGGATGAACTATAGTGCTTGGGATGAAGCACGGTATCGTTTTATAGAGAATACAGTGGGACATTTCTTGTTTGAAAGTGGGCAGCTCTATATTGCAGACCAGGGTTGTTCACAGGACATCTATCTGCTTCTCAGCGGTTCTCACAGGGGCTTCTGCCATGGGAACAGCACAGAATATGATTACTCCTATCCTTTCTGGTATCAGCCAGCAGATCACCGTGCAGCCATTACCTGGCCTCAGTACCGAGAGACCCTGCAAACCTTTGAGGACTACCTGATGGACTATGTGCGCAAGGCAGAACAGGTTTGCCGGGATCTCTCTATAGGGAAACGGATGCAGTTCCTTCAGGAGCAGCTTCAGGTGCGGGAGTTCCAGACGGCTGTGGAATCGGAAGACTGGGAGCAGGCACTGAAAATGCTTAGAGCCTTGGAACCTGCTTCGTTATCAGTCAAAAGCCGGAGTTTCTACCTCTATTATAAGAAAATCTTAAAAGAAAAACTGCCAGATCAGCCAGAGGTTTCTCTCTTCTATACCAAGGTGGATAAAACTCGCCGTTATTCCGGTGGGACGGAGTTTACCAGCTTTTGGAGCGAGGAAAATAATGATTGGAGGTATCCCCATCCTGATTTCAGCGACTTCCTAAAGACTTTTAGTGAGGGACTGTGATGGCAAAAAAGAAAATCGCATATACGACCTCCAGGTTGAATAGAAACCTGGAAAGTGTCACGGCAAACGATTCCAAAAACCGCCGGGCATCAGAGCGGAGCTTGAGCAGTGCTTTGCTGGTACTTCAATATTCAAGTTCCAGATTTTCAGATTACCGTATTTTAAGTGGGGAATTTTTGTGGCAGGCTTACTGTTCGCAGATGATTGACCATGATTCTCTTAAAGCAAAAGAGTACCTATATCTATGTGCTGTATGTCAAAAAATTGTCTGTCAATACTATAAGCCCTCCATGCAGAAAACAGATGGCCCATATGAGGTAGATCTGCACCAGCTTGACAAGTGGGAAGCGGCAGTAGTTGCCGACGCAGAAGAATTGGCTGTAGATTTGGGTATCCGGCTACTCCAGGCAGAGGGGACTGTAATCCATCCATTTCAAATACATAGAGGGAAGGCATTATATGGCCTGTTTTCCAGAAATGCTCCAATGGTAGAAGATGCAATTCACTCTCTTAAAGAGGGCGGTTTTCCTCGTCTGAATGCGACAGCAAACCAATCTGCTTGGCGGTTAGGACAGGCTTTTCAGGATATATTGTGTCAAAATGAGCAGGGGGTCAACGACTATTTGGCAGAGCAGTTGAGCCGTGAGCGCAAGGGCTATCATAGCGGCGTCTTTCTCAACCTTGATTTGCTTGCAGTGGCAAAGATTGCTGCAAGATGGAACCTGAAGGTGGAATTGGATACCATTGAGTGTCCTAAAGAATTGATTGTGCCAGAAGAAACGGACTATAGTTCAGTCGAAATTCCAATACCGAAAGAAGGTTTTCCCTGGGATGGATTATAGACTTTAAGCAAAATAGCTGGAGGTAACTTATGAAGAACGAAGCGCAAATTCGAATATTACTGCTCCAGCAGTATCTCTGCACCTTAACAGATGAGGAACACGCCGCCTCCGTTTCAGACATCCTCCAGTTTTGGGAGTCCCATGGCATCCAGGCTGGCCGCAAAAGTGTATACAGCGATATCCAGATCCTGATTGATCAGGGCATAGATATCGTATGCGTCAAGAGTACCCAGAACCGCTACTTTGTCGGCTCCCGCCTGTTCGAGCTGCCGGAACTGAAGCTGCTGGTGGATGCGGTGGAGTCCTCCCACTTCATCACCAGAAAGAAAAGCGCCAGCCTGATCCAGAAACTGGCCTCTCTCACCAGCCAGGAGCAGGCCAGACAGCTGAACCGCCCTGTCTATATGGAGGGCACAGCGAAGCAGGAGAACGAGGCGATCTACTATGTGGTCGACACGATCCACACCGCCGTTCAGGAGAAGCGGCGGATCAGGTTCCAGTACATAGAGTACACCGCAGAGAAAGAAAAAATCCTCAAGCATGACGGCTATCGGTATGAGTTCAGCCCCTATGCCCTGATCTGGAGCAGGGACTATTACTACACTGTGGGCTGGTCGGAGAAGCACGGCAAGCTGGCCCAGTTCCGTGTAGACCGCATGACCGCAGTAGAACTGCTGTGGCAGCCTGCAATTCCGGCGCAGGACTTTGATCCGGCAATGTATGTCCACCAGGTATTTGGGATGTTCGGGGCGGATATTCAAAGAATCAAACTGCTGTGTGAAAACAGCGCCATGCGCAGCGTGGTAGACCGCTTCGGGGAGGAGGTGCAGACAGAGGTCGTAGATGAAGAACACTTCCAGGCCACTGTAGATGTTGCACCCAGCCCACCCTTTTTCGCCTGGGTATTTACTTTCGGTGGTAAAATCCATATCATAGAGCCAGAGGAAGTCGCAACGAAAATGGGAGAGATGGCAGGGTGGCTACGATAGTATTGCTTTCAAAGCAAATTGAACTGAAGGAATATCTGAGATAATATAATCAGTACAGTAAATCACTATTTACAGAGGAAGATATGGGAGCCATTAGTTTGAGATTTACAACTTGAACAGACCTAAAAGGAAATTAATTACACAGGAGGATGAACGACATGACACAACAGGAATTTAACGCAAAAGCCACAGAGTTGATAAAAGCAATGGTCAACGCCATAGCGGATAAAGATTTTTCTCGCCTGGCTACCAGTATTCCGCCAAAACTCTCCTGGGCTCACCAGATTGATGCCGAAGAGACTGTGGAGAACGCTTGTATTGGTTTCGGCAAATGGCTGGAGGAGCAGTTGGCACTGTGGGAAGAGGACTACGAGAAAAAGTTTGTGGTGGACCCTTTCGATTCCGGACGTCTCGACAATATTGATGAACTGGATGAGGAAGGGCAGTCTTTCAATACCTATAACCCCACCAGCTTTGGCGAACAGCTGGATTTCTGGTTTGAAATTGAGTTTCAAGTGGAGAACAAGCAAATCATCGCTGTCTTTGACATCAATATCTAAAAATTGAAGTTTTCTCTTATCGCTCAACGATAGAGTCTAAATTTGTCGAAATCTTGTGAGGTGTTCCCAACTGGGGACACCTCATTTTTACCCTCTTGCCAATCGAACAAAGACACGATATACTATGGTCAAGCCGTTTACTACCGGGTAAACGATAAAGGGGGTATGCAAAATGAATCAGACATTCGGCGCCTTTGTCCGCCAGAAGCGGATGGCGCTGGGAATTTCCCTCCGGGGGCTGGCCGCGCGGCTGGGCCTGTCTCCCGTATATATGAGCATCATCGAAACAGACCGTAAACCTGCGCCGGCCAAGGAACATCTGGACAGGCTGGCAGAGGAACTGCATCTGAGCAAAGAGGAGCGGGAGCTGTTTCTGGATCTGGCAGCCGCGTCCCAAAAAATGAAGGTCCCGGCAGACCTGCCGGAGTATATCATGGAGCGGGACATCGTCCGCGCCGCTCTGCGCACCGCCAAGGAGGTGGATGCCACTGACGAGGAGTGGCAGGAGTTTATTGACCGTATCACCAAACGGACGTCCAAGAACAGGAGGGATGGACCATGACAAATATCTATTATCAGGAACAGGTGCTTGAAAATATTGCGCGAAAGGTGCTGTGCGGCTATGATTCCGCTCTGTACTACGGTTCCCCTGCCGCCGTCCCCATTGAGGAGATGATCGAGGCCCACGGCGTATCCCTGGAGTACCAGTATCTCCGGAAGAATGGCCGCATCCTGGGCAAGACCATTTTTGACGAAGGTCTGGAGGCGGTGTATGACATGGAAAACCGGGAGTACACCCTCTTCCCTGTCCGGGCCGGCACCATTCTCATTGACGCCTCGCTCTGTGAGGAGGACGCCAGCACAGGCCGTCTGCGCTTTACCTGCGCCCACGAGCTGGCCCATTGGATACTCCACAAAAAGCTGTACACCGGCACAGGCCGGAGCGCGGCTATGATTACAGAACAGTCCGAGACTACCCTGGAAGTACAGGCCAATATGCTTGGCTCCGCCATCCTTATGCCCATCGCCCAAATCAAGCGGTGCTTCTACCAGCTCCGGGGAGGCCGTCAGGACGGCCAGCTCATCGACGATATGGCCGATGTGTTTCAGGTGTCCAGACAGGCCATGCGCATCCGGCTCACCAACCACCGACTGCTGTAAAGTTTTATCGTTATGTTCACTAAAAAGGGAACAGCAGGAGGTGGAAATGAAGGAGAAGGAATCCCGCACGATCTACTGCCCGGTTTGTCACCGGGGCCGTATTCTGGACGCGGCAAGCCAGACAGATCCCGCGCACCTGCGGCTCTTCGGGCCACGGCAGTCCGCCAAGGCGGAGTGGTTCACCAAATGTCCAAAATGCGGGGCACAGATCGGCATGATATTTCAGAGAGAAGTAAATATTGAGCAGCAGCAGGCGGGAGCGTGATCCCGTCTCTCCCTCAACCCCAATACTTAGTCAAGCGCACCAACCGCCCGTCATCACCGAGCAGGCAGCGTATCACATCGCACT